>Ga0207125_10138_pt1 | contig 16573 bp, 15 predicted proteins | sample Alteio_BWMinHeat_19_FD_153556 | JGI IMG/M metagenome (GOLD analysis project Ga0207125, IMG submission 153556) | Enriched cells from forest soil in Barre Woods Harvard Forest LTER site, Petersham, Massachusetts, United States -... | ecosystem: Environmental > Terrestrial > Soil > Temperate forest >...
TGCGAAGTTGGGGCCGCCGCTCGCCGTGATGCGGAAGCGGCTGATCGCCTCCAGCCAGCAAGCGGGATTGTGAAGAAAGTCGAACGGCGACATGAACCAGGTGCTCATCCCGCTGTACACCCCCTGGATCACGAAACCGATCAGGCCCATGTCGTGGTAGAGCGGCAGCCAGGAGAGAATGTTGTCTTGAACTTGCTCTCCCTTCCAGCGGGCGATCGCTTCCGAGTTGTGGATGATGTTCCGGTGGGTAACCATCACGCCTTTGGGATCGCCCGTGGAGCCGGAAGTGTACTGCAGGTACGCGAGGGTATCGGGCTTGAGCGGCAGAGGCTGGAAGTTCGCCGCCTCGTCGACGGCCACGGAATCGGTGCTGAGCCAGCGCTTGAAGAGGAAGCGGTGCGAACGAAGGCCGAGAAGCTTCAGCTGGAAGCTGATCTCGGAAGTGGTGAGGATGATGCTGGGGTCGCAATCTTCGATTACCTTCAACAACCGCGGCACCATGCGCCGTAGGCGCGACGGATCCGGCGGATAAGCCGGAACGGCCACCACGCCGGCGTAAAGACAGCCGTAAAACCCGATGATGTAATCTAAACTAGGTTTATAGAGAAGAAGCGCTCGGTCGCCAGGGCGCAGTTTTTTCTGCAGGCGTGCGCCCAGTGCACGGGCTCTTACGTCGAGCTCCGCGAAAGTAAGGCTGCCCGTCACGTTCCCGCTGCTCAGGAACGAGAACGCCGGTTTGTCGGGAGTCTCCCGGGCCCGGCGTTGGAGAACTTTCACCAACGACTCGATCTTCGGGAGGTCCGCGAAATCGCTCTTCCTCATCCGTAACTTTTCGGTATCTTTCCCGATTTATTAACTCTACCGGGGTGATTTTCCTGGCCAATCCTTGTACAGCGCGCCACCCCTTCGACAGGGCCCGCTAACCCGCCGGCCACCGCCCGGGCTGTACCGCGATGAATTTGCACGAAGATCCCCGGGCCCACTGTCTCCGGAACGAGACAGGGGGAGACACTGGCTCGAACAATGCTATTCCTTCTATGTGCGACCACAACCACGCAGAATCGTTTATGGAAACACCCGGGCGGAGCTCTTCGTTGCTCCCCTATCCGGCCTCACGGCTGATCTCCGGCTGCTCTCCGAAGCGGAGCGCGCCCGTGCCGCCCGCTTCCTCTCCGGACCGGCCCGCGAGCAATTCGTGCTCGGGCGCACCTTCCTGCGGCGAACGCTCGGGGAGCGCATCGGTATCGCCCCCGCCCGCTGCGAACTCGTGGAACTCTCCGGAGGCCGGCCAATGCTGGCGAACCCGTGCGGGTTCGATTTCAACTTATCCCACTCGGGCGACCGCCTTCTCTTAGCGATCGCGGAGAACGGAATCGTGGGCGTAGACGTAGAAGCGGTGAACTGGCAACAAAATCTCGAGGCCGTGCGGGCCGCGCTCTCGCCAGCGGAGCTCGCGCGCTTCGCCTCCCTCAGCGCCCGTGAGCGGGTGCGCGAATTTTTCCGCCTCTGGACGCAAAAAGAATCTTTCGTGAAGGCGCTCGGGAAAGGCCTAAGCTATCCGCTCGAATCCCTTTTCCTGGAAACCGACTCCCGGGGACTCTTCCGCGACCCCGCCACCGGAGCGCAATGGCTGCTCCAATCCTGGAACGAAGGCGAGGAATACAGCTTTTCCCTCTGCTTGCGTGAAAAGGAGTGCGCATGAACAGCACCGCTTCTTGGGCATGGACTCTCCTCTGGCCCTCGCTTCCCCTCGGCGTGCTTTTCGCGCTGGCGCTGAATTTTGGCCTCTATTGGTTTTTCTTCCATTCCAAGCTCGGCGTGCGCCTGATGCGCGGCCGGCGGCACTATCAAGGCGGCCCGAGCCGCGAAGATCTGCTTTACGAGATCCGCCACGCCATCATTCCCGAAAGCATCCTCGGCGTAATTACCAGCCTCGCCTTAACCAGCAACCAGCCTGGCCCCCTCCCTCTGCACCTTCGCTGGAGTTTTTCCGCCGGCGACCTCCCGCGAATCCTGGCGGAAATCGTGGGAATCCTCGTGGTGTACGAAATCTATTACTACGGCGTGCACTACCTGATGCATCGCCGGCGCCTCTTTCCCCTCACCCACAGCGTGCACCACCACACCCGCTTTCCGAGCCCCCAGGCCGGAACTTCGGTGAACCTTCTCGAAGCGGCGCTTTTTTACACCTTCTTCGCCACCATGATTTTCGGCCCCTTCCACATCGTGGCCCTCATCGCCGTGAGCCTGGAGATTAAATTCGCCTCGCTCACGCAGCACCTCGGGCACGAAATCTTTCCGCGCTTCATGCGCCGCTCGCCGGTATTGAAATACATCAATTCGACTCGGTTCCACCAGCTTCACCACAGCGACAACTTGAGCCGCAATCTAGGATTCCAAACCAGCGTTCTTGATCGCGCCTTCGGCACTATAAATAAAAAATACCTAGACTACGAGAAAAGCGCCTAACGCCTTGTAAGCTGGAGCAGTAATCCGCCCTTGAGGTTCAGCGTGAAGCCGCCCTCGGGCGTGATCCGGTGGCCCGGCTTCAGGGCGAGCCGGTATTTCCTCAGCGTTTGGGCCAAGAGCATGGTGGCTTCCATCATCGCCAGGCTTTTGCCCGTGCACACGCGGGGCCCCGTGGTGAAGGGAATATAGGCGTTCGCGGGAAACCCGTCTCCCCGGTGTAAGAAACGGCGCGGATCGAACGCCTCCGGGCGCTCCCAGTAACGCGGGCTATTCTGCAGAAGATATGGGCTCAGCAACACCATCGAATTCGGCGGCAGCCGGTAAGGGCCGAGTGTGTCTTCAGCGATTGTAGAGCGGCTGATCACCCAGCCGGGAGGCGTGAGACGCATCGACTCCTCGATCACGGCCCGCGTGAGCGGCAAGCGGCCGGCGTCGGCCGCCTCCGGGGTGCGTCCGCCGAGTACGCCGCGAAGCTCATTGGCCACTTCTTCCTGGATTTCCGGCTGCGTAGCTAAGTGATAAAAGATCCACGACAAGAAAGTGGCCGAGCTCCCGTGCCCCGCCACGAAAATTCCGATCACTTCGTCGCGCAGGCGCTTCCGGGAAGACTCCGCCGCCGAACCGAGCGACTCAATCCATTCCCCGAGGATGTCTTGGAATCCGGCCGGCTCCCCTTGGCTGCGAAGCTTCTCGTCGATAATCCGGTAAATGAATCCGTCGATGCTGGCGATGGCGCGGCGGTAACGGAGATTCTGCGGAGTCGGCACCGCGAGCGGAAATTTCACCACGGAGAGAATCCGGTCTACGATGATGCCGAGGATGTCGCGGAACGAGCGCCCGATGAGTTCCGGATCGTCGGGCATGTTCGAGCCGAACATCGTGTTTACGATGATGCTCATGGTGGCGGCGGCCAGGTCGGCGCTGGCGTCGGCCGCCTCACCAGTGGCGGCGTGCTTTTCCCAGCTGGTGAGCATGTCTTCAAAGCTCTTCTCGATGATCGGCAAAAACTCCGTAACCCGCTTCATGGCGAGGGACGGCTTGATCATCTCGTGGCCGGCTTTCCACCGGTCGCCGTCTACCACCGAAGTGGCGCCGCCGAAGAGGATCGCCATCTCCCGGTACATGAGATTCTGCTTCCCGTAATTCTTGAAATTCTTGAACAGAATGTGCTGCGCGTAGTCTGCGTTGTTCGAAAAATAGAGCGTGTTCGGGCCAACCCGAAACCCGAAGAGATCGGGATGCCGCGCCTCGTGTTTGCGGAGAAACGCGAGCGGGTCTCTTTGGAACTCAATCGCGCTGCCCAGAACCGGCAAGCCTTGGATGAAGGGAATCTCCATGGTCCTCATTGTACAGGCATTTGGCCCCATCCGCAGCTTTAGAACCGCTGGCGCCGTACACGGGCGTAAGTAAATTCCAGGCTGGATTTCCTTGATTGGAAATTCCCGTTCCCTTAGGATCTCGCGCATGACCCAGCACCACCATTTCTTCGCCTACCTAGCCCGCATGAAGCTCATCGATCGCTGGAGTCTCATGCGCTGTACCCAGCGGGAAAATGTGCAGGAGCACAGCCTGCAGGTGGCCATTATCGCCCACGCCTTGGCCCTGATTAAGAACCAGCACTTCGCCGGTAAGCTCTCTCCGGAAAAAGTAGCGGTGCAGGCGATCTTTCACGACGCTACCGAAGTTCTCACCGGCGATCTCCCGACCCCCGTGAAATATTTCAGTCCCGAGATCCGGAATGCGTATCTCGCGATTGAAGACCACGCCGTAAGCCAGATGCTCGGCCTTCTTCCGAATGACCTCCGCGGTGAATACGCGAAAATCTTCGGGGACGAAGACGCTGAAGTGGCACGAATCGTAAAATCGGCAGACGTTCTCGCGGCCTACATCAAGTGCCTCGAGGAAGAATCCGCCGGCAATCACGAATTCAGCCGCGCGAAGAAGGCGATCGATACCAAATTGAAGACGCTCTGCGAGCAGCCGGAAGTTCGGTACTTCGTGGAGCACTTCATCCCCAGCTTCTCGCTTACGCTCGACGAAATCAGCTTGCCCTTGGAGCCCAGTCGCTAGCCGGAACTATCTTCGCTTCGGGTACGTGCAGATTTCAGTGCTGCCGTTAGTGGAATATTTGTCTTGATAGGTAACTTCGAGCGCGGAACCCACTAAACGCAAATGAGTATGCGTGTAGCTGATGTACTCAGGGCTCGCGCTGAACGTGCCCCATTCGTGCGAAAGCGTGATCTCCGTTTTATTCCCGTTCCAGTTGTAGTCGTAGTGGTGCTCGACGTCGCAGTAGGTGTCTCGATTGTCCATCGGATCACCGCAGCTCACCTGCGTAGTTTCCTTTCGCACGTCAGGAAGGCTATAGCTCGTGCGGTCGATCTCGATGGACTTGTCGCTATCCATGATCACAATGGCGCGGGCCGCTCGCAGGCCTGTCGCGGTCATGCACTGGCCGTCCCAGATGCCGGTGAAATCGGTGTAAGGCGCCTCGGAAGCCAGAGCGGAAGTAGAAAGCAGCATCAAGATCGAAAACAATTTCATAGAACCCCCCAAATGGAAAACGCAAGACTCCCGCAAATGCGGTGCCTCATGCAATGCGCTCTGCTTCAGGCGGGGTGCCTGGTGGGCGAGCCGGAAAGTGGACACTACCGATGGTATCAGGGCGGCCACTTTGGCTCCGGGTAAGGCCTCGCCGCCCTAATCCTTTGCTATAGAAATTTCATGGCACCCGATCTCGGGCAGCTCTAGTACGGGCAGAACGGTCTCCCAGGAAAACATCCCCATGGCCCGGGATTTGCGTATCGGCCCCTGGGATCGAAAATTTGCCAAGGAGGCCCAAGATGAAATTTTCTCATTTGATGAGATCGATTTTGCTGTTCGGATTTATTTTTGAATCAACGCCGGCATGGTGCTCTAATGCGGTAGTCCTGTCTGCGCCGCCAATTCCCGCCTATCGCGAAGTGACATCAGACATTTTCCGCGGAGCGCGTCCCGACGAAAAAGGACTCGCGGCACTAGTTAAACAAGGAATCAAAACCGATTTGGACCTTGAAGATAACGCTCCCGCCATAGCGGCCGAAGCCAAGCTGGCCAAGCAGCTAGGGCTTCAATTCATTTCCCGGGAGATGTCGAGTACGGACTCTCCGACCGATAGCGAAGTGAATGATATTTTGTCGATCCTTGAGGACCAATCCAACTACCCTTTATTTATTCATTGCAAGCTGGGTGAAGATCGAACGGGCCTCATCGTGGCCTTGTATCGCGTTCTCGATCAAAAATGGGCGGCTCAGGATGCTTACCAGGAGTGGGTGCAAGACGGATTTCACGTCTATCTAAAAGGTTTAAGCAGCTATTTTACACAGAGAACCGGCTACTCTCCTTGAATTCCGCCCAACCCCAGCTTCGTATCCGTTCAGTGAATTCAGCGGCCCACGGTCGTCATCCAAAGGCGCGCTGTTACAACCACGAGAAACACGCAGAAGGCGCGCCGAAGCAAATAATCCGGAAAGTTGAGAGCAATCTTCGCCCCCACGTAGCTCCCCAAAAACATCCCCACGGAAATCAGGAGCCCCGCCTTGAAATTCTCGCCGCTGATCTTTCCTGCTTGGTAGAAGGCGTAAGCCCCGCCCAACCCCACCGGCGCGAGAAGCGCAACCAGCGAAGTACCAGTCGCCACGATCTGCGAGAATCCCAGAATGAATACGAGGGCCGGAACGATGATCAGCCCGCCGCCCACGCCGAAGAGTCCGGCCAGGATTCCCGCCGCTACTCCGATCACGAGGAAAATTGCGAAGCCCATATCTGATCCTCCTACTTCTTGTTAACGAATTTCCGAACCAGTTCGGAGATCTCGTCGGCTTTCGTGTCCAGCGCGAAATGCCCGGCATCCAATACGTGCACCTCTGCCTTCCGAACGTCTTTCCGGTAACGCTCGGGCTCGCCCAGATCAAAGGAGAGATCGTGCTTCCCCCAAATCACCAGGAGCCGGGGCTGCGTCTTCTGCATCCACTCCTGCCACTTCGGATAGGAACCTACGTTCGTGCGGTAGTCGTAGAACAAATCGCTTTGAATTTCGGCTTGCGCGGGCTGGCTTAGGAACGCGAACTCGTCGGTCCAAAGATCGGGGTCATATAAATCCACATTGGGATCATCGCCTACGTGGCGCGTACGAGTGGTTTCGAGAGAGAGGAGATTTTTTCTTAAAGCCTCTTCGTTCTCTTTGCGGTTTTCCCAGAATTCTCTCCGCTTTTTCCAGTTGGCGCCAAGGCCCTCGTTATGAGCCACGGCATCCTGCACGATCAGGGATTCTAACCGCTCCGGATGCGCCAGCGCCATTCGGAATCCGACGGGGCCGCCGTAGTCTTGCATGTAGAGAGTGAATTTCGATAAGTGCAGAGTCTCGACGAAACGATTCATCACCTGGGCGATATGATCAAAGGTGTAGGCGAAGCTCTTCGGGCTCGGCCAATCACTGTGACCAAATCCCGGATAGTCCGGCGCAATGAGATGGTACTGCGAAGACAAACGCCGGAAAAGCGGCTCAAACATTCTCGAAGACGAAGGGAGCCCATGGAGAAGCAAAATCGTGGGCGCGTCTGAGGGTCCCGCCTCACGATAAAAAATCTTCAGTCCGTCAATGTTCACTGTCCGGTAATACGTTGGAAAAGTCATCTTGCTATCTCCCGCAAACGCGGCTCCCGATCCCCATGCCAGAGCCGCAATCATTATTAGTTTTAAGAACGACATCAGCCTTTCACCTCAAAAATCAGCTCCAACTCTACGGGCACCCCGAGCGGCAGCGTTGCCATCCCGAGCACCATTCTCGTCGAGATCTTCTCCTTGCCGAAAACTTCCGCCAGGAGCTGAGAGGCGCCGTCCGCCACCATCGGATGTCCCTTGAAGTCCTTGGCCGTAACCAAATACGCCCCGACTCGCACAACCCGGGTCACCCGCTCGAGAGATCCCAGATGCTCCTTGGCCACCGCGATCCCGTTCAAGCAAGCGAGCCGAGCCGCGTTCCATCCATCTTCGGCGGATAAATTCTCGCCGATAACGCCCAGATATTTGGGCTTCTGGTTTTCGGTGGGCATCATCCCCGTGAGAAAAAGCAAATTGCCCGTTTGAACCGACTCCACGTAATTTCCGAAAGGCGCCGGCGGCTTCGGAAGTACGAGTTCCATTTCTTGTAACCGGTGTTCAGGCGTTTTCATTTACCACCTCCCCAAGTGCGAGCCGCCGTCGACATGCAGGATTTCGCCCGTGATCGTCGAAGACTCGGTTAAGAAAAGCACGGCTTCCGCCAGTTCTTTGGGATCACTGATTGTTCCCATCGGCGACAGCGTCTTCAGAAAATCCTTTGGATTGTTTTTGTGCATGGGCGTATCCATGATCCCGGGCGCCACAACATTCACCCGAATCCCCTCTTTGGCGTATTCCATGGCCAGCGAAAGCGAAATAGAGTTCAGCCCGCCCTTCGTGATCATGGGCACGGCCGCCGGCATTCCGGCGATGGGATGCTCCGCCATGGATGTTGTAATACTCACCACGCTCCCCCCGGTTCCTTGCTCCAGCATCTGCATGATCGCCAGCTGGGTGATGTAGAGAAATCCTTCGACGTTCGTCGAAAGCAGGCGCTTGAAGTCCTCCTGCGTGTACTCGATAAACGGCTTGGGAAAGAAGATCCCGGCATTGTTCACCAGAGCGTCGATGCTGCCGAATCGCTTAAGCGCCGCGCTGAGAATACGCTTCGCCGTATCGAACTGGCCGATATCTCCGTCCACGAGCTCGATTTGATCCGACTTCTCGAAAGCTTTCGATTCGGAAATATGTCTCGAATTGGCCACTACATTGTAGCCGCGCTTCAGGAACGATTTCACTAACTCGGCGCCCAGCCCCTGAGATGCCCCGGTTACCACGGCTGTCTTTTTCTTTTCCATTTTAAGCTCCTTACGTAATTTCAGTTGCTGCGTAACACCAGCTTCGTCGAAAAATGGGTTATTGATTAGATGGAAAAATGTGGAAACTCTTTTGCTCATATGCAAAAATCGCCCCCATGAATGATGCGGTCGATTTGAACGATGTGGCGATTTTCACCAAAGTTGCGCAGCTGGAAAGCTTCAGTAAAGCCGCACGCGTGCTGGGGTTGCCGGTATCCACCGTGAGCCGGAGCGTTTCTAAATTAGAGGCTCTCCTGGGCGTAACGCTGATTGCGCGCACCACGCGGAAGTTATCCCTCACGATGCAAGGGCGGGCTTATTTCAACCAATGCAAAGATCCGCTCTCCGAGCTCTACGAGGCCGAAAGGGTTCTCAAAAAAGTGCAGGCGTCGCCGGAGGGGAATTTGAAAATTTCGGCGCCGGTGGTGCTCAGCGAAGCGCCCTTCTTGCAATTCGTTTCGTCTTTCATGAAAAAGTATCCCCGGATCCGGGTAGACCTTTTCGTCACCAACCAGTTTCACGACCTGATTTCCGAAAACATCGACGTGGGAATTCGGTTCGGGAGCCTCGAAGACTCCACACTCATCGCGAAATATCTCGGAACAACCAAACGCTTTTTGGTGGCCTCGCCCGAATACCTAAAGGGCCGGGAGAAAATCTCGGCGCCCAACGACCTGAAGAATCACGACTGCGTAATCATGCAGGGCCGCAACAACGAGACAGACTGGGATCTCGTGAGCACCAAAAGACCGCTCAAGGTGCACGTTCGGGGAAATATCATGACCCGGGATTTCCGAACCGCCAGCGAGTTCGTGACCCAAGGACACGGCGTAGGCCTTCTCCCCACTTTTTACTGTGCCGACAAGATTCGCTCCGGCGCCCTCATGCGCCTTCTGCCGGAATGGACTTCCCCCAAATTCGACGTACACGCCGTGTACCCGATGAGGAAATTTCTGCCCTCTAAGCTGCAAGTGTTTTTGGACGAGCTCGGAAATTGGAAATCGCCGCTTTGGGACAAACGAGAATAGGAAAAGGACTTTTGCCCTTCAGCAAAAGCCCATTCCAAAACGTAATTCACAGGAGCGTTAGTTTGACTTCGATATTTCCGCGCGTGGCATTCGAATAGGGACATACGCGATGCGCTTTTTCCACCAGGGCATTAGCGGCCGCGCGATCCATCCCAGGAAGAGAGATCTGGAGCTCGACCGCTAGGCCGAAACCTTCCGGGCTCGGGCCGATTCCCACGTTTCCCGTAATGGAGGCGTCGGGAGGAAAAGAGAGCTTCTGTTGCATGGCCACAAACTTCATCGCGCCGATAAAACAGGCGGAGTAGCCCGCGGCAAAAAGCTGCTCCGGATTGGTGCCCTTATCTCCGCCACCGCCCATCTCCTTAGGAACGGTCAGCTTCACATCTAGAATTCCGTCCGAAGATTTGGCCTTGCCGTCGCGGCCGCCCGTGGCGGTTGCGTGTGCCGTGTATACGATTTTTTCCGGTTTCATTTTCTTCTCCATTATTGTTACTGGTTACGCTGATAAATTTTTTCCCGAGATCAAGGCGAGCAGAGGCCTAGCCCCATCCACGATCCGCTCTTCGTTCAGGAAATACGCGGGAACGCTCTTGACCTCTTGCGCCCTGACCCAGACTTCCAGCCCACGAATCTTTTCGGTGGCACCGCTCCCCCGCAGAAAATCCGATACCTCCCTTCCCGGCAGTCCCGACTTCTCCGCGATCTCCATAAGCGTTTTCACGTCGCCGATATCGCGCCCCTCCAGGAAATAGGCCCGAAAAATTGCGTCTACCAGATCGCCAGGGGAATTTTCGAAACCGCCCGCCCACCAAATCAAACGATGGGCGTGGAGCGTATTGGGGGTCTTGGTAATGAGGTCATAGCGAAAGGAAATCCCCACACGTTGTCCGGCGATCGTGGCTTTTTGGTCCATCTCTCTGGATTTCTCGGCGGAGCCGAAACGCTTCATGCGGTAGCTTAGCCGTTCCTGTCCCTCCGGCGGCATTTCGGGGTCGAGCTCATAGGGAAGCCATGCAACCCTGTATCGGTTGCGTTCCTGAGAAGAAGCCAGAGCTTGGTCGAGCGTGCGTTTGCCGATGAAGCACCACGGGCAAATCACGTCGATCGCCACCTGAATTATGTCACTCATTTTGATCTCCCTCGGGTCTTGCGAATCTTGCTACCTATAAGAACACTACGTTCTTCGAGCCAGCTTGATTAGAGGGAAAAATATCAAATCACTTTTGCGTTACCGCAAATATCTCCGCCCTATGCGGCAATTCCCTCACGCAGAAGATCCGCCAAAATCGGCACTCGAATTGCACTAAGATTTTCAGCCCTGCCAACTCGTGAACGAAAAGAACAACCCAAAGTCAGGAGACTTTTTTATGATCGGGAAAATGCCATCTACTCCCATGAATTCTTCAAACAAAGCCCTTACCGGGAACCGAATTCTTTGCGTAGACGATCATCCTGATTTGCTTGAATTTATTCACTCATTTTTGGTCTCGAATGGAGCGATCGTTACGGCCTGCGCTTCGGCGGAAGAAGCAATTGAGATCCTCAAGAAAGAGCACTTCGATATTTTGATTTCAGACCGCTCCATGCCGCCGGGGCTCGATGGCTTTGATTTGGCCCATACGCTTCGGAGGATGGAGACCGAGGATCCAACAAGGAAGGCAACTCCTACTGTCATGATATCGGGAGACGCACTGCGCCCGTCGAGAAAAAGGCGCTTTGCCGATTTTCAGGTATATCTTCCAAAGCCCATAGATACAAAACGCTTGATCCATATTATTGAGCGATTGGCGGAAGCTGAATCGGAAGCGGTAAAATGCGGCTCACTCGGGAGCTGGGAGGCGCAAAAAGCCACGGAAGCCGCCATTTTCGCCACGGACGTAGCGGCCACCGCCACCGCTGCCGCCGCGGAGGCAACGATTGCTGCGTCGGATGCGACAATTGCAGCCACCGGGGCTACGGCAACGGCTGAGGCAGCAACAAAAACGGCAACCAAGGCCGAAAAAGAAGCAAACGCCGCCTCGGAAAATGCACTCCCTCTTTCTCCATGACAATTACCCGACCTTATTCGCACTCGCCCCCCTAAGGGGCCGCCATTCCCTGGCGAACTGCCAGCACGTTTAAATCGATGAACATATTTTTTATTTATTTCAAGATAAGACTCATGCGCGCGCGGTTATTACCGCCGGGGCACTATAGCGATTAATCACTTGAAGAATTCGCCGCGGCAATTGCGTCCAAGTTGAGCACCGTCGAACACAGCTGCGGAAACTTGCGCGGGGCGAGACTATTCAAAAAGAAATCCCCTTATCTTGTGCCAATGTCCTTGCGGAACCCCTATGAATACGCAATACCTACGAGGCACAAAAAAAGAGAAGAGGGGCGGGCCTTTTTTGAGCAAACGAGTCAAATCGAAGACGACGGGTCGAAAGGCACGCGGCCGCGCTGCGTCCAGATCCACGGCAAAATCCGCTCCCGCCCTGCCGCTCTCCCCCGCACTCAAATCACTCTCCTTTCCCATCGTCGGCATTGGGGCCTCCGCCGGGGGCCTCGAAGCGTTCATGGAGATGTTCAAGAGCCTTCCCCCCGACACCGGCCTCGCCTTCGTGCTCATCCAGCATCTCTCCCCCCAGCACATCAGCATGCTGAGCACCTTCGTGCAGAAGGCCACCCGCATGCGAGTGGAAGAGGTGAAGAATGGCACACGTGTGGAACCGAACTGCATCTACGTGATTCCTCCCAACGCCCTGCTGGAGATTTTCCACGGCGTTCTGCATTTGAGCCCTATGCCGGATCCACATTCGGGCTGCATGCCGGTAAATACGTTTTTCAATTCCCTCGCGCGAGACCAGGCAAATCTGGCCATCGGGATCATTCTATCCGGCACTGGCTCCGACGGCGCGCACGGCCTGCGCGACATCAAAGCCGACGGAGGTATCACCTTCGTGCAGGAACCGGAGAGCGCCAAGTTCGACGGAATGCCGCGTTCCGCGATCGCGGCCGCCACGCCCGATCATGTTCTGAGCGTGGAAAAGATTTCCCGCGAGTTGGTGAACATTTCCCGCCATCCATTCGCGAAAAAGTCTTTCGTGTTCGAAGAAGCCGCGCCTACCGCGGGCGACGATCTAATTCTCCAGAAAATTTTCATTCTGGTTCGCAGCCAAACGAAAATCGATTTCTCCACCTACAAGTATCCGACAATTAACCGGCGGCTTCGGCGGCGCATGGTGCTTCACCGGGTAAGCTCGCTCGCCCACTACCTCAAATATCTTCAGGAAAATCCCAAAGAGGTTATGGCCCTCTTCGAGGATCTACTCATCAACGTGACGGATTTTTTCCGGGATGCCGAAGCATTCGATTCCCTGAAAGCCCGGGTCTTTCCCTCGATCATGAACGGGCGGGCCGCCGGAACGCCGATCCGTATCTGGGTGCCCGGCTGCTCCACCGGCGAAGAGGTTTATTCGATCGCGATTTCGCTGCTGGAGTTCCTGGGCGAGAACTCCGCCCGATTTCCTATCCAAATTTACGGCACCGATATCTGCGAATCAGCGGTGCGGATCGCGCGGGCCGGCCTCTATCCCGACACCGCCTCCCTCAAGATGTCCACGGATCGCCTGGAGCGCTTTTTCCGCAAAGAAATGGGCGGCTACCGTATCGCCAAAGGCGTGCGCGACTGTTGCATTTTTTCTCTTCAGGACGTAACCAGCCAGCCCCCCATCATCCGGCTCGATCTTCTCAGCTGCCGGAATCTCATGATCTACCTCGGCAACGCCGTGCAGAAGAAGCTTTTGGATACGTTCTTCTACGCTTTGAATGCCAACGGATTTCTCATGCTCGGCGCCGCGGAGAGCGTAGGCACGGCGGCGAGCCTCTTCTCGGTGGTCGACAAAAAATACAAGATTTACACCAAAAAAGCGGCCGTGACGGGCACTCGCCCCGAGCCATCACCAGCCCCGTATCATGCACCTCCTTCCGCCGCCGCTGTAATTTCGCCGGAAGCTTCGAAGCTATCACCCAAGAAGAGCAGCCCGGTGGCCGAAGCCGAACGGCAGGTGCTCGACCGGTTCGCACCCGCTTGGGTGCTGGTAGACTCTACTCTCGACATCGTGCAGTTCCGCGGTGCCACCGCCCCCTACATTGAACCGGCGCGGGGCCAACCCACCTGGAACTTGATGAAGATGCTCCATCCGAGCCTCTGGGCCGACATCAGAATGCTTATCCATTCCGCGCGCAAAGAGGGCGAAGCCTCCCGAAAAGAGGGGATCAAGGTTAAATCCGGAGATACCATCCACATCGTGGATGTCGAGGTTTCTCCCGTTTCCGCCGCAGGGATGGAAACCCACTGCCTTATTCTATTCAGCGAACACAGGCGGGATAGAACCGACAGCGAGCTTCACGAGAGAGTAACGAAAGCCGGAGGAGTTGCGGGTCATGTTCTGACAAGGGAGAATATCGCCCTCCGGGAAGAGCTGATCCTTTCCCAAAAGTCGCTGCAGGCGATCATCGAAGATCAGAACGCCACGAACGAAGAGCTTCAAAGCGCCAATGAAGAAGTGATGTCGGCGAACGAAGAGCTCCAGAGTACCAATGAAGAGCTGGAAACGGCGAAGGAAGAGCTCCAGAGCACCAATGAAGAGCTCACCACTTTGAACGACGAGCTTTCCAGCCGAAATTTAGAACTCGACCATCTGAGCAACGACTTCCTGAACCTTCTCAGCAATGCGAGCGTGTCGATCGTGATGGTAGGCCTCGATCTCAAGATCCGGCGCTTCACCCCCATGGCCGAAAAACTTCTCAAGCTCATTCCTGCCGACGTGGGCCGCAGTCTTTCCGATATCAACTTAGGCATCAAGATCGACGGGCTCGAAAACAAGATCGCCGAAGTGAATCGCACGCTTTCCACCGTGGAGCTGGAAACTCAGGACCAAGACGGCCACTGGTACTCGGTGCGAATCCGCCCTTATAAAACTAGCGACAACAAAATCGACGGCGCCGTACTGGTGTTCTTAAACATCGATGAAATGAAGACGCGCATCAAATTAGCCAAGGAAGTAGACGTACTTTCCGAAGGAATCATCCAAACCGTGCGCGACCCCCTAGTGGTGCTCGACGAAAGCTTTCGCGTGGAGCGCGCGAACCATGCTTTCTACGACGTATTTCAGGTAAAGTCGGACGAGACTATAGGAAAAATATTTTTCGAACTGGGCAACCGACAATGGGATATTCCCGAGCTACGGAATCTGATCGAAAACGTATTGCCAAAAAAGACGGAAGTGAAAAACTACAAAGTCACGCACAGCTTCGAAAAAGTCGGCGCCAAAACGCTGGTGCTTCACGCGAGAAATCTGGAATGGAAGGGGCAAAAAAAACTGCTCATTCTCATCACCTTGCATGATTTAACGATTCGGAACCCTTAGCCGAAAGGCCGAAAGGCCGAAAGGAGAATCGCCGATGGAAGGAATTTCCCCTAAATCTCAAGACCACCGAAGAATGACCAAGGCCGAGCTGGCGGACCGGCTGCTCGCCCTCCAACAGGCCCCCGAAGAGAACAAGCCCCTCGCTTTGCGGGAGAGGGAGTTCCAAACGGTACTTCACGAGCTAGAAGTATATCAGATCGAGCTGGAGATGCAGGTGCGGGAGCTGCGCGACTCGCGCCAGGCGCTGGAAGACTCCCACGAACGTTACGTCAACCTCTACGACTTCGCGCCAGTGGGATACATTACCCTCAACGATCAAGGCATGATTCAGGAAATCAACCTTACGGCGGCGAGCATATTCGGCGTCGAACGCCATTGGCTCCTAAATAGGTCGCTGGCACCGTGGGTGCTCGGCGCCGATCTACCGGATTATCGCCAGCACCTGAAGAAATGCCGCGAAAGCGAAGGCAAGGTGCTCACCTCGCTCCATCTCGTGGGGCGGGAGAAGCAGGTCGTGCCAGTAGAGCTCTCCTCCGTGCGCACGGTGGATTCTCAATCCGGTCAGGCCGCGATTCGAACTGCGCTCACCGACCTAACTGATCGCAAGGTTTATCAGGAGAATCTGGACTTCGAACGGCACAAGCTCGGAACTATTTTCTACGACTCTCCCGCCGCGATGGCGCTTTTGCGCGGCAGCGATCTCGTGTTCGAGAAGGTGAATCCCAAATACCAAGCCCTTTTTGCAGACCGGGATCTCGTGGGAAGGCCCCTGCTAGAGGCCATTCCAGAATTGGAGGGCCAACCTTTCCCGGAGCTACTACAAAACGTACTGAAAACGGGCGAAACATTTCGGGGACATGAAGTTCCGGCCCAATTGTCGCGCGTAGTTGGCGGATCTCGGGAGGAACGCTTCTTTGATTTCAGCTACGTGCAGATACAAAACCAGGAACGCCGCCCCTACGGTGTATACATCCATGCCGTGGATGTTACCGAACGCGTGCTGACTCGCCGAACATTGGAAGAAGGCAAAGCTGAAATCTTGAGGAAAGTTTCCGAGCTGGAAACGGAGCGGGGACTCCGGGAACGCTTCGTGGATGCTCTCTCCCACGACCTTCGCACTCCCCTCACCTCCACCAAACTAACCGCGCAGCTCCTGATGCGGATGGATCGCGAACCCTCCGAGGTGCGTGTAATCGCCGCAAGAATCAACCGCAATATGGACCGTGCCGACGAAATGATCCGCGATCTGCTCGATGCGAGCCGTATCAAGGGAGGGGGAAAAATTCCGCTCAGGATCAGAAGCGACGACATGGCCGCTATTCTCCATTCTGCCTTGGAATGCATAAAGGATCTGTACGGCGATCGCTTCACTGTTCAGGCCGCGGATCCCGTGAAAGGCTGGTGGGACCGGCGCGCCCTAACGAGAATACTGGAAAATTTGACGGCAAATGCCGTGAAGTATGGAGATCCGAGCGCCTTGATTACGTTATCCCTGCGCCAGGACAACGACATGGTAGTGATCACCGTTCATAACGTGGGCAATCCGATTCCCGAGAAGGAAATTCCGGGACTCTTCGACCGCTTCCACCGAACCGTCGCCGCCGATCATGGCACGGAGCGAGGCTGGGGAATCGGGCTTGCGCTGGTAAAGGGACTCTCCGAAGCCCACGGCGGCTCGATTAGCGCAGCCAGCACGTTGGAAAGTGGAACCACATTTACGGTT
>Ga0207125_10122_pt1 | contig 16500 bp, 9 predicted proteins | sample Alteio_BWMinHeat_19_FD_153556 | JGI IMG/M metagenome (GOLD analysis project Ga0207125, IMG submission 153556) | Enriched cells from forest soil in Barre Woods Harvard Forest LTER site, Petersham, Massachusetts, United States -... | ecosystem: Environmental > Terrestrial > Soil > Temperate forest >...
GCTGGGGACATAGAGTGCTCGGAAACAATTAATGGTGATCGGGCGAGGCTTTTTGAAGAATTCGCGGATTTCTTTACAACTTCAGAACTTTCAGTCTTGGCACACAATCTTCGTCAGGACGCCTGGGGCACTTTGCCCGAGCTTAGCGAGTCGACTGCCAGAATACGGCAATCCCTTGCCGAAGATCTTGCGCGTGATGAGACTGACTTCCAGGCCAGTACCGTCTGGTCGGATCGCGCAATCAAGGCATCCGACTTTTCCAACGGCCCCTCGTCCTTTGAATCATCAAAACTGCGACTCGCTTTGTTCAACGCCCATGCGGCTCCCTACATTGATGTGGACGCAGAATCTCGCCCGATCGTTACCTTCATTAGTTCCGCCGGACTTGACAACACGATGCATCTTTACCGCACAGCGCGCCGTGCTCAGTCTCATAATCAACCGGCGCTGAGAAGGCGTCTCGAATCGCTAATTGACGCCATGCGAAACCGAGTGGAAAGCATTGCAACACAGAACAACAATGCAACACCGGGAGATGAGTTACGGGAGGTGCTCGGCAGCACAACTCGCGCGAGGGAACTGTATACGCTATCACCGATAGCGTTTGAAAAGCTTGCCAGCGTCGCCGTGCCGTCGATCGAAACCTTCGGATCAATGACGGCGAAGGAGCAGCGCTCCCTCGCCCAGTTTGTTAGAAACCTGCTTCGTAGCTCAATGCGTCAAGGAAATTCCGCGCTTACATTACGGATCTGGACTCAAGCGATGCGTATCGGCCCTCTTTTGAACATCGCAGACAAAGGGGCCTTCGGCGGTGATCAATTTATTGCGGCACAGGCATACGCGGATATTGGAGATTTCTCCGAAGCGCTCGGACTGATGTCGGGAACGCAGGCCATGCACGCCTCGGTGACCGATGTTGATCAGGCGGTAAGTCGACTTGTGATGGGCGCACTACGCCAGGCGGCTGCTGGATCGCCCGATCGGGCGCTAGATACCCTAAGCCGGTCCATAGTGGTCGCGCACGAATTTGCAAATCATCGACGTAATGCGTTGTTGCGGCTGACGCTAGCCACCGAATCCATTGCATCGTGCATATCAGGCTCGAATAATGTCTCTGTTGTCGACACGGTCCTGGAGTCACTTCGGGATACCGATACACCGACCAAATTGCCTTATTCGACCATTCTGGCATCCATAAACATGCTATTCGTCCGAGGCGACATGATCGGCGCTCGAAAGATCGTCGACGCAGTTATTGAATGGCAAACGATGCACGGTCGTAGTGATGGAAATACTACCATCGCAGCGATTGCGGGTGTCGTCAGTAACATGAATCAGTTTACCGTCGTATTGGAAGGCGTTTACGCGGGGAATGAAGCTTTTGCGTATCAATTTCGCGAGGGCAATGCTTCTTTGATCGAAGACCTCAACGCGCAGTCCATCGCTGAGCGCTCGAAAATGGACCCCTTCGAACTATGGCGCGCGTATTTGGCACTGAAGAGTGGTGACTTCGTTAAGGCCAAAGACCAATACGCGGCTTTGCTCCAACAAGTGATCACGAATCCTCTAACGAAGACATACTTCGATGGCGCCACGATGGACGCTCTTATTGGAATTCTTTTCGCCAACGCGGGTGACGCCGACGACGCCGAGTACTTCTTGAAATCGGCTCAGGCGAGGCAAACTATACGAGACCAAAGCGTTACAAGCGACACTAGGGAAGATGCACTTGCGTCGCTCGAAGGCTTGATACTTCAACTAAGGAGACAAATGCCAGAAGCCGTCCGACGGTTCGCCAAGCCAGACGACGGAAGGAGCGTCATATTTGGACCGCGCGAGTTTCTCAGGGAAATATTCAAAGCCGAGGACTTCCTGAGTTTCGCACTGCCGCCAGGACGCTCGGCCGCAATGGAGCTGGGTGTTGCGCAATTGGCAAAGGAGCGCCGCACGTTGCTGGTGGACGCCGCGGCGAGGATGGCAGATGACAATGACCGCGCTGCGGAAGATGCAACAAAAGAGGCGTTTGTTGCGCTTCAGTATTTAGCGGCAGCACATAGCATTGAGTCGTCGACATTTGCGTTGAACATCAACAATTCCGTGGACGACGACTTTACGGAGGCCGACCTCAACCAGAGGCGAGTAGCTCAAGCGGCCGAGTGGACAGCTCGGCGCTTTTTCGACCGATCTGAAGGAAATTTACAGTTGGCGCTTGAACCGATACCGGCAAGTTGCAGTGCGATTCCCGGGTCACTTCCGGACTATTCGTCTTGGATGCTGCATAAGATAGGGCAAGAGTCCGCTGGCGAGGTCACGGGTATTGTGGCCAACAAAAGGCCCGCGCAAGCTCCGCGCGGCAAGTTGCCCAAGACGGCAAGTGCAGTGTCCAAAATGATGAAGGAGGCAAGACAACGGGTCGAGTCGTTATCGCCGACGCCGGCGACAATTTCGGAAGTACAAAAGCGTCTCAAATCAGATGACGCGCTCGTGATCTACTACACTGCCGAACAATATACGTACGCAATGTCGGTGACCAGGCGCAAGCTCGCACTCAAACGAATTGCGAGAACCAGAGAACAACTGGAGGCGGCGGTGAGCCATCTTCTGGAGGGCGCGACAAAGCAAACAGCCGTCCAGCAGATCCCATTTCTAGCGGAGTCGAACAGCCTCTATAGAGAGGTCTTGGCGCCCTTTGAAGTTGAATTGGCTGGGGTCCGCCACCTAACAATTACGGGCAGCGGTCCCATCATGAGGCTGCCGTTTTCGCTACTCGTGTCGCGACCATACTCGGGGCCTAATGACTCACTCAAGGCATATAGAGACGCGGATTGGCTCGATAAGCGTGTTCAGGTCAGAAGATTGGTGGCTCTCTCTCACCAGGCTGCGAGCTTGGACCGACCTGAAATATCCAAGTCTGGGACAGGCCCCGTGTTGGTAGGATTCTCGTCGCCGGATTTACCAGACCCCAGCCAATGTGAGACAAATGAAGTGCCGCATTCGGGTTCTCGTCAAAGGGCCATGATATGCAAAATTGCGGGCACGGAAGACTTCGTGCCAGAGTTGGCGTCCCAAGCTAATGCTGCGGTTGGAATTCACAAATCCTCTTGCATCTCCACGCCTGACCCCGCTGGGCGGGCCAGTATCTGCATTTCTGGACCCGCCTTCACACAAGAGGCCGTACGGCAGATTGGATTGCGGCTGGATAGCGGCAGCGTCGTGGTGTTCGCATCTCACGGTCTCTTGTCGCAACAAACTGCTCAACTGAATGGTGCATTGGAACCGGCAATCGTTACGAGTGCCAATGGGAGCAAAGGGGATGGAATTATGACGGTCAGTGAGGTATCCGGGCTCACATTTCCCGCCGGGCTTGTAATACTTACGGCCTGTAATTCGTCGGCGCCGGATAGCGGTGAATTTGATGACACAAGTAGCGGCTTAGTTCAGGCGTTTATGTTTGCGGGAGCTAGACAGGTTATCGTGACCAATTGGCAAGTGCTTTCCGATCCCGCTCTGGACGTCACATCACAAACCCTTCACGCAATATTCAAGGATAAAGCATCCGCCGCTGAGGCACTAAACGAAGCTATGATTACCGTTCGCAACATGGCCGGTGTACAACGCCCCGAGGAGTACCTGCAACCGTTGTATTGGGCAGGCTTCTCTTTGGTGGATAAGTATCTGTGAGTCCAAAGAGACGGGATCGTACGCCTATTCAAGCAATCGGGCCTGACTTCAAGAAAAGGAACATCAACTACGACAGCGGCAGTGCAACTCCAAGAAAATCAGACAATTTTCCCGTCTCGACCGTCAACCATGGGTCCACATTTCTTCGCGACGTGCGGCGCCACCGAAATCAATCACCGGTCGCGGCTGACAAATGAAAGGAATTAAAAATATTGAAGCGACCGTATTCAACTTCGGTAGTGACAGATCCCGACGATCCGCAGCTTCATGCTTCATGAAGGTCCGACGACAGGGGAACACAAAGTCCGCGCGGCTTTTAGATTCCGAAATCCGCTGTTGAACCTGGGACATAGCCCGAATTGGGGCCATTCCCAGTCGCACGAAAATGCTACAACGGATCGCTTGGCGTGTTGCGGCCGCCATGCGCAGCTGCGCAGCGTCTCCTCGCTACCGCCGACATATAAACGAATCCGCCGCCATAACAATAGTCGTGTTGCCACAGCGGCCGATAGACAGATAGACAATCCCGCCCTCATCCCTCATCGTCGCTCGTCGCCAATGGTCGTCGCTCGACGAATCGAGGTGTGGTTTCGGAGGATCACCGGCTCGGCGAGCACCGATCGATAAATTATGGCCCGACCGGTGGCACAATCGACGGCGGTACCACCATCAAGTCATCCGCTCGCACCGAATCGTGTATGGAACCCGCCTCAACTCGATGACGCGTTGCCCAATCGACGAGATTGGCAGGCCGGTAATTGGCATCTTTCTGCCAACGATCAAAAACGCTGGCGTCAATCGTCTCGTTGATCGTTGTGGTCGAAGTTTTGCCCTTCACCACATGGCCCATACCAATCGCCCTGTAGTAGGGCCGGAAAAATTTGCACGCTCGATAAATGCCGCCCGCCATTTCGCCAAACGAGTCATGGATGCTAGCCTTATTCTCGTCTCCGTCGATAACCGCCGTTCCTTTGAACACAAGCCCATGTAATTGGGCCTTCTGCATGAGCCACACGAGGGGAATCTGTGCCAGCAACCCATCGGCATAACCGCCGCCGACATCTGCATGGGCCCCCACGAACCAGCGCTGCTCCACGTCTTCAAGAGGCCGTGGCGCGGGGCTTCCGGCGCCCGCCGTGACACTCTTGGTCCACAACGTGGGAGCAAATGCCTCGCGATGTTCGTCGATTGCCACGGCGTGATAGGCACGAGAATCATTTATTCTTAGATCCGTCTCCAAAAATCCATAGTTGGAGCGGCTGATGATCGGTATATTGCCAAACGGAACACCAAGCGCGCCGACAGTATCAAAAACTCCCTGAAACCAAAGTGGGATAGCCATGGAATATTTCTTGAGCCATTGGTCTTCGAGCGGCAGATTCCTGCCCTGCGTGTTTTGAAGATGAAGAATGGAAGACGACACACGCTTCCTGTAGCGAGCGTAAAGTTGAGTGAGGGACATAGGGCCGCCCGGCCTCAGTAGACCGCATTTCGAAATAAACCCTGCCAAACTCCTGGCGGTAAACGCGCCTCGGCTGAATCCAAAGAGGAATATGTGATCGTCCGGGACATAGTTTTCGACGAGCCACTCATAGGCCTGGATAACTTCCGCGTCCAGGCCATACCCGAAAACGCCACCCGTGAATTTTTCGCCGTATTGAGTGCCCACACCGGCGCTGTAATAGACAACCTGGTCAGCATCGCTTGCGCACAGCGACCTCATACGGTACACATTTGTATTATCGTTGACGGTGTTCCAAGTACCGTCCAAGAAAAGTACTAGTCGTTTGCCAGGCATGACAATTCCTCCGTGAATTCGTGATCGCCGCGGTGCTCTTTAGCAAGGCGATCTATTCGTTCTCGCCCTCTTGGTCGGGTATTTCCTTTGCTACATTCTCGACTGCAAACGGGAATCTAACAAGCCCTGTGGCGGAAAAGAGCGCGAAAAGGAGCAGAATTTCCCCGGACTCTAGTATGCGCCACAACATGTGGCAGCGAGAAGGAGCAACTGATGATTGGATATCCGCAGTGGAAGGGTTCGATCTCGAAATCGGGAATTGACTTAGTTCACTGGACCCCTAGGAATTTCGACATATCAGAATGACCGCAGACTAGGCTACCCTCAGTCTTACCCTCAAATGATTTTTCGAGTTCGGCCATTTAATTCCGGACAGTCCGCCCGAAACTCCGGCGGGATTTCTTGTCCTTCAGTCCGCGTAGTCATTCGGATCTTTAACAATGACTCCGCTATTTTCGCAAACGCAAATAGGCGTACCGTGCAGGAGGCTACCGAATAGGCCATGTAAACATATGACTTCCTTATCAACATTTGGATGGTGTGTGGCGGTTACCTGTCTTAAGCGAGTATGTGAATGTGTGGCGCAATCGTTATCAGGTTGCGACGGTTAGAGCAGAAAATTTGAGTGTGTGGTGTTTACAAGGAACGTAATCAGTGTCACCTCTGAAGATCAGCTTGAGCATCTATCTGCTCAAAACCACGGCGCATAGCGACATTCAGAAGCTATTTGATAGCCTCCGCACGACCCAACTCACAAACGGGCTCGATGGCCAATTTATTAGCTTCCCTTCCCCAAGCAAGGAACCAACCTGGTTCCGCGCTGTTCGCGAACATCTCCCAATACCGGTAACTTATAACATTAGAGGTCAAGTGCCAGCTGGGATGATCCTACTTCATCGGGCTGGGAGGCAGTTTGTCATCACATTTGGTCATGCTTGGCAATATCTCGAAATACCTTGGCTCGAACCGGACTTCGGACGAACAGTCGCTCTAGGAGCAATCCCGCCGAACAAGGTGCTCGAGGTGAATGCCGAGCAAGTTTTTGCAAAGAATCACTCTGCGAAAGAACGAGCACCCCGCGCCACATCAATCCGAGAATTCGGCGTGGAGTCAGATCGGGATCTTGTGGGCGCAGTTGAAGGTGAACCATTCGACCCGGCATTTGGCAGTGTGCTACGCGGTGCAACCAGCCTACGACTGAAAATCTACATCAATACCGTCGGGATAGTGCTCGACAAATCGCTGAAGCTGTTTGCAAGCACCTCTTATAGATCAAAGTATCCGGACATAGACAATCTCGTGTCGGTTTCCGATCCCAATGTTATTGACCTTTTGGATAAAGCGTTAGAAAAAGACATCCTTTCTGGAAAGACAAAGACCGATGCCGTGCTTTTTGCACCGTCATTTCGACGCGGCGATGCTCCGAGCGCGGACGGCTTCGTCTTTGGACGCCGAGCCGGAAGCATAGCAATTGCCCCTTATCTCAGTTATAGCTCGTGGGAACGTCACTTGTTAAAAAGCCGCCTCACGCCGACTCTTGCGCTCGCAAAGGCGACGGCGGTTCATATGATTGATGCCGCTGGCGATACTTTTGAGTCCCGAAACGTGTATGAGTGTCTTGGATATGAAGTTACCTACGGCGGCAAGCAATACATTCTGTCTTCGGGAGTGTGGTACGCCGCAGATTCCCAATTTGTTCTTGCAATAGACAAAGTTCTGAAGAATATTGCCTCCCCTAAATTCAAGCTGCCCAATTGGAATGAAACGGATAACGAAGGGGAGTACAACGAGAGCTGCTGCATTAAAGGCTCAGGTCGGCTTCATTTTGACAAGAACATCATTCATTTCGGGCCGCCACAGTCCAAATTTGAATTCTGCGACTTCATGGACCCAAAGAATAAAATTCTGTTCTTCGCCAAAATTCCTAGTAAGTCTGCGGGGTGCAGTCACCTTGTCGAGCAAGTGAGTAGAACAGTCGAACTTCTATATAGTTCCGACAACGGCTTTAGAATGAAACTCAAGAAAGCCATTGCGAAGACTTATCCGGGCACGTCGACGAGCTGGCTTGATACGCGACCAAAACCAGGTGATTGGGCGATGTGCCTCGTAGCCCTAGGACGCAAGAGAGAGGATCTACCTCTTTTCGCGAAATGCAGTGTTGCAAAACTTAGCAAGACACTTGACCGGGGCGGTCATCCAGTTATTTATGCCGCAGTTTGAGAATAACTTTCATGCCGCGTCCGCAGCTTTTCTGACGGCTGCAACGATTAAGCCGTCAATCCCCGACACGCGGATTTTCAGGCCCATCCGTCGCGAGCTTAGCGCGCCATTTTCCCCGCAGAAGACGCGACTTTCGCAAAAGTTTCCCAAGAATTGATCGAACGCATAGATTCCATTTCATCAGTCGCTGATGGGAGGAGCGCGGAGCGCAACAAGAAGTTCGTTTACTCGCTTTCGAACCGATTCCACAAACTTGTCTTGCACATCATCCATAAGCTTGGCTTCGTTCAATGGCCACCGGTACTCACAGCATAGACCTGGACGCGGGTGAGCTTTTTGGCGCTGCGTGTGAGTAAACTCAATATCAAACTTCGCCTTTTCCGCCGCCTCCACTATCTGCGCCGCCGCGAGCGTCGCCCAATAACTCTCCCACTCGGAGCGATTCATTTCCCTTGTTCTGGACATTTCACGAACCCAATACGCGCAATATTGCTCAACAGGCAGAGGGGTTTTCATCCAAGCATACCCAGTCGCCATAAAGCCCCAATGGAAATTTGGCTCAATGTTCCACTTGTCTTTTCGAAGCGCCAGAACACCCGCCACCGAAGCCGCGTCGCCGTAAAATTCCCGTGACTGCCCCAGCGTATCCCCGGGATACATTCTGAGGCACACATCTGAACCCTCTATCGTCAAGCCTAACCAAGCCATGAAGATTTTTTTGGTCCCGGCGATGTCGCGCCACCCTTGACCTTTTCCCGCGTCCGTTCTCAGTGCTTTGCCTTGAATGCTATCGAGCCGACGCTCTATGCGGAATCCATTGTCTCCGCAGCGTCTCAAAGTCGAATAGGGTCCAATTTCGGGAAAGTGCTGTTCGACAAATTCAAGGAAATCGCCCACCAACAGCCGCTCCGGACCAGATATCAACTCTCGCTCCATCACGTCGGACAGCACTCCGAGAAGCTGTTGCCATGTAACTGATCGGGGAGTTTTGTCGAAGACAACAGGTGCTCCGTGTAGATTGATCTGATGCGGCTGTTCGGTTACTTCACTCGCCGTTATCTTGTTTTCAATCACAACAACAAGTGAACTACCGTAAGTGACAATGCCATCCAGAATCTGCTGGCGATCGGAACTCTGGACTGGCTCTTTGATCATCTCCGCCTCACCCGATGCACCCGGCGCGAGCCACACGCTGATACCGGGGACTGCTTCTCCCTCTGGAATGTCGGCATCCTTCAGAAGGATCCTCTGACGTTGAGTCGCAAACTCCGCTCTTGGCAAGTCGTGAAGATTTCGATCAGGCGCGACCAAGTGAAGCCACGCTTGGTGGCAAATCGGGCTGTAGCGTAATACCACAAGCAGTGCACGCGTTAGCTGGTTTTCATGCCATGCCGCGGCTTTCTCATAAGGGGAAAAACAATTTAGTCGACTGTCCATTTCAGACCTTGCCGCCTTCCGACTCGCGCCCAACTGGTTTCAGCCATTGAAGCATATCTTCACCAGCAGCCGTAAACATGGCTAGCGAGCGATGTATTTGGGATCGCCGAGGGGAATTACCGCTCAGTCACCGGGTAAATCTGCAGAATGAGAGCATTTTTAGGTGTTGCAGTTTCTACTTTTTGCTGCCGAAATTCGTTGCATGATGCGTGCAGTACCTTGAAAATCGTCATAATCTCCAACGGCTTTTTTTGAGATATAACTTTGAAGTCACCCTCCGATCGGAAATTTCGAGTGGTTGAGCTCTACGCTGGCACGGCCAGGTCGGTGGAACCGTTCAAGGCGTGGCGGCGCAGCGAGATTGCGCTGATGGTGGATGCGAACGGCCGCGCCCAGAAGACATACTTAGCCAATTTTCCGAAGGCTCCATATATTAAACGCAGCTTGACGGCACTAAGTCCGGCTGATTTGGTGTGCAAAGCGGGCGGCCGCATCGATATTTTATTGGGTTGCCCGCCTTGCCAGGGATTCAGTGAAAGCGGAAAACGAGATCCTTGTGATCCGCGCAATCGGCACATGTCAACGTTTGCCAGGATAGTCGGATACGCCAGACCCAAAGTTGTAGCGCTTGAAAATGTGCCGATGGCAGCGGAGTCCCCACAATATCGCAACCTAACTTCACTACTAGACAAGCACTACCGATGGAATGCGATGCTTGGAAACGCAATTCAGTTTGGAAGTTGTCAGAGCCGGCAACGATTGATTCTCGTCGGATTTCGAAAGGATCTGGGCGTCAGCCCAGAGTTTCCGACCCCCACGCACGGATCCAACGCTCGCGTTTTCAGTTATTCAAGCGGCTCATTTAGGTCAGTTGGACTGCATCTAATCGAGATGCTAGGGCTCACGCCATCGACACAGCGACTCGCCCGCGAAAAGTTACTGCATTGGACCGAATCATTGGGCGCTCAGCCTTCCAGCATGGTTTGGGATTCTATCGGTGATCTGCCGAACATTGGCTCAGTACAGGCAGCTCGCCTTCAACATTCGGCGTGGAACCATTCCCCTGCGATTTTGCGGCGGATGGGGCGAATAAGAGAGGGTGCGCAGTGGTCCGGTTCGCAACATCATTTCTCCCATAGTTACGGGCGGCTCCACCGTCGGGGCTTTGCACGTACAATCACCGGTTTCTTTCCGTACGCTGGTTGTGGGCGATTTTGGCATCCGGTCGAAAATCGGTCTCTGACGATACGGGAGGCCGCGAGAATTCAGGGGTTTCCGGACTCTTTCACATTCCTGGGGCAAACCAAAGCCGACGCGAGATTGGTAGGGAATGCACTGGATTCCACTTTTGCATCAATCTGTTACGACATGGTTCGTGCGGCTCTAGAATAGAGCCTACTCATTGGGTTTGAATACTAACCACTAACCTGTTAGTGTTAGTAAACCTGGGTAGGAGACTGTTCCATGAGCACGAGCAAATCGGATTTAGGCGCCGCGTTCCCCCAACTTGTAACGTCGGATTTCGGCGCGACAGATAACACTGAAATCCCTCGTGAATTTCACGTGGTCGGCAAATTGGTCTATTGGAATAGCACGCCCACCTTCGGAAAAGTGGGAGTGCTTCTGGACCCCAACCAAGAAGTTCGACCTGGACAGTTTCTTGCGGCGTGGCACGGACGGCGAAATCGCGCCGTATTGACCGTTGTTCAAGTGGGCGATTGCTGCGAGATCAACCCAAACGAAGAACCGGAACTCGCCGCTGCCCGCGAACGATTGGGGCTGAGGGCAGGATATGCCGGCGAGGACGTGTCCACCAGAATTTTTCGGCTTGCCGGGTGCGAGACAATCGAAGATCTGGAGATTGAAATATCGGCCGACGGTACGTTTAAAGTACTTGGCACGAAAGCACCTGAATCGCTGACTCGCGCCGGCGATCCTGTCGTACTGCTGCCAGACGAGCTTGCACAAGATGCTATCGGCTCTCTGCGTGACCCCGCGATGGGCCTCCACGTCGGTTCAGCGCAAGGGATTGCCGAATTCAACGTGACCCTTCGCCCTCCAACGCTGCAAATGCATTGCGGTCTATTCGGGAATCCTGGAAAAGGCAAATCTTATCTAGGAGGCGTGCTGCTCGAGGAGGCGCACAAATGGAGCGTGCCAACGCTCGTGTTGGATATAAATGGCGAATTTGTCGAACTGGCGCAGTCGCTCTCCGGATTGGTGATTTCTCTGCCCGACCGCGCGCAGTTTGGCCTATCGCTAAACTTGCTGACTCCCCCCGAGCTGGTGTCGATCGCGCCCAACGTGCAACCTCATACGCAATATGGCGAACTAATTGAACTGGCCCACGATCAGCTGCGTAACGAGAAGAGAGGGCGAGACATAACCTTTGACGAGCTGAGAGCGAGAATTTCAGATCTCGGTGATTCACTAAAGACAGTGAAAACTAGCGTGGGCGCCGCGCTGAGTCGCATAACCGCGCTAGAGCGCGACCCCCTGATTGGGCCCGGCACCAGCTTTGATTTTATAAAAGCGCTGACTAAGCATCGCATTGTCGTTTTGGATTGTCGGTATCTCTCGCTGCGCCAAACGCAACTAATCGCAGCGGCCGCGGCGCGCACGTTGCAGCACCACGGGCGAGAAATGACCCAAAAGGCAAACAAGGGCGATAAGGATGCGGCCGGTTGGTTTTCGCTCCTGTTCATTGATGAGGCGCACGCGGTAGCCCCAAGTTCCGAGGATGTTGTAAGTACTCAGGTTCTATACGAACTCGCGCGCATGGGTCGCCATGTCCGAACTGGAATGATCCTTAGCAGTCAATCGCCGTCCGATCTTGATCGCAGCATCCTTAAGCGATTACAAACCCGGTTTGTCTTTGCCCTGGAAAAGGACCAGCTCTCGGCTATCGGCGGAGTGTCCTCCGATTTGGGCCAGGACCTCCAGGCCCAATTGCCCAAGCTTGCACGCGGCGTATGTGGAGTATCTGGGTCAAGTGAACTCATTAAGCACGGGTTCTTGCTTAAGGTTCGCTCTCGAAAAACGCCGGTTGGCGGAAGCACGCCGCCAGTATTTGGAGCAAGAATCAAAGCTGGCGAGCGCTAGCCGCGCATATGAACAGGGAATCGGATGCTAATCTGTTGACTGCGCTTCAGCGACAACAACTATTCATTGAATTGGCAGCGCGCGCGGACGGCGTTAGCGCCCAAGAAGTCTTCGAGGAAGCGAAGCGGCGTGGCGACACCGTCACAGTCGAGGCGTATCACAACCTTGGACGCCGCTTAGCACATCGAGGCCTACTCGTCTCAGAGAAGGAAGATCGAAATACCATTTTTAAGGTCGGCGCGCATGTCGATGGCCAATGGCTTGACGAAGAGCAGCTCGCGGCCATAGTCGATCCCGACTATCCGCTATTGGCGCTAACGATCATTAAAGAAGCCCGTCGTCAGGTTGCCGACGTTCCCGAATCCGCGTGGATTGAAGCCCGAGAACGGCTGAAACAGCAAGATGCCCGCTCCTTGTTTCATCGCGCAATTTGCGCGTACGCCGATGATCTGAGGCATTGCTATGAACAATATGACCATCTGGAAAAAGCCGGCGACACGGGATTGCCGACGCTTCGCAATGAGATTGAAACAAGCTTAATGCTGCTAAAACAGCTCAGTAAGTTTGGGCTCGGCCTGTCTCGGGAAGCGCTCGATTTGCCTGTCTCATTTTCTACAGGACTTGCGCAATATAGACGTGGAACGTTGCTCGCCTACAATTCCGAGATGCTGAAGGAGGAAATCGCCAAGCGCATTTCCTCTGAATCGCTCATTGTTGACGTTCTAAGCTCTACCGACACCTCGAATCTTTTACTCGCTGCGGTTGATGGATCCACGCGCGGTGGACTTCTGACTCAAGAAGGTGAAGAAGGCGATTTTACGGTTGGCCATGCGCCCTCCGTATCAATTAACACGGCGATCGCTCAAACGAATCGGCGTGTCAGGCAGCGGGATGGCCGTGAACACGAGGCTTTTCTGCGCCTCCCGGAAAAGCCCGAAGATATGCAGCAACGGGACAATCGATACACCATTATGGCTCGATTATTTTACCCGGATCTGAGTGAATCTCAGTACGCGCATTCGATTTGGAACGCAATGAATCTCCTGGAAACACGGGCCGCGCTTCGTGTCATGGATCGATGGGACACAGCCAGAAGTGGTGTCGAAGTGCGACCGGCGGACATTGTACTAATGGATGGCCCTGTTTCGCCTCAAGACCGGGAATCCAGTCATTACGTCAATGGCAGCACCTATGGCCGCATAGTTCGCGACTTGATCGGGCTGTGTTGGAACATGCTTCAGAAGAGCCGCGACAATGACCAAATCGTAGCCGGCGTCGTAAAGAACGCTCAGCTTCGAGTATTTGGGCCGGTGATCAATTGGTTTCTCGTCGATGTCGTAGCCAAAGAGACAAACACGCAGATTCAAGCGTGGCCTCTAAATGCGATGAATACGCTACCAGACCAAATGCTCATTACTCGATTGCTAACCGCAGGGCGCGCGAAACATGACGGGTGGTCGCGCACCTGCTTGGTAACCCGGCCCTTCCATGCAGTAACTGATTTCGCTGATCGCTATACGCGAGATGAGACCCCTGCGAACGTGCTTTTAAAGAAATCCGAACAGGCGATCGAGCGTCGTGCGCAGGGCGTCGACGATGCAGATGATGCCTTTTGGTGCGACGACTTCCGCGGAATGCATGACCCCTACATACAATTGCTTGAAAATGCGTGGTATGCCAATTTTTTCCTTGGAGCAGTTCCGCGGCTTGATCAAAAACAAGCGTTGCCGAGAATTGAATTTTTGGTTTCTAAGAAGACAACCGAAGATGGCGATTTTGGAATCGCCAGCTTGGCTCAGGCTCAAAAGCTAGTTGACGCCCTTAGAGCGAACCAATTTGATGTTTCGAGTGATCACTCAATGTTTGCCGCGAAGGGTTGGATCGACGTGCTTCCTCGCCTACTGATCGAAGCGCACTATACGGTTAAGGTCTGGGCGACTGAACTGCAATCCAGAGTAAACGAGTATGTCGGATATCATTTAAGCCGATACTTGAAAGGACCTCATCGTGCAATCCGGGTGCGTCCTTGGAAGCGCCAAGAAATTGAGGCATGGCTGACGCAAATGACTGACGAACGACGCCGGCAAGGTGGGGACGAGGAAGAATAGCCAAGTCCTATAGACTTAAAAGTGGACACGCTCACAGCACGACAACGCGGCGCCCGCATGGCGCTCATAGGCTCAAAGCACTCAAGGTTTGAGCGAGCCGTTAGATCGCGACTGCATGCACTCGGATTTAGATATAGGCTACATGTCCGAGGAATGCCCGGCACCCCTGATCTTGTATTTCCTAGCCGTCGCAAAATCATTTTCTTGCATAGCTGCTTTTGGCACGGCCATTCGTGCCGATTTCTTCGGATGCCTAAAACGAATCGGGGCTACTGGACAGAAAAAATTGCGTCAAATAGGCAACGTGACGCAAGCAATGCCCGAGCACTGCGGCGACTTGGCTGGCGAGTTCTGAACCTTTGGGAGTGTACATTTCGCTAAAGATCGGAAAGTACCATTTCACGCGCGATTCGATTTCTTGATGAATAAAGGGACGGCGCCTAGCCTCAATGGGAAATGGTAGTCATTCCGAATCCATGGAGAAGTTAATACTATCGGTGCTTTCGCATTCGGTGGCATCTACCCGCCCTGTGCGCTTCCCTCATTGAACTTGTCCAGCACCATAACCGCCTTGGAGGCCGCTTGGTTCGGCGCCAGGTGTGCGTATCGCAGTGACGTAATCGGAGATGCGACCGAGAAGATTCTGGATCTCGACCAGACTCAATCCCGCGTGCACGACCCGGCTGGCGAAATGTATATCGCAACGAATGCAATGTTATACCCTCAATCCCACATCTCTTACAGGCGCGGACAAATGCACCGGGTGAGTACCTTCGAGCCGCCCTGTTCTCTGATTCGAAGATGTACTTCTGATTTTCCTTGCGACTTTCGAACCGACGACTTAAGACCTTATGAACGCGAGCCGTCATCTGCAAGATCGACTCATTGTTGACCTTTGCGCGATTCGGGTGGCACCGACATCGCGATGGCAGTCAGCAAGGAGGCATGAGTGGGGTTTGGCGACGCCCTGACGTGTCTGCGGGCTCTGATTCGAAGAGCTTGCTCTTCGAGACCGGTATTGAGCGGGAGCTCGATGCGGAAACTCGGTTCGGATGCTGGCGGGTCAATCCCCGCCAGCTTTCCTTTTGATGTCGCAGGTCGGTTCGTCCTGTATCGCTACTTTGATCCACAAAGCCGATTGGACTCCTCTCAAAATCACTTGACCAACTCCATCAGTTTCCCGTAGCTGTTCACCACGTCATATTTCACCTGGTCCGTAGTGATTTTGCCGAAGAACTTTCGGGCACAATTGATTTTGGCTTCTTCAATCTTTCGCAAGTCCATCGAAGACAGAGACCCCTTCGTTTCAGCGACAAAATAGACGTGTTTAACTCTGCCGGAACGAAAGGCAATGGCCCAGTCCGGACTGTAGTTTCCCACAGGGGTCGGAATCTGGAAGCTCTTTGGTAGCTTCGCGTAGACGACGACTTCCGCGCTGGCGTCAAGTTCGCCTACGAACGTCCGCTCATTTGCCGAATCGGTGAACACGTAGTCGTAGATGTGGCGGGTCGCTCGGAAACCCTTGCTCAAGTCTTCTCTCTTCTCCTGCGTGAAGATGTCGATGGAGTGGGTCTCGTCGAGCGGGTTATACGCGAGGTGTTCGACGATTACGGTTGCCTTCTGCTCGTTGATGAGGGTGCCGGCCTTGAGAATGAAATCCTCAGGGTTGGTCTTGTATTGACCAAACACAGCGACATTAATGCCGCGCAGGATCGCAGCAATAGTCCTACGGGTGAGCTTGGTGATCTCCGCTATTTTGCCGATGAGGTCGTATTTCACAGCGGAACTAGCCGAACTGGTCAGGCGCTCTGTTGCGGTCTCCTGGATCATGAAGGCGTTCCCGCGCTTCACGTCATCGTAGTTCGCCTCTTGCCTCTGCTCGCCGGCGATGACAGTGTATTGCAGAGGTGTAATCTTGAGCTCCCTGTCGAGGGTCTTGATGCACTTGTCGATCAGTTCGTTGGTCTTGAAGTCCACCGCGTAGATCGCCTTGCGGTTAATGCGGCTCCAAAGGTCCTGAAACTCTTTCTTTTCAAAATTCGAGTTGAGAGAATTTACCTTACCCTTGCGTCGAATTCAAATCCGGGAAGCGGTTAAAGCCCACTTTGAGAAAGAGAAGGCGCTATTTGTCCAGGGAATCAAGGTGCTCTCGCT
>Ga0207125_10139_pt1 | contig 16439 bp, 10 predicted proteins | sample Alteio_BWMinHeat_19_FD_153556 | JGI IMG/M metagenome (GOLD analysis project Ga0207125, IMG submission 153556) | Enriched cells from forest soil in Barre Woods Harvard Forest LTER site, Petersham, Massachusetts, United States -... | ecosystem: Environmental > Terrestrial > Soil > Temperate forest >...
CAATAGATTCCTGAAGGACGCTCCGAGTCATGCGGCGCTTAAGACAGACGACGCGATGAGAATTCGTATGGCTCGTGTTTACGGCAAGGAGACAGTCGAGGCGTTCCTGGCTCCAGTCGCTGAAGCGGTCGCAGACCTACTAGCGGACGGTGACTTCAACCTCGTCCGGCATTGCGAGGGCAACGCCTGTGTACTGTGGTTTTACGACCGCACCAAAGGCCACCGCAGAAGATGGTGCACGTCGACAGGTTGCGGAAATCGCGCCAAGGTAGCTGCGTTTCGAGCAAGAGCAAGCCAAATCTAATTACTTCAAGCTCGTGTTGGGAGTATTTGGTCCGGTGCCAACTGCTTGGGATGGGACTTCCACCCGGAGTTCCTTGGCCTCGATAGAGACAGTACCGTCTTGACTAATCCCGGTATAGAGCGGCATTTGTATGACTCCTGTGGGGTCGGGCGCGGAAGAAAAAGCGTTTCCCGTGGTAGGGGCTCTTCTCCTTCGCATGGAATCGACTGCGCGCTGACCGATTACCCTCGGCGGCACTTCAAACCTCTCTTCGATCACATATCTCTAGCGAGACGAAAAATAGTCGCGGGCGCGGAATCCAAGCCGTCCGCGACGATTTGAGAGGGAACGCTGTTCTGGGCTGAATTCCCGCGAAACCGCAGTTAGACGTTGACTAGGCTCTCATGCTGGCCGATAGTCCTGATTCGATAGGAGCGATGAAGTCGTCCAACGACTTCTGTCCCATATCAACAGCCAGTGTGCCGCCAGCAAGCACAATTTTCACGTCCACGATGCCGATGAAGCCGAGAATTTGCCGCATGTAACTGCTAGCCACATTCGCGGATTCGTATTTCGTTCCAGGTCCAAAATCGCTGCCAGATGCGATGATGACGGTGGCCTTTTTGCCAGTTAGCAATCCTTCATGGTTCATTGTGAACGATAGACAAAGGGGCTGAGACTTGCAACGAAGGGTGCGAAGGCAGTGGGCGTGTGCTTCTTGCAAGGCTGCGAAAGACCAGACGTGCAGCGGGCGCTCTCGAGCGCGGCCAAAGAATTCTCGTGCCTTCCTCTTGACATGGACTTACATGGAAGTCCATGTCGGGCAAGTAACGCTGTCATTCGACTGTTGAGATCACCAACTGGCCGAGCGAGCCAAAGAGCCTAATTTCAAAGCGCCACAAGTGGAATGTCGGAGGCGACTTGTGTCCGTGTATTCACCCAATACTCGATAACGATCGACGCATTAAAAAGACCACGATCTTGGGCAGCCTCGGGCGGACCGATTATCCGCTTCGCATTCCGTAATCGAGCGTAAATAGGAGAAACTGAACGCATCTCCGCGACTGCTATGAAAGTCCCTTAACCTTCTAAATCATTCAAAGTGAATGGGATGCGCTCTGTACCTAAATTTGTACCCGAAATCGGCACGCGATCACTCTGCGGCGCATTCGAGGCGGATGTAAGTCACTAATAGGAAATGGCTTAGGGAGAAACCAGATGGTGCCGGGAGGGGGAGTTGAACCCCCATGGAGTTGCCTCCGACGGATTTTGAGTTTCCTGAGAATACCGTATGTCTATGATAAATAAGGGAAAGTGAGCGTAAGTAGCGAACCGAACCATCTAAATCCATTCCCATCTGTAATTTAGCGTAATCTACCGAAACTAGACCAAACTGACTTCTGTACCCGGACTTGTACCCGACATATGGCTATGGCGAAGTCTTCAGAGAAGAGTCCTTCTCGTCATCTTAGTGAGCTAGAAGCTTTCCTGCCGGTCGGAGATTCCCCGCGAGGACGTGTTCCGTGAACGCCTTCAACGACCCGGAAACACCCTTATTCGTACCCCTTTGGCTTCTGGATTAGTTCCTACCAAGATGCGGTTACAAGCACGCATTTTGACCGGCGGTATTCCGGCGATTATTTACGAGGCGCGAAGACCACTGTGAGAGTCATGCTGTCCTGGGCCGGGATAAACGGTGACTTCGCCACGTCGCCAATGTCCGCGGAACTTGATGGTCCGGTCATCAGGAGACTGTAGCCGGGCTCGTTCCCTTGCCTGTCGATATCCGGCGCACCCCGGCCCGTTGCAATTTTTGAAATAAGACAACTGTGACGTGCCCGTGATTATCATTGCTGGCAAGCCCTCGGAACGGTCGGGAGCTTTCTATTGGGAGAATGGTGCAGCCGGCTTCTAGCAAAACCGTAACCCGTGACGGCGATACAGTGAACAACAGAGTTCTTGCTGTTCCCTATCCACCCTCATGTTGGCGATGTCGGAAGGCTCGAAGAAGCGCGCCGCAAGGTGCGGTCTTACGTTGAGGCTGCGCGCTCTCGGGCTACTCCAAAATCCTTCGAGACCTATCCCCATTTTTCGAGGGTTTCGTCCTAGATTGCTGACTTTTGTCCGCAAGAGGATTCGCAAACACCACCCGCTGAAGCGAAGGTCTGGCAGATCGAGTTTAATGTCCGCGCTTGGGGAAATACGTAAAAGGTTGCCTTTTTTTAATAAGCCAATCTCGTTGATGGTCGCGCGTCTGTTAGCGTACGGTGAATCCTGTCGCAATGACCCGCCACAAGAGCTCACCAGTAGATCGGGCGTGAGTAATTTCATGATTCATGGATTGGTGGGAAAGATCCTTCAACTCAACAAGAGGTAGTGGCTCAAGTGGACCTGACCCTCAACAGCAAGGATGGTGACCAAGGATTTCCTGGAAACCTCACGGTTCGGGTTCGCTATACCGATATACGAGCTAGTGTTCGCCGCAGCCGGCGGAATTCGCAACCAGACCTTCGAGTAAAACGACCTTAGACGGGCTGACGGAAGCATATGAAACGATCGAGCACTATCATCACGGCAGCTGTGACACTTGGCGCAGTATTCTCGATCCACGCTGACTGGGCACAGGTCGCGGGCAAACACGCTTCCCGCGCCAGTGCCAGCGCCGACGCGGACTGGCGAGTTTATGGAGGCCAGCCTGCGAACCAGCACTACTCCAGCCTGATCCAGATCAATCGCAGGAATGTGAACAAGCTCAAGGTCGCATGGAGCTATGACACCGGTGAAGAGGGTGGTCTCGAGACAAGTCCTCTGATCGTCGGACGCACTCTTTATGCGTACACGCCATCCCAAAAGGTCATCGCCCTGGACGCGGTGAGTGGGAAGCTGAGGTGGAAGTTCGATTCCGGCGTCAAAGCGGAGCAGCCGGCACGTGGAGTCGCATACTGGACCGATGGAAAAGAAGGCAGGATATTGGCGGGGGTGATGAACTACCTCTATGCTCTCGACCCTAGCACCGGCAAACCTATCACTTCGTTCGGTGAGAACGGAAGGGTTGACCTTAGGAAAAATCTTCGAGGTGACTACCAGGTCCAGTCGACCGCCCTTACCACGCCCGGCATAGTCTACAAAGACCTCATCATTGTAGGTGGCGAGATGCCAGAAACTCTTCCTTGCCCTCCTGGAGATATTCGCGCATACGATGTCCGGACCGGCGCTCTTCGCTGGAGCTTCCATACGATTCCGCATCCGGGGGAGATTGGATACGAAACATGGCCTAAAAATGCCTGGAAGACATCCGGCGCCGCCAATAATTGGGCCGGCATGTCGCTCGATGTCGAGCGGGGGATTGTGTACGTACCGACGGGCTCGGCATCTTTTGATTTCTATGGCGGCGATCGAATCGGCAACGATCTCTTCGCTGACACGCTGTTGGCCCTCGATGCAAACACGGGAAAACGGATATGGCATTTCCAGGGCGTTCACCACGACCTCTGGGATCGTGACTTTCCCTCTGCGCCGTCTTTGTTGACCGTGACGCGTGACGGAAGGCGAATAGACGCGATTGCACAAACGACCAAGACCGGCTACCTCTATCTATTTGACCGCGTAACAGGGCAACCGTTGTTTCCGATTGAAGAGCGCAGCTATCCGGCCAGCAATGTTCCTGGCGAGGTGGCGTCGCCGACGCAACCGAGACCTCTCAAACCTGCTCCTTATGCCCGGCAACTGCTGACCGAAGACATGCTCACCAATCGGACGCCCGAAGCGCATGCCTGGGCTGTCGATACGTTCCGGACATTTCGCAGCGAAGGCTTGTTCATTCCGTTTGGATTGAACAAGCAGACTGTGAACTTTCCGGGTTTCGACGGAGGAGCTGAGTGGGGCGGTCCGGCAATTGATCCCAAGACTGGGGTCATCTACGTCAACGCCAATGAAATGGCATGGACAGGCGGCTTGGTGGCAGACAAGCCAGCCCGGACTCCCGGGGAAGCGACCTACAGAAGCCAATGCAGTATCTGTCATGGAGCGGATCGAAGTGGCTCTCCTCCAGGCTTTCCATCTCTGATCGGAATCAGTAAGCGGCTCAAGGACACCGAGATCACAGCAACGATACACCAGGGAAAAGGCAGAATGCCGACCTTCCCGAATCTCTCCGACGCTCAATTGACGAGCCTGCTTGAATTCCTTCACGAAGACCCGACTGCATCTGCGAGTGCTCCATCGGCGAGTGACAAGCAGGAGATGGCGTCAGTTGTGGCCGAAACTGCAACGGCAGATCCGAAGGGAACTGCGGCATATCAGGAACATTGCGCCATCTGTCACGGTGATCACATGGAAGGCATTCCTCCGTCCTTTCCAATGCTCATCGGTGCCGGGCAACGTTTGTCGAAGCAGCAGGTCGTGACGCTCATTCAGCAGGGAAAAGGACGAATGCCTGCCTTTACTAAGCTGCAACCAGGCGAAGTCGATGCCTTGCTGCGATATCTGAAGGTCTCCGATAACCTCGAAGTCTCAACTCCTCAGGAGCCACAATACAGCTTCACAGGCTATCGCAAATTCCTGGACCCCGATCACTACCCAGCAATTGCGCCACCGTGGGGCACGCTGAATGCGATTGACCTTAACACCGGAAATTATCTGTGGAAGATCCCGCTCGGCGAATACCCGGCTCTCGCAGCGAAGGGCATGAAGAATACAGGCTCAGAAAACTACGGCGGGCCCATTGTGACTGCCGGTGGCCTGGTTTTTATCGGCGCCACTCTTTATGACTCTAAGTTCCACGCCTTTGACAGCCACACTGGCAGGCTGCTGTGGGAGGCGCAGCTGCCCTACGCCGGGCGAGCGACTCCAGCTACATACAAGATCGATGGGAAACAGTACGTGGTCGTCGCGACAGGCGGCGGCAGATATCAGCTCGCTCAGGCCAAGGGAGTGTACGTAGCATTCTCGCTGCCCTGATTCGGCAGGACCAAACCGAGCCGGACGCCGACTTTGCGGAACGGAACTCAAGCTGAAAGGAATCAACAACCCCATGCAATTCATGACGAGACGTTCGATGTTGAAACAGGGGCTCACAATTACTGCTGCAGCCGCTGCTTCAGCGGCATTTCCCAATTCGCTGTCAGCCGTGCCCCTCGTGACCGTGCCCGGGCTCCAGCTCTACACGGTCGATAAGGAGCTGAAAGCAGGCGTCGAAGGCGTGCTGAAGAAGGTTCGCGCAATCGGCTATCAGGAAGTCGAAACAGCAGGGTTCAGTGGGTTGTTGGCGAAGGAGTTTCGCACCGCGCTTGAAAACGCTGGCCTCAAGTGCAACAGTTCTCACTTCTTCAACTTTGGCAGTGCCGATCCTGGGCCATTGTTCGAAGAGGCGAACACGCTTGGAATTCACTATACCGTGACTTCAGCCATGAGCAGGTTCACCGACAAGCCGGCTGGCCAAGTAATAGCCGTCGACGACTATAAAGCAATGGCTGGATTCTGCAACGAATTGGGCCGTAAAGCCAAACAAGCGGGCTTGCAGCTTGCATATCACAACCACAATACCGAATTTAAAGATCTCGGCCAGGGAGAAACCGGGTACGACATTTTCATTGAGAACACGGACTCCGGTCTAGTGAAACTGGAACTTGACTGCGGATGGATGGTGGCGGCTGGCCACAACCCTGTTGAATACTTCCACCGATATCCAAACAGGTATCGAATGGTGCATATCAAGGACTTCGTCAAACCAGCGAAACCCAGCACCTCGCTTGCCTCCCAGGATGTACCTCAAGGAACCGTTCTGGGCACCGGGTACATTGATTACCGGCCGATCCTCAAGGTCGCCAAAGTTTCAGGTGTGGAGCACTTCTATGTGGAGCAAGAACCGCCCTTTATCGGAATGACAGCTCTCGAAGCAGCCACAAAAGATTATGCGTACATTCACGGCCTCTCCGTGTAGGAAATGTGCGACGCCTGATACAGCAACGCTTAGGGAAGCGCGAAGTAACAATGAAGTTGGTGAAATTCAGTCGCGTGTCCCGCATCCACCCGAAGGCGCGCGAAGCCGGCTGTTCGATATGATCATGTTGCCGAATGCCATATCGGGACCACGCGGAAGAAGATAATCCGTAAGCACACAGGCCGGCTGTTCCGAACCACTTCGACCGGGAGGTAGATCGCAATTCAGGCGATAAACATGGACTTCAAATTGACCGTTGTTTGTGCATTGGGGAACTAACTCGCTCCCTTCCGTGCTCGCGGAGCTCAGAAAGGCCGAGTTGTACACTAATCAATCAAACGCCCAAGACTTTTCTGTACGGCGACAGGGCCAACCGAAATGCCTCGTTCGACACGCAAGATAGCACTCATCTACGACGCTCGATTGACATATGACCTGAAAGTTATGGCGGGGGTTGCCGCTTATCTGCAGGAAGGACATCACTACAGCGTCTTCATTGAAGAGAATGCCTTGAAGGACCAAAGACTGCCGGACTTGCGGTCATGGGAAGGCGATGGGATCATCGCGGACTTCGACGATCCGGCGGTTGCACGTCTAGTGGCCCAAGCGCACTTGCCCGCTATTGGATTTGGCGGGGGGTATGGATGGTATGCTTCTGGGTCCGTTCCGTATTTCTATACGAACAACAAAGCGATTTCAAAGCTTGCCGCAGATCACCTTTTGGATCGGGGCTTCAAGCATTTCGCATATTGCGGTTATGCGCAAAGTCCGATCAACGGTTGGTCGCGGGAGCGGCAGGATGCATTTGTGACATATGTAAATAAGAGAGCAACATCCTGTTTTGTACTTGAGAAGTTTCAGCGCCCAAACCGCAACTGGGCGAGTTTGCAACGCACGTTGGGTGAATGGCTACGGAAGCTTCCGAAGCCTGTAGGGATCATGGCGGCGAACGATACTCGTGGCAGACAGGTGCTGGAGGCCTGTCGTACTTACGGATTGGAAGTTCCTGACGAGGTCGCAGTTGTCGGAGTAGATAACGACGAACTCCTGTGTCGATTGAGCAGCCCGCCTCTCAGTAGCGTGGAGCAGGGAGCTCGAGAATTAGGTTTTGCAGCGGCTGCATTGCTTGACGATATGATGCAAGGCCGGGGTGTAAAGAAACGTCACAATTTGGTTGCCCCGGTCAGCGTTGTGACACGTCAATCGACCGATGTGTTGGCGATCGATGATCCCAAAGTAGCAAAGGCAATGTCATTTATCCGCGACCACGCCGCGGATGGAATCAAGGTCCCGGATGTAGTCAGCGCGGTCGCCATTTCTCGTTCTGGACTAGAGGCACGTTTTGCGTCGGCGCTGGAGTGCTCGATTCATGCAGCGATACGACATCGGAAACTTGAATGTGCGAGGCGCCTGGTGTCGGAGACTGACATGCCGCTGAAACAAATTGCCTCAGAGACGGGGTTCGCATCAGTTCAGCATATGACCACACTCTTTGTGCAGGAGTTTGGTCAAGCACCAGGTAAGCAGCGTCGCTCCTATTCTGCCTAGGTTACATAGGAAATCAACCAGCCAGCAATTGGGATCAAACTTAACAATGAGAACTGCTCGATGAGAGCGACCACTTTGCCCTGCGAGAAATGGTACATCACATTTATGAGTCAGTGACTGTGACCTGCTCCCTCTGGGACCGCACATCCACAAGTATGAATTCGGATTGAGGAGCGAGGGGTATGAGCAGGAGAAAGCAATCTGAGGTGAAGATGATCACGGCGTTGGAGCAGGGGGAGGCAGGTTGCACGGCCGAGGATGTGGCCCGCGAGAATGGGTCAGCAAGCACACGATCTGCGCGTGGGAAGCCATGAACGGCAGCCTGGTGGTGAACGAGGCCCAGCGACTGCATTAGCTCGAAGATGGGACCTTGCGGCTGAAGAGGCTGGTAGCTGATCTCAGTCTCGATCGCGAGATGCTGAAATCGGTGAACGCACAAAACGGCCTCAGCGAGTAGACCGCCGGACGAATGCGCAGTGGCTTGAAGAAAGGTATAAGGCCAGGGAGGCTGGGTTCGCGGGCTGATGTCGATCGCAGTGAGCGGCTTTCGTTATCAGTCGAAGCGCTGCGACCGGCGATTGCAGGAACAACTGGTAAGGTTGATCAGAGTGAAGCCGCAGTATTCGTACGCAAATTTATAAATTAGAGAATGGATTTAAGTAACCAGGACAGTTGAATCGACTCGATGTTTTGGACTACGCTTCGTCAGTTGGCGAACAAATGATGTGTCTTCCAGAACCGAGCTTCTAAAACAAGTGCAAGCGACGTTCCCCACCTATCGCTCACATCCACACAGTTCCCAAACGGTGAATTGCATAGCACAATTTAAGGAAATTCTAAGATGATTGTTCCTGGGCGTTTCGCTCAATACCCGAGCCTTGAAGGTGCGCTGGTCCTGATCACTGGTGGCGCATCAGGTATAGGAGCGGCCATGGTCGAGCAGTTTGCACTTCAAGGTTCCCGGGTGGCGTTTGTTGATATAGCGGGCACTAAAGCGCATGAACTGATAGAAAAACTAAAGGGGAGCTGCACTTACCTTCCAAGATTCTGGGTCTGCGATCTTCGGGACATCGCAGCGATCAAGTCTACGGTTGCCGAAATCGAGCGTGAATTCGGCACGATTCGTGTGCTTGTCAACAACGCTGCAAACGATGATCGCCACAACCTATCAGATGTGACCCAGGAATCATGGGATGAAGGTATGGCGGTAAATTTGCGCCATCAATTCTTTCTGATCCAATCCATAGTCCCGTGTATGACTTCTCTCGGAAGTGGTTCGATTATCAATATGAGTTCGATAGCACCAATAATTCCCTCTACAGGTTTACCAGTCTATGTTACGGCAAAAGCGGCTATCGTCGGTCTTACGCGGGCAATGGCTCATGAGTTGGGACGTTCCAATATTCGAGTGAACTGCGTGCTGCCTGGCGCGGTTCTTACAGAGCGGCAGCAGCACCTTTGGTGGACTCCTGAATATGAAGCCGAAATCTTAGAGCGGCAAGCTCTAAAACGCAATGTAATGCCGGACGATGTGGCCCGGTTGGTATTGTTTCTGGCATCAGATGACAGCGACGCTATCACAAATCAAAGCTATATCGTGGATGGAGGTTGGGTGTGACTTCCACTGAGATAGTGAGACATATGAGTCGATTATTTTGAAACGCTCTTCAATTCGAAGTGCACTTTGTTCATGGCGAATGCTTTGAATGATTGCAAAAAATGCGGTCGTACTTGACGCTCCCAGGGAACCCAGTGGTGCAAATTAACTCATAGCTCTTGCTGTGATCAAGGCACCGTGTCCAATCGAAGAGACGAAGTGTTCCAACTGGGAGCCATTGCGCCAGGGCGCCAACATACTCCTCGGGCACAGCCTCCATTTGTGCAAGAGCACTGAACGAAGAACTGTCAGCAATCAATTTTGGATAATTAGCGCGTGCGTCACCCCACGAGGCACCTCGCGTTCAAATGAATATTGCAGGCTCGATCCGCCATCGATCCCTCTAGTCTCCACGACACTCGGCCGCTCGGCCTCGTTACCGAGAAGCGACTCTTGCCATCTCGATCCATTTCGACTGACCGACGAGTACCATCTTGCCCAGCGGGCGGTTTGGCAGGCAAATCCACAGTCGCCGTTTGGTAAATAACATAAAAGGTTGATTGAATTTGATAAGTCGACTTCGTTGACCAATGCATATTAGCAAGCATAGGTTCAATTCCGTCGTAGAGCGCTGCCATCCGAGTTCCCCAGCAGATCTGACGCGAGAAGTTCCACGATTAGAAGGTCGATGATTGCAGGCGGTTTTTACCGACAATATGTCAATTTGGAGAGAGGTCTATGAGTAATTTGCGAGGCAGGTTACGTCCTATTCGCGCCGTTCTATGGTCGACGATGTTTTTGATGGCTGTGTTTTTCCATGTGTGCGGTAACGCATGGGCCCAGACAACAGGATCTCTTCTCGGAGTGGTCTCCGATCAAAACGGGGCCGCGGTTCCGTCGGCAACCGTGCGCGTCACGAACTCGGAGACAGGTTTTACTGCAAATACCGTATCCAATGCGGAAGGATCCTATTCGGTTCCATTGCTGCCACTCGGTCACTACTCAATCTCTGTTACAGCAAGTGGATTCAAGTCGTTTTCGCAGTCGGGTGTGCTGATTCAAGTCGCCCAGAACATTCGTGTGGATGTAAGGCTGGAAATAGGGCAGGTGGCTCAAACAGTTACAGTGAATGGCAATGCCATCAACGTCGACACGACCACCGCCACGCTAGGAGAGACGGTAGACAATGCACGACTGGAAGATCTTCCGCTGAATGGAAGGAATGCCGCGAGCCTTCTCGGTCTTCTTCCTGGCGTGGCAGATGTGAGCGTACCCGTTTACCAAACCGGTGCTCGCGGCGGCCCATCGTTCAGCATTTCGGGAAGCAGAACCGATTTCGGCAACATGCAGCTCGATGGCACGACGGTCACCGACGCACTCTCAAACTCAACCCAGAATCTTCCCGCTCCCGACGCATTGTCGGAATTCCGAGTTCTCACTGACAGCTACGGCGCCGAGTATGGAAGGGCGGGCGGCGGTGTCATTCTGGCAGTAACCAAGTCAGGTACCAATCAATTCCACGGAGGCGCCTGGGAGTACCTCCGCAACGACGCGTTCGATGCGACTACAAAACTCGCGCCCGCCGGGACGCGCAAGTCGTTGCTGCGCCAGGATCAATTTGGTGGCGATATCGGAGGGCCGGTCCTACTTCCCAAATACAACGGCAAGAACCGAACCTTCTTCTTTGTCGCCTACGAAGGGCTTCGAATTCATCAAGAGAGCTTGACCACTACATTTGTGCCGACAACCGCGGAGCGCAACGGGGATTTCTCGGCCGTGTCTACACCTCTCACGAATCCGAATACAGGCTTGCCGTTCCTGAATAACCAGATTCCCAGCGCCCAGCTCGATCCAGTCGCAACACAATATGACAGCCTGTTTGTGCCTTTGCCGAATCAGGCCGGTAACGAACTGCAATACTTGCAACCAGGTCCGACGCATGAGAACCAATTAATTATCAAAATCGACGAGTCGTTGGGATCGAAAGACAGGATGTGGTTCCGTTTGTTCCGGAACAAGGCTATAAGTACCTCGCCAAATCCCATTCCGTTTTTTACAACCCCTGGCGGGGAACAATATCAATCTTATGCAGCGGACGAGATCCACACGTTCACTCCAAACCTTGTCAATGAGTTCGAGGCTTCGTACTCGCGTCCGGAAGGATTGCCGTTTACCACAGAAACAGGTAAGTCCCCATCCGAGCTCGGCATCAATTCCAATGGCTTCACGCCCTATCCTCAAACCCCAGACATGAGCGTGAGTGGAGCTTTTTCGGCCGGTTCCGGTTGGTTCGTGGACGAACCTTCCTATTTCCGCGAATTTGACGACAAGGTCTCATGGCTCCACGGGAAACACGACATTCAGGCCGGTATGATGTACAACGCCGAGTCAAATGGAGATCTTGCGTTTCCACCGATGACCTGGTCATTCTCCGGCCAGTATACCGGGAATAGTTTGGCGGACTACATCATCGGCCGTCCCAATAACTTCAACGTGACGACCACCATCATCGACCATGGCCGCTCCAAACTATTCCAGCCATTCGTGCAGGATGCTTACAAGGTGACCAGGCAATTGACACTGGACATTGGTCTTCGCTACGACTACCAGACGCCTTGGACGGAAAGTGCGCCTGGTGGCGCCTCGAGCTACTTGCCTGGCGCACAATCCACGAAATTTCCATCGGCGCCTCCCGGATTGGTGGTTCCGGGAGACAAAGGAGTTCCCCCGGGGATTTATCTCCCCTATAAGCTCGGCTTTGAACCCCGGATTGGCCTTGCCTGGGACGTGACGGGCAACGGGACAACTTCCGTGCGGGCTGGCTGGGGAGTGTTTCACCCTGTAGTCGACCAGGAAGTCGAGGCAATCGAGACAAACAATGAGCCCTACCTGGTCGGGTTTAGCAGTGCACCGCCGGATACCGCGGACCCCTGGGCAGGTACAACTGATCCTCTGCCTTACAATCCATCGAAACCGAGCTTCGGCCCATTCCCGGGCATCACCCAATCGTACCTCGATCCGCACTTCAGGCAGGCGGATATTCAACAATTCAATCTCAACGTCCAGCATCGGTTCGGCGAAGAGTTATTTGCCGATGTCGCTTACGTGGGGACTGTTTCACATCACTTGTACAGTGCTAGTGACCTGAACGCTGCCGTCTTCGGGCCGGGCGCCACTGAAGCCAACGCGCAATCGCGGCGGCCGATCTTCCCGCAGTACTACGGCAGCATTCCCTCTCTCTACTCCAACGCCAATGCCAACTACCACTCGCTCCAGGCTGAGGTACAAAAGAGATTCTCACACAGCTATAGCGTGCAAGCGGCCTATACATGGGAGAAATCAATCGACCAACACTCTGGATCGTTAATAGGAGACGAATCTGGGCCCCAAAACCCAAACGATTTGAAGGCGGAACGGGGGCTTTCCGCTTTCAATGTAGGCCAGATTTTCGTCGTTAACGGGCTTTGGCATCTCCCGGAATTAAAGGGGAAAGGAATTTTGACCGCCGTTGCCGGAGGTTGGGAGTTGACTACCATCGTCGGCTACCACACCGGCAATCCTTTTTCCGTATTTTCGGGTGAAGACAATGCCCTGCTCGGATTCAACCGCGCCATCAATGGGGCGGGGGGGGGGAGAAAGAGCAAATCTTATCGGAAATCCGAAACTTGCAGGGGGCCGCTCGCGCGCTGCTCAGCGAGCCCAATACTTCAATACAGCGGCGTTTGCAGAACCGGCTGATGGGACGTTCGGCACATCGGGAAGGAACTTCCTTATTGGCCCGGGCGCTCTTCAAGACGACGTCTCAGTCATGAAGAAACTCGTCACCCTACCGCACGAGATGGGAGCATTCCAATTTAGGTTTGACTTTTTCAACGTGCTGAATCGGACGAATCTTAGCGGGCCGCAGACCACAATGACTTCTTCGGCGTTTGGTCAGATTCTAACTGCCGGACCTCAAAGAATCGGCCAGGTTGCGTTGAGGTACGACTTCTAGCGCCCTCGAAAGGCAGCAGAGCCCCATCTACATTACGCCGCGCTCGGTGGCGGAGCGATGTAGGTGGGGCTCTGCATCTCTCGCGATGATGGTATCTTCAATGAGTTTTGTGCGTTCGTGTCTGGGGATATGCTTGATTGCTATAGTTGCGGCCAATGGTGTTCCACTTCTCGCCGACGCGCAGGTTTCACCTGCGACCGGCGAAAACGGCGCGTTGCGGCGGGCGGCGGAACTGGAAGAGCACGGCCAGTTTGCCGAGGCTGAGCAAGTCTACCTTGCGCAGGAAGAGCATTTCCCCAAGAACGCAAAGATACTCTTTCATTTGGGTACGCTGCGCATGCGCCAGAATGACTGGCCGAAGGCCATCGAGTATTTGGAGAAATGCAGGGCACTGCAGCCAACGAATACAGATGTCCTCTTCTATCTTGCACAAGCCTATTACCTGAAGGGTGAGCTCGCTGAGGCGCAGAAGATAATTCTCAGCGCAGCGCGGCTTGCCCCAAAGGATGCCGCCGTGCTTCAGAAGGCCGGCGAATACTCTTGCGAAGCAAACGATTGCGGGCCGGGATTGGATGATCTTCTCAAGGCCCGTAAATTCGATCCCGCGCTTGAGAATATCGACATGGACCTTGGAATGGCCTATTACAAGCTGTTCAAGCACGAGGAAGCGCAACAGATTCTGGAAGCCGTCTTTGGCAAAGATCCCAACAATCTCGTAGCAGCACTCATTCTGGGAGAGATAGCGGCGTATAAGGGGAACTGGGAACAGGCGCGTGGGCTATACGAGTATGTGCTCATGCGGAATCCGCGAAACGCGAGCGCGCTTAAAGACTTGGGTACTTCACTGGTCGCTTTGGGAAAAGATGAAGAGGCGCTCGCTCCCTTGCACGAAGCATTAGATATCGATCCGAGCCTTTCTGACGCTCATTTCCAACTCGGGAGAGCGTTGCGCTCCCTGGGGCGTTCCGAGGAGTCTCTCCATGAAATGGAGTTATACCAGTCGATTCGCGACCGGGCCCATATCGCGCAAACACTTGTGAGCCCCGATAACGCGTCGCAGAACGAGCATTGGAGAGAATGCGAAAAGGCGCTGAAAGAGAAAGGTGAATCATCTGCAATTGCGTGTGTAAACTTGGTTGCCGCGGAAACACATACGCAATTGAATGCGTATTACATGGTCGGAATGCTCTATTCTGCGCAGAAGCGTAACGAAGATGCAATTCGAGTGCTGAACAAAGCCGCGCAAGTGTCGCCAAACAATGCGGATATAATTGCGTTTCTTGGTCGTGTCTACCTGCGAGATCAACATTACAAACAAGGCGAGGTGTATCTAAAGAGGGCGCTCGAGATAAATGCCACGAATCAAATCGCGCTGGTAGGAATGGGCGAACTGCAATATGTCAGAGGACAATGGACCGAGGCGGCTCGCTACTTCGATGAGTCCCGCACGCAGGAGGTCTCGGCCTTGCTTTTGATGTGCGATGCCTATGTACGGGCCGGCAACCGCGACAAGGCGCGTGAGGCAACCGAACTGGTTCTGGCCTTCTCCCATGGAGATGCAAAGTCCTTAGAAGGATTAAAATCAACCGGGTGCACCGACGATGCACTTGAACTGCTGCCTTCCACCCAAGTAGAGTGAGTACCTTGTGAACTGGAGGTTTCTTTGTGGCGAAGGCGCTCGGGCACTGGGACCCAGATCTCTGGCTTTCTCAGTACTTTCTTATTTGCATGACCACCCCGCCCAGCCGCATCCTCTATAACCACTTAGCGACCTGTTTGGACCCTTTGTCTGCAGTCGATTCGCACGTGCGTTGTGGCAGTGGAACCGAAAGCAAGATTGCTCTCATCAAGTTCTGTTGGCCGAGCGGAATTGTTCAAACCCTCACGGAGATGGTGGCAGACGAAGTCCCAAAACTCGATTGGTCCAAGATATGACTCTGCAACACAGCCGAAAGCCAAAACGACGTTGTCCCCTTCTGACTCGCCGCCAATTTCTTCATAGTACTTTCGCTCTTGCGGCCTCATCCCTGTTACCTGGTCGCGGTATCTCGTTATCACCCTCCTCATCCGCGTCGCCCTGGAGTCCCGCAATTCAACGGATGTCTTCCATCCCTCCGCAAGTCAAATCTCCGGTCGTGCAAGGGCCCATTACATTTGAGAACGCCGCGCGGCAAAGCGGCGTCACGTTTGTGTTGGACAACTCCGCCAGCCCGCACCGTCTCCAGCCCGAAACGGCGATTGCGGGCGTGGGCATCTTCGACTACAACAACGATGGGTTGATGGATTTGTTCTTCGTCAACGGTGCCCATTTACCCGACATGGACAAGCGCGATCCGAGGTATTGGAACAGGCTTTACCGCAACAATGGCGACGGTACATTTACCGATGTAACTGAGAAAGCCGGCGTTCAGGGCAGGTATTTCGGCATGGGCGTTGCCGCTGCGGACTATGACAATGATGGTTGGGTTGATCTCTTCGTAACCGGGGTCGACGGCTGTCAGCTCTTCCATAACAACGGCGATGGTACATTTACCGATGTTACAGCGAGGGCAGGTCTTGCAGAAGCTCATTGGAAATGGGCGACCAGCGCCGGGTGGTTCGACTACGACAACGATGGGTTGCTCGACCTGTTCGTAACCAATTACGTAGAATGGTCCGCCGCGACGGAACCGGTCTGCCTAATAGGCAGTGAAGTCACGTATTGTTCTCCTGACGTCTTCAAGGGGGAGCCCGATATGCTTTTTCATAACAACGGCGATGGCACGTTTACGGATGTTTCTGAGAAATCTGGAATCGGCAAGCACGTCGGCAAAGGCATGGGTGTGGCTTTTGCCGACTTCAACGGAGATGGCTATACGGATGTCTTCGTTTCGAACGACACATATCGGAATTTCCTCTTCCGCAACAATGGCAACGGTACATTCGACGAGGTCGGAGTTGAGATGGGCGTTGCATACAACGAATTCGGCAAGTCGATTGCGGGGATGGGAACGGATTTCCGGGATGTTGACAATGATGGCCGCCCCGACATTTTTGTGGTTGGAATGGCTGGTGATACGTTTCCGCTTTTCCGAAA
>Ga0207125_10141_pt1 | contig 16328 bp, 6 predicted proteins | sample Alteio_BWMinHeat_19_FD_153556 | JGI IMG/M metagenome (GOLD analysis project Ga0207125, IMG submission 153556) | Enriched cells from forest soil in Barre Woods Harvard Forest LTER site, Petersham, Massachusetts, United States -... | ecosystem: Environmental > Terrestrial > Soil > Temperate forest >...
ACCCGCAGCGAGCCGCTGAAATTTAAATCGTCGATGAAGTTTCTCAGATAATGAGAATCTTGCGCCCAGATCGAAACCCGGCCGTTGTCTGCCGCGCGCTCAAGGAAGCTCATCATTTGGTTGTAAACGCTTTCATCTTTTTCGTGGGAGTTAAATCCGTGCCCCGCCACTTTAAGGATGGGAAGCAAGGGAAACGAACTTTCTTCACTCACGCACCGCGCGGAATCCGCGTTTTCAATGGGAAGCGCCAACGCGGTGGGCGCGATAAAAAGGCCTTCTGCATCCTTTTCCCCCAAATGATTGACGCGATATCCGCCCGAAAGCAAAATTGCGCGGTTTTGGAGAGCGTCGTTTAATATTTCAAAAAATTCGGAGATTTCTCCGGCCAAGGGAAAGAGAACGGCTTCCGTGTCTCGCGCCGCCTCGGCTTTATATTTAAGGATTTTCTTGAGAAGCAGGGCGACGAAAGAAGGATAAATTTCTTCGTGAATCAGAATCCGCTTTTGGGCCGTGCGGTTTTGCTGAGAAGCCCGCAAACAATCCAGCATGGCTTCGGTCACTTGCTCGAGCGGGGCGTCTTTCCAAACGAGCATGGAATCTCCGGTGGATTTGAGAATATGCTTATCGCTCGCATTCAGCGTCCCGTCATTTTCATCAAAATAAAAAATGCATTTAACATGCGGGCTTCGCATCCATTCCTGAATGAAGAGCCGGGAATCGCCCAAGACAATGTTCATGGTTCCTTTGGGCGCCCCGTTGGCGAGGAGGGCAGCGCCCAGAATATTTTTCCAAAGATAGATGGAGGACATGGGCATCGAGTGCGGCGGCTTAAGCACCAAGGTGTTCCCCGCCAAAAGCGAGAGACAGGCCATGAACGCCACGCTCGAAAGGTTTCTCGGCGGAGAGACGCAGACGACCCCGTGCGGCCGGCGGATCCCGATCATGGTTTCCCCTCCGCGCGCGGCGAGCGTCTCCATCATTTCTTTTTCAAAGTGGTTTAAGCATTTGGGCGAAATGCAGTTGAGCAGGCTCTCATATTCTTTTTCCGCCCATTTGAGCGAGTGCCCTTCGATGACCAGAAGCTCGATTAAGTTCCGCTTCTCTTTGAGGAGCAGGTCGCGGACGTCATCGAGGATCTTTCTTCTCTTTTTGACCGACAGCTTGCGGAAATCGTGAAAAGCGCGGTGCGCGGAGAAAATCGCCGCGGAATTTAAGTCGGAGTCGGCAACGGCGACCTGGGCATAAAAATAAGACGCGGTCTCGGGCGGGATGTTGCCTTGTTTGAGCTGAAGCGACAAGTCCCGCGTCTTGGCGTGCTCGGTGACGAACTTCTCGGCATAGGGAAAAAATTCATAATTGCGGGTGTCCACGTTTTCTCCGCCCACAAACGGATACAGTTTTTTTAAGAATGACCCCTGCACATCCAGCGAGGCGCCGGCGGTTCGCAGCAAATCCTGAATCGAGTCATGTCCGGGCAGAAACTCGAGTCCGCATTGCGCATCCACCCGCCAAGAAATTTTTGCGGCCACTTTCGATGGGCTGAACGCGTTCTGTCCATCGATATAGATGAGAATTTGCGCGCTTAAATTGAGAACGGCTTTGGAAGGGATATTGATGGCCAGCCCATGCGGGCTGATGTTCGAGGTGTAACCCAGGAAAATTTTTGCGGCGGAATTATTGGCTTCAAGAACTTCAAGCTTGACGGGAATGCGAAGCGTTTGGCGAGTGGATCGGCGATTCTCAACAGCCCCTGACATTGGAAAAACGTGCCTCCAGTAGATATAAAACGCCAAGGTCCCCCGTCCCTCGGTCGCTCGTACGCGTACTCAAATCTAACGGAGGATCCCCGGTTTGTCAAGGGTAGTTAAAATTTATCCCCAGTTTGCAATTTACCTACATTCGCGACGAAATAATCACGCACTTCTCGGATGTGATCCTCCAAACACGGATAAAAATGAAAAGTATCTCCCGGCATTTTGAACTCCTCGCCTTGTCCCAGGCAGGCGTCATAGGACGCAACCATAACTTCATTTCCATTCCGATCGTAAGCATGGAGAGTGATGAGAATCCCAATTGAATTTGGCCTCGCAAAAGGTTTTCGGTGAAAACCATAGAAGTATGAGAATCGGATGTCCATGACGGCGTCCACATTTAACGCCGCGCATAAAGTTCTTGCGTTGTCTTTCGTCGGCTCTATGTTCAGAAAGGGGCTTATCGGCATATATTTTGAAGTTTCAGGAACCGATTCCAAGTGAAGGTCTCGGACCGACGCCGCGACCTCTGGCAGTTTCATTTCATATTGCGCATTCGCCGATAATCCCCTCAGCAATCCCGTCGCCGTGGCGGTCAAGAAGTTTTTTTCCTCGTCGCTCAGCGGCTCATAATTGTGCGGCGCATCCGCGATTATAAAGCGTCCATTGTCTTTGGGAATCTTAAACATCTTATCGAATCCCGCATTTACAACCGCCACCGATCGATATCGTCTGTGCACATCCTTTAGGCTCCTCAACGGACTAATACAGCCGCTCATTATGGCGACAATCGAAGCAAGAATAATGCCTTTATGGCTCATGAATTTCTCCTATGAAAGCACAATGCAAGAGTAAATGCTTCTTGTTTGCACTGGCTTGATTTCCTTAAACTTTCCTCCCGTTATCAACGAGAGAAATCTTAGATCATTCTCCTATTCGTTCCCGGCATCGCGCCGGAACACATCATACAGTGTGATCCTGGGCTCCCCAATCTCCTTTACGGTTCGATCTCTATAAGATCAACCAGAAAATCATGAGGGCAGCCTGAGGAAATCTGCGTTGAAGAATACATCAAATTGTTATGCCGCCCGCACTTCATAATCTCTCTTGTCCTTCAGAACGCGATACACGATGGTCAAAAGCCTCTTGGCCGTGGCTACCTTCGCATTGTTCGCCCCTTTCCGTTCTTTATGGTCTTCGTAGAACTTTTTCAAACCCGCATCCTTGCGGATCGCCGGCCACACCGCTTCCACCATCGCCCATCGCAAATATTTGTTCCCCTGTTTGGTGATGTGCCCGTGCAGGGTTCTGCCTCCGGAAGAGTAAGTTGACGGAACCAACCCGGCGTAAGCCGCTAACTTCTTCTCGTTACCGAACCTCTTCACGTCGTCGATCTCATAGGCCAGAAGCGTCGCGAAGAATCCCCCAATTCCTGGAATCGTCCGCAAATGCTTCACTCGTTCATCTTCTCCGGAAATCCCGTCCATGTTCTCTTCTGTCGCCTCAATCCTTCCTTCCAGAGCCTTCAGCAATTCGATCTCCTCGTCCAACAGTCTTCGATCCATCTCCGGCAAATCCAACGCTTTCATCCACTCCTGTCCGCTACGGCCAAACAAGTCTGACCCCTTCCAGTTCTGCCTCTTCTCCGGGTGCCTATCCAAGACCCCGGAGATCCGATTCTTCACCATCGTCCGCAGTCGGATCCAAAACATCCTCTGCCTTAAAAAGTTCTTCACCGCCCGGGCTTCTTTGCTCGGCACATACGCCTCCGGCAGCAAATCGCACCTTAATAAGTGTGCCAATGCTCTCGCGTCGATCTTGTCCGTCTTGATCTTCGACTCCGCGATCCACTTCACTTTCAGCGGATGCGCCAGATGAACCTCGTCCGCTTCTTCCTCCAGCCAATCATGCATTACCATCCAGTTCCGTCCTGCTTCCAACACCGCGGACTTTTCTCCCTCCGGCAATCGGTCCATGAAATGCCCCACAGACTCCGGATCGTTTGCCACACGCCCTTCCACTAAAATAGTCCCTCTCTCATCCATCGCCGTCATATACGAATACTCCCGGTGATAATCAACTCCAATGTACTGCATCGCGCACCTCCTAAGCTTTTTTTGCTTAGAAACATTTTACTCCCCTCCGCGCGCTTTCATTGTATCTCCTTTCATTATTTGGCTCGCAAGCTCGGTGGATTTTTCTTCCTCAAGAAATTGTTCAATGAGAGAGGGGATTCCCATCTTGGAAACGGCCATCGCCTTCTCGACAACTTTATTCTTCACTGCATCTTCAATGGCACTTTTCATGTCCACCTGTCCTTTGCGCGCATACTGGTCAACACTGTTCACCGCCACGTTTGAAGCAAAGTCCAAGGACTCGGTGAGCGCAACTCGGGCTGGCGCGCTCAGTTTCCATGCGTCTCCTAATTTTTTTATCGAACTGCCCAAGCCATAACCGAGCGCGCTGGTCCCGGCTGAAATCGCGATGGATTTAAGGTCAATGTTCTCCAAACTGGCAGAATCTGCCCAGGTGAGCTTTTTATCGCCAAAATGGTTATTAAAGACTTGGGACGCATAATCGGTCGCCGCCCCGATTCCCGCGTTTGCCACAATTTGCAGCCAAGCCTCGGTTTCGCGCGATTGATCTATTTTCGAGTTGCCCCGGGCGAGAAGCTCCTGATCCAAGGCGGTTGGAATATGAGGTTCGGCGCTCGTGGATTTATCCCCTTGGAGCTTTATTTCAAAATCCAAGGCCTCAACGCTCTGCTGGCCTGAATTGCGTGCCAATGCATCTTGCGGCCCGCTCACTCCGTCCGGGCTGGTCGCATTGACGACTCCTTCTTGAATATTTCTGTAACGGGCCAGCTCATGGCCGGCGGCTTCCGCGAGGACATTTTCCTGGTTCGTCTTGTCGGCCTCATAATAGATATCGTTTTTATCTTGGTTGGCATCCGTTCCCGCGATCAGCAGCCTTTTATCAATGTCGGCGCCCGAACCATTTTTTGCGATCGCGGTATTTTCGTCCACCAGATCGGCTGAGAAGAAATTCGCTTGAGCGGGATCGATGCCCAAAATCCCGCATGCCACTTCGTTAAATTTATTTAACGTTTTTATTTTTTCCGCGAGGCTGTAGTTTTCCGGATGCTTCATCATGTCGCGTTCTTCCGGCGTCATTTGCGCATAGGCTTCATTTTTTGCTGTTCTCAACTTATATTCATCTATGACTCCCGAAAATCCGTCGACCTTATGATCTAATCCCATTTTTAAGGATTCGCCCAAATCGTCTGCGGCCTGAGCCGCCCTTTTCCCCACCTTTTCCAGATTTTGCGGAAGCTCCGAGACCGTATCCTTTATCTCCTTGAGCTCATTTTTGGCCGTGGCGACCGCGCCGTTCTTCGCCAAGCCAGTGATCAGTTCATTCGAGACGCTCAGGTTCACGTCCAATCCGCCGGTCGTTTCGTCTTTGGTGATCTGCTGGCTTCGGATCAAATCCCGGTTTATTGGGACATCCAAAGTTAGATTTCCGCCCACCGCAATGTCCCCTTGGCCGATCGTGGCGAGAGTGACACCCTCCTTATCATGGCCCCCGTTGGACGCGCTTAAGTTCGTATCGCCTTTCTTGGATAAATCCACTCCCATGCCAAAGCTATAACTGCTCGCTTCCGACGTGTCTTTCAGATCCTCATGATCGAGCCGGTTCACTGACACGGTCAGATTTCCCCCGTCCCATCCGTCCTTTTGCTGATTGGCAATAACGGATCCAATTAAGTTTAAGTCCTTGGCTTTGATGTCCACAGATTCGGTGCCGATGATGTTGCTTTGGGAGTTCGTCCAGGTTTCATTCGATTTGGCCGCACCGATTGAAAACCCCACATTTTTGTCGCCGAGAGTCAGGGAATAATCGCTGGAGTTTGACTCTTTCCGATCTTGTTTGCTGGCCAATGTCAGATTTCCGCCGATTCCGGTCATATCCACATTGGCGGCTTTCACGTTTACGCCCAATAAATCGGTATCGGCGCCGGATTTCAGGATAACCTTGCCGTCTTTGGCTTTGATTTGGCTGTTATTCTGGGTGACCTGCGTGTTTGAACCTTCGCTGTGCGCAAGTGAAACGGAAGGAATGAAGTCTCCATCGGTCGAGAAGACATTCGATTTAATTGTGGACTTATCTTCTCCATTTTTTTCGCCGGCCGAAGTCTCTGAAGATTCAATTTTGATGTTTCCCCCCGCTTTTATATGAAGATCTCCGCCGTCCGCAAGAAGATTTACTCCCCGGCCTTCCACGTTCTGGCCGGACTGCAGGTCAATATTTTTGGATTCGATGCTGGTTCCAACCTCGGTCGATTTTTCCGAGCTTGAAGATTTGGCGTCGCGTTCCTCCGTGACGGAGGAATTGGTATAAAAACCAAAGGTCGCAACCGAAGCGGCGCTGTTGGCGAGAGACTTGGCCAGTTTTGCGATCTGATAGACCTCGACTGTGGCTTTGCCCGCGGCTATGGCGGCATTAACTTCCGTATATTTTCCGCCTTCGCCTTGCGTTCCTTTGGTTTCTTGGGCGACTGAGTTGCCTGCATCGACTGCGGCTAAGCCCGTCTCCATCCAGGAATTCCCGACGGTTTGGGTGAATTTATTTTCAATCGAGGTGTTCCGCTCTGTATCGGTTTCTGACTCCTTGGCTATAAGCATATGGATATCTTTTCCAGCCGCGATCTTAACCCGCTCTCCTGCGGCCAAATCGGAGCTGATTAAATTTGTGTCGTTGCCCGAATGGATCAGGATGTCCCCGCCCGCGGTCAATTCAGAATTGCTTTGCGTCGTCCGTGCGGTCTCTTTTTCCGTTTCTTCTCCCTTTTGCTTCCAATTAAAGTCCGCGCTAGAGCGGTTAAATTTGACATCAAAGCCTTCAAAGCCGGTCTTTGTCTCCGTCTCTTTTTTGTCATAGATTTCCTGTCCGGACTGAACCGTGACATCGCCTTGCGAATCCATGGATAGGCTTCCGCCGGATTTTAATTTCGAGGCTGTGACGATGATTTCTTTGGGCGCGTCCAAATTCAAATCCCCGCCGGCCGAGATTTGCGAAGAGGCCAGATGAGTCTCGCTAAGGTCCGTCGTTTTGGTATCTTCCTTATTTACAATGCCTTTGGTTGGCTCTGTCAGGAATCCTCCAGCAATAGTTCCGGCTCCAATCGTTGCAACCGCTCCCAATGCGGCCGGCGCCGCGACCGGCATGAGCGCGCCCGTAAGAGCGCTGGCCGCCCCAGCGACGAACCCTGTGACTGCCGCTCCTGCCGCCACACCGGCATAATCGGGTTTAATATCTTGCACGGTATGACGGTCATTGTTGATTTCGCTTTTGGCTCCGACATATAGCCCGGCGCCCGCGAGGATCGCCGCATTTCCGTCTGCCTTAATCTTGCCGGAAACGATGTTGGTGTCGCCCGCTGAAGCCATGGTGAGGTTTCCGCCAAATTTAAGATTGGAGGCTTCTTCCTTAGTGTGAAAGTGTTCATCTTCGCTCATTTCTCCCCGGCGGGCATTTGCCCCCACCATGACGCCGGTTACCGCTCCGGCCGCTCCTCCGGTCAGCATGCCGGTCACTCCGCCGAGCGCCATTGCCAAGGGAGCCATATGCGATTCTTTGTGATACGAATAGTCCTCATCGCTGTCGGTCGCTGAAAAAATATTCAACGAGCCCTCACTGCCCGAGTTTCCCGCGAGCATTGTTCCGTTTCCGCCGGCGGAAATGTTCGAAGCAATGATATTTGTATCGCCGCCGGACTGAGAGAGAAAATCGTTCCCGGCCGTGAGATTCGACGCTCTTTGCCGGACGCCCGAATGCGCGTTCAGGGTTTCTTCAGAGCTTGTGCGGCCGCTTTGAGCATCTCGAATATAGGAAGAATCCGTATCTTCGACCGATGCAACTGTGAGATTTTCTTTGGCGGCAATCGTCATGTCTCCGTTGGAGGCAAGGTTTCCACCAACAATTGCGACGTCTTTTCCCGAATTGATTTGCATGCTTCCGCCGGATTGAACGGAAGCCGATTGATGGCGGGTGTTATCGTGAGTTTCTTCATGAGAGCCACCTCCATCAATGGTTTTGAGCGCGTGGGAGTGGGACTCAAGACTGTCTGCAAGAATATTGACGTTCTCGCCCGCGTCCAAGGATAAATCTTTCCCTGCGCTTAATGTCGTCCCAAGAATATTAACGTCCTTGCCCGCGGAGAGGGCGGCGCTGCCTCCCGCATGGATGTCGCCCAACGCGACGATTTTATCTTTCCAAAGATCGGATTCGCCCTGCCGCTCAACAATGTTTGAACTTGTGAGGTTGCCCTGCGCTTTCAGCAGCAGGTCTTTGTCGGCAGAAATTTCACCGCCCTGGTTGAGAATGTTTCCTCCAGCCAGGAGAGCTAGGTCGCCCTTGGAAACGATGTTGGATTGGAGATTATTGATATTTTTTGCGGAATCAATGCACAGGGAGTCGCCCCCGGACAATTTTCCATAATTGTTCACGTCGCCGTTTGCTTTAATTGCGACGGCATTGGCTTCGATGCGCGCGTCTGGATTTTCCAAGGAGTCGCGGGTGGCGCGGGAAAGATATACTTGAGGAACCAAGATTTTTTGCGGCTTGCCGTCCACGAGGATTTCAGCTTCGACCAGCCATACAATGTCTTTTTGAAGCTGGTCAATTTGCTCCGCGCTTAACGCGATGCCCACGCTCAATTTCAGTTCTTCGGATTCTTCATAAGCGTTGTCATAGAGCTCGGCCATTTGATCCGAAGAAGCTCCGATCCCCTGTTCCAAATATCTCCGCCCAGTGGCGGTTAGGATGCTCCGCTCAATCAGTTTGGCTAGATACTCGTCGTCGCCGATGAGCTTAACATCGGTTTGCGGGTTGTATCCGATGCGGTCGAGAAAATATTTTGAGCCTTTCAAACCCGGAATGCTCGTGTATTCACTCCGGCTTTCTATCAAGTATTGGCTATCCGGATTCTTAGAGAGTTGAAAGAGCGCGGAGACATTTAAGAGTGAAGTCTCATTTATATTTGTGAGCGGCAAAGCGGCCGCGTTGATTGGAATGATATCGACATTTGAAGTTTGAATTTGCCCATTTATCTCAGTTTTTGGCACGTCAATGCCAAACGTGGGAATGACGCCGGTTTGTTTGACCTCGGTAAGGTTGGCCGAAGATATTGCTTTCTGGTGGGAAGCCGCCGGAGTTCCATTCGAGACTTCGCCGTTGCTATTGATGGTCAGATTATTTGCCGCGAACAAGACCGGTCGGAAATCGGCAACGACATTGACCGTAAAATACTTGTCGTCCTCATACATGATATCCACGCCGTCGCCGATATAATGCCGGTTCATATAAATCTGGACCATATCGTTGACGGGCACCGCATAATCTTCATTATTTACTTTCCTGCCGTTCAAAATCATATTGCGGCCGGTCGAAAGCGAGCTGGCATGGTTGAGGATGTCGCCGCCTTCCACATTTAAGTCCTGTCCTGCGGTGATGAATGAGGGCTGTGCTTTGAGACCGCTGTGGGCATGGTCTTCATAAACCAATTGGAGTTTTTCAACGCCGGGATCCCCCACGCGATCGCGGTCCACCCAATAATACCCGTAGTCATAACTGCGATTGTTAAGAAGCAGGCTCCGGATGCTAACATCGCCGTCGGCTTCGATCACCGCGCTTATATAATCGGGGCCAACGAGAGAAGACACGTTATCGACTGATGAGTTTTTCTCGCCCTGAGCGTTTTTTTGGAGCGTCATGTTTTTCATTGAATATATTTCACCCGCGGAGTTTGTGATGCGATCTGCGAATATGTTCGCGTTTCCTGCGGACACGAGCAGTGCATTGCCGGAAGTTCCCTGATCTGAAACCCTGCGATCGTTTGTGAAGGCGTTCTGCGCTTCCAGATTCAAATTGCCGCCGGTTTCAATTGAGCCATAATTGGTGATATTTTGAGCATTCACGTTTATGTCGCCGTTCGAAAGAATATGGCTTAAAATTGATTTGTCCCCCGAAAGGTAACCGTTCGAAAAGTCTTGACCGGCAAAAATGGATGTTCTGCCGCCTACATTCAGATCGGTTTTATTCGTAATATTTTTGCCCCCAGACAGAGTTAAATCGCCGTATGTCATAATCTGCCCCGTAATGTCATAATCCTGGCCGATCGTGAGCGCCGTGGAACCATACGAAGAAATTTTGCCGGCATTATTCATGCTGTTTGAATTTATCAAGATACCCATGTTCGAATTTTTACCGCCAGAAAGACTTCCGTAATTGCTTATGGTTTGACCTGCTAACAAGCTGAGCAGTTTATCGGAGTAAAGATCGGTATAGTTATCGATGCTTCCTTGGCTAAAGATTTCCATGTCGCCATAAGACGTGAGCCGTCCTAGAAGAAGGAGGTCTTGCTTTGAAAGGAGCATTAAATCCCCATTGGATGTGAGACTTCCGTTAGCGCTAGTATGGACGGAATCGGCGGAAATATTTAGCTTTCCATCGGCATGAAGATTGGCGCCGTTGAAAATATCTCCGGGACTGCCGATGGACATGTCGCCCAATGCGATCAAATCGCCGCCGGCCAGATTGACGGCTTGATTGCCTGTAACATTTAGGCCGCCATACGAAAGAATCTGGCCGCTTTCAGCATTATTTACAACATTCGCGGCGAGATCGATGCCGGTTAAAGGATCTGTTGTGGATTCGTTTCCAGTAAGCAAAGTCCCTTCATTTCTGATCGTATTTCCAAATGTGGCATTAATTTCGCGCCCTGCTTGAACCTGAGCGCGGTTTGTTAAATTGCTTCCGGACAAGTTCACGTCTTTATATGCCACCACTTGGCCGTCGAGATTGATATCGTTCTTAACGGAAGCGCTGACCCCTCCATAAGAAAGCAGCTTCCCGGAAGCATCATTTTCAAGCGAATCCGAGTTAACCGAGATTCCGGAACCTCCGGTTTGATCTTCTGCGCCGGCAAGGATAGTGCCCTGGTTCTTAAGTACCTTGCCAATTGTAAATGAAGCATCCCGCCCGGCCTGGAGGTTCGATTGATTGTTCAAATCCCCCTTTCCGGAGATGGACACATTCTTGTGTCCTGCCACGGCGCCGGAAAGATTTATATCTTCGCTGGACTGCAGATCCGCATCTCCATAAGACAGGAGATTCCCGGATTCTCCATTTTTTATCGAGTTCCCCGTAATCTTAAGAAGCGCCGAGTCGTTGCCTTGAGTTCCCGCGAGAATCGAGCCTTCGTTATCAAAATCTTGACCCGCGCGGAGCGAAACTTGTTGTCCGCCTTGTATGTCTCCTTGATTGGTAATTTTGCCTAATCCATTGATATTTAAGTTAGCGCTGGCGACGACTTGTCCATCCAGATTCGTATCTTGATTTACAGTCACATCCGCGTTTCCGTATGATAAGATCTGTCCGTCTTTAGAATTTGTCAGGGAATCGGCAGTAAGTTTTATATCGGCCGCCTGAATTTCGGACTTGTTCAGCATCTGTCCGCCAGCGGAAATATTGAGGTCACCGTGAGATGTCAGGAGGCCGGAGTTGGTAATATTGCCCTGGCTTCCAAGATTTAAATTACCCTGGCTCAGGATTTCTCCCCCTTTTAAATTAACCTCTTGGTTTATGGCTAAGTTCGTATCTCCATATGAAATGAGCCGGCCCGATTCATCACTTTCAAATGATCCCGCTTTAATCTCAATGTTGGTTCCGGCTGAGACGCTTCCGTTATTGTTAAAGTTCCGGTCAGTCATGAATGAAGCTTGGCCCAGCGACGTGATTTGGGCATCGTTTTCTATTCCCGAATTGGCGTTGATATTCACATCCCCGCCGGAATAAACTCCGTTTCCATTGAGATCGGGACTGCCACCGCTTAAATTAATTTTTCCTCCGGCAGTGAGGTTGACGTTCTGTTTGGCGGCGACATATTCACTCTGAATGATGTCGGAATTTTTTGACCGAATGTTGACCGAGCCGGTTTGTGAAACTGAATTTGCATATTCAATCCGGCCATCTGCAGTTACGTTAAGATCCTGTTGGCTCTCAATGCTTCCCTTCGTATTGACCCCCGGCCCAAACTCCGTGCTCTCAAATGTAATCCGGTCCGCATATATCCCGCCCAAAAGACTGCTGTCGATACTTAATGCGGGCGAGGCCGGATCTGTCGTATTTTGCGAAGTGATGACTCCTGTCTTTGCGTCGTAATAATCATTTCCGGTCTTAATATTAAGGTCGTTGGCGTGGATTTCTCCACTCATATTTAACATGCGCGTGACGATGTCAAAATAATCCACGTTGCCCGCATTGAGCCCGTTTCCTTCTATATTCACTTGCCCCGCAGGATCGATATGGAGTCCCATAAAATCCCCGTTCTGCATCTCCGGCCGTCCGGTTCCCAGCGTGATGCGCGGCGTGTTGATGAAGCCACAGCCGTTGCACGTAATCCCGTTGGGATTGGCCAGAATATACTCGGCGGAGCGGCCATGGATTTCGGTGGCGCCCAAAAGGCGGCTTGCTCGGGTGCTGGTCACTTCGTTTAAGATGACTCGTGAGGCTTCCTTATTAAGGTCCAGGTTGGGGTTGGCATAAAGCGCGCCGCCAAGCTGGGAAATCGCCATTTGGTTGCTGTTATTCATAATGGCGCCTTCCGAGCCCACATTAAAATCTTGAAAGCGATTATGGGAGACGCCTGCGCCAGAAGGGGGAGCGATGTTTATGACCGGTACGCCGTTTTGCGCGCGATCAACGCCGGTCTTAGTGGTTCCGTCCACCGAAATGTCGCCCGCAGTGGTGCTGACGCTTTTGCCCATAACATTGGCAAGAGAAATAGAAGGAAACATGAGCGAAATAGTTAGCCCGCAAGAGATCGTCTTCTTGATGATGGGCGGCATCGAATTCATGCGTATAATTTAATATTCCGCGCGCCGAATAAGGCGGCCGAATTATGTCAACCTATGCAGGAAAGTTGTTAAGCGATTTTTTGAATCAGGGACTTTACTTCGGAGTTTAGGAGAGGATTTTCTTTAGAATATTAACGGCAGAGCGGAGCAAGGGCGGAATTTCGAGATGTTGACTGATCATGGCTTCTTCCACCCACAAAATTATTTCTCCCGGGACCAAATTTAAGTTTTCTTTAAGGATTTCCAGGGTTTGAGCGGCTTCTTCCGATTCGGGCACGCTTTTGGGAAGCATATCCGGGCTGGTGAGCTTGTAAGTGAGAAGCCGCGTGTAGGACACGATTGGGACGTGCTGGAATTTCGGATTTTCTTTAATTTTCTTTAAAAAATCGCTGGATTTCATATCGGCGATGGCCATATCTGGCAGGATAATATTTGGTTGGAATCCTTCGAGGGCGGCCAGCGCGTGCTCGGCCGAGATGGTCGTAAAAACCTGACAGCCCAAGCTTTTAAGCAGGTTGGAAAATGCGGGACGCCGCGTGTTGTCGCTGATGACCAGGAGAATCTTCGGTCCACTCAAGCTTTCTATTTTACCTCGCTCAAAACTTTGCGGGCCGAGTTCACCATCATTTCGAATGACGGAGAAAGCTCAAAGCCCTGCTGGATGAGCACGCTCGCGGCGAAGACGATGAGGCGCGGATGGATGACAGATGTGCTCTCATGGCCTTGATATTTGGGCGTCACTTCGGCGACCGCGGCGCCGGCTCTCTGGCTGTGCTCGGCGGCTTCATACCAATCTTTGACAATCTTTAAATGAGTATCAAAAGGTTTATCGGTTTTTTCATTCCAGAGAGAGGAATAAGGGAATACGGGAATTTTTTTCCAACGCTCATCGCTTTTAAGTTTTTTGAGCACTTCGGCGCCGCTGATTCCGGGCAGATTGATATCGAGAATGATGAGGTTGGGAACGACTCCGCTTTCCAGTTTGGCCATCGCTTCTTCGCCGGAAGAATGAATGATGACCTCGCAAGGAACGTCCCCCCCGCTGAACGAAACCTCAAAAATCTCCTGCAAAGTAATGCGGGTCTCGGGACTGTCCTCAACAACCATGATGCGTATGGAATCGTCCATTTCTCACCTCGTAAAAGTGCAGATATCAGCAATAAGGTTTATAACAGGATAAGCCGGGTTTGTCAATTAAGTTTGTGATCTGTTGCTAAGTGAGACTAGGGTTATTGCGGGACGCTTCGGGTTGTGCCAACGGCAATGTAAAAAAGAAAGTGCTGCCTTTGCCCAGCTCGCTTTCGGCCCATAGCTTTCCGTGGTGGGCTTCGACTACTTTGCGGGCGTTATAGAGGCCGAGACCGGCTTTTCCTTTCACATCGTCGCTTCCTTGCGCCCCCCGCTCAAAAATTGTTTCCAGCATGTTCTTGGGGATTCCCGGGCCAGTGTCTTTGACGAAAATGACTAAAATGTTATCCTCCAGTCGGTGTCCCAGTTCAATAGATCCCCCGCGCGGTGTGTGACGGAAAGCGTTCTCGAGCAAGTTCTTAATGACGCGGTGAAATATGATAACGGCATCCCCCAAAACTTGAATATTGGGCGGAGGCGAGCGGACCGTCCAGTGAATGCCCTGCTCTTGGGCAGCTTCCGCGTAAAGCCGGTCGGCTTGCTCGAAATAGTGCGTCAAAATGCGCGGGCGAATGTTATAAATGCCGTTCGAATACTTGAGCGGGTTGAGGAGGGCATCCATATATTTCTCGACGAAATTCATTTCTTCGAGGATGTCCTCAAAATGCTGCTTTAGATTTGAATCTAAAGCGCCATATTTCCCCTCGACAGCGGCTTTAACATAATGGAGGCTGCCCTTGGCACCAAACGGATGCAAAAGATCATGGGCCCATTCAGAAGAATACTGATGCTGAAGAAGCCCAAGAAGCAAAGCGCGAAGAGCCTCCTCTGCACCGCGAGCAACTTTCCACATAGATTTGAGGTCGAGATCGTTGAACATTTCCCTGGATGTTTTGTGGCCGATAGCCAATATACCAACGAGCTTGTCGTTCATTAAAAAAGGCACGCAAAGTTCGGCGGAGAGGCTTTCCATTTCCGCTTGAATCGCATCGTAAATGCGAGGACGAAGAATTTGTTGAAGTTCCTCCTTGATAAGAATCTTTTTTTCTTTTTCAAGCATCTTGGAAAGAGGACTATCATTTTCCACTATTATTGGAACGCCCCAAGACAATTGTTCAAGACCTGCACCAGCCACACTGGCAAAATAATGGTGAGAGGCATCGAAGACAAGGACAACAACCTCCTGAACACTAAAAAGCTTAACCATAGATTGGCAAAGATTTTCAGCCCAATCTCTTAATGTTGGAGAGTTAATGATATTGTCTCTATGGCTTTTAATATTTTCATCTTTATGAGTAGCAAATCTGCCTGTCAATACGAGGGAATCAGTTGTCGCCGGTTTCCAAAGGTTAAAAAGATAATACCCGGTAAACGGAGCAGAAAAACCTAGAAAGCCGGCAATAAATGGGTGTCCAAATTGACTTAAATAAAAAATAAAGATGGCTATTGGCATTCCAATAATAATTGATAAAAGCACATTGATGACTGTATAACGAAACGCCAAATTAATATCCATAAGCTTATATTTTAAAATCGTATAACCTATGATTAAAACCCAGATAGAAACAAATACATTTCCATAGGGTTTAATAGGGATGTTATACCAAAGGAAATAATTAGTCATTCCTCCGCCAAATGCTGTGCAAGTTCCTATAATGGTGTATTTTAAATGTTCTTTTTTAATGCCAGAGGAAATTTTAAACTCATTTATTGATATGATCAGCGATGCGATCACCAAGGAAGAAAACATGAATAAGTGAAAATGGAATAAGATACCGGGATTTGGCCAATACATAAATGAAAGTTTAGGCGAGACGCCAGAAACAATCATATTGGAAAAATTAAGAAAGATGAGGACTGCAGAAGCAATGTACGATGCAATGATCCATGGACGAATATTTTCAGTTTTCTCCACGAGACTTACATTATAATGAAAATAGAAAACAGGGATGATGATCACAAACATCATCAAACCCTTGCAATAAAAATAAGCGAGTTTTTTGTCAGGAGTTAGTTGCCAAAGAAAATAGAAAGTGCTCCATCCTGTTAATGCAAAACAAAATAATATGAAAGTAATGACTCTTTCAGATTTTTGACCTTTTAAAAAAACTGTTGATCCGAGAATTGTGCTTGTAATGGCATTAATAAGAGCACTAAGCGGAAAGTAGGACATTGTGAAGGCTAAGTTAGAAATTGGCTGTTATTTTGCCCATTTCTTTGTCTGCGCATTAACTAGTTTTTCCATCCTTTTGAGATCCGGTTCAGGAGATTTTAAGGCTGTTTCAACCCAAAGCGTTGTTATATCGATGAGCTCTTTGTATGTTAAAGGGTGATAAAGGCGGCGTATTTTATACAAGGTTTGATGAGTTTCATAGGAACGCTCATTTTTCCTTATATATTCGGAGACTGCTTCTTTCCCTTTGCCGTTTTCCACAACAACATTTACCAAACCCATATGGTGTAACTCTTCTGCAGCATAAATTTTTCCACTGAAAATGATTTTCTCGGCCTGGATCTGCCCAATTTTTCT
>Ga0207125_10131_pt2 | contig 15971 bp, 11 predicted proteins | sample Alteio_BWMinHeat_19_FD_153556 | JGI IMG/M metagenome (GOLD analysis project Ga0207125, IMG submission 153556) | Enriched cells from forest soil in Barre Woods Harvard Forest LTER site, Petersham, Massachusetts, United States -... | ecosystem: Environmental > Terrestrial > Soil > Temperate forest >...
GGCGGAGTTGCAAAGACGATGGAGGTACCTGGCAGAAGCTCAGAGACTGAGTCATTCGGGAACATTCGGATGGAAGGTTAGCAGTGGCGAACTTCTTTGGTCGGACGAGACTTACAGAATTCTGGGCTTCGCACGAGAAACGAATCCCACGCTCGATCAGGTCTTCGACAGAATTCACCCTGAAGACCTGGACCGCATGCGAGAGATCAGAGAGCGTGCCGCACGGAACGGCATGGACTTGGATGTCGAGCATCGAATTCTCCTGCCCGATGGTGCCATCAAGTATCTGCACGCGGTTGCCCATGCGGGACGAGACAGCTCCGGAAATCTCGAGTACATGGGCGTAGTTACCGACATAACCGAACGCAAACGGGCCGACGAAGAGCGCGACGCGTTGTCTTGCGAACTACAGGAGAGCGAATCCTGGCTCGAAGAAGCCCAACGCGTCGCCAACCTTGGCTACTGGGTATGGAACCTTCAGACGAATTACCTGATCTGGTCAGATGAGACCTACCGCATCTTCGGGCTGACACCAGAGGACGAACTCATTGACTTAGACAAGCTTCGCGTAATGATCCACCCTGATGATCGAGAGCAGGTATTTCGGACAGCAGAAGAAGCCATTCGTTCTGGAGTGCGCGCTGACTGTGAACACCGGCTCCTTCGTCCCAGCGGCGAAATGCGTATCGTACACAGCTTGGGCGATTTGAAGAAAGACTCATCGGGGCGACCCTACCAAATGTTCGGCACGACCCAGGACATCACTGACCGCAAGCGCGCGGAGGAAGAACTCAAAGTACTGTACCGTGATTTGCAAGAAAGCAAGGCCTTGCTTGAAGAAGCTCAACGCGTTGCCCACGTAGGTTCCTGGGTATGGGATCTTGAGAAGAATCACGTGACCTATTCGGACGAATATTTCCGCATCTTTGGGCTGGCCTCAAGGAGAGGTCCCATGGACATTGCGGAAGTGCGCGAAATGATCCACCCTGAGGATCGAGAATATGTCTTTCGGACCGCAGAAGAGGCCATTCGTTCTGGGGAACGCGCTGAATGCGAACACCGGATCCTTCGTCCCAACGGAGAAATTCGCATTGTGCACAGCCGGGGCGATTTAAAGAAGGACGCATCGGGGCGGCCCTACCAAATGTTCGGTGTGAGCCAGGACATTACCGACCGCACACGATCAGAACAGGCCCTAAAGCGAAGCCAGTTCTATCTAAGCGAAGGAGAGCGCCTCGCTCATATGGGGAGCTGGGCGTCCAGCGATTTGGGTATCTCTTGGTCTGAAGATCTGGGTATCTATTGGTCTGACGAGGTATACAAAATTTACGGCCTGGACCTGGAGGACGGCCCTCCGAACCTTGAGCGGTTTTTGGCCGCTATCCACCCACAGGACCGAGCCTTCATGGCTGAAACCATCAAAGTGATGCATGAACAGCGCTGTGGCTGCGATGTAACAAAGCGGATTGTTCGACCAAACGGGGAGGTGCGGTACGTTCGGTGCGTGGGCGTCCCGGTTGTTGAAGATGGAGTTTTCCAGGGATTCCACGGCACCACAATGGACGTCACCGAGCAGGAGTTACTGACACAGGAATTGCGACGCCAGCAAGCATACCTGAACGAGGCGCAAAGCCTCACTCATGCTGGTAGTTGGGCGTGCAATCTTGTCAGGCGGGAGATATTCCACTCGTCGGACGAAAACGCTCGGCTCTATGGCTTCGATCCCAGCCAAGGCCCGATTCCATTCGACCGCTATTACAGTGCGATTCTTCCCGACGACGAACGAGCTATTAGGTCGAAACTAGAGAGTGCGATCAGCGAAGGGGCGGACTACGACGTCGAATTTCGGATTCGTCGTACCGATGGCGCCATCAGATTTCTGCGCGGCATCGGACATCACAAACCGTCTCAGGAAACCGGAGAATACGTCGGCATCACGATGGACATCACGGATCGAAGGCATGCGGAAAAGGAAGGCGAAAGGCTACGCCAGTTGGAGGCTGAACTTGCACACATCAATCGCGTCAACATGATGGGGGAACTGGCCGCCGCGTTGGCGCACGAAATCAAGCAACCCATCGCCGCCTCGATCACAAGCGCAAACGCTCTCTTGCGCTGGCTGGCACATGATCCACCCGATCTGGAAAGGGCACGGGCAACAGCTGCCAGGATTGAGCAGGACGGAAATCGTGCAGCCGACGTTATCAACAGTTTGCAGTCCTTCTACAGAACTGGAACCCTCGCAGATCGCCAGATCGTTGACGTGAAGGAAACAATTGGAGACGAGAACTTTCAATGGCCGTTGAGCCGTTCCCCGCTCCTACTCGAGACCAGTGTGCCGGGAATATTTGCGGTGGGGGACACACGAGCCGGTAGCGTGAAACGAGTGGCATCAGCGGTTGGCGAGGGCGCGATGGCCGTCCATCTCGTCCATCGATTCCTCGCCGAAGCACAGCGCGGCACAATGCAGCATGAAATAAACGGATGGACCTCGGCCGCGGAGTCGACTCGTTATGACTGAAAATCCCCGCACAAGGTGAAACGCGATGAAAGCAATCACAACGCAACACATAGATGGAGCGTTCGTTAAACCCCACGGCCGCGAATTTGGTACGTTCGGGATCGATGTGCTTCTCGAACCCCGGTCCGCACTCGAGTAACCGGACTTCCTCAACGAATTAAACAAGGAGAACAGCTCATGAGCCAACACGGCCCCATCTCTTCTCAGGAAGCCTCGGACCGTCTCGCCATCCGTGAACTCGTCGAGGCCTACGCACACTGCGCCGACCGCCGTGATGCGAAGGGACAGATGGCTCTCTTTACCCCAGATACCCATTTCGTGGTGTACATGAACGCCAAGGATCCGGCGCCCTCACAGGAGTTCCACTCGCGAGAGGCGCTCGCTCCAGTATTCGCGGAGCTGAACAAGTATGTCGCCACCACGCACTTCATCGGCCAGAGCACGATCTACACGCTGATCGGTAACCGAGCCATAGGGGAAACCTACTGCCTGGCGCATCACATAATGGTCGACAATGGAAATCGACGTTTGATGCTCGCCTCGCTCCGTTACCACGACACGTTTGTGAAGATGGATGGTACGTGGCTGTTTGCTGAGCGCCTGCTCTACGTCGATTGGCTGGAGGAGCGCGCACTATCATGACAATGAGCAGCAGGGTGGTTCGACGAGCGCCATTTGCAGAGCTAGGGGGTCTTGGATGAATCTTCCAAAGATCGAGCAAAAACGGATTGTAATCGTGGGCGCGACTGGAATGGTTGGTGGGTACGCGCTTCGTTACGTGCTTGAACACCCCGTGATTGCAAGTGTGACAGCCATTTTGCGCAGAAGTCTCGGCATCTCGCACCCCAAGCTCAAAGAGGTTCTGCATCGAGATTTTGCTAATTGCTCTGCGCTAGCGGAGGCGCTTTCAGGTCAAGACGCTGCGGTCTTTTGCCTGGGCGCGTACACCGGGGAGGTGTCGGACCCAGAGCTTCGCACCATCACCGTGGACTACACGGTCGAGTTCGCGAGAGTTCTCAGCGGTAGCAGCCCCGCCGCCGCATTCTCCTTCCTGAGCGGCAATGGCGCGGACCCGACGGGACAAAGTCGAATGGCTTTCGCTCGTTACAAGGGAGAGGCTGAGAAGGTACTCCTCGCGTCGGGGTTCCCGCACGTCTACATCTTCCGACCTGCCTACATCTACCCAGTGGAGCCGCGGAAGGAGCCGAATTTCAGCTACCGCCTGTTGCGCTTGACTTACCCCGTGTTTCGGACGCTGTTCCCCAATCAGGTGATTCGTGCAGACGACTTGGCGCGAGCTATGGTGGATGTGGTCGTGCTCGGAACCGCAGAAGGTCCAATTTTCGAAAATCGTCAGATCCGAACCATGGTCCAGTCGCTTGATCGGCCCCGGACCGATCAGAGAAAGAGTGGCGTATAAGATGTTAGGCTCGTTAGTTCGCCTGCGTAGTAGATGGCGCCGAGCCCGAAAGCAGCCTAGCGAAGCACATGACATCTTGAATCCTCGGGGTGCTGAGCGAATGGATGCACTTGAGAAGGCCAATGAAGAGTTGAAAGCAGCGCAGGCGGAGTTGCAAAGACGATGGAGGTACCTGGCAGAAGCTCAGAGACTGAGTCATTCGGGAACATTCGGATGGAAGGTTAGCAGTGGCGAACTTCTTTGGTCGGACGAGACTTACAGAATTCTGGGCTTCGCACGAGAAACGAATCCCACGCTCGATCAGGTCTTCGACAGAATTCACCCTGAAGACCTGGACCGCATGCGAGAGATCAGAGAGCGTGCCGCACGGAACGGCATGGACTTGGATGTCGAGCATCGAATTCTCCTGCCCGATGGTGCCATCAAGTATCTGCACGCGGTTGCCCATGCGGGACGAGACAGCTCCGGAAATCTCGAGTACATGGGCGTAGTTACCGACATAACCGAACGCAAACGGGCCGACGAAGAGCGCGACGCGTTGTCTTGCGAACTACAGGAGAGCGAATCCTGGCTCGAAGAAGCCCAACGCGTCGCCAACCTTGGCTACTGGGTATGGAACCTTCAGACGAATTACCTGATCTGGTCAGATGAGACCTACCGCATCTTCGGGCTGACACCAGAGGACGAACTCATTGACTTAGACAAGCTTCGCGTAATGATCCACCCTGATGATCGAGAGCAGGTATTTCGGACAGCAGAAGAAGCCATTCGTTCTGGAGTGCGCGCTGACTGTGAACACCGGCTCCTTCGTCCCAGCGGCGAAATGCGTATCGTACACAGCTTGGGCGATTTGAAGAAAGACTCATCGGGGCGACCCTACCAAATGTTCGGCACGACCCAGGACATCACTGACCGCAAGCGCGCGGAGGAAGAACTCAAAGTACTGTACCGTGATTTGCAAGAAAGCAAGGCCTTGCTTGAAGAAGCTCAACGCGTTGCCCACGTAGGTTCCTGGGTATGGGATCTTGAGAAGAATCACGTGACCTATTCGGACGAATATTTCCGCATCTTTGGGCTGGCCTCAAGGAGAGGTCCCATGGACATTGCGGAAGTGCGCGAAATGATCCACCCTGAGGATCGAGAATATGTCTTTCGGACCGCAGAAGAGGCCATTCGTTCTGGGGAACGCGCTGAATGCGAACACCGGATCCTTCGTCCCAACGGAGAAATTCGCATTGTGCACAGCCGGGGCGATTTAAAGAAGGACGCATCGGGGCGGCCCTACCAAATGTTCGGTGTGAGCCAGGACATTACCGACCGCACACGATCAGAACAGGCCCTAAAGCGAAGCCAGTTCTATCTAAGCGAAGGAGAGCGCCTCGCTCATATGGGGAGCTGGGCGTCCAGCGATTTGGGTATCTCTTGGTCTGAAGATCTGGGTATCTATTGGTCTGACGAGGTATACAAAATTTACGGCCTGGACCTGGAGGACGGCCCTCCGAACCTTGAGCGGTTTTTGGCCGCTATCCACCCACAGGACCGAGCCTTCATGGCTGAAACCATCAAAGTGATGCATGAACAGCGCTGTGGCTGCGATGTAACAAAGCGGATTGTTCGACCAAACGGGGAGGTGCGGTACGTTCGGTGCGTGGGCGTCCCGGTTGTTGAAGATGGAGTTTTCCAGGGATTCCACGGCACCACAATGGACGTCACCGAGCAGGAGTTACTGACACAGGAATTGCGACGCCAGCAAGCATACCTGAACGAGGCGCAAAGCCTCACTCATGCTGGTAGTTGGGCGTGCAATCTTGTCAGGCGGGAGATATTCCACTCGTCGGACGAAAACGCTCGGCTCTATGGCTTCGATCCCAGCCAAGGCCCGATTCCATTCGACCGCTATTACAGTGCGATTCTTCCCGACGACGAACGAGCTATTAGGTCGAAACTAGAGAGTGCGATCAGCGAAGGGGCGGACTACGACGTCGAATTTCGGATTCGTCGTACCGATGGCGCCATCAGATTTCTGCGCGGCATCGGACATCACAAACCGTCTCAGGAAACCGGAGAATACGTCGGCATCACGATGGACATCACGGATCGAAGGCATGCGGAAAAGGAAGGCGAAAGGCTACGCCAGTTGGAGGCTGAACTTGCACACATCAATCGCGTCAACATGATGGGGGAACTGGCCGCCGCGTTGGCGCACGAAATCAAGCAACCCATCGCCGCCTCGATCACAAGCGCAAACGCTCTCTTGCGCTGGCTGGCACATGATCCACCCGATCTGGAAAGGGCACGGGCAACAGCTGCCAGGATTGAGCAGGACGGAAATCGTGCAGCCGACGTTATCAACAGTTTGCAGTCCTTCTACAGAACTGGAACCCTCGCAGATCGCCAGATCGTTGACGTGAAGGAAACAATTGGAGAGATGACCGGCTTGTTGAGGGGCGAAGCGGATCGGCACTCCATAAAGATACATACGGAGCTCGGGACCGACACGCCTAATATCCTGGCAAACCGAGTCCAACTTCAACAGGTCTTCATGAATCTGATGCTGAACGCGATCGAGGCCATGAAGGATACCGGAGGCAAATTGACGATCAGATCGCGCATGAATCCTGAAGGTCGTCTATTTGTTTCGATCAGCGATACCGGCGTAGGATTGCCAGCGGAAAGCACCGAACAGATTTTTGACCCTTTTCATACGACCAAACCGCAGGGGACGGGTATGGGGCTGACGATTACCCGCTCGATCGTGGAGTCATACGGGGGGCGGGTGTGGGCAACCGGCAATGAGGGTGCAGGCGCAACCTTCCACTTTATACTCCCCGGCGAAACCGAGGCTCATTGATGAAACCCGCGGCCGTTCCCACCGTGTTCATCATCGATGATGATCGTGGCATGCGACAGGCCGTCCAGGATCTCGTCGAGTCAGTTGGTCTCCGCGCCGAGTCGTTTGCAACTGGTCAGGAGTTTCTGAGCAGGCAACCTACCTCCAACCCGAGTTGCCTCGTTCTGGATGTACGACTTCCTCAGATGAGTGGCCTCGATTTCCAGCGCCAGTTAACCGAGATTGGTATGCAAATACCCATCATCTTTATTACCGCGCACGGAGACGTTCCTATGTCCGTCCGGGCGCTGAAATCGGGCGCCGTGGAATTTCTGACGAAACCTTTTCGCGACCAGGACCTGTTGGACGCGATTCAGCAGGCTCTCCAGGGTGACCGTGCGCAGCGAGAACAACAGGCGGAAGTTCGGGAACTGCATGGGCGGTATCAGACATTGACCGCGCGAGAGCGGGAGGTTATGGGACTCGTGGTCTCGGGAATGCTCAATAAGCAGATTGCCTCAGAAATCGGAACCAGCGAAGCCACCGTGAAGATCCACCGAGGCAACCTAATGCAGAAGATGCAGGCGGGATCGCTAATTGAATTGGTCCGTATGGCCGACAAGCTCAGAATTGTTCTTCCTAGATAGTGTAGAGATGTCTCTATAGACAGATTGCTATATCCGTCCTCCTCCAGTTCTAATCGGCTACCACCTGAGTAGTAGTTTTTTCGACTATGATCCGATTGCGCTTTCCTTGTGGAGAGCGTTACCTTTTGCCCATGAAGATCGAGCACAACCCAAGCCTTCTGGCAATCCTCGATGATGACAAGTCGGTTCAAAGCGCACTGCAAGATTTGATCGAATCGGCGGGGATGTCCACGCTCTGCTTCGACTCCGCAGAGCAGTTCCTGGGTTCCGGAGCCAGACACAAGGCTGCATGCCTGATTGCCGACATTGGCATGCCAGGCATGTCTGGTATTGAACTGCAAGCAAAGCTTAAGGCCGAACGATGCCGAATACCGATCATCTTCATCACCGGGCGCGGCGACATTCCATCGGCAGTAAGCGCGATGAAGGAAGGTGCGAGTGACTTTTTTACCAAACCGGTTGATGGAACTTCGCTGCTTAATTCGGTGGAACGGGCGTTCCAGCAGAATCTCGACAATCGCCGAGAGGCGCTCGAATGCGCAAGGCTGGTCGCCAGATATGAATCTCTGACGCCCAGGGAGCGAGAATTGCTGCCGCTGTTGGTTAGCGGTCTGTTAAATAAACAAGTGGCATTTGAGTTGGGCATCACCGAGTACACAGTTCAATTTCATCGCGGACACATTATGCGAAAGATGCAAGCCGACTCTTTTGCAGGCTTAGTCAGGATGGCGGATACGCTCAGCTCTCACCCGACCAGATCGAAGCCAAACTGAGCCAATTTGCCTGTCAAATTTAGAGTACGGATTTTCATGGCAATTCAGAGCGAGTGCTGTTGAAGGATTCTTGCAGCCATCCATGACTTCGCGAAATGAGAACTCGCAAACGGCTGCCGTCGATCTTGTGCGGGATAATTATTGGTAGATATCGATAAACCCTCCTGCACCTGTGATCGTGGTCGTATCGATGACGAGATTCTTCTTTTGTAGCGAATGGAAGAAGCAGCTATGCAGGAGTAATGAGATACGTCTCGTCGGCTCGAGTGGCAAAAATTGCCACATCATCCTTAATCGCCGCTTGCATCTGTCGGTGATCGCTGCCCCGAGCTACTCGCAGACCTTTCTCGGCCCACGGCGACACTAGCTTCGCTGTCTTCCCCTTCTGGCTATACAAGGACAATTGTGTCACTTTGTCGCCATCGTAGGTTGCACTCACAAGGAATGCACCTACAGCACGAAGGTTCTCGAAGCGCGCCGGACCTAGATTACGAGTGTTAGGGAAGACTCGGATCGGACCAGCGTAACTCTGCATCATGCACTCGTTCAGGACGGCGGGCAACGAGAAATTCTCACACCAGAAGCCCATGTGCATCATATAGTCGAAATCAAGTGCCTGAGCATAGCGGCCTCCCGACTGACGAACTCGATCATTTGCTACGTTGTTGGGTAGACTGCAATACCGCACTTCACTTTTGAACCATTCGAGGTCGAGCATCCCAAGGCGTGCGCGAATCAAAGGCTGGAAGACCAGGTCGTTTCCGCCTTCTAGGCTGATCGTGCGGGCTGTCCGCTGAGCAATGTTCCAATACTGGGTGTTTAGTTCTATGCCGACCTGTTCCCCAGGAAAGACGGGGGCCAGAGTTATAGGGACATTGTAAATATGGCCAACTGGAGCATTTACGACGTCTACCCAAACCTCGCCGTCAGATCCAGTTGCGGTAGGGTAAGGCGCCAGGTTCGCATAGATTTCGCTCCAACGAGTACGCTCGCCTTCGTCTACTGCAAGGATAACAGAAGCCTCTGCGACGGCTTTGAGCAGAAACTGCGTAAGCGCAAGGTCAAGAATGGAGTCTTGATTGAGGCGCTGATCGACCGTGAATCCCCAGTTCTCTGACGACACGGTTGGACTGAAATGGAATTTGTTGTCGTCAGTCCTCTTAACGTAAGCAGCGATGAATCGGGCGGCCTCTCTTAGAATTGGGTACACGCGGTGGAGATACTCGTTATCCTGTGTATAGAGATATTGCCACCATAAACTCTGAACCATCCATGGGGTCATTCCAAACTGATAGGCCCAAGGCGGTACTGGATAAGCTACGATCTGGCTGGGCGCTGGGTAGGAAGATACTGGAAACATGGCTCCCGGAAGTCCGAAATGCTCTGCCGCGAATTTCGTTGCGATTGGAAGGAGGTTCTCACAGAGTTCTACGAAGGGTAAGTGTTGCTCGACATGGTTGCTGGAAAAGACGCCCCAATAGACCTGTTCGCAGTTGTAGTCCGCATGATAGTCGCCGTGCCACGAGGTTCCTATATCGCCAGCCGACCAGTTTGCGAACAAGCCGGGCGCCACTTTATTCGGCCGCAAGCAACAAGCTAGGAAATATTGATTCTCGTACCAGATGCGTTCTAATTCGCGATCGTTGAATTCAACAGCAGAACGAGACCAGAATTCATTCCACTTCAATTCAGAGTTGTGCTGGATATTCCGTGATTCCGATTTCGCGAGTTCTGTGACGTGGAGACGTGCAACGCTTTTTGTATCGAGATCTTCCGCGGAATAAACATGGTTTTGCGGAATGGAGATCCAGTCCTGGCTGCCGCCAGTTGCCGTCTGTTGCTGAACCGAGCGTCTCAGAACGGCGTCGCGAGGAGTAGCAACGAGAGCGTCAATACGAAGAAGTTGCCGCGTCTCAGGCTTTAGGTGCACATCTGAACCAGGATCCGCCGGTTTGGCGGACCAGCGCCCAGAGACGCGAGCAAATAATGAAAAATTGCGGTCTTTGTCAGAACGTGGAGGAGACGGGCGGTCGCCGGTTGGACCTAAAGCAGGAAAGTATTGGAACGAGGAGAACTCCGCAAAGTCAGCAAAGATTCCGGCAGAGGTTTCGGGAGACGGCAGGAGTGCGGAAGCTTCTTTGCGCTTACCTGACTCGAAAGGTCCAGCATGAAAGCCGTCAATCTCTGGTGAATATACAACTGAGCGGAGTGGCAAGGCTTGGTTAGTCGAGGCAGAAACGAGTCCGGTTTCCCAGTCGACGAAGACAAACAGCTGAACTCGACTGTTCTCATTTTCGAAGTTCGTGCATCTTAGTGTTAGGGTGAATAAACCACTCGCTAGGTCGAGAGTGTGTTGGCCGGGCTCGACCCATCTGGGATCCCAGTTGATCCAGATGGTGCCACACGGCCATGGGCGAGGCCACTTTTTCCCATCGTACGAAGTCGCCACTCTTTCGGAATACTCGCGGAAAAGGGGGATCCCAGACTCCAGATACTGCATATCTGGCTTCCCTATCCGTTTGGCTTCCTCACTGGCACGTTGCCAAAGTTGAAGTAGCTCCCGAAACGGGAGCACTTGGCCTGCGATGTCCTCGCTCACACGAATGTCCCAGCAGTCGTTCTTCCCAATGTGAATGGCAAGCGCATCCGGGCGCACAACTACACACGCGCCAACATCCCCGTTGCCCAGTAGCATCCCGTCAAAGAACGAGGCGCTCGGGACGTCACGCACGATCATGTGTCTCCGGGCAATCTCGGACGCATTGAGATGCTCACCTGTCGAGATCCCTGCGGTACCGCCGTCTGAAGCAACACTAGGGGTCGAACGGAGTGTGGCCAGGGATGCCAAGGCCGAGGTCTGAAGAAACTCTCGACGGCTGGTTCTCATAAGACCGGGTCCTTTCTGCAGGTGTTCTACGACAATTGGAAATAGCGCTCACGATTTGGCCGGTCTCGGGCGAAAGAGATTTTGATAGCGCTCTCAGCGCGACGGGCCAATAGGAACGGTTTCAAGGAGGTGGCGTGGAAGCGTGTACGTAAACGTCACCACACTTTACTCAGGAAAACTTTCGATTGTCAAGGATTCCTAAATCGGCGCGATGAACCGTGGGGAGGGCTGCGGAGCATTTCCCCGATGCATTTAGGCCCGTTGCGGACTCTTGCAATCAACTTCTGCAGCCTGCCGGAGGAAGGCAGCCAAGAAATAAGTCCTTGACAAATATCGGCACGTTGAATAAAAGATTGGCTGGAGCACGGGTACGTACACGAACATTGACACGGACATAGTCCTGGCGCGCTGCCTGTCCCTCATAGGTTTTTGGGACAATGCGTGCAGAGCATGTTAAGGACTCGGGCGGGAAAGCACTGGCGAACTCGATGGCGAAGCTGCCCGGGTCCTTCCTGTTCCTCTCTTGGATTTTCGCGCTTGCGATATCTGTCAGCGGCCAGTCCACATCGGCGTGGGGGAAGCCTTGAAGCCTATCCAAGATCATTCGACTGATCTGTGAGGGCGAAATCGATGCCGCAGAGCAATACGTGAGGGATGGAGCGCTTCGAATCGACCGGGTGCGACCATTGGGAAAGGCGGTTGAGAACATGCCTGGCGATCTGAGCGGCAAAGTCATACTGCTAACTGGTGGTGCCGATGGCATCGGCTATGAGTGTGCTTCTGCCTACGTGCGTGAGGGAGCCGCCGTGGCGGTCCTTGACCGAGAAGGCGAAAAGGCCGCGCAGGTTGTCGCCAAACTGGGATCCGATTGCATGGCGGTGCAGGCCGACGTTGGGGAAGGTCCCGCAGTGGAAGCCGCAATTCACGCAGTGTTGGCCCGCTACGGCAAACTGGACGCAGTACACAATAATGCGGGCATCGCGAGCCCGTCCAAGCCGTTGGACCAGACCACGGAGCACGAGTGGGATGAGTTGATGCGCGTCAATGTGAAATCCATCCTCTGGACAACGCGCTTTACTCTGGATGCTCTCGCCGCCGGCAGGGGCTCGATTCTCAACACCGCCAGCATGGTCGGATTGATTGGACAGGACAATCACGCTGCGTATGTGGCCTCTAAGGGCGCTCTCGTGGCGCTAACAAAAGCGATGGCCCTCGACTACGCGAAGAAGGGAATTCGCGTGAATGCCATCTGCCCTGCTGGCGTATGGACCCCGATGCTCGAAAGGTGGTGCTCCGAGCAACCCGAGCCCGCCCAGATTCGCCAATACCTCGATGACATCCATCTGCTCGGCTCCTGTCCCCATGGCGATGTGATTGCGGATGCCGCCGTTTTTCTTCTTTCTCAACGGGCGCGATTTATTACAGGTTGCATTCTACCGGTAAGCGGCGGCGCCGAACTGGGTTATCGACGCTGAGGGAGACGACCATGAGCAGTTTTGCAATCCGATCGATCGCCGCCGTTGACGCGCGCTTTCCATTGCCGGAGGGCGCTGGCAGCGATGCCATGCATACTTCTCCGGTGTACTCCATGTCCCTGACCCACCTGAAGACAGAAAGTGGGCCGACGGGCGTGGGCCTTGCACTCACCCTGGGCGATGGTAATCGACTCGTGTGCGAAGCGATCCGCATGCTGGCCCAGCCGCTCCTGGGGCAACCGATAGAAGAAGTCATGGCTGACTTTGGCAAATTCGCGTGTGCAATGGCGAATGATCCTGCTCTGCGATGGCTTGGACCGCACAAAGGTGTGGTGCATTTAGCGCTGGCTTCGATATCGAATGCCTGTTGGGACCTCTGGGCCAAGAGCCGCAATGTGCCTCTCTGGAAACTGCTGCTCGAGCTCGGTGATGAAGCGCTTGTGGCCGCGCTGGACCTGAGCTATCTTGAAGATGTTCTCTCGCATGACGAAGCGTTGGCCTTGCTGCGCAATGAACGGCCAACGCGACAAGTCCGCGAATCGATTCTGCGAACCGGCTACCCAGGCTATGACACTTCAATAGGGTGGATGGCGTATGACGACGCGAAAGTACGTGAACTCACGCTCAACGCCATGGATCATGGATTTCGAGCCTTCAAGCTCAAGGTCGGTTCGGACAATGAGGATCGAGACGCGCGCCGCGCGGCCATGTTGCGCGAGATAGCGGGCGACTCAGGCATTCTGATGTTTGACGCAAACCAACGATGGAATGCGCCCGAGGCGATGCGCAGGTGCCGGGCCCTGGCTTCGTTTAGGCCGCTCTGGATTGAAGAGCCCACGCATCCGGATGATATCCACGCCCACGTAGAAGTCGCTCGGGCTATCGCTCCGGTTCGTGTTGCTGCCGGTGAGCACGTCCCCAACCGAGTTGTGTTCAAGAACTACTTCCTTTACGGTGGAATCCATTTTGTTCAGGCAGATTGCACACGACTCGCAGGCGTGAACGAGTTCCTGGCAGTCAGTTTGATGGCAAAGAAGTTCCAACTGCCGATTGTGCCGCATGTCGGCGACATGGGGCAGATTCACCAGCATTTGGTTCTCTTTAATCATGTGGCGCTCAATCATGAAGTGTACTTTCTTGAGCACATCCCGCATCTGCAGGAACACTTCCTCTTTCCGGCACAGTTAAGTGGAGGTCTCTACAAACCGCCCCAGGAGCCGGGCGCATCAACCGACCTACACTTGACAGCCGAGGACAGATAAGTGTCACAGTCGTTTTGGGGTGGTATCGCCTTGATTTTCGTAGCAGGATTGATGGCAGGCGACTGTATGCTTCCCCTCAAGTTCAGTCGAAATTGGCGTTGGGAGAACACCTGGCTCATCTTTAGCTTGGTTTCATTGGTCGTTCTTCCCTGGGCTCTTGCGCTGGTCCTGGTGAATCACCTGTTTCAGGCTTACAATTCGTTGGCTGCCGCCCAGTTTGTCGCTCCCATTCTGTTCGGAGCCGGGTGGGGTATTGCGCAGGTACTCTTTGGGATTTCGATTCAACGCCTGGGTCTCGCCCTCGCATACGCCATTGTGGTCGGATTGGGAACGCTGCTGGGGACGCTGGTTCCGTTATTCGTACAACATCGAGCGCAGGTTGGCAGGGCGCTTCTGATCCCAATTTTGGCCGGGATTGTAATCATGTTGATCGGAATCACCCTATCGGCATGGGCCGGGCAGATCCGAGAACACCGTCAGGAGGCCGTCGCGCCGTCGCGGCCTTTGAGACGATATCGGGCGGCCGTATTGATGGCGGTATTGTGCGGGTTCCTGGCTCCGATGCTCAACTACTCCTTCGCCTTCGGGCAGGACATAGCAGTTGCTGCAGTCCGCCTCGGCAATCCCGAAATTCGCGCAGCTTACGCAGTCTGGCCCATTGGGCTGGCAGGTGGGCTTCTCCCCAATATCGGATACAGTATCTACCTTCTACGCAGGAACCGGACCGGAGCGCTCTTTCAATTCAAGTTTCCGGATATGTTTTGGGCCATTCTCATGGCGATCCTATGGATGGGCGCCTTTGCGCTGTACGGAATGAGCGCAACCTATCTGGGCCGTTTCGGCACATCCATTGGCTGGGGACTCTTCCAAATCTTCATGATTATGGCCGCCACCCTGTCTGGCGTATTCACAGGCGAATGGACACTTGCCCCGCGTTTCGCCCGAGTGCTCCTGGTCCTGAGCATTATCTGTCTAGGCGGCGCAACGACTCTTTTGGCGTACGCGAATCGCTGAGGTATCCGTCCCGCGTCTTTTCCTGGCTTGGCGACGATGGCTCCAAATCGCAATTCAACATTGGGTGCACGACGGATTTAGTTTGAACAAATCTCTTCATTACTCTAGTGTTATGTCCCATATATAACTAGCAAAACGAGCGACTTTGAGTTAACCTCGATCATGCTGACCGGGCGGCCGAAGATAGCGCTGGAATTGAGTGCGGAGGAAGAAGCCGCATTGCGTGGCTTCTCCACTTCACGGAGTTTGCCTCACGCCCTTGTGGCACGCGCGAAGCTGGTGTTGTGGTCAGCTGAGGGCGAGAGCAACACCGAGATCGCATCCCGTTTGAACTGGACCAAGGCGACGGTGGGTAAGTGGCGTCAGCGCTTTGTGGAACGCCGCTTGAGTGGTCTTTATGATGAACTTCGCCCTGGCCGTCCCCGGTCGGTCTCTGATGAGAAGGTCGCACTGCTGCTCCGGCGCACGTTGAAGAACAGGCCACCGGCCGGAAGTCACTGGAGCGTCAGGCAGGCAGCCGATTCCAATGGCCTATCGAAATCCACCGTGCATCGAGTCTTCCGGGCGTTCGCCGTTCAGCCTCACCGTACCAGGAACTTCAAACTGTCCAGGGATCCCTTCTTCGTGGAAAAAGTAAGAGATGTGGTGGGTCTTTATCTGAACCCTCCCGATCACGCCATCGTACTTTCGGTCGATGAGAAGTCCCAGATTCAGGCACTGGACCGTACCCAGCCAGTGTTGCCGATGGGCTTGGGCTATGTGGAAGGGGTCACTCATGACTACGTTCGCCATGGCACCACCACCCTCTTTGCCGCCCTCGACATCGCCTCCGGCACTGTTTTCACCGAATGCAAACCACGCCATCGCCATCAGGAGTTTCTTGGCTTCCTCAAACGCATCGATGAGGCCGTCCCCGAGGATCTTACCGTCCATCTCATCGTCGATAACTATGCCACTCACAAGCATGCCAAGGTACGACTCTGGCTGGCACAGCGGCCTCGATTTCAGATTCACTACACTCCGACTTACTCATCCTGGCTCAATCAGGTCGAGCGATGGTTTGGTCTCATCACGCAGCAAGCGATTCGTCGCGGCAGTTTCAGAAGCGTCAAGGATCTGATCGCTAGAATCAACCACTTCGT
>Ga0207125_10146_pt1 | contig 15925 bp, 11 predicted proteins | sample Alteio_BWMinHeat_19_FD_153556 | JGI IMG/M metagenome (GOLD analysis project Ga0207125, IMG submission 153556) | Enriched cells from forest soil in Barre Woods Harvard Forest LTER site, Petersham, Massachusetts, United States -... | ecosystem: Environmental > Terrestrial > Soil > Temperate forest >...
TTCGCCACCTGCGCAAACTCCGGCTCACCAAACGTCTGGAACGCGTGGACGTAGTTCTTCAGCAACTCGCTGTTGTCGTACGCCATCTTTTCGAAGTGCGGCACAATCCACCGCTCATCGACCGAATAGCGATGAAACCCGCCCGCCAACTGGTCGTGGATGCCACCTTCCGCCATCTTCCGCAGCGTGACCGTCGCGACCGTCTTTGCGCGTTCGGCATTCTCTCCGCCCCGTCCCGCCGCATCGATCAGCAACTCCACCGCGCCCGAGTGCGGAAACTTCGGCTGCGACCCAAAGCCTCCATTGCGCTCATCGAACTGCTGCACGATTGACGCCACCATCTTCGTCAGCAGCCCCTCGTTCAGCTCACCCGCACGCCCCGAAAAACTCTCACTCTCTTCAATCGCCGACATCACACTGCCCGCCGACTCATCCACCTCATCGCGCCGCTTCTCGAACGCGTCCGCCATGGTCAACAGCACACGCCGAAAACTCGGCCGCCCATAACGGTCCTCCGGAGGAAAATACGTTCCGCCAAAATACGGCCGGCCATCGGGAGTAAGGAACGCCGTCAGCGGCCACCCACCCTGCCCACTGATCGCCTGCACCGCCGCCTGGTAGCGCGTGTCGACATCCGGACGCTCGTCGCGGTCGACCTTCATCGCCACAAAATGTTCGTTGATCACCGCCGCCGTCGCGGGATCTTCATAGCTTTCGCGGTCCATCACATGGCACCAATGGCACCACACGGCCCCAATATCCAGCAGGATCGGCTTGTCCTCAGCGACGGCTTTCGCAAACGCCTCCGCGCCCCACTCATTCCACTCAATCGGCTGATGCCGCGCCGACCTCAGATACGCCGAAGCCGCGGCCGCCAAACCATTCTCACGCCCATCACTCATACTTCAAGCCTACGCGAGAAGGCGATGAGGAACAGCTTCTAGCTCTTAGCTTCTAGCTTTTAGCTAAAGGCTAGAAGCTAAGAGCTAGCAGCTAGCCTTTCCCGACCAGCCTCTTCGCCAGCGTGACATACAACTCCACACACTCCAGCAGCTCACTCTTCCGAATCCGCTCATCCGGCGTGTGCGCCACGTGGATGCTCCCCGGGCCCAGCAGAAACGGCTCACCCCAATTCGTCAGCGACGGAATGTCCGTTGTAAACTTCGCCACCATCGTCGGCATGCCTTCGACCGCGCGCATCTGCACAAACGGCAGCTCCAGCGAAAATTCCACATCCGCGCGCCCCGCCACCGCCTCCACAATCGCCGACTTCACCTCCTCCGCCGGCCCCACCAGCCGCACCAGCAGATGCGCTTCGGCTTTATCCGCGATCACATTCGGCGCGCGCCCACCTTCAATCAAACCCACATTCAGCGTCGACTCGCCAATACCTTCCACCACCGGCAATGCAAGCGCCTGCACATCATGCAGCGCCGCCAGCAACTTATCGATCGCCGACTCCCCCAGCTCCGGATAAGCCGAGTGCGCCATCTTGCCATGCGCCCGCAACTCGACGCGCAAACACCCCTTCGACGCCAGCGCCAGGCGATTGTCCGTCGGCTCGCCATTGATCAAAAACCGCGATCCGCGCGGATTCTCATTCGCCACCTTTGCTCCCGCGGAATCGCGCTCTTCGCCGACAACAAACAGCAACCCCACCTTCACGCCGTCCGCACGCAACCGCTCCGCAGCCGCAACCTGCGCGGCGATGATGCCCTTGGCATCGCACGTCCCCCGGCCATACAGGAACTCTTCATCCTCACGGCACGGCCCCAGGAACGGCGGCACCGTATCCATATGCGTCGAGAACACAACATCCGGCGTCACGCCCGCGTCGCACGCATACACATTGAACCGCGGCCCATCGCCACGCCCGGGCGTCTTCGCAGGATCAGGCTGCGCTACCGGCTGCCGCTCGACGGCATATCCCTCACCCGCCAAAAACTCCGCCAGAAACTCCCCCGCCGGCGCCTCGTGGTACGTCGTCGACTCAATATCGACAAGCTGTCGCGTCAGTTGTATCGGATCCATAGGCATTGCCTCCAGCATACCCCGTCGCATTTCCACAAACCCGCAGCGTCAGCGGTGCCAGAGAAAAGCCCTCACGTCTTGAAGCACCACCAAACGACAACTCATAACTCACAACTCACAACTGATAACTCACAACTGATAACTCACAACTGAACAACCCCAACCCGCTACACTCACCCCATGGCAATCCAAACCGTCGACAACCTCCGCGGCCCCGCCGGTCACCTTGAAGCCATCCTCAACACCGGCTCACCCGAAGCGCTCTACGCCGCCGTCGTCGCGCACCCGCATCCACCCAGCGGAGGCACCATGCACACCAAGGCGGTCTATCACGCCGCCAAAGCCTTCTCGCACTTCGGACTCCCCGTCCTCCGCTTCAACTTCCGCAGCGCCGGGCTCAGCGAAGGAGCGCACGACGAAGGCCGCGGCGAAGTCGAAGACGTCAGGGCCGCACTCGACTGGCTCGACCGCACCTACGGGCTTCCCATTCTCTTTGCAGGCTTTTCCTTCGGCTCCAACGTCGGCCTGCGCGCCTGCTGCGGAGACGCCCGCGTCCAGGGCCTGGTCGGCCTCGGTCTCCCCGTCCACGCCCACAACCGCGACTACAACTACAGCTTCCTGCCGAACTGCCGCGCGCCGAAGCTCTTCATCTCCGGCGACCACGACAACTTCAGCCCGCGCGGCATCCTCGAGTCCGTACTGGCCTCAGCCCCCGAACCCAAACGCATCGTCTGGATCGAAGGCGCCAACCATTTCTTCGAAGGCATTCCCGGGTCCCCCGCCTCAAAACTCGGCGACATGAACGCCGCCATGCGCTCCTGGCTCGTGGACACATTCGGCCTGTAACGCAGCGGCGCGCATCGATGCATCGCGTACTCTAAAAGCTTCATGAGCACGCTTGCACTCATCAGCATCATTGTTACCGCAGCCGCTTTCTTCGGCTGGATGAGCGTGCGTGTCTTTCGGCTTCCCATCACCATCGGCACGATGCTGCTGACAGTCATCGCGTCTGTCATCATGATCGCGCTGAGCCGCGTCTTTCCGGGACTGCATGCTTGGGCTGTCATGTTGGTCGGCCGCATTCGCTTTGAAGACCTGATCCTGCGCGGGATGCTGGGTCTGCTGCTGTTTGCCGGCGCATTTCTGTTGGATCTGCTCTATCTCTCTCGGGAAAAGCTCGCCGTCGGTCTGCTCTCGGTCATCGGCACGTTGCTCTCCACGGCCGCTGTTGCCGCAATCATGCACTGGACGCTTCCGATGCTCGGCATCGCCGCTCCATGGATCGAATGCCTCCTCTTCGGTACGCTGATCGCGCCAACCGACCCCATAGCTGTGCTCGAAATGCTGCACAGGGTCGGCGTCCCGAAGAACATCCAGGCACAGCTTGCCGGCGAATCGTTGTTCAACGACGGCATCGGCGCCGTCCTCTTCCTTGCCGTCCTCGCGGCGTCGAAGGGACAGGCGCCTTCCATCGGCCATATCGGTGCGCTTCTGCTGCTGAAGTCCGGCGGCGGCCTGCTCTTGGGCATCGCCCTCGCGTGGATCGCTTCGGAGCTGATGCGGCGGGTCGACGCCTACCAGATCGAAATACTGTTGACGCTTGCCCTCGCCCTCGGGGGCTATGCGCTGTCCATAGCGCTCCGCCTGTCCGCTCCACTGGAAGCGGTCGCGGCAGGACTGGCGTTGCGCCGGTTCAACATGAACCATGCCCACGTTGAGATCTCACACGAGTCCATCGACCGGTTCTGGCTGGCGATCGATGAAGTGCAGAATGCAATCCTCTTCGTCCTGCTCGGCTTCGAGGTGCTCATCATTCCCTTTTCCCGAAGCTCATTCGAGTCGGGTGGACTCGCCATCGTCTCCGTCCTCGTCGTTCGTCTTCTCGTCGTCGCACTGGTGTTGGGCCTGGTGCGCCTGCTGCAACGCGGACACAAATCTTCGCTGCTCACACTCAGTTGGGGAGGCCTGCGCGGTGGCTTGTCCATCGCACTCGCCCTCTCGATCCCCGACCTCCAGAACCGCACATGGATACTCGCCACGACGTACCTTGTGGTCGTGTTTTCCATCGTGCTGCAAGGCGGCACACTCGATCTCTTCCTGAAAAAACTCAGCCGATTCGATCAGGCAGCAGGCGTTTAGAGAAGCGGGAGACTTGATCCGATCTTCCTCAGAGCGATTCGCCTTCGCCGTGATTGTGAGATGTGGCGTCGTCTCGAAGCGGTGAAAGCTTCGTCTCGAAGCGCGGGTGGCGTCGTCTCGAAGCGCGGGTAGCGTCGTCTCTAAGCGCTGAAAGCGCGACGCTATACCAGCCTGGGGCGAAGCCCCAGGTACCCTGCCAAAAGAGATCAGAGCGCTGAAGGCGCGACCTATAAATCGACGCGATGCCGCAACCGCTCAATACCCACGGGATTGATGCCGCGGCTACCCCTCAGTCGCCGCCCTCAAAGCTCGGCGAAAGGAACGCCGCCATGCGGTCGTGGCTCTCGGACACATTCGGCGTGTAACGCGGAGTGAGTTCCGCACGCTGCATCCACTGCCCAACGATCTCCGCCGTAAGTTCCGCGCGCTCTTCGGCCGGTCGATGCCCGACACCCGGAAACACCACCATCTCCGTCCGCTCGATATGCGCCCGCAGTTCTTGCGCGCTCTCCACTGGGACAGCCCGGTCACAATCGCCCCACAGCATCAGCGTCGCCACACTCACGGGCTTGCGCAGCAGCTTGCGCAACTCCGCCATATCCGCATGCCATGTCTGCAACAGCCGCAGCAGATGAGAGATCGTACCCGGCGTCCGCAAGTTATCGCGATACGGCTTCAGCCGCGCCAGCGTGTCCGAGTTGCGCGGTCCCGCCATGCGCCGCAGAGCGATCATCTGCACCCATTGCGGATACCACGGCATCGAGTACGCCACCAGCCTGCCCGGCAGCGAAAGATAGAACCGCACCACCGGATCGCCTTCCTTGAAGTAAGGGTGCGCCGGCGACAGCAACACCAGCGACCGCACCTTCTCCGGATGCGCGCTCCCGATGCGCAGCGCCACCGCCGCGCCATGCGAGTACCCCATCAAACACGGCCGGTCCAGCTTCAGTTCTTCGATCATGCGCAGCACGATATCCGCTGTCGCGCCCATCCTCGCATCCAGTCCGTCGCGCCGCTCCGACTCTCCCGACCCGGGAAAATCGATTGCCACCGCATGCATCTCGCCGGGCAGCGATTCCAGCATAGGCCGCAGCGTCTCCGCGCTGCCCATCAGGCCATGCAACACGACGAGCGTCTGCTCGCCCGCCACGGCCGTTCCTCTTTCAAGAAACGAAACGCGGAGGCCATCCAGCAGAATATGACGGCGCTGCAGCATCGTAGGAAAAACCCGCAAGGATGAAATCGCGAAGAGAGCAACAACCTGCAGGCGACCGCTGCCATGACTGCTTCATATCCGCTCTATTAAAAGTACGTGAAATTATCGGCTTGAATGTGAATTTTTCAGGGAACCGGTACAACTGCCGACCGCACCCACAAGATTTTCGCGAGCGAGCAGCAAAGCCCACTAAGGAATCTCTGAATAAGGTCTGGTTTTGAAGGGGCGGGACTTTAGTCCCGCCGTAAGTGCCGCAATAACACTGCGGCTTTAGCCGCTGAGGGAATGCCGGATACTTAATCAGACCTTCCCTAAGAGAAAGCACCATCTTTAACGCAAAGGTCGCCAAGGGAGCCGAGTTTCGCAAAGCATCCCGTGGCGAAACTTGGCGCATTTCTTCGCGAACTTTGCGTTAAAGTACTCCTACCACCGGCACAACTGCCCAGCCCAAAGCCGCGGCCGCCAGTCTCCACAACGACCTGCTACCCAAACGGCGATCGCAGCGGTTATCGTGGTGCGTCTCCGAAAGGCCTTTCCTGATGAAGATGAATCTCCTCCGCACCGTCCTGGCTGGAAGTGTCGCATTGCTGCTGGGCAGCGGCCTCGCTTTCGGTCAGGCTCCTGCTGTCACGACGGCGCAGGGCAAAGCCGCCGGCAAGCTGGTCCGCAACGGAACGCAGAAGGCGTTTCTGGGATTGCCGTACGCTGCTCCTCCGGTGGGCGATCTGCGTTGGAAAGCGCCGCGCCAGCCGCTGGCCTGGACCGGCGTACGCGACGCCACGAAGTTTGGCGCGCGCTGCGAACAGTGGCACATCTGGGACGATTACATCTTTCAGGATGCCGGCCCATCGGAAGACTGCCTGTTCCTCAACGTCTATACCCCCGCCAAAGCGAAGCCCACCGGCAAGCTGCCGGTGATGGTCTGGATTCACGGCGGCGGATTCATCGCCGGTGCAGGATCGGAGCCGCGCTACTCCGACTCGCCGCTGGTCGATCGCGGCGTTGTGCTGGTCACGCTGAACTATCGCCTTGGCGTCTTCGGCTTTCTGGCCACCGATGACCTCGCCAAAGAGAACGGCGGACACGCGGGCAACTATGGCCTGATGGACATGGTCGCCGCGCTCCAGTGGGTAAAGGCAAACATCGCCGCGTTCGGTGGAGACCCGAATAACGTCACCATCTTTGGCGAAAGCGCAGGCTCTTTCGCCGTCAGCACCCTGACAGCGGTTCCCAGCGCCCAGGGACTATTCCACAAGGTGATCGGCGAAAGTGGCGCTCTGTTCAACGGAGCCATACCCATGGGCAGTCTGGAGCAGCGCGGCAAGCGCGACCAGGCGTGGGCCGACGGCACCGGCGCAAAGACGCTGCCGGAACTGCGTGCCATCTCCGCAGACAAGATTCTGGACGCAGCGAAAAACGGCAAAGGCATCGGTTTCTCGCCGGTGCTCGACGGCCAGTTCCTTCCCCAGTCAGCGCCGGACGCATACGCTGCCGGCCACCAGGCGCACGTCCCCGCCATCATCGGCTGGAACCACGACGAACGCACCGGAACGCTGAGCAAAGACATGACCGCCGAGAAGTGGAAAGCCTACGCCACCGAGCACTACGGCACCCACGCGCAAGACTTTCTGAAGGCCTTCCCGGGCGACACGGACGAGCAGGCCATCCACTCCGCCGACGACTTGACCACGGCCCAGTTTATCGGCCTCGCCACCTGGCGCTGGGCAGAGGCCGCTGTAGCAACGGGCAAGGTTCCGGTATACCGCTACAGCTTCGACCAGCCCTCACCGCCGGAGCGCCTGCATCCCATCGCAAAAGCCTTCCACTCCGCCGAGTTGGAGTACGTCTTCGGAACGCAGAACGTACGCCAGGGCGCAACCTGGCAGCCGGAAGACCGCACCCTCAGCCGGCAAATGATGGATTACTGGACCAACTTCGCAAAAACCGGCAACCCCAATGGAGCAGGTTTGCCCAAATGGCCACGCTACGACGCCGATAGCGCCATCCTGCATCTGGAAAAGACCATCACCGCCGGACCCGATCCCAACCGCGCGAAGTATCAGTTTCTGTCGACAACCGAACCAGAACGCATCTGCGCAATATGTATTGCAAGGTCGGGGTTTCCGATTACCTGGAGTTGGCAATATTCACACCGCAGCACCGTGCGCTGGCTCATGCGGCGAAGCAGGCGCGTCAGGCACTTCGTGCCATCACCTGGCTTGTAAGTAAGTCGGCTTCCTCGTGGCCTTATCCGCTTTTGCCGTGTCAACGCCTGCTCTTCCGCCTTTTTCGCAAGCGATAGATCTTACTTGAGTTATTGCATTGCTTCGGCTATCGAGATAGTGATATTCCTTGTGAGTAAATAATTCGCCACTTGTGAGGCCAGCATGGTTCCTGTTTCCGCCTTTTCGAACACGGAGTCGAGCCACGCCGTGCAATTTTACGAAACGGACGAAGCTCTTCTCAATCGTCTTTCAGAGTTTGCAGGATCTGCTCTGGGCGGCGGCGGTGCCTGCATCATTGTCGCGACCCGAAGCCATGCCCGTTCGCTGGAACTTCGTTTGCTCCGGCGAGGCCTGGATCTGGATCAGATGGAAGGTGACGGGCGCTTTCAACTTTTGGACGCCGGCGTCACTCTGGATTCGTTCATGCGGAACGGTGAACCAGATGAATTGAGCTTCTTTGCGATCATAGAAGAGGTCCTCTCCAAAGCGAGTGCCTCGGTCCTGGGCGCCAAGGGACGAGTGGCGGTTTTTGGAGAAATGGTGGCATTGCTTCGAGCGGAGGGAAAGACCGAAATGGCGATTCGTCTCGAGCAAATGTGGAACAGAGTGGGGAAGAGACATCCGTTCTCTCTTCTTTGCGCTTATCCGATGCAGTCATTCAGCCGGGAGGAAGATCAAATAGCCTTCAAGCACATTTGTGCAGAACATACTCATCTACTGCCGTGTGAAAGTTACGGGGAGCTACTGAATGAGCCGAGCAGACTCCAGAAGATCTGCGAGCTGCAGCAAAGATCTCAGATGCTGCAAGGAGAGATGAGCCGACGGAAGAAGGCCGAAGAGGCCCTCAAAAATTATGAGTACCTCGCTCGATTCGTCAACTGAAGTGGCTTGATGATCGCCTGGACGTTTGTGGTCAAACGCAGCCTCTTCACTGTGTGTAACTCCGCGGAAAGTGGCCTTGGATATTCGGCCTTTATTGTCCCATTTTGCGATCCTGGAGCTACATATCGTTTTGATACAAAATCCGGTGAAATCCGGTGACAGAACGTTCTCCGGTCTTCCTTTGTTGGCCCCACAGCCACTTCGCGCACCGGATGAATCACCACATCATCCGGGTACGTCCGTCTGTCCCCGATTTCTAATTCTAGTGACACCGCACGAAGAAAACTCGAAAAAAGCGCTTACTCACTACAGAGTTCGCGCTCGCTCCGACGTTGCAATGGAAACCCCAGGTTTCCAAGCCACATTACTGTTCATGTCAGCCTACCGCTGATACGCTTGCTTGACCACGGCCCAGGGAGAAGCTATGTCAGAGACACCGAAAACCGCGGGCGAGTTGACGCTTACGGATGAGACCGCTGTGATTCCTGAGGCGGCGACGGCCGCGCCTGAAGGCGAAGCGGCAGTGTCCACCGAGACAATATCTATCCCAGAGACAACGAAGGAGCATGACCCTATGCTTGATGTCCATCCGGCGCACCATGCAGCGAGTACCTGGAAAGACTTCTTCATCCACATCGCCACCATCGTGCTGGGGCTTCTGATCGCAGTCAGCCTGGAGCAAACGGTGGAGTACATTCACCATCACCGCGAACTGGCGGAGGTGCGCAAGGCACTGGCCGCTGAGCGCAAGATCAACATCAGCCGCTTCTCGGCCGAGACCGAGGAGTTCCATCGCTTCGTACCTATTCTGCAGAACAATCTCGCCATCTTCGTTTACCTGCGCCAGCATCCCGGTAAGCCACTGCCTGGGAGCCTGGGCACTCTGCGCTGGAACATGATGAGCACCGTGATGCTGGATAGTGCCTGGACCTCCGCGCAGCACAGCGGAGTTGTCGATTACATGCCGCCGTCCGAGGCTCGCAACAACTCCGAACTCTATGGCCGCTTGAATAGACTTACCGCCGCCATCGGCGATTCGCGCGCGGCTCTCGGTGAGTGCTCACGTTTTCGCATTGTCGATCCCGATCCGGCACACCTTTCACCGGAGCAGCTTGACCAGCAGATCGACCTGGTCTCAAGGGCGTTACACACTTACCAAAACATGTACGCCCACATGAGCAACGCTCACAGTCGTTTTCCCGACTTTGCACCAATTCCAACAGCCTCCGATTATCACGCGATCACCCATTTTGCGACACCGACAGCCGACGATGAGCAAGACGACAAAGCGGTGAAACGCGAGATCGCAACGTTCGTCGACTATGAGAACTCCCTCAACCAGAACGAGGGAATGCAATAGGAGTTTCAATCTGGAAAATATGAAATATGGGGAGATATGGGGACATCCATACTCGAAATTCGCTTCAGCTCACATTCCTCCTGCGTAACAGCAGAACCAGCGTCATGCAACCGGAGGCCGCCATCACCAATGAATTCGGTTCCGGAGTCTCCACAGCAGTGAGCTCGCCAAACAACCCGTCGGCCTGGCGATCGATCCCCGCGTCGAAATAAATGGCATTTGGATTGAAGGCGCCGCTTGGCCTTACCTCAAGAGCCCAAAGGTTCGAATTGACGATTGGATTGCCGGAGCCGTCACTGAGCGTACCGAGAAATGCCCCTGTGGCGGCATCGAACGCATTGATCTCGCCATTGCCAAAATTACCCACCAGCAGATCGCCGGCGAATCCGGCGAATCCGGTGGGCGCGATCACAACACCCCACGGAGACTCCAGCATCCCACCGGGACCGATCAGCTGTTGGAGGAAGTTTCCGTTCGCATCGAACACTGCCACCACTCCCGATCCGAGCGTTCGCTGGCTTGCAGGGTTCTCGTATTCCACGTAAAGCTTGCCGTTGATGGTCTGCACGTTGTAAGGCACATAACCGGCGGGCAGATTGGGATCGACGAAGTTGCCGGCAAGACTCACCTGGGCAAAGCTCGAATTGAAGACGACGATTCCGCCTGCTCCCGCGCTGTTGGCCGCATAGATGAAATTCCCCGATCCGTTATTGGCCAGGGCAAGCCCCGTAAGCGAAGCGCCCGCGACGGTTGCTTCCAGTTGTGCCGACCCGCCCGCCCCGTTATTCCAGGCGTAAATCGAACCGCCAAGCGTATCGAAGATGAAATTGGATGCGGTGCCTCCAACCAGAAAATTGCCGGCTCCGGCAGAATTGAAGACCTGGCCGGTAGGGCCGCCGGGGATCGAGACGGGCGCGTGAGCGGTGCCACCGGCGCCGTTATAAACCGTCGCCACATTCGCTCCCGCGTCCGATACCCAGAATGGGCTCGTCGCAGAGAAAGACATGCCCCACGGATTCTTGAGATTGGGGTCCGTGACGGCCGCCAAACCCGGAACATTGGAAACGAGGTTGACCTGCGTAACGATAATCTCGCTTGCAGACGCAGTCGCAGAAAACAGGCATACCACGAGCCCGTTCACCAGGGAATAAACGATAGTCTGACCGATCCGCTTGCTCATAAGTCTCCTTTTATCAAAGTGATTATGGTGTCATTGCAGGCCCGGCGGTAATGTTACTTCCGATTTGAGGTAATGTTACTCCCGATTCGAGTAAGTAATGTCTCACGATTGTCAATTCTTCAAACAGCCTGCATGCCGCCCGCGGCGCGAGATCCAGGAGGGTAGCCGAGATCCCCTTGATGATGGCGCGTTCATGAAAGACAGGCAATAACGGGGACATGCAATTGGACTGAACGCCTGATGGAGTGAACCCCTGAAGTGAGACACGATAATTAGGGGACAGGCCGGTTTCGGTGCAAATGATTTTGCCTACACTCTCGCGAACGCGAGCATTGGTCCAATGTCATTTTTATCTGCGGCCCGTAAGGCGTCGATATAACTTCGGCGAATATCGCCTTGCGCCACTATGTCTGTGCCGCCCCATGTGAACTCGGGGCGGCCTTGGACTTTGGCAAGAATGTCGGCCATCAGGCGCGAGTGACGTCCGTTGCCATTCGCGAATGCATGGATAAAAACAAGACGATTGTGGAAGCGGATCGCGATTTCATCGGGCGAGAACGTAGCGTGCTCAAGCCAGTAGCTTGTATCGCCAATCAGGATTGCCAGCTGCTCACGAATCTGATGATGGGGCACGCCGATATTCTTCTCACTCGTTCGGTATAGGCCGGCCCATTTCCATGTCTCATCGAACATCCGGTAGTGCAGATTGCGGAGATAAGGTTCCGACAACGCCTTCTCACGCGTAAGGGTTCGCCGCTTGAGGGCCCACGAATATGCGACGAGGATGTTCTCACGCTCCCATTGGTTCAGCTCCTCCCTGGTCGCGAGATTCGGAAGTAGGTCGGCCTGTTCGTCTGGACTGAGCGGGGTGTTGCCCTCGCCAGCCGTGAAGAGAGTCATCGCTTCTTCCCGCCCTGACGAACGCGACGTGTCTGAGCGTCGATAGCCTGGTCTACGTTACCGCTGGCCTGGTCTTCGAGCGCCATCGAATGTTCGACGCGCTGGACGGTCTGCGACGCAGCGACACGCGCCCGCGTCGCCAACGTCGCCTCGACCGACTCTCCGCGGGGGATGAAGGCATAGACAAGGTCGCAGTCGAGCGCATCCGCACACGCGCGCAGACTCTTAAGAGTGATGCGGTCCTCAACTTCGGCCTTTTCCTGTTGAGCGGCAAGACTACGGCTCGCCTGGAGTCTTTTCCCAAGCTCGGTATAGGAAGCCCCCATCGCCTCGCGAAACGCCCGAATCCAGCCCTTTTGCGGTCTCGGAAGCTGCAACGAACGGAGGGGCTGTACCATCCGATCAAGTTGTTGCGCTCGTAGCTGACGGAAGTTTTCTCTCATGATTGCCTCATGAAGTCTATTTATACATAGGCAGATAGACGCCATTTGTATATCTATAACTACACTAAAATACAATCCTTGTCTATTTATAGATGTATAGTGTCTGAGAACAGACGGGACGTTTCTGTCCGCCGACAGGCAATCAAGCCCCTGCCCTGTGCTACTTTGGAAGCCTAACCGGAGACATTGATGCGCCTCATTCTGCCTGCCTGTATCGCCCTTCTGACGGCTGCCACCGCAGCCATAGCCCAGCAGGGCGTAGCCATCGCCAATATCGACCGCACCGCCGCCGCCTGCACCGACTTCGACGCCTTCGCCAACGGCCAGTGGCGCGTGGACCATCCCATGCCCGCCACGCAGACCACGTGGGCTGTCCGCACCATCACGCAGGACGACACACGTGCGCGCCTCCGCACCATCGCCGAAGAGGATGCCGCCAAATCGGCAGCGGCGCCCAAGGGTTCGCCGGTGCAGTTGACGGGCGACTTCTACGCTGCCTGCATGGACGAGTCGCGCGTCAACGCCCTCGGCCTCAAGCCGCTGGAGCCCATGCTCGCGCGCGTCGACGGCATCCGCGATGCCAAGACCCTCAACGCGGAGATCGTGCACTTGCAGGAGGTCGGGTTCGCCGCTCCCCTGCGCCTCAACGCCACGCAGGACCTGCACGACACCACGCACATGATCGCCGACATCAACATCGGCGGTCTCGGCCTCCCCGACCGCGACTACTATCTCCGCGACGAGCCCCGCTTCAGCGAAGCGCGTGCAAAGTACCAGGTGCACATGCAGAAGATGTTCGTGCTCGCAGGCGCCTCCGAAGCCGACGCCGCAACCGCCGTCACCGCCGTGATGCAGATCGAAACCGCGCTGGCGCAGGCCCGCCTCAGCCGCGTCGAGTTGCGCGATCCCAAGGTCACCGACCACCCGATGAGCTTCGCCGAAGTGAAGGCGCTTGCGCCGCACTTCGACTGGGACCAGGAGTTCCGCGTTCTCGGCGTAACCACCGCAGGCCGCATCAGCGTGCCGCAACCCAAACTTGTGCAGGCCTTCGATAGCCTGCTCACCAGCTCTGCGCCGGCTGACTGGCGCGCCTATCTCCGCTGGCAACTGTTGAACGGAGACGCCACCGAGTTGTCGGCTCCCTTTGAAGCCGAGCACTTTGCGTTCTTCGGCACCACCATGTCCGGCGCAAAGGAGATGCGTCCGCGCTGGCAGCGCTGCGTCATCGCCACCGACGCGCGGCTGGGCGAGGCGCTCGGTCACGAATACGTCGATCGCTATCTGCCCCCCGAAGCCAAAGCCCGCGCACGCGAGATGGCTGTCAACATCGTCAACGAGCTGAAGATCTCCATCGCCTCGCGCGACTGGATGTCCGACGCCACCAAAAAGCGCGCGCTCGAAAAAGTGAACGCGCTCAACATCAAGATCGGCTATCCCGATAAGTGGCAGGACTACGCCGGTGTCGTGATCAAGCGCGACGCCTACCTTGAAGACAGCCTCAGCACCGCGCGCTACGCCGTGCGCCACAACCTCACCCAGATCGGCAAGCCGGTCGATCACGGACGCTGGGGCATGACGCCGCCCACCATGAACGCCTACTACAGCCCGGAGATGAACGAGATCGTCGTTCCCGCCGGCTATCTGCAACCGCCGGGCTTCAATCCCAAGGGCCTCGACGCCATCAACTATGGCGCCGTCGGCGTCAGCATCGGCCACGAAATCTCGCACGGCGTCGACGACGAAGGTGCACAGTTCGCCGCCGATGGCCGCCTTGAAAAATGGTGGACCGACGCCGACTACAAAAACTTCGAAGCCCGCACCGCCTGCACCACGCAGCAGTACGACAACTACTTCGTCGAGCCCGGCCTGCACCTGCAAGGGAAACTCGTCACCGGCGAAGCGCTGGGCGACCTGGGCGGAGTCAACCTCGCCTTCCGCGCCTACCACCGCTCCCGCGAAGGCAAAGCCCCCGAACCGACCGTCGACGGCTTCACGCCCGACCAGCAATTCTTCCTCGCCGAAGGCCAGTGGCGCGGCGCCATCGTGCGGCCGGAAGCAGCGCGCGTGGCCGTTTCCAGCGATCCGCATCCGCCCGGCAAGTACCGCGTGCTCGGCCCGCTCAGCAATATGCCGGAGTTCCAAAACGCCTTCGGCTGTAAAGACGGCGACCCCATGGTGCGCCCTGAAGCAGAACGCTGCGCTCTCTGGTAAAGCTGTCGAAAACCGCTTGAGAGGGACGCCGCTCACGGACCCACGGAAGCCTTTGCGAAACTTGGCTAACTTGGCGAACTTTGCGTCAAGGCTTTTGTTCTCTCCAAACAGGGCTTCGCTGCCGGCTGTGGCTGCGGGTTGGCTCGTCAAGCCTCGGCATCGCCGTGTGGTGTCTCAGCCTTCTCCGGCGACTTTCTTCCCGCCGAACTCTTCTCTTTCTTTTCTTCAGCGGCAGCCTCAACGGATTTCGTGCCCGGAGTATGCTTCGTCGCGGCCGCTTCTTTGGCCACGCGCTCTATTCCCTGCAGCGACGCCATGATCTTATCCACGTTGGTCGTGAGTTCCTTCGCGTACGCGATGGCGTCGTCCTTGGACGTGATGCCCTCTACCGGCCCCAGGAGATGGAGGATCTTGTAGTACGCAAGGTAAGCCATCTGAATCTGGACCAGGCTCACAGCGGCGTTTCTCACGCGGTCCAACGCATTCATTACCGTCCCCAGCAGCAGACTCAAAGTCCCGCCCACTCCGAAGATGGCTGCCGTCTGCTTATCCTTCAGCACCATCACGATCACGAACGACGCCACCACCATCCCCAGCCCGCTGAAGAACAGCCACTTCGACAGCGCCAGCGTAAGTTGGAACGATGCCTCAATCTCACCGATGGTCCGGAAGACCATCTGCTTGACTTCTGCCCCACCGGCGTCCGGCACGGCGCGGCTGGAAAGCTCTTTGGCCTTCTCGCCGACCTCCTTCAAGTCTTCCGGCGATACCTGGAAGTTCGAGATCGCCGCTTCCTTTTCAGCGACCTGCAAAGGGTTCTTTTGCAGTGCTTCGCGGAATTGCGGGTCTTCCGCCGCCTTTACCGTCAGGCTGCCCAGAATCTTCGCGCGAACATCCGGGTCCTGCTCGGCCGCGGTGCGGCTTGCCTGCTGAAAGAGCTTCTTTAGTTTCGGGTTCGCACCCATCTCAGCACTCCGTTCCCGGCGGCAGCAGACCGTAATCCCGCAGTTGTTGCAACAAGCGCTTACTGGATTCGGTGAGCGTCTGTTGACCCAGGTTGTCCAGCAGTTGCCGTTCGTCCGGCTGCAGGTTGGTGCGGATCTGCCGGATCAGCTTGATGTATGGCCCGTTGGGATCCTCGAACAATGGGACCAGACTTTCTTCATCCGCCGCATCGCCGTGCTGCAAGAAACTGCGCGACCGGCCCAACCAGGCCGGGCTGCATGTCGGAGGCTTCCGCGATCAACGTCTTCACAGCCGCAGAAGGAACAACACCGGCTGCCGCAAAGACCGATTTCACGATCGCCGCGACGTCGCTCTCGGTCATCCGCGCCACCA
>Ga0207125_10148_pt1 | contig 15770 bp, 13 predicted proteins | sample Alteio_BWMinHeat_19_FD_153556 | JGI IMG/M metagenome (GOLD analysis project Ga0207125, IMG submission 153556) | Enriched cells from forest soil in Barre Woods Harvard Forest LTER site, Petersham, Massachusetts, United States -... | ecosystem: Environmental > Terrestrial > Soil > Temperate forest >...
GCCGGAGATGGTGAACCCGATTCCACTGACGGTGCCGGTCACGAGCGTACCTGTGGAGCTGGTAATGTCCGCGTAGTTGACGGTATCGGCGAGTGCTGCGGAGCCCGATGCTAGCGAAATTGCGACAAAAGCCGCGCTCAAGAGACGAAAACGATTCATTGGAACCTCAATGCATGGAGAATGCACAACGTGTATCCAAATCATACCGTAACTTTAGTAATAGCAATGAAGTTGTAGGCCGTTATTTATTGCAGGTAACGTTACCCGCTGGTAACCAGTCCTCAATCGCTTTATCGCGGCAAGACAAAGGATTCGGGCCTGGCGGGATCGTAGGCGATGGTGAAGAGTTGGCCCTGCGGAACGGCGACGTCCGAGGCGAACTCGCCTGTATGGAGTTCATCGTCGACCCAGTAGTTGAATGAAATGAGGAAATGCTTCGTGGTGGGAACGCCGAAGGCCATGGCCTGGAGGGCTCCCGTCTCATAGTGGCAGGCAGTGACGGTGGCCATCGCCTCGGGCCAGGAGGCGTCGGATGTCATAGGGTGAGGATGGAGGCGGAGTCGATGCGCGCGATGCCGGCTGCAGCCAGAGCGGCGTTTGTGGCTTCGACGGAACCGGGGAGGGCGACGGCACGGGTAGCGTCCTCGATCACCAGGGTTTCGAAGCCGAGCTGTTTGCCGTCGATCGCGGAGAAGCGCACGCAGAAGTCATAGGCCAGGCCGCAGAGGAAGAGCCGTGTGAGGCCGCGTTCTCTTAGATAGCCTGCCAGGCCTGTGGGCGTCGTATGGTCGTTTTCGAGGAAGGCGGAGTAGCTGTCGATGTCGCGGCGGAAACCCTTGCGCAGAATGAGCTCGGCGTGGGGGAAGTCGAGTGCGGGATGGAAGGCCGCGCCTTCGGTGTCCTGCAAACAGTGATCTGGCCAAAGGGTTTGAGCGCCGTAGGGGACGGCGATGGTCTGGAAAGGCTGGGCGCCGGGGTGTGAGGATGCGAACGAGATGTGGCTGGCGGGTAACGTTACCTGCAATAAATAACGGCCTACAACTTCATTGCTATTACTAAAGTTACGGTATGATTTGGATACACGTTGTGCATTCTCCATGCATTGAGGTTCCAATGAATCGTTTTCGTCTCTTGAGCGCGGCTTTTGTCGCAATTTCGCTAGCATCGGGCTCCGCAGCACTCGCCGATACCGTCAACTACGCGGACATTACCAGCTCCACAGGTACGCTCGTGACCGGCACCGTCAGTGGAATCGGGTTCACCATCTCCGGCCCAACCCAGTTTGTTAATCTCTCGAACACCGGCCAAACCAACTACTTCACCGATAACGGCCACGTCTCGCCAGGCACTGTTTATGTTGGCGGCAACATCAGCAACGCCGCCAATGACGGCGGACTCGTCGCAATCTCGACGGCCGGCGCCAGCTACACCATCACCTTCGACTCGGCCGTATCCAATCTCGTCTTCTCCGAAGTGAGCCTTGGGAACGGTGGTGCCGACGTTGACTACACGTTCAACCAAACCTTCCACGTCGAAACCTGCGGCACTGGTTGGTGGGGTGGCGGTTGCTTCGACGGTGAACCCGTGGGCACCAACAGCAACACTCTGGCCGGTATCGAGTCCAGTGGTTCTATCGAATTCGGCGAAACCTTCACCAGTCTCAGCTTCACGGTTGGTGCCAACAGCGAAAACTGGAACGGCTTTGACATCGGCATTTTTCAGCCTGCTGCCACCCCTTCGTCTGTGCCTGAGCCCAGCTCTCTCGCTTTGCTCGGAACCGGCCTCATCGGTCTGGTTGGTGTAGCCCGCCGCAAGCTGCGCAGCTAAATTCCCTCAAGTCAGAATGAAACGCCCGCCGTCACTTCGACGGCGGGCGTTTTGTTTGCCCCAATTTCCTATTCCGCATCTCGACCCACACCCCGCAAATGTGTCATCTCGACCAGACCCTGAGCAAGCGAAGCGCGTCGAAGGGGAAGTGGAGAGACCTGCTTCTCCGGCTCCAGGAACAATTTTGGTGACCCATCCTCCGCGCTTTTTGCGAACGGCCGGGCCCCGGCGAGCGGTCTTTGGCTCGCTGGGTGGAAGGGTGAATATCGCGCAAAGCGCGACCGCACTCTTCCATGACGACAGGGGAATCTACAGTCCCAACTCCCCCGCCCGAGCCTGCATCGCCCCCAGGCAATTCCCTATATGTTCCTCGACAGGGAGCCCCAGCAGCTCCGCACCCAGCGTAATATCCTCACGCTTCACCGCCCGCGCGAACGCTTTGTCCTTCATCTTCTTCTTTACTCCGGCAACCTCGACATCGGCAATCGCCTTCGACGGCTTGACCAGCGCACAGGCAGTCAGGAATCCCGCCAGTTCATCGCACGCAAACAGCGCCTTATCCAGATGCGTCTCCGGCTTCACACCGGAGTAATCTGCGTGCGCCAAAATCGCATGCAGCATCTCCTCCGGCCACCCCTGCTCGCGCAAATAAGCAACACCGACGAATGGATGTTCCGCCGCTGTCGGATGCCGCTCATAATCGAAGTCGTGCAGCAAACCCGCACACCGATAGAGCGCGACCATCTGAGCAGCCTCATCCGCTTCCAACCCCAGCCGCGCCGCTTCGCGCACGCCGTAGCTCTCGGTGCAGCAAGCTACGGCCAGACCATGCTTCACCAGCGACTCACTCTGCGTCCACTCTCTCAACAATGCCTCTGCTTTACTCGTCGAAACTTCCGCCATTACCACTCCTTGTCTTCTAATCCCTAATCCCTTTTCCCTAATCCCTGTTTACCACTAAGGTTCCACAATTATCTTCGCCCGCGAATCTTTCTCAACACCCCTTGACTCATTCGACACCCAGTGTCACTCTAGGCACATCGGTTCGTTTCTGTTATCAGACGCAGACCGCTGCGGTGTCCTTGCTCTGGCTACCGCCCGCACTACACAATATGGCAACAATGATGGCGCCCCTCGGCGCAACGGTATCACAGCCTCAGGCTATGGGACCGAGCGCGATGGCATCCCCGGACCGCGAGGTCCTGCGGTGCGACCACTGCAAGCTCGTGCAATTCCGCACATCCTCAGAGACATGCCGCCGCTGCAAGAAGTCCTTGCTGCCTGAACAGCCGAAGGCCCAACCTGCCATCGCTCTTGTCCCTGAGCCCGCCCCCCAGTCCGGCGCCGGAGACATCCAGGTATCCGCTGCGGTCCGCGATCTTCGCCATGTCCGCAACCTCTCGCAGCGCCAGCTTGCTGGACGCATGGGAGTGCCGCGCACCTACATCTCCAAGATCGAGAATGGCAAAGCGATGCCCACACTCTCATCGCTCGACCGCCTCGCGCGTGCGCTTCAGGTGGATATCTCCGCCCTGCTCCGCGACGCACCACGCCGCCACCAGGACGAGACCGCCGTCCTCACCACGGACCCGTTCCTCGCAGAGATCGCCAAATACGCGGAGCATCTGACCTCCACGCAGAAGTCGATCTTCATCAACCACGTCCGCGAGCTGGCGCAGGGCCATACTCGCCGCACAGCTTAACGCTCAACGGCCGCATTAAACTCCGCACCTCCGGCGCCGCGCCGCTCGCTCACCAGCGAACGCCGCGGCGCCTCTCCTTTTTGAGGACAGGGAGTAGGGAATAGGGAATAGCAAGACGCCCACCCACCGGGAACCTTGCACCATAAACGGTGAACACCCCGGCCTCTCCTAATCCCTACTCCCTATTCCCTATACCCTATTCCCTGCCTTCCTATTCCCTACTCCCTATTCCCTACTCCCTTGTTTTTGAGCTACCCTCAAATCTGCGAGATTTCCTTGCCCCAAAACCCTTCATCCCGTGTGTATCAGCGTTCCAACAGGGCCCACGAGCTCTCCGCCGACGAGCGCGCCGTTTACGACACGCTCGACCCCTCGCGTATGCCCAAACACGTCGCCATCATCATGGACGGCAACGGACGCTGGGCTGGCAAGCGGGCTCTCAAGCGTTTCCTCGGCCACCAGCAGGGCGCCGAGTCGGTGCAGTTCGTCGTCGAAACCGCCTCGCGCATCGACCTTCCCTGGCTGACGCTCTACGCCTTCTCGCTGGAAAATAATCTTCGCCGGCCCAAATCGGAAGTCAGCTTCCTGATGAAGCTACTGAAGTCGTACCTCACCTCAAATGTGAAGCGGATGAACGACAACAACATCCGCATGGCCTACATCGGCCGCACCGCGGAGCTGCCGGAAGAAGTCCAGGACTCGATGCGCTGGGCCGAAGAGCAGACGGCCCGCAACACCGGCACCACGCTCACTCTCGCGCTCAACTACGGCTCCCGTTCCGAGATCGTCGACTCCGCGCGCAGTCTGCTGCGCAATATGCTCGCAGAGGCCGACCAGCGCGGTATCTCGCTGCAGGACATGCTCGCCGCCGAGGGCATGGAAGACGCCATCCGCGCCCGCATCGACGAGGACCAGATCTCCGCCAATCTCTACACAGCGCACATGCCCGACCCTGATCTCGTCGTCCGCACCTCGGGCGAGCAGCGCATCTCAAACTTCCTGCTCTGGCAAATTGCCTACGCGGAGATCTTCGTCACCGACCGCCTCTGGCCCGACTTCCGTGGCCCGCATCTGCTCGAAGCGATTGCGGCGTATCAACAGCGCGAGCGTCGCTTCGGCGGCCTCAAAGACTCGCAGACCGACGAACTCGTGGACACTCTCGAACCCGCCGACCAGGTCGCCGCCGAGATCTCCCACCTCACTACCAAAACATCCATTTAGACCCACACAGACATTAATTTGGCTCGACTTTCATCTGGTCACGAGTAGAATCACCTCCAACCGATCGCGCTGGAGAAACCTGTATGGGCCATCGTTTTGGAAGACCCGTCTATCAGACCTGGGTTTTGCTGCTTCTTTTGAGCTTTGCCTCCTGCTCGATACTGGCTCAATCAACGACCTACCCGCTCTACACGCCATACCCCGCCACGACAACCGCAAACTTCTATCTCCAGTACGCTACCGGCGACTTCGATGGCGATGGCAGACCCGATGTCATCGGCCTCGGTGAGCCGAATGGAAACATCAACATTCCGGGTGGCGTGACAATGTTTCTCACCATGTTCAAGGCATCGTCGCAGCCCAACCAGTACACCCCGCTTGCGTCCATTCCGCTCACCAACTGTGTCACCACCGGTTCACTGGCCTTTGGCGGCCTTCTGGCCGCGGATCTGAATGGCGATCATAAGCTGGACGTCGCATTGTTCTGCGGAAGCAATGTCATTGTCGCTCTCGGAAACGGAGATGGCACGTTCGGCACTCCCACATACACAAACGTAAACGGCGTGAATGCGCTGGTTGCCACAGAGCTCAACCACGACGGATACCTTGAACTCATAGCGAGCAGCTCTATGCTCGCCGGTTCTGTTCCCGCCACCACCATCACCGTGCTCACCAGCCAGGGAAGCTCAGGTCCTGCCGCGTACAACGCAACGGCAACCTACCCAGGCCCCACGGGAAGTGGCGGCAGCGTCATCGGAACGGGAGACTTCAACGGCGACGGCAAGGCCGACGTATTGTTTTACGCCAGCGGCAATCAGCAGTTCACCGTTTATCCAGGCAAGGGCGACGGCACGCTCCAAACTGGACAGGTTCTCGCAGGCGGCTCTGCGGTTGTCGTGGCAGATCTCAACCACGACGGCGTGTCCGATATCGCCTGGGCCGACGCGACTACCGGCGCTGTCCAGACATACCTCGGCAGTCCATCCGGCCTTGCACCCGGCCCAACCTTCACATTCCCTTCCGCCTGGCTCGCCAATGAATCTTCCACTGTGCCCATTCCCGCAATCGCCTTGGCGGGCACACGCAATGCGGGCAAGAATGTCGATCTCGCAGTCAACATCGGCTCCGCGACCACCATACTTTTAGGCGATGGCGCGGGAGGATTCGCGCTCGGCGGGGCCTATCCCTTTAGTTTCCCGACCACACAGCCAACATCCGGTAACACTAACCTGCTGCTCACCGGCAACACTCTGCTGGATGTCCTCGGACATGGGGATGGCACCTTCCAGTTCTACCCCACGACGCCCTTCACATCCGGCGGCCCCGTGGCAACAGCCGACTTCAACGGCGACGGCCTGACAGACTTGCTCACCATCGATGGCTACGGCAATATCGATGCTCTCCTTTCCACTGGAGATGGCCGTTTTCAGCCCGTCGTCACGTCTGCTTCGAACTTCGCCACTGCTATGGCAGGCGACTTCAACAACGATGGCAAATCTGACGCAGTCGGTATCTCGCCGGGTCGCGGCATCGGCCATGGATCGACTTCTGTCATCCATTCTCAGCTTTACTTCTATGCCGGAAAAGGCGATGGCACTTTCGCCGGCAATTCCACTCCGATCGACGTTGGTGTCGTTCAGGCTTCGTCCGGTGTCACGGCCGATTTCAATAAAGACGGCAAGTTGGACATTCTGCTGCCGTTTATCGATACCTATTCCAATACGACGGGAATTGTCCTCCTCCTCGGCAACGGAGATGGGACATTCCATGCCCCCGTCACAGTCGATTCGTACTCCTTCGATCCAGCCACTCAAGCGCCACGTCCCTCTATTTTTGTGGGGGACTTCAACGGCGACGGCAAACTCGGATTCGCCTTCAACGGCGTATATTACCTCGGCCACGGAGACGGTACTTTCACCCGACCCGGCCAAAGCGGCTCTTTCGCCAACGCCGTGCTGCTGGCGGATTTTAACGGTGATGGAAAGCCGGATATGGTACGGCAAGACGCACTAGGCCAGTTCAACATATATGCCGGCAACGGTGATGGCACCTTTCACTCCAGCCCCTTTTATTCCGGGACGCTTCCCCAGCAGGGCACCGCAGGTGAGGTAGCTGTCGGTGACGTCAACGGTGACGGCTTCCCAGACCTGATTGCGGCTTCTAATGCAGGTGGTACTGATTCGCAGTACACCGCCGTCTTCTTAAGCAATGGTCTCGGCAGTTTCACGATGGAACCCAGCACATATCCGGTTACGACAACGAAACCTCTGATCATCGGGCGCTTTAACGCCAACGCACCGGCACTCCCGAATGACAAGTATCTCGATCTCGCACTCCTCGGCGATGCGGGTGCCACGGTTCTTCTCAACACGCACTTCGCCACGCTTAGCCCCACCTCAATCCAGCTCACCGCTGCACCGGTCTCCGCCGCTCCAAACCAGACGATTAGCTTGACCGCCATCCTGAACGGAGGACCAGCAGGAGCGCAGGTCGTCTTCACCACCGGCAGCACGACACTTGGTACGGTTACGACAAACAGCGCCGGAGTAGCCAGCCTCAGCACCAGCTTCTCCTCCCCCGGCGTCTACCCTGTCATTGCAACCTATGCGGGCGATGCAACCCACGCTTCCGCCAGCTCTGCCCCGGTAGCCGTGGCAGTAGTCGGCTCCACATCGATCACCGTCACAGCGAACCCATCCCCTGGCAGCGTCAATCAGACCATCACCTACACGGCAACTTTAACCGGAACTCCCGCAGGAACCCTCATCACTTTCGCCAACGCCATTGGCACGGTGGGGACCGGGAGCACAGATAGCTCCGGTAAAGCAACCTACACCGTAGCCTACCCAACTCCCGGCGTGTATACGTTGACAGCATCCTTTGCAGGAGACGCCTCACACACCGCCAGTCTCGCAAATGTTTCCGTCACGATCATTGGCGCAACCTCAATCATTCTCTCTGGCAGTCCTCTCGGCGTCGGTACCAATCAGCAGGTCGCGTTCGCAGCGTCGGTTGTAGGTTCTTCCGCCGGCAGCACGGTGACGTTCACTACCGGAAGCACAACGCTCGGCACAGCCACCACAACCAGCGCCGGAATCGCCCCGTTCAACGCGAGTTTCAACACGCCGGGCACATATCCCATTATCGCAACCTTCGCGGGCGATACCACGCATAGTGCGAGCACCTCGAACACTGTAACCATCACCGTTGTCGCTCCAGATTTCAGCCTCTCGGCAAACCCAACGTCTTTCACGGCGACGCGCGGACAAACCGCTCCAACAGTACTGACAGTCACGCCGATCGGGGGCTACTCCAGCACCGTCACATTCACCTGCGGCTCTCTCCCGGTAGAAGCCACATGCACGTTCAGCCCATCCTCGGTTACACCTTCCGGAAGCACGGCGGCATCCTCCACTCTCATCATCTTTACGGCAGCCTCACATAGCCGCACCACGACGGCCAATCTCGCGAGCGTTACGGGAGTAGGGTTATTGTTTCTTCTGCTTATTCCGCGACGCAGGAGACTCATTCGCCGCTTCGCTGCAAGTCTGACACTTATATTCTTTCTTGCCGCTGTGGGTTGCGGTGGTGGCGGCAGCGTTCCTACTGACCCCGGAACACCCCCAGGCGTTCAAACAATCGTAGTTACCGCCACAGGAGCGAGCATCTCTCACTCGGTTAGCCTTCAGGTTACGGTGCAATAGCGGCGACCGGGGTGTGTCCGCTCTACTCCTTCACCAACTCCCAGCCATAAACGCCGCAATCTTCTCATTCAGAAACTTCCCATCCGCAGGACTCGCACCGGCACCCGCCGGATGTCCCCACAGCGAAGGGATTGGCACCAGCGAGCACTTCGGAATAAACTGCGCCTCATACTTCGCATCCGTCACTGGAAAATAAAGGTCCGTCGCCGAGGGCATATACAACACCGGCACTTTGATCGACTTCAACGCCGCCTCCACATCGCCGTTGAAGCCTGCCGTCTTTCCCACATCGTTGCTCTCCCACATGCGCATCTGAAGGATCAAATTATTCGCATCCGCTCCCGGAATAAAGTGGGTGCGGTAGTGCTCGACCACCTGCTCGAACGTCGCTCCTTTCGGCTGCGTCGACCGCCACAGTTCCTGCCGCCACCACTCCTGCGAAAACAGCCATCCCGCCCACACCATCGAAAACGCCTGAATCCCCTTCTCCGGCTGCGCGGTATAGTCGCCGCCTTTGAAGTTCTCATCGGCTGTCAATGCTGCAATCTGTCCTTCGAGGCGCACAATCCCGTGTCCGTAGGTCTTCGCCGTCCCCGACGTCGCAACGATCCTGTCCATATAGCCGGGATAGCTCACCGCCCACTGAAACGCCTGCTGCGCACCCATCGAGAAACCAATCACCGCGCGCAGGTGTTTCACGTGCAGCTCCTCGGTCAACAGCCGATGCACCGCCAGCACGTTGTCGCGAATCGTCATCGCCGGGAACCTTGGCCCATGCAGCGGCTCCGGCGTATTGCTGGGCGAAGAGGATCGTCCATTCCCAAACATTTCGCTCGTCACCAGGAACAGCTTCGCCGGATCGAGCGCTTTGCCCGGGCCAATCAACCAGCCGTACCCATGCATCTCGGCCATGTAATGCGATGGCAACAGCACGGCATTGTCTCCGGCTGCATTCAGCACGCCATACGTTCCGTACACAATCTTTGCCTCCGGCAGGACGATGCCACCCTCGGTCTTGAAGTTTCGGATCGTGAACTCATGCTGCACCGGCTCCTGCCGAGCAGCCTGCGCTCCGGCAGCCACGCATCCGCAAAGCATTACAACAACCGCAATCATTCTTCGCATCCGCATCGGAAACACCTCGCAGAAATCTCCGTCCAGCCTACCCTCTCCATCAGCGCCGCAAAAAATAAATCCTCACACCCTGCGTCTCCCACTCGCTCTCTTCCGTTATCTCCTTTCAGGTCGGCAGGCAAGCATCTAGCCGCTGAACCGGAGGCCGTCGCATGAAAGTTCCAACGTTCCGCCGCACTATCCCTGCCATCGCCGCAGTCCTCGCGTACGCTCTGCTCTTCACTCAGTTTGCGCAAGCAGCGCGTCCGATGCAAGATCCTTCACCGCAGCAAAACCCCGTCCCCGTTGAGCGTCAGGCGTCAGCCAATGCATCTCCATCCGAATCCGCGGCGCAGGCCCGTATTCTCGCCGCGAAAAACATCTACATCGCCGACGACGGCGCCGACGAGTACTTCCCCGGCAGTTCCGACGAGGCCACCCACGCCTTTGCCGCCAGCCTGAGGGCCTGGGGTCGTTACAACATCGTCTCCAGCGCCGCGCAGGCAGACGTCGTCCTCCAAATTCGTGGCGGCGTACACACATCGTATGTTGCCGCCTCCGACGACAGCAACGGCTCGTACGTCTATCGCCCGTTCTTCCGCCTCACCATTGCTGAACCGGACACGCTTGATCCGCTGTGGGTCATTACCGTCCCCGTCCTCACCGGCCATCGCAAAGGTGACAAAGCCGACCTCCTTAACGTATCCGCCGGCACCCTCACCAGCCAGCTCAAACTCCTCACGAACACCCCCCTCACCGCACGCGAGATAGCTGACCTGAGAGAGCCAGCGGTGCGCCTCCACAAACGTAATGCGGTAGCGATTAGTCTGCTCGTTGGCATGGTAGCCGTCGGTGTTGGGGGTGGCTTCCTCCTCCATCACGCGTATGAAAACTCGCTCGCGGACCAGAAGCAAACAGCGGATGCCTGGTGCACTGCTAACCACATTCCCCTCTCCGAATGCGCGGGTGGCTAAAGCGAATTTGCAATTTCTGGGGAAAGACGGACTTCAATCCTTTCGCCACGCTATACACACAACGCCCCACTCGCACGACAGCCGTCGTCACGTGGGGCGTTTTCGTTTGCTTTAGTGCGTCACTGCAAAGCTCGAAAACGCCACCTGCGTCTTATCGCCGGCGGGATTCCCGATATTCGGCGCCGCGTGATAGGCCCCTAACTTGAAGTACATCGGCGTCCCCGCCCAGCTCGGATCAATCGCGAAACTCTGTGTCGTTCCATTGACGGTCACGTTCAGCAAGTTGTTCTTGTACGTTAGCGAGTACGAAATCGCATCGCCGATCTTTACGTTCTGCACCATGGACGTACGCGTATGCGTGCTGCTTCCGAGGCTGGAGTAGATGTCGATCGCAACATCCTTCTGCGTTGGCCTGTGCAGCAGCAGGATGAACACGTAGCTCTGATTGTGAATCTGCCCAATCGTCGCCTCGTCGGAAGCGGCGCTCACTGCCTGCACCACGCAGTTCGCGGTCAGCGTCCCTCCGACGGCGCTGTTCCAGTCGCTGTTGGAGTCCCCTCCTGTGCCCGTATACAACTCCCTTAGTTCGCTCCGTGTGTGGTCCGAGCCGCTTCCGGGCGTCGTCACCGCTCCATTCGACGGCGCCACAAACACGATGTGGCTGCTCGCACCCGCATAGGTCGTCGTGTCCGCATAGAAGTACGGATCGACAAAACCCGCGGTCAGCGCCGCGGTATTCTCTTCGATCGACGCATACTGGATATTGTTGGTTCCACCCGTTCCACCGAACTGGTCGATCGGCAGTTGCAGCTTCCACGTTCCTGTCGGGAAGGTAAACGAGAAGAGGTTCGACGGCGGAGCCAGGCTGCCGGTAATGTTCACCGTCTCGGTCGGCGAACCAATAGTCGCGCCGTTCAATGCCCCGGACAGCCCCAGCGTGAACGTCCGCGTCCCGCCGAACGCGGGAGTCGGCGTTACCGGAACGGTCACCGTCCGCGGCGTCGCATCCCCATCGCTCCACACCAGCGAGCCGACCGTCTTCGTGTAGTCGATCCCCGCGACCGCGGTTCCATCCGCAGTCGCATAATTCACGCTCACGTTGCCCGACGTCCCACCGCTGCGGTTGATCGCCACGGCCACGGTCCCCGCACTCTGCATCACGCCCGCCGTAGCCGACGCAACGCCGATCGTTCCCGGCGTAACGACGGGAGGCGTCGTGACAGCACTGCCTCCGCCAGAGCATCCGGCCAGGACGCCACACCCCGCCACCAGAAGCCCCCAACTGCAAACGCGCACCAAAATACCCATCGATTCCCCATGCCCGTGAGGGGCTCTGCTAACGTTATCATATCGCCATAACGAGCCTGCCATTCGACTGCCCGTGTATCCTCAACCAGACCGATGAAACGCATCCTCACAGCTACAGTCCTGATCATCGCGGTCGTCGCGCTCGTGCTTTTCGGCCAGCCCTGGATGATCACCATCTTCTCGGCCGTCATCGCCTGCCTCGCTGCATACGAATACATCCAGCTCTCTGAGGCCGGTGGAAGCCCCGTCCCGCTGTGGTGGATGGCTGCATCGGTCACGCTGTTCTTCCTGGTCGTTTACAAGTATCCGCAGGAAACCATCACCGCGGTCTCCGCCGGTACCCTGATCCTCTTCGCCTGGAACGCTTTCACCACCCCGCTCTCGAGGGTCCTCGGCGAAACCGCCGCAGGCCTTTTCGGTCTGCTCTACATCGCCTACCCGTTGACCCTCATTCCTCGCCTCTGGCGCGAAGAAGACGGTCCTGCGCTGCTGCTCTTCCTCTTCCTCTGCGTCTGGGCAGGAGACATCGCCGCGCTCTACATCGGCCGCCGCTTCGGACGCCACAAGCTCGCGCCGCGCCTCTCGCCCAACAAGACCTGGGAAGGCGCCATCGCGTCTGTCGTCGCCAGCGTCGCCTTCGGCATGGCGCTCGTCGGTCTCGGCGAATACCTCTCGTTCCACAACTCCAACTTCACCCGTCTGCACACCTCCGAACCGTGGTGGCAATCGTTCCTGCTGGCCATCGTCCTCAACGTTGCTGCCCAGCTGGGAGATCTCCTCGAATCCGCACTCAAACGCGGCGCCAATATCAAGGACTCCGGCACCCTTCTTCCCGGTCACGGAGGCATCCTCGACCGCATCGACGCCCTGCTGCTGGCCGCCCCGGTCCTGTGGTTCGTCCTCGCGCTGAAGGAGTTCTATTCGATGGGGATCTTCTAGCCCAGGAAATATGCAGCTCATACCGCTCCGCACTCTCCTTTGCGAAACTTGGCTCACTTCGCGCACTCTGCGGGAGGGCTTTGCAGCCGCTTGGCCGCCGCGGGAGATTGTGGGAACCGCTCGCGACCCTCATCTGCGAAAATAGCCAGGTGAAGAAAATCGCCCTCCTCGGCTCAACCGGTTCCATCGGCCAGAGCACCCTCAGCATCTGCGAGTCCTACCCCGACCGCTTTCTGCCCATTGCTTTCGCAGCCGGTTCGAACCTCGACGTCGCCTTCGCGCAAACCGAGCGCTGGCGTCCGCAGGTTGTCTCGCTCGCCGACGAAGAACTCGCCGCCCAACTCACCGCGCGCCTCAAAGCCGCGGGAATCATCGGTACCGAAGTCGTCCACGGCACCGCAGGGACCGTGCAGGTCGCAACGCTGAAAGAAGCCGATTTTGTCGTCTCCGCGATCGTCGGTGTCGCCGGCCTCGAAGCCACCTACGCGGCCGTTCTCGCCGGAAAAACCGTTGGCCTGGCGAACAAGGAGTGTCTCGTCGCGGCGGGAGACCTGATCCTCGCTGCGGCGCGCGCCAACAACGTCGCGCTGCTGCCGATCGACTCCGAGCACAATGCGATCCACCAATGTTTGCGCGGTGGAAGCGCAGCCGAGGTCAAACAGATCTGGCTCACCGCCTCAGGCGGCCCGTTCCGCAACACGCCGCTCGAAGACTTCGCCCACATCACGCCCGCGCAGGCCCTCAAGCACCCAACGTGGGTGATGGGTCAGCGCATTACGGTCGACTCCGCAACCATGCTCAACAAAGGCCTCGAAATCATCGAGGCCTGCCGCCTCTTCAATCTTCCGCCGGCGCAGGTCCGCGTGACGGTGCATCCGCAGTCCACCATTCATTCGCTGGTCGAGTACGTCGACGGCTCGATCCTCGCCCAGATCTCGGTCACCGACATGCGCCTCCCGATCCTCTACGCGCTCTCTTATCCCGACCGCATCCCCAGCGACCTGACCTTCGACATGACCGCCCTGGCGCGCCTCGACTTCCAGCCGCCCGACTTTGCGCGCTTCCCCTGCCTCCGTCTGGCCTATGAGGCGGCTGCGGCCAGCCAGGCCCACTGCATCGCCCTCAACGCCGCCGACGAGGTCGCGGTGGCCGCATTCCTCGAGGGGCGCATACCTTTCCTCGGTATCCCACGTACAATCGAAGATGTACTCGCGCTCACTCCGGTGCATGCGCCAGCGTCTATACCGGAGGTCCTCTCCACGGACGCCGCCGCCCGTGAGCAGGCGCGAGAGATCATACAAAGCGCCCGGCTGTAGCGCTTCATATCCGTGGCGCAAGCCCGCAAAGTTCGAGGTCTTAGCTTCTCCGTATGCAACACATCATCAAGGAAATTATTGAGTTCGGCATCGTTCTCGGCATCATGGTGCTCATCCACGAGCTCGGCCACTTCGCCGTCGCCAAGTGGTGCGGCGTGCGCGTCGAAACCTTCTCCATCGGCTTTGGCACGCGCCTGTTCGGCTTTCGCCACGGCGACACGGATTACCGGATCTCGGTGCTTCCCCTCGGCGGCTACGTCAAGATGGCCGGCGACGTCCCGGGCGAAGCCCCCAGCGGCGATCCCGGCGAGTTCAATGCGCATCCCCGCTGGCACCGCACTCTGATTGCGTTCGCCGGTCCGATCGCGAACTTCATTCTGTCCCTGGTGCTGCTGACTTTCGTCGGCTTGTATCACCATGAGGTCGACGAGTATCTCGACGGCCCGGCAGTCGTCGACTACGTTCCACTGCACACTTCAGCTGCGAGCGATGGCCTCGCCGCCGGCGACACCATCGTCCGCTTCAATAGCAAGATCAACCCCACCTGGAATCAGATCCTGCAGGAGTGCGCTCTCAACCAAAATCGCACCGTGCCAATGACCTTTGTTCACAACGGTCAGGCCACGTCACGCGATCTGACGATCACCAGCCTCGACACCGGCCTGAAATCCGGCGGCGACGCGCTATCGGCAATCGGGCTCATTCCGCGTGAGCAGGATGGTCCGATCGCAATTGAGAACGTCTCGTCCGGAAGTCCGGCTGATCATGCCGGACTCAAAGCCGGCGATCAGATCATCAGCATCGATTCGCTCGCACTCCACTCCGTGGAGCCCCTGCATATTTATCTGAAGGACCGCTCGGGCGCGCCGGCAACTCTCAGCGTACTGCGCAATGGGCAGCCGCTGACCTTTACTCTCAACCCGGAATACATTGCTTCCGCGCCGGCCTACGCTCAATACCAGATCGGATTTCTGCCGAAGGCGTTACCGGTCGACATAGTGAAGCTTCCGCTTAGCCAGGCAATCGCTGAGTCGTTCAAGGACAACCTCGACGACGCGACCATGACCTTCCGCGTGCTGAAGGGACTCTTCACGCGCCACGTATCGGTCAAAGCTCTTAGCGGCCCTGTCGGCATCGCGCAGCAGATTGATGTTGCAGCATCGAACGGCGCCTGGTCCCTGATCCGCTTCATGAGTTTCATCTCGATGCAATTGGGCATCTTCAACCTGCTCCCGATCCCCATCCTCGACGGCGGCATGATCCTGTTCCTCGCCATCGAGAGCCTGATGCGCCGCGACCTGAACCAGCAGATCAAAGAGCGGGTTTATCAGCTCGCGTTTGTCTGCCTCATCATGTTCGCGGTGTTCGTGTTTTACAACGACCTGACGCGGCATTAAATCGACACGCTCCGTTCCGATCTCACCGTAACCGCGAGTGTTGCGAGATAGTCGAAGTGGTACACTTGCGTACACAAAGGTACGCAGGAGTAAATATGGAAACCGTGAAGATTGGAATGAGAGAGTTTCGCGACAATTTAGCGACCTATCTCCTGGAATCGGACGCTCCCGTCGCGATTACGCGACACGGCGATACCGTTGGTTACTTCATCCCCGCACGCCGCAAGCGCAGCGATTCCGAGCGCAGCGCTATGACGGAAGCGGCAGG
>Ga0207125_10050_pt2 | contig 15753 bp, 20 predicted proteins | sample Alteio_BWMinHeat_19_FD_153556 | JGI IMG/M metagenome (GOLD analysis project Ga0207125, IMG submission 153556) | Enriched cells from forest soil in Barre Woods Harvard Forest LTER site, Petersham, Massachusetts, United States -... | ecosystem: Environmental > Terrestrial > Soil > Temperate forest >...
CATGGGTGCTCGCTCAAGGCGAAGACATCGTGCCGCTCGTCGGAATGAGCCGTCGCGCACGCCTTGGGGAAAATCTAAAAGCTCTTGATGTGACGCTCACGAAAGAAGAACTCGCTGAACTCGATCGGACCTTTGCGCTCGGAGCGATCACGGGCGAACTCTATCCCGCTCAAGTGAGGCACCTGTCGGCGATATAGGAAGGAAGATGAAATGAGCGAAATCTCAATCTCGACGCCGCACCACCAGCTCAAAGGCTACCTGGCTACGCCAGAAGGCAAGGGGCCCTGGCCCGGCGTTGTCGTGCTTCATGATATCTTTGGCATGAGCGACGTGACACGAGGTCATGCCGACTGGCTTGCCAAGGAGGGGTTTCTTGCGGTGGCGCCTGACCTGTTTTCCTGGGGTGGCCGCATCCGCTGCATCCGTTCCTTAATGGCGGACCTGACGGCAAAAAAAGGACCGTCCTTTGATGATGTAGATGCCATACGGCAGTGGCTGGTAGACCGCCAAGACTGTACCGGTAAGACGGGGGTGATCGGCTTCTGTTCGGGCGGAGGATTTGCGATCCTTCTGGCGGTCGGCCACGGCTTTTCGGCAGTAGCCCCGAACTACGGCCATATCCCAGACGACATCGATGCGTTCTTGAATGGCGCCTGTCCGATGGTCGCGAGCTTTGGCGGCAGCGACTGGATGGTACCAAAAGGTACAGCGGCACGGCTGGAAGATGCACTCGAACGGCGAAAGATCGAGCATGATGTCAAAGAATATCCGGGCGTGGGGCATGCCTTCCTCGATGATTACAAGGGCCCAATGGGGTTTCTCTGTGTCGTCCTCAGGGCGAGTTACAAAGACAAGGAAGCGGCTGACGCGCGAAACCGCATCCGCGCGTTTTTCACGCGGCATCTCACGTAGGAAGCCAATTTTACAAAGACGCGATTGCCGACAAGCTTGCGAGCGGAAAACTGGAAATCGGTTTCCAGTCGATCTTCGTAACGGTACGGAGAATCTTAAGGCTCAGAGCCCGTACCATTGTCGACCCAGATCCGGTCTTCCGTGAATCTAAAGCCCACTTTTTGGTAGGTTTTTACGGCTGGCTGATTATCCGTGACGACGGTTACCGTAACCGTGGAGGTCGACTTGAGGGCCTGTTCGACTAAGGCGGAAACGATCTCGGTGCCTAATCCTCTTCCGCGAAAATCCTTGTGCGTTTCGATCGAGACGAGGTTCCATGACTCTGGCACGCTGACCATAGAAGAGCCGATCGCCGCAATCCTGGTTCCTTCAAAGATGCCCATGAAGAGCTTCGAGCCGCCAAGCCAGCCTTTGAAACGTCCAGCAGCCTGAGGCGGTGCTCCGAAAAAAGCCGCCAACGCCTCCGCATCAGCAGCGGACAGCGGCCGCGCTATGCCGGTGTGACGTGGAGTATAAGAGGCTTTCGTAACGTCCATTCTCTTTTCCAAGAACACTTTCGCGTTTGGATAAAAGGCTTGGATCGGTTCGACAAGCGCGGAGAAGTGCTATCGGAATGTGTCTTAAAATGAATCGCAACGCGGCCGGGGCTTCGCGCATCAACCCGGTTCCGGGCATCAGGCCGGGGTCGAAGGCGTTGGCCGTGATGCCAGGCGGTAGGCGGCGGGCCAAGGCGTACGTGAAGTAGACGTTGGCTAGTTTCGACGTGCTGTAACGACGCTGGCCAGAAGCGAATGCTTTGTCAGAGGCGGCAGCGGGGCCGAGTTCGCCGTGGGCCAAAGCCGCCGGGTTGTTCCAGGCTGGTACTGGCACCCCTGCCCTCTGCGCCGGATCGTGCACTCCGCTAGCGACGACAACGACTCGGGCAGGAGACTGCAACGCGGGCAGGAGTTCGTTGACGAGTAGAAAGTGCCCCAGGTGGTTGATTCCGAAAGTCGACTCGAATCCGTCGACCGTCATCGTGTTCGTATTTAAGGGGTTCACTCCGGCGTTGCACACCACCGCGTGCAAGGGCGGAGCCGATCCCATTCTTAGTCTCATGGTGAGTTTAGCCGCAAAGGAACGAACCGAGGCGAGGGATGCCAGGTCGAGCGACATAGCTTCAACCTGGCCCGCCACCCCCGCATCTCTGCTCAACTGATCGACAGCGGCCTGAGCACGGCCTTCGTCTCGACACGCCAGGATAATGTGCCAGGGGGCTCCATTGGGTGACTTCAAGATCGCGTTCGCGCAAGCGAAACCCATACCGGTGTTGCCTCCGGTGATCACGACCGTCCGAGAACCGATGCTTCCGACGGGTTGAAGTCCCATGGGTCACCTCCTTTGGGCAAATGAGCTGTCCGTTGCGCTCTTATAAGTGGTGTAACCTTCAGGACCACCTTGATAGAAGGTAGCCTGATCGGGGTCCGATAGGGCCACTCCCAATTTGAACCTCTCCACGAGATCGGGATTGGCGATAAAGTGTTTACCGAAAGCCACGAGATCTGCGCCGTTACTTTCAAGAAGCTTTTCCGCTGAGGCTTGATTGTAGCCGCCGCCCGCAATTAAAATGCCGCGGTAAAGGCGCCTGAAGTACCCAACAGGGTCCTTAATTTTCTCAAATGGAGTTCCGTCGAATGAACCGGGCCCATTGATAACGTGAGCATAAGCGAGAGGGAGATCATTTAATCTATTAAACAGATGTTCGTAGGTCTCGATGATTCCATTGTTAGGCACAAAAGCCCCCATCACCAGCGAGGGGCTCAACTTCAGACTCACTCGTCCTGCTCCCCACACGTCAACGAGTCCCTGCAAGATTTCTAGCACGAACCGGGAACGATTCTCTGGTGAGCCTCCGTAGTTATCTGTCCGTTTGTTCGTAATCGGATTCAAAAACGAAGGGATTAAGTAAAGCATGGCACCATGGACTTCAACGCCATCAAATCCCGCCTTCTTGGCATTTGTCCCGGCAGTGCGATAATCGGCCACGGTTCTCTTGATATCATCGAGGGTCATGGCTCGCGGCGTAACGGTTGGCTTGGGGCCCGTTGGGCTAAAATACTGAAAGTTCGCGTTTATCGCCGAAGGCCCTAAAGGTGCCTCACCTCCCGTAAATTCCGGGCCCGCAATCGGTCCCAAATGCCCAAGCTGGGAGAAGATCTTGCCGCCCTTCTTATGCACGGCTTCGACAATCTTCTTCCAGCCCTGGGTCTGTGCATCAGAGAAAAGTCCTGGCACGTTGATAAAGCCAATTCCGTCCCTGTTAACCCAGGTGCCCTCGGTAATTTGTAAACCCGCGCTCGCCCGCTGGGAGTAGTATTCGGCCATCAAATCGTTTGGCACCAACTCAGGATTGGCAGCACGTGCTCGGGTCATCGGCGCCATAACGACTCGATTTTTTAATTCGAGATCTCCAAGGCGGATTGGATCCAGTAGTTTATGTTTTTGCATGAATGGCTCCGTTCTGTTTTATGTTCACTTGTAGCGTTCAGCGATCCTGAGAAGGAGGCCATTAAGGCCGCCCCCGAGTTGTAATAAACTTCCGCCGCTTTTCAGGGAACCAACGTCCACCGCGTGAAAGCGAGCGCTCCTGATAATTTCTTGAAGCTTTGCTTTTGCCTTAAGGTCATCGCCGGCTACGAACAACACAGTGTTCATGTCAGCCGGGACCTCCTGAATCCAAGACGTCACGACGTGGTTGAAGGCCTTAAGGACCTTTGCTCCGGGGGCAAATTCAGCAACGACTTCGGAACCTGTTTTGTTTCCGAGTTGGGCAACTTTGAAAGTCGAATCAAAGTGATTGGTTGCATCGACCAGAATTTTATCTTTCCAATTGATGCCCTTTAGGGCTTCGGGAACTTTTTCCCACTGCGTAGCCAAAATGACGACTTCGGCGGCGGCGGCATCGATATTTGTTCCCGCGCTAGACTTTGGCCCAAGCTGTCTAATGAGACCGCTTAGTGTTTCGGGTCCCCGCGAGTTGCTTAAAATCACCTCGTGACCCGCTTGAATGAAGTGCCGTGAAAGCGTTTGCGCAACATTACCCGCGCCTATAAATCCGATTTTCATACAAGTTCCTCCACCGCGATCGCATCTACTCGATCGGCGTAGAATGCTATGTGTTCTTTGATTTCATCGACCTCGAAATACGGATCTTCATAACTCCAGGCTGCATTGACTGATTTTTGCCCACCGATGGGAATGCTGTAGAGAGAACAGTCTCCCTTAAAGGGGCAATACGTTTCGGTGCCGGACTTCACTAACAACTTCATGTTGACGTCCTTCCGCGGAATGTAGTGAACAGGCGAATAACCATCCTGCTTCAACACCAAAGCACGGCGACTATCTGCAACGACCTTTCCGGCAATCGATACAACGATACGATGAGAACTTGGCTCAATCGTGATTGAGCTGTCGTAGGTCAGGTTCTTTGTTTTCTTCTCTTTCATGTTCATATTTACGTTAATTGAATAAGGAGCGGTCGATAATAGCCGATCTTCGATAAGACTTATTTCTGGTGGGAATATATGCGCGGCATTCAAATCGCCAACTGTGTCGCCGTATCAATTTTGACCCATGCCTTGATGCAATCTTTTTAATTGGTTAATTTATTCTCTGAGGGAATAAATTATGGACGAGTTTAGAGCATTGAGAGTCTTCGTGCGTGTTGTTGAAAATGAAAGCTTCTCCGACACGGCCAAGGAATTTTCTGTGGCTCAAGCAACAGTGAGTAAGCAATTAAGTGAGCTAGAGGAATACTTAAAGACCAAGCTGTTAGCGCGCACGACGCGAAGATTGAGCATGACTGAAGCTGGCGAGAAATTTTACACCCAAGCCAAACTAGTCTTAGAGCAATACGATGCAGCCATTGGCGATATTAGAAATCTCAAGCTAAAACCGACGGGCAACGTGCGACTTGCGAGCCCGGTCGGGGTGGGGCGCAAAATCATTGCGCCTGCTTTAGGCCAATTCAATGAAATGTATCCAGACATTACGATCGAACACTACGTTAGCGACTCGATCACTGATTTGGTCAAACAAGGAATCGACGTCACGATTCGCGTCGGCGGAGGTCTTCAAGACAGCACTCATATTGCCCGCAAACTTGCGACGATGAATCGAGTGACGGTTGCATCAAAGGAATTCCTAAAAAAATACGGCACGCCGAAAACTCCCGAAGATCTCGAAAAGATTCCCTGCATCCTTTACCTCGGCGTCGACAATCCAGGCCGCTGGGAATTCACGAATAAAGAGGGAAAAAAGAAGATCGTGAATGTGAAGGGATTTTATCGCTCCAATGGCTTTGAGACCGTGCGTGTTGCCGCCTATGCCGGGCTTGGCGTTCTGCGTGCGCCACCAATTGCATTTGCCTCGGGGCTAGAATCCGGAACACTTGTCAGAATTCTTCGAGAATACGAAAACGATGCGGTGTCCGTATACGCCGTTACTCCAGCGTCTAATTATATTCCCTACAAAACGAGAGTCATGATTGATTTCATCCACAAGCTCTTCAAGACAAATAAGGATGTTCTTCGATATCTAGTTTAAGGTGCCTAGACTCCATAATCGCAACGCGGAAAAGCAATGTCTCGAGTCCGCTCTCTCTGGTGGAGGCTGTCCAAGTAGAGAATTCGAGGGGCTACCTGGACTAGCCATCCGAAGCGAGGCGCCCTCAAAGAATCACTTTGCCGGCCCAAGGAATGGCGCGTTAGAAAAACAAGGAAACCGGCGCGGCAATGCCAAGCTATCGCTAAGATTGCTGGGATTTCCGATTGCTCCGTTTCGTAAAAAAAATGAACCCGCCTCCCCCACCCCAGCCTATCCACGCAGCCCCTTGCCGCGCTATGCTTCGGCCATGCCACCGTCGAGGCAGCCGTGATCTTAGCCAAAGATTTTCCCCCTGAAGTTGCCGCATGCCAATTGGCGTTCGAGGTGGCATCGATCGCCGCTGGGATCGTCACCCTGGATGGCCACCCCGTCTGGTTCAGCTCCGCATTTCCAGCGCTACTGGGTTATTCCCCGGAAGAATTCTCCGGCCATACGGCCTCCCAATCCATTCATCCTGAGGATGTTCCCGCGTTCCAAAAGCGCCTTTCTGACATCACAAATAAACACCCGTCCTTGAACGTCGCCGAGCGGCGCTATCGACACAAGAACGGCCACTATTTCTGGGTGAGCGTCACCTCGAATATGATCCGTAATGAGAAAGGCGAGGCCACTCATATCCTCGGCATTTTTCAGGACATCAGCGAGCGGAAGCGCCAGGAACACGCGTTGCAGGAAAGTAAGGATCAGCTCAATACCGTTCTTGAATCCGTAAAGGACGTAGTCTGGTCTTACTCAACGCTGCAGAACAAGCAAACCTACATCAATTCGAACGCCGCAAAAGCCATTTATCAGCGCGAAGCCGAGGAATTTTATGCGAACCCCGACCTATGGATGGAGGTCGTGCACCCCGACGACCGCGCGCGGGTAGGCGGAATTCGCCAGCGCCTGGGAGAGGGCCCAACCGAGGACTTCTACCGGATCGTGCGGCCCTCGGGAGAAATACGCTGGATACACGCTCTTGCCTGGGCCACGCTGGGGGAAGACGGAAAGCCACTGCGCTACGAGGGCATTCTTCGGGATGTGACGGAGCTCAAGGAGTCAGAGCAGCTGATCGAAACCCAGCGGGCGAAGCTAGCGGCGGCGGCGAAGATGTCCGCCCTCGGTGAGATGGCAGGAGGCCTGGCCCACGAGATCAACAATCCCGTTGCGATCATTCACGGAAATGCCGTTCTTCTAGAACAGTTCGCCGCTTCCGGACGAATTTCACCCACCTCAATCCGCGAAGCCGCCGAGACCATCGCGAAAACTTCTGAGCGTATTTCAAAAATCGTCAGGTCGCTTCTTACTTTTGCCAGAGAGGTAACCGATGACCCCTTTCAGACCGTTCCCGTGAAAGATGTGCTAGCCGAGACGGAAGGCCTCTGCCGGCTGCGCTTCGACAAGAGCGGAATCTCTTTTCAAATTGAGCCAAGCGAAGAAAGCCTTACCCTCGAGTGTAGGCCCGTGCAGATTACCCAGGTGCTGCTGAATCTAATGAACAACGCGTATGATGCAGTAAAGGATTCGCCGAATCCTTGGATCCGGATTTCCGTTCTCGAAGACAAGGATCATCTCCTGATTCAAATCACGGACAGTGGCTCCGGTATCCCCGTTTCACTTCGGGAAAGAATTTTTCAGCCTTTTTTTACGACCAAGGAAATCGGCAAGGGCACCGGCCTCGGCCTAAGCGTCTCGAATGGAATCGCCGAAATGCATGGAGGCACACTGCGGCTCGACGATTCCTACCCGAATACCCGCTTCATCTTGCGGCTGCCGAGGCGCCATCGGGGATAGAGACGCCAAATGCGGTTCGCCGCAAATCAAAGATAACCTTCTCGGCGCCTTCGCCCCGTCAATAAGTCCCACTTTCTCCAGCTCTCCCCCCAATGGCGTATGATGCGAAGATGCAAGGCGTGAACGCAAACAACCTGAAGGAAAAACAGGGAGAAGTCCTTTCCGTGTGGGAGGCTCGATGCCGAAAAGAAGTAACCTCCGCGAAGAGCACGCCAAAGCTCGCGCTACGCGATTCCCTGCCAACTTATTTGAATCACCTGAGTGAAGCCCTGGCCACGAATCGCCGCATGGACGATTGGTCTGTCCGGCAGCATGACCGCGACGCCATGAGGATTGGAAAACAACACGGCGCAGATCGGGCGATCGGCGGGAACTACGAACTCTCCGAAGTTATATTCGAATATCACATCCTCAGGGAGGTGATATTCCAGGTGCTCGAAAAGGAAGGCAGTCTTTCCGCCATTCAGCGAGATATTATTCTTGATTCGATCGAACAAGCCGTTAACGACGCGGCCGTAGAGTTTTCCGAAATTCAAACCGGTATTCAGCAGAAGTACGTGAATACTCTGACTCACGATCTAAAGAGCCCGATTGCGGCCGCGCAGATGAACGCGCAATTGATCATAAGGAATCCGGCGGTTCCGGAGCCGCTCTCACAGTCGGCCCGGAAAATTGTGGGGAGTATGAACCGGCTCACCACGATGATTGATGATCTTCTCGACGCAGGCCGAGTTCGGGCAGGCCAGCCATTGGCCCTTCAATTTGAATCGTACGACCTCAAAGAAACAATTCAGCAAGTGATCGACGAAGCTAAAGTCGTGAATCGAAATCCCATTACGTTTGCGAACGCTGAATCCGCGATGGGCAGTTGGAGCCGCGATGGAATCAGGCGCGCCCTGGAGAATCTCATTGGCAATGCCGTGAAATACGGCACGCCCGGTGGCCCGATAAACGTGTCACTCCGCAAGGCCGATGCGAACATCGAGATCGCGGTAACAAACCAAGGGCCCCCGATAGCGGAGAGCGAAATCCCCTCTCTCTTCGATCAATACCATCGGTCAAAAAGTGCGCAAGAGGGACCCCAACCCGGCTGGGGACTGGGCCTTACTTTGGTTCGTGGTGTAGTTATGGCTCATGGGGGAACCGTTCGAGTTAAGAGCAAAGAAGGATTAGGTACTCAATTTATTCTGAACCTTCCGCCAGAACGCCCCGTCGCGCCCGTTAGCGTTTCCGCAGCCCCGAACTTGAGACCGAGTGCTGTTTCGAATGTGCCATGAGCAGGAAGAATTAAGCTAGGCTGGGCGTGAGGCCCGAGGGTAATTCAACCATCGCCTCTATTTTCCTCCTTGCGAAGGCGGTCAAGACATCCCCTCGCCCCAAAGAATTCCTGCCTAGCGCTGCGTGCAGGCTAAAGTACCGGCATATTCGAAATTGTATAAATCATGGCCGCCAATCGCGCGCCCCCAGTCGGGCGGGAGGATTGCGCGGTAGATGGCTTGATCGGGGTCCCGATCCAGGAACTCGTAAATATAGGCCTGCCTGCGATTTTCGCCGTCTCCGTCGCAGTTCAGCACGTGGATAATGGCTCTCTCCACCGTGATGTTTCCGTTTCCGTCTCGTTGTTCTTCCTGGTCGAAGTCTCGCACGTGGGTATAAGCGCGGCTGACATTCGGCACGAACAGGGCTAGAGCCGCGGCGAGCGCGAGCGAAGCCGATCTCAGCTCTTTGCGATTTGTTTCCATGACTTTCTCCTTTGCGGAGGCCGCCGGGAGCGGTGGCCTGGCTTACTTTCGACGCTAAATCCTTCTCCCATTGCCGGAAACGAGCAACCTGCCGCCGGAGACATTGCCTGATGAAGAAAGGCTGCGGCGGAAACAGCAGGATGCTATTCCCGCGCGAGCGCCATACGCGAAAATGGAACGAGGCTTTAATACTTCCCCAAAGTGAAATGAATCAGTGACTCTATTGGTGGCAATAAAAGGCCGGACTACAACGCTGATTGAGATTGTAGAGCTCGTTATCGTTCATCCCGGTTAAATCAATGCAGGGACTCGGCTCAAGCGAGCCACAGTAAAGGACATGGCCGGCTGGGCAACAGTGATCGTTACCGCAATCGAGAGGGAAACCGTCGGGGCAGCCGTTTGGATATTCCGCCTCGCTTTTCGTGGCGCTTTGGCTTTGATCCGTAAACAAGGGGGAGCTGGCCGCGGCGGTAACGGTCAAGAGCAGAGCGCAACACACAAAAATACTGAAGGAAATGGTTCGAATGCTGTTCATATGCACCTCAATGATATTCTGGATGTCCTACTGAATTTCGATTGGGGGTCTTGCATTGACTGGGCCGATGTTTGGAACCTGGGCCGCTTGCCCTGCGGTACTCACACACCCGAAGAAAGAGATTCGCTTACATTACCAGGGCCTGAAACCCCTTCACCACCACGTAAATCGGCAACTTCAACCGCAGTCCGCCCTCGCGCGCGGCTGGCTCGAGCCCCGCCTTCAGCTTGCTGGCCACCCAGTCGCCGCCTTGCACGGGGCGCGTGCGGTCTTCGTCAACGAGATCGCGGAAGAAAATCTCCAGCTCCTGTGGCGTGAGCGTTTTCGCCAGAGTGGGATTCTGGGAGCCAAAGTCGCGCAGGAGTGCTTCACGGCCGTCACGCTCGAGGCGGATCCGATACTGGCCTCCGGCGCCGCCCTTGAAACGCGAGAGCACCGCGTTTTTGAGCGCCACTGTACACAAGCGCTCCGTGGCCGTGGCAGAATCGGCTTCGTACACGCCCACGCTTCGCCCCACCAGCACGCTGAGGGGCAGCTCTTGCGCGGGAATTGAGAGGCGCACGTAGGCATCGCCTACGCGGAACACGATCTCAGGATGGAAACGCTTCTCGCCCAGAGTTATGCCCGAGAGGAAGTCGGCCACGAGAAGATCCCGCACGTTTTCGGTAGCCGTGATTTTCACACCAACCTTCTCGAGCAACTCACTCCCCTGCACGCCGCGCGCGGAGGCGCTTTTGGCGAAGTAGACGAACTTGAAGGTCTTCTGCTCGCGCCCCTCGGCATCCACTACTTTTCCGGCTTCGTCCCAGCGCAGTTCCTCGCCGAGTTTCGAGCACGGCACACGCCCGGCTTTGCCTTCGTCGACCAGCTCGGCGAGCAGCTTGTGCACTTTCTTCAGCGCGAGCTCGATGCCGTGTTCGCGCAGAAGCGCTTGGAGATTTGCCGCTTCTACATCGCCGTCACCGCTCCCGAACAAGCGCGCGCGGAGAAACTGCTCCAAAAGCTCGAGGCACTTCTTCTTTTCGTGCTTGGCTTGCATCGGCGCTAGTTGAACGAGGCCGTATCGTCGGCGTAGATTTTCGGGGGCGGAAGCAGGTTCTGTACCTCGTTCGCGGGAGCTCGCGGCAGCGGCGGGGAAGGCAGCGGCGGTAGCTCGACGACAGGATGAGGCACCTGCGTGACTGCGACAACGTCCACTGGAGACGTAAGCGGCTGCTCCACCACCTCTACCGTGCCCGGTTCCACGGGAACCAAGTGCGTGCCGGAAGGGATTGCTTCTTCTTGCTCTTTCTTCGAAGGCGGCGGCAGCGGGTAGCGGCGAGGGGGCACGAGTGAAGTAACTTTCACTTCGTCCGGCAAACTTATGGGCGGAATCTGCTTCGCCCTAGCCACCACTATTTCGGGCACGCGAATCACGAGCGACGGGAAGGATATCATCACGGTCTCGGACACCGGCGCAGGAGGCCCCATCACTTCCGCCACTGGAACCAAGGCCTCCGGCGGCGCCGGCATGTTCACCTTATCCGCGGAAGGGCGCATACGCGAAGACACAAAAAGTATGGCAACCGCGGCGGCCACCGCGATCGCTCCCAGCCAGATGGCAGTTCTCGATTTCGCGGGAGGCGGCGTAAACACTTCCTCGCCGAATCCGAAAGTCTCACGCACCCTTTGCCCCGCTCTTTGACAAATGAGAAGCCGGAAGCTGCGCTCACGTTCGCGCGTTTTCTTGGCTAAAAGGCCTTGCACGAGTTGGGCGGTTTCCGTGTCAACGCCGGCTTCGCGCAGGCACTTCTCTCGCTGCGCCACATTCCGGCGCAGGTAAAATTTATTGCGGGCTTCCAAGCGTTTCAGGAGGGTTTCTCCATCGATCGCTTTTTTGCCCGTGAGCATCTCGAAGTAGATCGCGCCGAGGGAAAAATATTCCGTAATCTTCGAGCCCACACCGCCGTCAACCTCGGGCGGAGAATAGCGCGGCGTAAATTCCACACCGGTAAGTGTATTCGTAACTTCCGGGTTCACGCGACGGGCCGAACCGAAATCGATCACCTTGAGCACGCCCGCCGGAGTTACCAGAAGGTTGCGCGGCTTGAGATCGCCGTGCACGAGGTATTTACGCGAGCCGTTGCTCACTTCGGCATGCGAGGCTACGTAATCGATCGCGGCGGCGATTTGGCGGGCAAGGTGCGCGGCTGAATCGAGCGGAAGCCGCCCCGAAGGAAATAATTTTAGGTGCTCGTCGAGCGTGGCGCCTTCCACGAACTCCAGAGCGAGGAAAGGCTCGCAGGAGTCGGAGAGCCCGGCAAACAGAAATCGCACCACGTTAGCGTGGTGCATTTTTTCCAGCACGCGCGCTTCCAAAAAAAGGCGATCGCACTCTTCCTTTGTCGCCCGGCCGAAAATGCGTTTCACGGCGATCACCGTGGGCGCGACTGTCGGGGAAACGTGATGGTGCGCTTTCCACACTTCGCCGGTGGCGCCGAGCCCAATGCGCTCGAGGAGTTCGACATTTTTCGTGAGCCAGTTGGCCATTGCCGGGTGTTTAACAAGAGAGCACAGGGCTGCAAAGGGAGAAATGACGCGCCCTTGTCCGCACGGCAGTGAATTCGATTTGGCGAGTTGCGCGTGGCGTTAGAAATTCCAAAAGCAACATTTTCTCCCGTGAAAATGCGACTTCTACGCAGTAAGAGACCGATCCCGAATTGGGCTCGGTCCTAGCCCTCTCCTTGCGTGCTTTCGAGAGCGGGGTAAAAAGGCGGGTAACGAAGTCGCCGTAGCGGCTCCCTCACTGATTCGCAAAAAGGAACGCAAAATGAAACTTTCCCTCTTAGTGCCCGTGTTCGTACTTCTCTACTCCTTCGGAACCCAAGCCGCCCACGCCCAGCTGCAGGAAGTAACAGAAGTAAAAGAAGCGAAAGACACCAAAGAAGTAAAAATCAACGGTATGGTTCTTACAAAAGAAGTGCAGCAAGACGAGCCCACCAAAGAATTCTCCGCCACCGAAGGTCTCGCCCTCGCGCGCTCCGCCCGCAATGCGAAGCTGAAGAAAGAACGCCACGAAGCTGACGCCGGCTCCGAAACCTGCTTTCGCCTCCTCCGCAACGCCGCAGAAGCCGGCGACTGCACCAAAACTTTCTGGGCTGAAGATGCCAAGTGTGCCGAGGAAGAGCAAAGCGGCTGCTTCGAGAACAAACAGTTCCAGCGCAAGCTTGACCGCCTGGGCTTCAAAGTAACCAAGAAAAACAAAGAGGGCGGCGACTGCAATCTCCTCACCGCTCAATGGTGCCAGGAAGTGAAAGACGACGAAGCCGAAGAGAAATAAGTCGCGCGCTCGCCGCAGCGATCCTAGAGACGCGGCGAAGGAGCAAGGGCCAGGATGGCCCGCGATAGAAAGCCCCTCATTTATGAGGCTTCGAGGGCACGAGCCCGAGAAGGCGGCCCTCCAGTGGAGGGCGCCGGAGCGGGACGCGTAGGTGAACGGTACAGGATGTACGGGGAGGGCCACCGCGGCCCGAGCGGAGGATGGCCCGCCGTGAAGGGCCGAGTGCGTGAAGCTCGAGGAAAATCCGACCCACACTCCAAATAGAACTCCCCCGCGACAGCCAGCCCGGTTTATCCTCGGACTGTGTACCAAGGCGAACGACTCAATTCCCACACCCACCTAGCCGGCGGGCTCCTTACGGTTCTCGGCGTCTGCTGCCTGCTCGCAGCGGCGCTGAGCACGGGCAGCCCGGCGTTGGTGCTTGGTTGCTCCATTTACGGCGCAACCACGCTGGGAATGTTCCTCGCATCGACGGCCTACCACTCTGTGAGCGGCCCGAGAAAAGTGCTTCTGCGGAAGATCGATCACGTAGCGATCTTCGTGATGACAGCCGGCACGTTCACCCCGTTCTGCATTGGCCCACTGCGCGAGGGCATCGGGACACCGCTTCTCTTGGCCGTCTGGGGCCTCGCCATAATTGGCCTCGTGCTCGAGTTCACGCTCGCGCAGCGAACCCGCTTGCCCAGCTTTTTCCTCTATTTCGCGATGTCGTTTCTATCGATCGCCACGTTTCCCGGCATCGAGCGCGCACTCGGCACGGCCGCCGTGCTCTGGATCAAAGGGGGCTTCGCCCTCTACGCCGTGGGCTTCGTCTTCTACGTGCTCGACAAGAAATTCCGCGGGCGGCATCTCCATGGCGTCTGGCACCTATTCGTGATCGCGGGCGCATTCTGCCACTACGTCTGCATTTTCGAATACGTACTGAAGCGGCCCTAGAAAAGCTTCGGGCCGGCTCCCAGCGCCCTACTCCTCGAGGTAAGCGAATCCTGCCTTATAAATATGCTCGTCGAGAGCAATCACCCATCGCACTTCGGCCACGAGCGGCGCCAGCGTGCCCACCTGAATCTCCAGCCGATTGCCGAGGCCCAAGGGTGGGGTATTTGCCAGCACCAACGCGCACCCGCCGTAGGATTCCGAAACGACCAGTGCGGGAAACTCCCTTTTGCTCTTAGTCTCTTTCCCGAAAGTTACACGGGCCATGGTGCCCGGCTCTGGTGAAAAACGAGTACTCTTTCGTTTCGGAACCGCACTTTTCTTCTGCATACGCTCTGCTCCAGTTCGATAAGGGCCGGCTTCCCTTACGACGTAAAATCATTAAAATGATTGTATCCCGTGGATTGCCACTCAAAGTTCAAAGCAATGCAAAGAGGGAAGAAGACAAAGCGATATGTCCCGCGAGCCAATTTACGCGCTTGCGAACCAAACGCCCGAGGCGAAGGCAGGAAAGGAACCAAGCCGTGCGCGACCCCGACGATAAAAATCTCGACCAGGAGCTAAGAGCCCGCCGTACATCCGAAGCAGATCAAAAAGCCCTCGCCGAAAGGCGCGAAGAACTCGCCGCGGCGACCGAAAGAGTAAACCAGAGAGGCAAGCGCGCTCAGATGCTCGCGCCTCGGAGCCGCAGCAAGATTGGAATCGCGCTACTCATTGTCTTTGTCTTGGCATGCCTTATTTATTTTGCGTTCATAAAGTACGGTATAAGCCTTCTCACTAAAGGATGATCGCCAAATCATGAGAGAGTTCTGCAGGACCTGCAATCGCCCCACCGTCACCTGTTTTTGCGCGATCGCCCGTCCGTTTGCCAGCTCCGCCGAATTTGCGCTGGTGGTGCATCCCGACGAGGTCAAGAGCACGGTGGGCACCGCCTGGATTTTGCGCCGATCGATTTCCAACATTAAATGGTTTCGGAGTAAAGGAAGCGGACTCGACACGGACCAGAGATTTCTCGAGACTCTGAGCGCGCCCGATACTGTCCCGTTGCTCCTTTTTCCGGGTCCGCAAGCGTTTAATCTCAGCCATGATTCGACGGAGGCTTGGCGAAACCTCGTTTCAGCTTCCCATCGCCCGCTCTTTATCGTCATCGATGGCACCTGGACTCAGGCACATGCGACGCTGAGAAAAAGTAAGCTCCTTCAGGCTCTTCCACGAATCAGTTTCCAGACAGTCCGCCCGTCAGAGTATGGCTTTAAAATCCAACCCCATCCAAATTGCCTATCGAGCGTGGAAGGCGTGCACCACGTGATGGAACTTCTTGCGGCCCGCGGCTGGAGCTCACTACCGGCCGATCGCGAACATGATCAAATGATCGAGATCTTTAGAAACATGGCAAAATTTCAGGCCACTCAAGAACGAAACCCGCGGACGGACTCCCGGGTGGCGCGCCGAAATCACGTCAAAGCAACGAACCGCTACACCATCAAGAGGTAGCCCCTCTAACCTCCTCCGCCATTCAGTCGCCCAAAGCCGCCACTCAGCGACTGCCCATACAAACTCCAGCAACGAGACGCTAAATCAACTCTCGACAGCAACAATACCCTGGAGCACTTATGAAAAATTCCCTTCTGATCCTCACCCTGACCACCTTTATCGTTTCCGGCTGCGCCGGCGGCACCTCCCGCATCAAGTTGATGAAAAGCGACGCCGACGCCGGCACCGTGAATCCCGCGCTCGAAAAAGTGCGCGGCGAATCCTGCCGCCGCTCGATCCTTTTCGTGATCTCGCTGGAAAAAGACGGAACCCTCAACTCACTGGCTATTCGGCTTGGCTTGGATGGCTGATGGTTCATATTCTGTTTTTAGTCGGCTTTAAGAACAGGATTTCCGTTTTGC
>Ga0207125_10149_pt1 | contig 15741 bp, 18 predicted proteins | sample Alteio_BWMinHeat_19_FD_153556 | JGI IMG/M metagenome (GOLD analysis project Ga0207125, IMG submission 153556) | Enriched cells from forest soil in Barre Woods Harvard Forest LTER site, Petersham, Massachusetts, United States -... | ecosystem: Environmental > Terrestrial > Soil > Temperate forest >...
GCGAGCGAGGCGATGCGGGGGCCGCGGACCTCGCGGGCGACGGCTCGGATTGCCTCGAAGTCGCCGTCGGAGGCAATGGCGAATCCGGCCTCGAGGATATCGACGCCGAGGACCGCGATCTGGTGGGCTAAGCGGAGTTTTTCCTCGTGGTGCATGGTGCAGCCGGGGGACTGCTCGCCGTCGCGCAGGGTCGTGTCGAAGAAGACAATCTGGTTCGGATGAGTCATAAGATCCGGATCCCCAATCTGGACGCTATCATAATGTAGGCTTAGGATTTAAGGAATTAGCATTAGAAATTCTAATAGCATTACAAAGCTCTTGTTGGGGGTGCTTCCGTCAAATCTCTTTGATGATCGCTGGGCCAACTGGATGCGCGTCAGTTAGTGGGTTTCAAATATTCCGATGCGTTATTGCACTTAAGACACCAGGGAGTTCTCAGACGGGCGTCGACCATGGGCGTGTTGCTGTCCTTCAATGCCTTCACATCTCGGATCGGTGGCAATCCGAAAAATCGGTTGTACTCACGGCTGAACTGGCTCACGCTCCCCGTTACCTGCCGCAACAGGTTCACGATCTGCTACGTGGCTCGGTCTCGGTTTCCGAAAGGCAAAAAGCAGGGGTCTGGGCAGAGGTCGTTAGGGCAGAGGTCACGGGCACAATAAGGGCACAATAACGGTTACCATTCGTGCCTTAAAGCGCCAAAAGGAGCCATCCGTGACGCCTATTTTCTATAAGTTACGCCAGAATACTGCCCTGTCACGGCAGAGGTCGCGGGTTCGAGCCCCGTCGTCCCCGCCATAAGTTAAGCAAACTAAACAACTTATGGCGATCTACAAGGTGACAGTTTCGATATCACGGTACGCTACGGTACGGAACTCCAAAACCGTACCGCAATCAAGCCAGCAACAAGTCAATCTGCCTCCTACTCGCATCCCGCTTGTCTGCGGATACCGCTTGCGTGTAGAGGTCCATCGTGGTGCGTGAATTGGCGTGACGCAAGAGTTCCTGCGCTACCTTGACATCCACTCCCAGGCTGCGAAGGTTGGTTGCAAGGCTATGCCTGAACGAGTGCCAGCCGATCACCTTGCCTGTGATCCCAGCGCGGACCAGGGCAGGGCGGATGACCTTCTTGAGCACCATGTCGGGAGTGAGTGGCTGTTGGCCGTTCATGCGGAGGGAAGGGAATAGGAAGTCCTCATCTCCGTTGTAGAGCGACCCACCGTGCCATTCGACCAACACATCTTGGACAGAAGGATGCAACGGTACCGGCTTGCGGCTGGCGTCTGTCTTCGTCTCTCCGAAATGATTCCGCACGCACGAACGAGTGACAGCAACTTCCATCGTGAAGAAGTTGACATCGCTCCATCTGAGTGCGAACAACTCGGAACGGCGAAGGCCAGTTGACCCTGCCAGCATTACGGATGCCCTCTCACGCAAAGGAAGTTCCTTCAACAGCGCTTGAAACTCCGAAGGCGTGAGCACATCAGGTTCACGCAACCTCTTTGCCGAGGTTCGCACCTTGCTGATTGGGTTGAACGTCATCCACTCATGTCGAATGCCATGACTCCAGACTGCCGACATGATGTTGCGGATTTTGGTTTTGGTGGCGGGTGCAAGGTCAATGGTTTCCAGCCACTGCTCCACAGCCACGGTTTTGATCTCGGAGAGCCGGTAATCCCTCCACTTCGGCAATATGTGCAGGGTCAGATAAGACTCATGCGCTTCCACCGTAGCGAAGGCTTTGCGCTCCGTTGTCAATTCGTGTTTGCGATAGTGGGCTACGAGGGCTAGCACCGTTTCAGGTGAGCGAACCCCACAGTTGATGTTTGAGCGAAGAGACAAGACAGCCTTCTCAGCATCGCGCCGACGCGGGTACTCCCGCACTGATCCGATTCTGAGATTGCGATGAACGCGTTCTCCGTCTACGGAGTCGTAGTAGCGGAAAAACCAGCTGTCGTCGGCTCGCTTGTTCTTCACCAGGCTAAGGCTTCCATTCTGAAATCGTGTTCCGATCATTGGATGATGTGTCCTCTAATCGGAGCATCGGTGGCTGACAGCAGTGTATCCGCTGCCGCCTGAATATCAATGGAAATCTGCCCTGTACGGCGTGCGAGCATCCACTGCTCCAGATCGCTCGCCAGGAAGCGCCAGAGCCTTCTCTTGCCTTCGCCAATGGGATATGACGGCAGGTAGCCTTCGCGGGCCCAGCGTGTCACTGTGCGGTCATTGAGGCCACCGAGGTATTCTGCGGCCTGCTTGGGTGTAAGGAACTTCAAAAACTCCTCCAAAATAGAAAAGGGCCACCCGAAGGCAGCCCCTGTTTTCTTAGGTTGTTACTTAGCTTTTACCGACGCCAACAGCAGGACACCATTCCTACTGACAATTGGTAACAGTTATGGTGGTCAGAATTGACCATACGGATGTCGGCAACGGTGGTAACGTTTCTAGCCAAGGAAACAACCCTTGTAGGCAAGTGGATGACGGAACCGAACCAACCTGAGTAGCCCTCCCATGGTTTGAGCAGACCCTCATTTGCTTGCCTACCTTTTTTGCTCACTGTGCAGGTGCGGTCGACTCTCTGGTAGTGTCTCAGTTTGAAATCCACAACCCTTGCACCCGGTACAATTTCGCCGGAATTCGCAAGCTGAGGAACGAGCACACACCATTGAGCGATTATTTTCCAACAATTCTCTCTGCAATTGGCGCTTTCGGCTGCTTTTCGTACGCGCTAAAGCTGCGGCACTTTAAAGTCTCAGAGAAGCCGCCAGCATCACGCGCTGGGCTCACAAGGGAAGAGAGGCAGAGAAGGATGCGGATGGCGAGTTGGATATCTTTTGGCTTGGGGTGCTTTTGGTTGGCAGCTGGGCTCTTTTTTCTATGGCTTGGACATTCAAACTGAGACACTACCGACCTTCTTTAAACCGTCGTTGACAATTTGGTAGGCCAACCCTCACCAGATCTCGATCAGGAGCAGGACGGGCCTGCCGAGCACGCTAGAATTGGCAATGGCCACTTGCAGAGCTTGCCATAAATCTCACCTCGAACGCCGACGTCGACGCGGATTCTTTGAACACTACATCCTGCCACTCTTCGGGCTGTTTCCATGGCGCTGCCAATTCTGTAATCGCACGTTCTATCGTCGTGTGCGAGATGTCGGCATTTTCTCGAAGAGGTGAGTAGATGTCCGCGTCAACAATCATTCTCTGATGGTGTATCACCTTAGCCTTTTGGACTATGTGTCGCCAAGTTTCCACCGTGTGACTATAGTTCTCGGAGTGAGAAGAGTGCAGCTATTATTTACTTGTGCATGGTTTGTAAATACGCTAATGTGAGTCCAGTCATGAAGTGGAAAGAGACGTGGGAACTCCCCTCGATCCCTGATGAACACTTCTGGCCTGAAGTAGGGCGCAGACGGGGATTGACTGGAGGCGGAAAGCCAAAGAAGCTCAGACCGTGTGAATTCTGCGGTAAGGAATTCGGGGCCAGAGAAATGCTGCACCACCTGCCTAGATGTGTGAAGAGGCCGAACAGCCGAAAGGCGAGGGAGAAAATCTAAGGGAATGAGCACATCAAAGAAAAAGAAACTTATCACCACAAATGAAGCGGCGCAGGCACTGCAGTGGCTAGAACACTTCTCGCTTGACGCTGAGTTGCCAAATGACAGGAAACAGGCGATGGTCATCCGTGGCTTGATCCTTGGTCTTCAACGTTGTTTGGAAGTGCAAGAGCAGGAGATCTCTATTGCTCTCAAGTTGGCTCAGGCTGCCACAACATTAGGGCCGGGAAAGCAACTGGGGTTTGAGGCCGTTGCAAAGCGGGCAGCCGATAACGCCGCGAAAACTCATCGCGTCAACCGTAAGTAAAGGGAAAGCGAAAGATGCGCTCAGGAGTCTCTGAAGCTTAAAGCTGTCCAACCTGCCTTTGTGTAAGAGGCAACAACGAGATGATTCACGGGAGAGACAATGCCGTACCTGAACGAAGAAGGCGTCATGCTGCTAACCACGGAAGAAGAGAACTGGGTTGCCGCCAACCAACCTAACAAGCCCGTCGTCGACCTTGAGCAGTATGACAAACATGTCGAATCACTCAGGATCGATTTCCTCATGGATATCCAGGCAAGCCTCTCCATCGAGGGCAGGAAGGAACTCCATCGCCGGATTGCCGACGAGCTTGGGCTTATCGAGTCCTCTTTTGCTGACGACCTGAAGCCAGCCTGACGACAACCTGCAAACAGAAATGGGCCCCTGATCCTCGCGGATTGGGGGCTTTTGCTTTTTCACTTGACTTTTCACAGGCTAGCCGCAAACGAGTCTCGCCTAAGCTGTCGTCAATTTGCTGCGAATGATGTCAAGCGAAAGTCAGGCTAGTTTTTTTTGCTATAGGTTGCGGCTTTTGGGCGAGATGGGTTCTTAGCTGGCAGGCTGCGCTAACGAGCCTGACTAGCTCAATCACGATTTCCAGAAGCTTTGTGCTCGACACCCACATGCCAGAAGGCTAGCACACTCTTAGACTAGGCGAGACTGCAAAACCTGTGGATTGCTTTCGCTTTATTTTCGCCTATAATGTGTTCCATGTTCCAAGGGCCGACAACCCGCAAGACCTTCGTTGTGACCTGCAAACGGTGCAATCGAGACGTGCCCACAGGTGTCAACGAGTTCCCATTCCAGTCAGTCATCGTTACTTGTTGCCTTTGTGGTGAAGAGCGACGGTACCTGCCCTCTGAGATCATTCTCGGCAGGCCCAATCATTTGGTGGCCAAGCAAGCGCGCACCGAGTCACACCGACGTGTTTGATCCCAATGCCGGAATGCCACGAATCAACCGAGGCATGGTGTACCTTGGTGCGTGCCTGATTGCTGGCATCCGGTTAGCGCGGGAGAAGCAAGTCAGTGTCAGGGTGGTGCCGACCAGCCAGGCAATCGAGGAGTCGGTTGAATTGGCCTATGAAGTTTACAAGCGTGTTTTCAGGAAGGTTCCTGAGAAGTTGAAGTGAGGGCAAGTGAAGAGATGAATCTGAAGCTGAACATCCAAAACCAGATCGACAATTTGTCAAAAGAACTCGAAAAGTTGATACAGGAAGAACCTAAAATCCGCCAGCTGATGTTTAACGGTACTAGCACTATCGAGGTTAGGCAGCATCAAAGGGATTCCGAAGGTTTGTGGGTGCGGGCACAACATTTAGTGAGTTGTGTGTGTGGTGAGAATTCTGTGTATTCCAAGCGGCTCGCAGAGTTTGAGAAGGACAGGGGACTTACTTCTAACCTTGTGCGATTCTCTGGAGTCTTGGAGGCCGCCAGTAAGGACTTAAAAGCCGGAATGTTTGACGATATCCGACGACTCGTTCGAGCGGACTTACTGGATGATTTTTTGGCTCAAGCCGAGGAGTTGCTCAGCTCTGGTTTTCAAGAGGCAGCCGTGACTCTCGGAGGAGCGGTGTTGGAGGATACGTTACGTAAGCTCTGCGACAAACATTCACTTTCATATCTCCCAAAGACAGCTATCGAGAGCCTGAATGTCTTACTGACGAAAGCGCAGGTTTATGATGGGTTAGTCCAGAAAAGAATCACGCAACTTGCTCACCTGAGAAATGATGCCGCTCACGGACGCTCTTTGGGCAAGGTGCAGCATGCTGATGCTGCAGACATGCTCAAATGGCTACGCCGGTTTGTAACGGACTATCTGAATTAGGAGGAGACAGTGGGCGAGATCATCGGAAAATTGATTGATTGGGTCAAGTCTCCAAAGCAAACTTTCATTGTGTTCATTGCCACTCTGGCTCTGATATCTCTGCCACACGCTTGGGTCAACCATCTTGGACTGCAACCATTTGAACGTTACCGAGGTTGGGCAGTAATTGTCTGCCTCCTATTTGGCGCTGCCGTAGCGACCCAAGTATCCATGTCGGGTTGGGAGTGGGTCAGGAATATTCGGTTGCGCCGGATAGCGATCAAGACGCGAGGACAATATCTGCACTCGCTAACTCCAGGGGAGAAATACATACTGCTTGCTTATCTCGACCGAAACACAGCAACACTGTACCTCGACCTAGGAGACGGAGTCGTTGGAGCTTTGCTTAGCAAGGAACTGATTTATCAGAGTTCGCCCGTGGGTGAAATAACTACCTTCCCCTTCAACATTCAACCCTGGGTAAGGGAGTATCTCACGCAGCATCCTGAACTGCTAACAGGCGCGCAACCTCCACTGAGGAAGTCGTCTGCATGGTAGCCTTTCGTTCAACTTTGCTTGAAAGGCCCCAAAAGACTAAATACCCCACCAAGCACGATGGCTCAGTGGGGCAGTTTGCTCTCGATTTTGATATAGATCCAGGTTCCTACAATTCGTCCCAAGGGCTGGGCTCTTTGGGCTTCTCTGGAGGCTTGACAGTCACTCGCTCGCGGTCAACAGGAGTGAGACCGAGCTTGCTGAGGGTCTGAAGCAATAGTTGCTGCTCGGCCTTCGTGATGACTGCTCTTCGATTACGCATACGGCAGACCAAGGTGCAAGCAAGCTCGACAGCCATTCTGTCAGCAAGTGTCAGCAGCCCTGCTGGCGCTTGTGCTGCCAACTCAGCCCACACGTTCTTCGCTGCCTTGCTCATTGCCGCTGGTGGCTCACCGAGTTCGCCATTGCAGACAGGGGCTTGTGTGCGGTCCTTGTAGCGTGCTGGGTTGGCCTTGATGCTGCCGTTCAACTTCAGTTCTTGAATTGACTTTCTGTGTGCTGGCACTGGCTGATTTCCTTCCATGCAAAGACAAAGGGCCACCCGAAGGTGACCCTGTTGTTGTCAAGTTGTTTAAGCGTGCTGTACAAGCGCCTTGATGGTAGGTACGCCAGGATTGACGTTGTATCCACCGTAGCGAGCGAACAGAACGAATGCAGTCTCGTCCTGCAGGGCAAACAACTCGTTCAATCTACGGATACCAACACCAGCAGAGCGAAGCACATATGCCGACTTCAGGTCACCAAAGTAGATAGCCTGATTGGTGGCAGCGATGCTTGGCATGCTCTCAGCAATCACGATTTCCTTGCCAAAGAGAGAATTAAATGGCTGGTTGTGAACGTCGGTCTGCAAGATAGGCTGACCTGTGGTGCTGATCAGTCCCATCAAGCTTGCACGGGTCTGCGAAGCCATTACAAAATTGGCATTTTGCGCATAAGCCGCGTCCAAAGATCCGAACAAGGCGACCAGATCGGTATAAGTCACTGCCGTCGGGCCAGCAGACGTTGGGCCTGCAGTCGCAGAGAGGGCAGCGATGTTGCTGGAGTTACCCAGTGTCACCATGCGAGCCAATCCGCGAGCCAGACGAACGCCGAATGCATTGGAAATCCAGCTGTCCAGATCGAACTCGGAATCCTGAAGAAGCTGGTTGCTGACCTTTATGACGCCAGAAGTCAAAGTATCTACGTAGCTCGTGGTGGACGCGAACGTGGGGTCGGTCTCTACAGCTGCTACGGTTTGGCCCAAAACGGCAAGATCATTTCCAGTATCGTTGGCGCTAGCGACTACGATGCCGTTCCCTGAAGAGGTTCGGAGCTGTGAGACCGCGTCTGGGAGTTGGCCGTAGTTCTTGAGGGCCAGATGCAACACGGGGTCAAAGCCCTGTGGTACCAGAACCCCACCGCCGCTTATAGAACCAGTAGGAGCACCGATACCGAGGTCGCGCTGCTCATGGAACGGCTTGATCAGCGAGCGATTCTCCTCAGAGACATGGCCAGTGCGGAACCAATCACTGAAGGCACGCTTCTGCTTCTTGATAGTCGCTTCGTTCTGGTCTTCGGTGCCGAAGCCTGCACGTGGAGGACGGCCAGCACTGCGCTGCTCAGCGTTGAAGTCTTCGATAGCCTTTAAGCGAGTGATGTCTGCACTAAGAGTCTCAGCATCGGCGATCATGCGATCAAAGTTGGCGCGGTCTTCTACGGTAACTTCAGACTTGTTGATGAGTGCGCCAGCTTCGGCCATCAGGCGATTACGTTTTTCGATAAGAGTTTTCACTTGTGTTTACCTTTGTGTTTTAGCAAGGACAGCAAGTCACCCAGGTGAACGGCTTCCATGCGACAATGCGGACGTACGCGATTGAACGCAGTGGCATGAACCACACGTCCGACATTGCAGGTTGGTCTTGGAGTTACTTGCGCTTGGCTAATTCGAGACGCATATGCAACTTGCGGCGCTCACTCTGCGAGAGTGGCTTGGAGCGATCTTCATCTTGGTTGGGGCAACCGTTCTCTGCGCAATTCTCATCGTCGCAGTCTTCCATCGAACAGTTCTCACAGTCGTCATCCAAGCACTCAGGACAGTCACAGTCGCAACCCTCTTCGTTGGTGCGTGTGATCAAACTGCGGACCGACGGAGGGCAGCTGCGCAGACTCACCGAGGTAGCCGGATAGGCTGCAAAGCTCGTGACGCTGATTTCCGCCAGATTGATGTCCAACAGCGTTCTGACAATGCTGCCGTCAGGTGTTGTTGTCCATTTGTCGCCACCATCGGGAACATTGAAGCCAAACGAGCAAGCGTCTAGGTTGCCAAGACGGATGTTCTCAACCGTGTCTGCTGCGATCGCAGTGTTGGGAAGCGTGGCAGTGAAGGCCAGCCCCTTGGAGTCCTGCGTCAACGTCAGTGTCCCTGCCGAGGTACGTCCCAACAGCTGAGATGGGTTGTGATCTCTGAGCAAGAGAACATCAGGGTTCTCTTTGAGTGTCCGTGTACACATACCAGGCGAACAGACTTCGTTGAAGCCACCAAGGTCAACACTTGGGCTATCCCAAATGATTGCGTACCCTGATAACGTCTTGCTGCCATCTGCCCCTGTAGCGATGCGGATTTCTGTTGCTTTGATACTCCGTTTCTCGTTTTTCATGCTGTCGTCTCCAAGGCTTTCAGGGCCCTCTGCTCTGCGGTGTCTCGATAGGCAACAAGCGTCAGCGCCTTAGTTGCTCTTCGCAACTCATCAGCAGCGATAACATCCATGTCACCAGTCCAGGTAACAGCGCGGTCAGACAGCTTCGTCAGGAACGCAGCCACTGCCCTAGAAGAATCCCAGGTGGTGTCAGGTGCTACTGCCCCTGCAATCGCAGTGACAAGAGGTTCAAAGATCTGGCACACAGTACCCAGGTCGCGCTTGTCTCGTTTGCAGACGCGGCCAACAGCATCGCGTGTGATGCTTAAGAAATGAGCGGTACGAATTGGCTGATCCTGAACGGGATTGTTGTCTACAGGCTGTGTTTGGACGGGTGGAGTCTCCAAGGTCTTGTCAGAGTTCACCATGTTTACTGGCGTCAGGTAGACGTCACCCTCTGGGCCAATTGTGTCCTCGCCTAACTCCCTGCGGACGTCGTTGACTGAGTAGAAGCCCCACTGCCTACCCGTGCCGAACGCGTTCATGGTTGACTGGAAGTCGCCTCTGAGGCGCTCACGAAGGTCGAACATGATGACAGTTGTGTTGGGTTTGCCATTTGGTGCTGGTGGCAGGAGCTTGCGCTTGAACTCTACTTCGATACGCTTCAAAATCGGCGTTAAAGAGTCGGTCACGAACGAAAGAGACTGTTGCTCGTGGTTAGAGTTGCTCAAGCGGGTCATATCGCCCACCATGTTGGGTGGCACTCTGAACGCAGCAGCGATTTCTTGCCTGCTGAAAGCCCTACTAGCCAACAGTTCCTGGTCATCATTGCTCAAGCCGAGCGTCTCGACTCCCATCCCCCCATCTAGAATGCTGACCCTGCGTTGGTTCGCACCTAGGTTCATTTCTTCCCAATCGGTACGGGCCTTGGTCTTGTCCTCAGCCTTCATCTTGCCAGGGACTGTAAGAACGAGGGCTGGAACACTGTTATTAGCTACGCTCCGTGCGCTGAACTTCTGTTGACTGATTGCCAGTCCTAATGTCTGCCTCAGCATCGCAATTGGTGACTGTCCGACGATGCCGTCCCAGCTGAACTGGTGAACGTGTAACATGTCTTTCGCTGCCACGATTCGAGTATGACCAGCAGTTTCCCCGTCACTCGTCTTATACGCCAGCTGCCCATTGACCAAGCGCACGGGCTCCGTCTTCCTAGGGTCGAGGTTCCAGAGTGCCATGGGCTCGCCTGCCATGTTGCGTTCGACCTGTATATAGCCGTTTCCACGCAACAAAAGATGAACTAGTAGCGTCTCGAACAGTGAATATGCGCTGGTGTCTGGATTACTCTCCACTGTCAACAAATGTAGGAGCCAGTTGTCGACATCCAATTCCTTGCCTGTGGGATTTAGGCGAAATATCTGACAGGGTAATGAAGCTACGCTGTCACTCAAAATCCGAACGCAACAAAAAACGGTCGATATGCTGGCAGCCGCATAGTCGTTAATAGTCTCACCCGATTCGTTGAATCGGCTGCCTCCTCCATCGAGGAAATTCCAGATGGAAGACAAGTTAGTCAATCCACCCGCGCCCTGAACTTCGAGCATGTCTCGTTTTTCGTTCTTTTTTTGTACTGCCCTCGTGATCCAAGGCAAGAATTTCATGTTAGGTTTGTTCCTAAGTATGTGATAATGCGTTAGTGGCTTGTGGCCAATGTTTATTGGTGTCTCGCAGGCGGGCATGGGGCTGAAACAGGGCCAGTTAACATGGCTAATACTGACGATTGACCAACACTGACGCGGGCATCCTGCCCATTTGCGTCTCATTTTGGAAAACAACTGAACGGTGTCTGGAAGTTTGTGGCGGGAGCGTCGGTCTGGGCTTCGCCAGTTCTGGATCTCAGAACACCCCTACCGCCACTGTCAACAGGTTGATGCCAAACTGCCGACAGGATAGTTGACAGACTGCTAGGCGAAGCTATCAGGTTGACGAGTCACGTGTAACCAATAAGGAGTCATAAGCTCTGGAGGGTCGAAGCGTGACGCCCACCTTGCGAGGGTAACTAGCTCAACTGCGTCGGGTTCAATGTGGTTCCAGGTCGTGTGAAACCTTTGCGCTTGATAATGAACCGCCGACCAGAACTTCACAGCTTGGTTGCCTCTGAGTGTCGACCTGATTTCTTTAATCGACTCGGCACAGATGGCAGCAGCATCATTAACAAGCTCTCGGCAAGGAAGAAACACGTCAAGATTCAGCTTGTCACCAGACAGATGTGCATCGAGCACGGAGTCATATCCGTGTGCCACCTGCAAAACTGGATTGATGCTTGACTTGGATATTTTCTGCAGTACGGAAGCAAACGCAGTCAACATAAGTATTGCTGCTGTCGATGCATCTGATGGCTCGATCAGCTGTTTATAGACTCTGCGTTCCAAAGCGCTGATGCCACGCACACTGCATTGGAATGTCTGCTGCGGTTCGTTGCAGTCGATTACCATTTTTAGTCGAGGTGCGTCCAGGTTGTTAAACATTGATGGCCTTCTTGCTAGTTACGTCCCGTGTCAACTCGCTAACGACGTCAGGATGCGGACATTCGCTGTGCATCAGCGGATACAGTTGGCTTCCCACGAAGCCACGAACATGGATGACATCTTGTATCTCTGCCACCGTAAATCTCATCTTGAACCGACGAAATTCATTCAGCAATGCATTCCAGGTGGTCAACTTGAGCATCTCGGGACAGATTCGGTTTGAGACAGTTCCTCGTCTCAGCGCTTGGATAAGTTCCAGGTTCATCGATCGAATCTGAACACTGATCATGCCAGACGGCCCAATGTTGTCAGAACCGTCTAACATTTTCTGAATCAACGTGTCGGTGACCGTGCTCAAAGCGTGCAGAATTCCATAAGCTTCTAGCTGCCCTATGGTTGAGCAGGTTAGTCGCCCGCAGACCATACGGGTTTGTGATGGTAGACCTGCAAGTTCATATCCCCAGCGCATTTGGTCGCGTCGGGCCCAGACACTGATTGTTAAGTGCGTGCGCGAAATCATTTCAATGTTCCTTTGTGTTGGTGATTTGGTGTTGCGGAAACAAAAATGGTGACACCGTGGAAACCACAGTGCCACCACGCGCTTGTCAGTTCCCTTTGGCTTGCTGGTGGAAAACTCCCTAAAAAGGCACCAGGGCCAAACTGACAATGTCGAACATATGTTGGGGGTTGGTCGGGCTGCATACTGTGCAGCAGAAACTGAAATAGAGGCGGGAGCCTTGTTGCGGCTCAACCTGCCCCTATTCAATTCGACCGAGGACCAGTCGGTCTATCACCAACACGGAGAAGATGACGTGCTGGCAATCATGAGAACTTTGTACTGCTCCCTCTACTTACATAGTGTGAACTTGAGATTCAAATGTCGGTCAAAATCGGAGAATAGTTCAGCTTTCTTCGCAACTAATTGAAAACACACTGAAAATAGCTTGCTAACACCAAACTTACTCAGTTCACCCACCTGCTTCCTGCCGTGGGTGCTCCGCTGGCTGCCCAGTTAGCAAGCTTCTCACGCAACCCAGGAAACTCAGGCATCGGTAAGTAACCAGAGAACTCACGTTGTGCTGCTCCGAGTGCTTCAATCGCACCCAGCAACAGGCTAAAGGCGTATTCTTTCAGATCCTTTGGTTCCTGTCCCTTGTGCATCTTCAGTTCGGGCCACAGCGCGCCGAAGTCAGCCTTCAACGCGAGAGCCAACATTGTTGACAGTGCTGCGTCACGGTAGTTATCTGGCTTACCAGGTCGAGACTCTATCTGCCTCTGTAGCTCTCGCGCCCAATTTGTAACCACGTTCGCCGTACACGTTAGCAGCTTGGCCGATACGGGCTCCATTGTTGTCAGCTTGGGCTCGACGAAGGCCACAAACTCAACTAGCTCATTGAACTTGTCTTGCAGATTCACTTCTTGTTCTCCTTTGATATCGGGCGGAATTCGCTCCTATTAACGAAACGGCTAACAGGGTAAGGCCCACTCCCGTCAACAAGCTGTTAGCACTTGTTGTTTCATTCTTGGTTTCAAACTGGTAGGACAGGACCGTTGGCTAGAAGACGCAGCAATCCCACTATCCAATGGATAGTCAAGATTATGTCGTCTCTTTACATCGCTGACGCATATAACCAGTTCGTCGATTGAATAGGATTCTCACTCTGCTTTCACGGCAGTAAGCGACGGATACCTTGTATTTTGGACTCAATCGGGTATGGCATGCGCCACGCTGGTCTTCGCCAGCCGAACTAACCCTAAAGCCAGAGGACATCCCTGCCACATCTGACCGACGAAGTAACAGACCGTCTACCATCCAGCACGCCCTTTTGTGAGCGTGTCTAACTTCTTAACCTTTATTGCTTTTCCTATCGGGTGGGGCTTACTGGTTTGTCGACCAGTGGGATTCCCATGGCTGTCCCTCAAGGATTCCGTGCCGTCATTGGGCACAGGTGAAAAGTCGAGACGCACAGGTTAGTAGGCAGTCCGCATGCGTATGACCCAGGTTTTGTATCTGTCGTTCAGAGTGAAGTAGGAGTTTGCCGTGTTCCCAAGCGCCTCACTGAGTTTGCTCTCTAGCGTTCTGGCGTGTGCTTGGTGGGCTCCAATGGATTCTTACCGACAGAGAGGGGTTGTTGTTTGTACTGCTCTCTCCATATGAATAGTGTGAAGTTGAAACTCAAATGTCGGTCGGTTTGTAAATTATTTTTATAAGCTGTTGATAACAAGGCGAATAAAGTTTGACTGGGATAGCACATCGATGACAACAGGGTAGCCTACCCCTCACCCGAATCGGATAAGGGGTGGGAAGATACCCTGTAGCTTCACGGCAGACTATCTTAGCTATTCTGCAGCCCAGCTTGTTCCGTAGCCGTCGCGCAATCCTTTCACGTCACTGCGCAACGCATCAAGATCAACATCGCCGCCATCTTCGAAGCCAAAACTTCTATCGTGACTGGCCACGTCGGCAATGATGTCAGCAGCGGTTAGCCTGTTGTCTTCATCGGGTTTCACCATTGCCTTCGTGCGCTTGTTGAGCTTCCGAAAGACACAGCCCGCGCATTTGCTCCAGCTTCGATTAACTCGTCACGGAAGCCGTTGATGATTGTGGTTACCGTGGTGCGGTGCAGACCCGTTTCTTTTGCAATCTGTACCCTTGGTTTGCCTTCCATGCAACCGGCGGCTATCACAGGCCGCCTACCGCGCATGTTCCGCACGATGTGGTGTATCTTCCGAGACAGCGTGGGGTCATGGGGGCTGTATGGCATGTCATCATCTGTGACCAGGAAGTGAGCAAGGTTCTTCTGAATCTTGTTCTCATCCCAGACGTTCTTCGGTCGATGCTCGGAGTCGTCACCAGCTATACCATCATCAATGCGGATGGGGCCAGTCTTCTTGGCTTCAACGATGTCTTCCTTGAACCGCTGGCCAAAGTTCCGAGTGAAGACCGCGTTGATCCAGTTAACAATTGATGTCGGCTGGCCGAGCTTGTTGGCACCTGCGAATCCATGGATCCCCCTGTCGTTGCCAGTCGGGTGAACAAGTGCGAGATACAACTCCTGCACATGATCATCCGAGTCGCGCAGCCGATTGACTTGGTACACGCGCTTTCGACCTAGCTTGCTGTTCGGGTCGCGTTTTGGACGCAATTTGGCAGCCTTACCTCGGGTGTCCGCGAGGTACCGGATGTAGAAGAACAGTTGCCGCTGGAAGCGATCATCCTCCAGGCCGTACTCTTCGTAGGCGTGAATCAGTGCTTGCTCTTGTTGGCTGTATGCTGCCAACCGAGTGCCTTCATGGATGGCATCGAGCTTTTCAACCAGGGCCCGCTCCCGCCTCTTGCGTGTATGGATAGGATCGCCAGGTGTCAGATGGCGAGGTTCCTTATTCTTGAGTGTCGGCGTGTATTCAAACTTGGGTTGTCTTGCCGTCAACACTGTTGACGGTTGTCGAGGTGGGAGTGTGGCGATCTCCTCACGGTAGGCGCGGTCCATGTCGACAATTTGTTGGCAATCGTCACATCGGCGGGTCATTGGGCAGGCTTGTAGGGTTTGCTCGGAGATTGTCTCCAGGCACTTGATGCAGCGTCTCACTGTTCCTCTTCTTTCAAACGTGTGTCCTGCGTGGTCATAACAGGGCAGACCACACGCAGAGACACGAAGGCCAAAGCAGGTGAACTGCCCAGAGATGGGGAGTATTCAGTTGTGGTTTGCTTTGGTTCCAGCATTGAACGGTTGCTGGCGGACCTTTCAACCCAGTGGGATCTGGGCTGCCTCAAGTTTCTCGCTGAGGAGACGCTACCTAGGATGAATCTGACATCCGCCCTAGCCGGTTCGCGGTGGTCAGCCTTTGGGGCCGACCTGATGTCGTGTTGCAAAGCCCTATAGAGCGGAACATACAAACTCCGCTCCCTAATTATATCACAGTTGACTACAGAAGTCAATAGGCAATGTCTTCTACAAGCATCTGACGTGAGGCGGAATGGCACCCTCCTGCTCCTGCTGACTCGGTAGGCAGGGATGGTGCCATCAGGACTACCGACCGTTTATAGAGGGTAGACCTCTTTTGCACACTATGCATTGTGGTTCAACTGACAAAACGACATCTGCGGCGACCTGTGCCCTTGTTCGGTAAAGGTATGGGGCCGATTTCTACGGTACGCACGACGGTACCGAGATTTGTTTTAGGGTGCCCTAGGATGCCTTACGGTGCCACCGATGCTCCTAGAATCAATAAGTTACAGTCACTGGTATCTGTCACGGCAGAGGTCGCGGGTTCGAGCCCCGTCGTCCCCGCCATACATTCCAAATGACTTACGGGATGATTTGGCGAGTAGAAATCAGTGAAACTGGGTGCAATTTGGGTGCATTTTGCACCCAGTTT
>Ga0207125_10021_pt1 | contig 15539 bp, 17 predicted proteins | sample Alteio_BWMinHeat_19_FD_153556 | JGI IMG/M metagenome (GOLD analysis project Ga0207125, IMG submission 153556) | Enriched cells from forest soil in Barre Woods Harvard Forest LTER site, Petersham, Massachusetts, United States -... | ecosystem: Environmental > Terrestrial > Soil > Temperate forest >...
CTCTAAAGCGATGTTCCAAACTTGGTGAAATCATCTCGAAGACGCCCGCTGTGTTTGTTCTAGATGCGATCTCAGGCCTGGGTGGGCAGGAACTCCATACGGACGACTGGAAGGTGGACGTCGTCGTCGCCGGGTCGCAAAAGGGCTTGATGACGGCACCCGGTCTGGCGATGGTGAGCGTTTCTCAGAAAGCCTGGCCGCTGGTTGAAGCGTCCAAGAGCCCGCGTTTCTACTTTGACTATCGAACGATGCGGAAATCGATCCCAAATAAAGAAACACCCTACACCCCGGCCGTGACACTGGTTGTTTCCATGGCCGAAGCCCTTCGTCATATCAAACAAGAGGGGTTGGAAAACATCTGGGCGCGGCACGCCTGGCTGGCGAACGCAACCCGCGAAGGCGTCAAAGCGATGGGCTTGATGATTTTCGCTCAAACCCCCTGCAACGTGCTCACCTCCGTCAACGTTCCATCCGGTGTCGACGGCAAAAAAATCGTCAAGCGGATGCGAGAAGAGTACGGCGTTTCCATCGCCGGCGGGCAAGTTCAGCTGGAAGGCAAAATTGTCCGGCTGGCGCACATGGGCTATATGGACCGCTTCGACGTGATCATCGGCCTCTCGGCTCTGGAAATGATGCTGCATGACATGGGCTTTAAGCTTGACCTGGGCAAAGGCGTCGCGGCGGCCCAGCGTGTGCTTCTCAAGTCTCCCACAACCGCTCCAGCCGCACCTGCTCCGACGGCCGCGGTCCGTTAACCATGAGCTTTAAAATCCTTATCGCCGACCCGATCAGCGAATCCGGGACACAGGTTTTCCAGAGCAACAACGGGCATTTCAAGTTGGACGCCCGTTCGAAGCTTTCATTGGAGGATCTGAAAAAAGCCGTCGTCGACGCGGATGCCGTGATCGTACGCAGCGAAACCAAGATCACCGCCGATGTCCTGGCCGCGGGCAAGAAGATCAAGATCGTCGGACGCGCCGGTGTCGGCGTTGACAACATCGACGTTGCTGCCGCCAGCCGCCAGGGCGTTTTGGTGGTCAATGTCCCCGGCGGGAACACGATTTCGGCTGCCGAGCACACCGTCGCTCTTCTACTCGCGTTGTCGCGCAACATCCCGGCGGCCAATGACAGCTTGAAACGCGGCGAATGGAACCGGACCCAATTTACGGGGACGGAGCTGCAGGGCAAGACCCTGGGTTTGATCGGTTTGGGCCGTATTGGCCGCGAAGTCGCCAAACGCTGTCAGAGCTTCGGCATGCGGATCCTGGGTTACGATCCTTACGCCTCCGAAGATTACGCGAAAGCGTTCAATATCACGCTGGAACCCTTGGAGACCCTCTACAAAGAAGCGGATTATCTCACGGTGCATGTGCCGCTGAATGAAACCACCAAGCACATGCTGAACGCCAAAACACTCCTTCAGCTGAAACCCGGCGTACGCATCATCAACTGCGCACGTGGCGGGATTATTGATGAGAAAGCCCTGGCCGAAGCGATCAAAAGCGGCCACGTGAAAGGCGCGGCGCTGGACGTCTTCGAAGAAGAGCCTCCATCCAAAGACAACCCTTTACTGCAGCTTCCTCAGGTGATTGTCACCCCCCACCTCGGCGCCGCGACAGAAGAAGCCCAGGTCAAAGTCGCTCAGGAGCTGGCGGAAACGATCCGGGATTATTTCATCAGCGGCACGGTGCGCAATGCCGTTAACCTTCCGGCGATGGGCGCGGAAGAATACCGGGAGCTCGAGCCGTACATTCTCTTAACGGAAAAATTGGGTAAATTTGTCACCCAGATGTTTGAAGGCGCGGTCAAAGAACTGAAGATCACCTACGCCGGAGAGATCAGCCAGAAAAACACGACCCCGCTGACGCTGGCCGCCTTGAAAGGTTTTCTCAGCCCGATCCTGGATCTGGAAGTGAATCTGATCAACGCCCCGCACCTTGCGCGCGAACGCGGCCTCAAATGGGTGGAGACCAAGATCAGCCAGGCGGAAGATTACACGAGCCTGATCACGATCCGCGCGACCTCCGAGAAATCCAAGCTGTCCGTTTCCGGAACGCTTTTGGCGAAAAACAATCCACGGATTGTCGCGATCGATGATCAATCGGTGGACGTCCCGCCTGAAGGCACGATGCTGGTTTATACCAACATCGATCGCCCCGGGGTCATTGGCTTTATCGGCACACTCCTGGGTCAGAACAAAATCAACATCGCCTCGATGCGCGTCGGCCGCAAAGTGACGGGCGGCGAAGCCGTTACCGTCGTCAATGTCGACCATACCGTCCCCGAACCCGTCCTCCAACAGATCCGCGAATTCTCCGGGATTTCGCAGGTCCGATGCGTGAAGCTGTAATCGAAACGTCCTCCACGCTGGCGGCGGAACTCCTCCACGTCACCAAATTCTATCGACGCCGGCACCTCGGCCGTCTGACCGTCACGCGCGGCATCGAAGATGTTTCCCTCGACATCCGCAAAGGCGAGGTGTACGGGCTCCTCGGGTTGAACGGCGCTGGCAAAACAACCACCATCAAACTGCTTTTGGGTCTGCTCTTTCCCTCGGCCGGCGAAGCGCGACTTTTCGATACTCCGTTGCCCAACCGCGCGATCATGCACCGCATCGGCTACCTGCCGGAGCTCCCTACGCTCTATAAATATCTAACCATCGTAGAATTGTTGAACCTCTACGGGGAGCTTTCCGACATGCCTCCGGACCAACGGCGGGCGCGGATTCCTCAGGTCATCCAGGACATCGGTCTGGAACCGCATCAAAAGAAACATCTTCGGGAGTATTCGAAGGGGATGCTCCAACGGGCGGGGCTGGCACAAGCACTTTTGCATAATCCGGACCTGCTCATCCTCGATGAACCGGTGAGTGGATTGGATCCCCTGGGCCTCAAAGAAATGCGCTCTCTGCTTCAACGCTTAAACGCGCAAGGCAAGACGATTTTCTTTTCCTCCCACATCATTTCTGAAGCGGAAAAATTATGCCACCGCGTAGCGATCTTGCAGGATGGACGCCTCGATCGCGTTTTCGAGAGGCGGGAATGGACCGGGCGTGATGGCCGGCTGGAAGAACTCTTCCTGGAAACGATCCATGCGTAAGGTCCTGGGCATCGCCCGCTACACTTTCACCGAGATTTTCCGGAATAAAGTGTATTACGTGCTGGTTTTATTTGCCTTCGTCCTGGTAGGGGCCGCGCTGCTTCTCGGCGCCTTAGGCGGCGAGCAAAAGAACCGCATGATCATCGACTTCGGTCTGGTCAGTATCGAGGCGTTTACGCTGTTGGTGGCTGTCTTCGCCGCGGTAACCCTCGTCCTCGAAGAAATGGAATCCAAGACCCTGTACCTGGTGCTTTCGCGGCCCGTGGCCCGTTACGAGTTTGTCCTGGGACGCTATCTGGGGCTGCTCCTGCTTTTGACGGCGACCTTTCTTTTTATGGCGAGCAGCCATATGGCTCTTTTACACGTTGAACATATCTCTATCGATTCAGGATATGCGCTTAGCCTGCTCTATTCCTGGGAAAAAATCGTTCTGATTACAGCGATCGGGATGGCCTTCTCCTTGTTTGCGACGTCAACCGTTTCCGCGGTCGCGTTCACTTTCTTTTTTTGGATCATGGGTCATTTCAGCTCTGAGATTCACTTTCTGGCCCAAAAAACGAGCAAGCCGCTCCTGACCGCGCTGTTTAATGCTTTTTACTACCTCGCTCCGAATTTCCAAGTCATGAATCTTCGCGACCTACCCTCCGCCTCCCTGGCGGGTAGCGGCTGGCTCTGGCCGGCCGCGGGGTATGGGATCTGTTACACCGTGAGCTGTCTGGCCGTTGTGATCCTTTTATTCCGTAAGAAGGAGTTCTAAAGCTCATGACGTCTGCCCGACCTGCGGCGTTGACACTGTTGGCCAGCCTGGGTTTGGCGATGGTCTTGTTAGTTCAACTTGTCGGACGCTATCACAACCCTTATCCTTCGATGACGGCCAGCTTGTCCACGCCCCAGGCCAACCTGGGGGATGTGGGAGGCGTGGCTTTGGGCTTGAGGCGAATTTCGGCGGATCTGGCCTGGATTCAGACCCTCCAATATTATGGGACCCTGGAACCCGGTCAATCCGAGTCTGACTTCGAAAATGGCTTGGGTCACTACCCTCTGTTTCTTGCCCATTGCCGTCATGCCGCTGGTATTGATCCTTATTTCACCTACATTTATCTCTACGGGGGGTCTGTACTCGGCTGGAATTTGAACAGGTTATCGGAGGCCGAGGAGTTGCTCAGAGAAGGTATCGCCCGCAACCCTACCGAATGGCGCCTGCCGCAATATTTAGCGGGTCTGGCATATCAAAAAAACCACGATGTGATTGAACTGATGCGCTTTCTGGAGACCATCGTACAAGACCCTCAATGCCCCCTCATGATGAAGGCCCTATTAGCAAACCTATACAAAAAACAACGTCTTTTTGATAAGGCCATAGCGCTATGGGAAACCATCTATCAGAATGGCGACGCGGATTATAGGCTCCGCGCCATCCGCCAGGTCCAGGACATCCAGCGGCTGAAACACCTGCCATCTTGACAAGAATACCCCCCTTTTAGTAGAGTATTGACATCCCGAAGTTGTCGCACTAGCATCATTAGATTGCGAAAGTAGGGTCTCGCAATCTAATGTTTTTTTTACCCAGACATCCCTTCTAGCCGGTTGCCGTGCCTGTCTAAACCCACATCGCAGAAAGGCGGATCTTATATGGCTCGTAAGAAAGTGAAGAGCAACGTTGCTACTGTCACCGATGCCACTTTTTCTAAGGAGGTCCTACGCTCCGATATGCCCGTTCTGGTTGGTTTCTGGGCACCCTGGTGCGCTCCTTGCCATACCTTGCCCCCCATGCTTCAGGAAATCATTGATGACTATTTCGGCAAGGTCAAAGTCGTTCAGCTCAAAGTGGACGAGAATCCCGGGCTGACCGAAGAATACCGCATCAGTTCGATTCCTACCCTTATCTTGTTCGAAAACGGCCGGATGGTTGGTAAACGGACCAGCGCCGATACCAAAGAAGATATCGCGGAGTGGCTCGATCGCCACATCGACGAACCCGTCGGCTTCGGAATTTAACGATCTACATAAACTTCGGGAGGTGATTACGATGGGACCTCAGAAACCCTGCGGCTGCTAACCGAGTAAAGCTTCTGGTCATATGAAAAAGACGACTCCTCACGGGGCCGTCTTTTTTATTTATTGAGGGGTGGCTGGAGGTGTTGCCGGAGGAGCCGCGGGTACGGGAGCCGGCGTAGGCGCCACTGCCGCAGGAGCAACCGGTTTGGGTTTGGAGATCACGTACTCGGATGGCATCAGCGGCGGCGGAGTTGCCGTTTTTAAGTGTTCCCGGATCATGGGCATCATGTCGCAGGTCGAATGATAAAGCAGGGACGGATCGGGACGATCTGAGGGGATAACAAACCGTACCTCTTTGCCGCATACGATGCATGGGCCTTCAATTTGATCCACATCATTGGACCACGTCACTCTTGTCCGTTTCATAGCTGTGTCCTCAACTGAGATGGCGCCCGCCGTCCACGCGCAGGGTTTCGCCGGTCACGAAGTCTGTTTCTACCAAAAATAGCACCGCCTTAGCAATTTCCTCGGCTCCCCCCCACCGGCCCAGAGGCGTTGCTTCTCGAACCGCTTTATCCTCTTCCGCCGTAAGGCCTTTCGGAGGGATCATCGGGCCAGGTGCGATCGCATTGACGAGGATGTTGGGTGCCAGTTCCAGCGCTAGAGCCTCTGTGACGGCTTTAATAGCCGCTTTAGAAGCATAATAGGCAGAGTACTCTTTATACCTCGGCCGGCCGCTCGCAGGGGTCCAGTCAGAAATATGAATGACTCGCCCTCCCCCTGACTTTTTCAGCAGGGGCGCTGCCGCGAGTGTCAGCAAATACGCACTCCGAGAATTCGCGGTCAGGTGAGCATCCCAGGCGTCCGCCGGGTTTTTAAAAGAGTCCGTCCGTTCATAGATCGACGCCAGATTAACGATCACGTCGAGCCGTTTAAACTGACTTTCGACGGATTGGATCAGTTGCTGGATGGAAGCCGGTTGCGCGAGGTCCGCTTGTAAAGTTGAAACGCCAATCCCCTGGGACTGCAATTTGGCGGCGGTAGATTCCACCGCAGATTTCGAAGACCGCCAAGTCAAAACAATCCGGGCCCCGCGGCGTCCCAGAACCTGGGCCACCGCCTCCCCCATACGCGTTCCCCCGGCGATGAGCGCTACTTTATCTGTGAGATCCATCGTCGTGCATTTTAGCAAATAGCCAATAAGCCGCGGTTCGACTTCGCTCACCGTTTCTCACGTAGCACTGAGCGAAGTCGAAGTGCTTTGCTATAATAACTGCGTTTTAACGCAAATATTTGGCCGTTTTGCCCCCATCGTCCAGCGGTTAGGACGCTGCCCTTTCAAGGCGGAAACTCGGGTTCGATTCCCGATGGGGGCACCAATTTTTTCGCGTCGCTGGGTCCGTAGCTCAGTGGTAGAGCATTCGCCTTTTAAGCGAAGGGTCATGGGTTCGAACACCATCGGACCCAGCGACGCGAACTTTGTTCTTTATCCTCTTATGACTATTCACGACGTCTTCAACGCCGACCACATCAAACTCCGGCAATTGATCCAAGAAGTCCAAGCCGCCCTGGCCCATCCCGAAAAGCTGGAAGAGGTCTTTCTGAAACTTCAGAAGGAAACCCGCGCGCACTTCCGGAAAGAGGATGAGGTCTACTACCCGCACGTCGATGCGGGCAAAAAGATTGCCGACCGGGACCTGATGCACACGCTGCGAAACGACCACGCCGCGGTCGTCTTCGCCCTGGAAAGCCTGGCCATTCGGCTGCGCAAAAAAGTTCCGGTGTCCGAATGGAAAGTGAAATTTGAAACGATGATCAACGTCCTCCTGCCGCATTTCGAGCATGAAGAAAAAGTCCTGTTTCCGGAAGTGGAGCGGGTCCTGCCTCCTGCTGAATTGAAAACGCTCCTCGACAAGGTCCAGGCGCTCGAATGAAACTTCCTCTCGCCCGACGGACCCGGCGGATGCGGCGTTCCACCATCCGCGAGATCCTTAAACTCATGGCCCGCCAAGGAATCATCTCGTTTGCCGGCGGATTGCCGTCACCCGATCTATTCCCGCTTAAACATTTCGCGACCGCGATGCAGGACGCCTTCCGGATCGACGGTGCGTCCGCCCTCCAGTACGACGTGACCGAGGGTTACCTGCCCTTGAAAGAATTTCTCTGCGGCTGGCTGTCCAAGCGCGGGGTCCGTTGCCGTCCCGAAAACCTGCTGCTCACCAACGGCTCCCAGCAGGCGCTGGACCTGATCGGCAAGATCCTGATCGATCCGGGAGACCGCGTTCTCGTTGAAGATCCGACCTATCTGGGAGCGATCCAGGCGTTTGATCCCTACGAAGCCCGCTACGCGACCGTGCCGATGGATGACGAAGGGATGCGGATCGCCGACCTGCAGACCGTGATCCGTGCGCAGCGTCCCAAATTCGCTTATCTGGTCCCCACCTTTCAAAACCCGTCCGGGATCACGATGACGCTCTCCCGGCGCCGTCAACTGCTCGATATCCTGCATCAGAAAAACCTCTACGCGCTGGAAGACGATCCCTATGGCTTCCTGCGATGGTCAGGAGAGAAAGTGCCCTCGTTGTACGAACTGGCGGGCGGTAAGGGCGTCATCTACACATCGACCTTCTCGAAAATTCTGTCGCCGGGGATCCGTCTGGGGTTTGTTGTGGCCGAACCCGATGTGATCGCATCACTCGTCCTGGCGAAACAGGCCGCCGACCTCCAGCCCAACACCTTGATCCAACGCGCGGTTTACCATTACTGCAAACGCGGCTATCTGGATCAACACATCCCGTTCATCATCGAGGCCTACAAGAAACGCGCGGAGTGGATGCTGGAGGCGATGGAATGCTCTTTTCCATCGACGGTGGAATGGGTCCGGCCGGAAGGCGGGATGTTTATCTGGTGTCGGTTAAAGAAAGGCCTGTCCGCGACGCGGCTGTTTAAAGAAGCGGTGAAACAAAATGTCGCCTTTGTGGCCGGCACGGTTTTTCACGCCAATGGCGGCGGGGACGACACGCTGCGGCTGAATTTTACGAACTCCAACGAAAAGCAGATCCGGGAAGGCGTTCAGCGCCTGGGCAAGGTCTTCGCCCGCACATAGGGCGCCAGCATCCGACGCACCAACGCCACAGGCAACCCCACCACGTTATCGTAATCCCCCTTGATCACTTTAGCGATCGGGTCGTTTTGGCTTTGAATCGCATAAGAACCGGCTTTGTCCAGGTTCTTGTGCGACAGACGCAGCAGTGTATCAATCGGCAGCTTTTTCATACGCACATGAGAGACCGCGTAGCCGACCCTGGAAACCCCGTTCGACGAATCGATCAAGGCCACGCCTGTGAACACCTGATGCGTTGTCCCTGACAATCGGTACAACATGCGATACGCATCGTCGGCGTCTTTGGGCTGCCCCAGGATCTGATCCCCTAAAATCACCAACGTATCCGCCCCCAGCACCAACCCCTGTTTCAACCGTTTAGCGACGGACTCCGCCTTGCGTTGGGCCAGTTCCTGGACGAGCCGATGGGGTCGTGTTTCCTTGGAGACCTCAGACACCCCGCTGGGAATAACCCGAAAAGGAATGCCCAGGGTTTTGAGCAGAGCACGCCGGCGCGGCGACTTGGACGCCAGGATGAGGGTTACTTTTTGACGGACTGTTTTAGCCATTTCAAATAATCGGGGTTGCCTTTGATGACGGGAACGGCCAGGATCTCCGGCACGGTATAGGAATGTACGGATTTGATGCGCTGGGCCAGTCCAGCGAATTTTTCAGAGGAGGTTTTGATCAGCAGGAGCACTTCATCAGCCCGCTCGATCTTGCCTTTCCACCAATAGGTAGATCGCACCTGCGGCACAAGGCTGATGCAAGCCGCGAGCTTTTCCCCCACCAGCGTATCGCTTAGCGTCTGAGCTTCCGAGAGGGATGAGGCGGTGCAGTACACAAGGATGGCGGACATTTTTACGCTCTAGCAGGGAGACGACTGGGTTCGGTGCTGGTGGGCATACCGCACATAGTCTTTGGGGCGATGGTGCAGGAGTTTCAGTTCTTCACGGTTCAATTTTCGAACGACTTTCCCTGGCACGCCTAAAACGAGTGAGCGCGGCGGAATGCGCGCGTGTTCAGTCACTACGGCGCCTGCGCCGATCAAGCATTCCGATCCGATGACCGAGCCATCCAGCAGGATCGCGCCCATCCCGATGAGCGAATAGGACCCTACACGGCTTCCATGAATGATGGCGGCATGCCCCACGGTGACTCCTTTGCCCAGAACGACCGGTAGGCCACGACTGGTGTGCAGCACCGTGCTGTCCTGGACATTGCACTGTTCTCCCACCGTGATCTGTTCGATATCGCCGCGCAGAACGACCAACGGCCAGATCGAAGATTCTTTATTCAACGTCACGCGGCCGATAACCTCTGCCGACGGATGCACGTAGGCGGTGGGGTGGATTTTAGGGACAGCTTCTTGAAAGCGACGCCGCATTTAACGTTTCCCTTTGCCCCGGCCCACCAAACTCAGGAGAATGGCTTTCTGAATATGCAGACGGTTTTCGGCCTGATCGAATACGATCGAGTGCGGACCTTCGATGACCTCATCGGTGATCTCTTCGCCGCGTTTCGCGGGGAGACAGTGCAGGACGACCACACCGGGCTTGGCTTGGGTCACTAAACTTTGATTGATCTGGAAAGGCTGAAAATCCTGTTTTCGCCGGGACTCTTCGGATTCCTGTCCCATGGAGGTCCAGACATCGGTATATAAGACGTCCGCTCCCTGGACGGCCTGCGCTGGATCATGGACGACGTCCAGCCTACCGCTCGAAGTCTGCGCCAGGCGCTTGGCTTTGGCTAGAATGTCTGGGTCCGGCTGGTATCTTTCAGGACACGCGAGGACGAAATTCAAACCCAAAAGACCCGCCGCGAGCATCCAGGAGTAAGAGACGTTATTGCTGTCTCCCAGAAAAACAATCCGCAGCTTGCGTAAAGCGGCCATTTTTCGACCGTTGCGCTCCCAGAGAGTCAGAAGGTCGGCCAGTACCTGGCAGGGGTGTTCATTGTCTGTAAGACCATTAATCACCGGGATAGAGCTATATCGGGCGAACGTCTCCACGTCGGCGTGTTTTCGGGCTCGGATCATCAACGCATGGATGTAGCGGCTCATGGTCCGGGCCATGTCCGGGACCGTTTCCCCGCGCTTCCACTGGAGCGACTCCGACTGCAATACCAGAGGGAAACCACCCAACGCCTGAATGCCTGAGGCGAAGGAGACGAGTGTACGGGTCGACGGCTTCTCAAAAATCAAGGCCACGGTCTTACCGGCCAAAACCTGAGGGCTTTTGGCGCTTTTCTTGAGCTTGGCGGCCGCTTGCAGCAAAGCCTCCACCTCGCGAGGAGTGAGATCAGTTATGGAAATGAGGTCTTTTTTAGGCATAAAGGAAGCCTTATTTTATTAAAAAAAACCGTCTGAGGGTGGTTCTTAAGGGCCCCAGGAAGGATCGAAACATTCGCCCGGGACTTCGCCGACCTGGTGGGGGTTTGACCCGTCAGCGCCCATGACGAAAATCTGGCGGCGTCCGTTGCGGCTGGACGCGAAAACGATGAAACGACCGTCCGGTGACCAGGTAGGACTCTCATTCCGAGCGTTTCCTTCGGTCAGCGACTGGTTGTTCCGGCCGCTGGGATCAATCGTATAAATATCGTACTGCCCCTGGGCCCGCTGACGTTCGTAGGCAATCAGCTCACCCTTCGGTGACCAGGCGGGAGCATCGACCCATTGGCCATAGGTAAGCCGTTGGGTGTTCGCACCGGTGGTATCCATCACATAGAGCTCGGGGCTCCCCGCTCGGTCAGAAATGAAAGCGATCTGCTGACCATTGGGTGAAAAAGTCGCGCTCGTGTCCACCCCCGGGGAGTAGGTCAGGCGCCGGACAATATGGCCGTTCGGCTCGATCAGAAAAAGGTCAGGATCACCGCCTCGGGACAAGGTAATGGACAGTGTTTTGCCATCCGGCGACCAATGCGGACCGGTGTTCAACCCCTGCCGCATGGAAAGCTGATGAACCGCGCCGCCCGGGAAATCCAGGAGGTAAGCGTCTGGGTTTTGCGCCTTGTAGCTGTTGAAGGCGATCATTCTGCCATCCGGAGACCATTCCGGAAGGAGAGCGATGGACCGGTCAAAGGTCAGATGCATCACGTTGGCCCCATCATAGTCCATCACGTAAATTTCTTTGTGGTGGGTCTGGTTATTCACGAAGGCGATCCGTGTATGAGCGATCCCCGGTTGGCCGGAGAGCTGAAAGGTGAGCTGATCGGACAACAAATGCGCCAGCCGGCGGGCGGCCTCGCGGGAGGAATCCCCCTGTTTCGCGTAAAGGATTTTACCGGAGGCGGCATCGATGATCTTGCACTCCAGCGATATTTTCTGCCCATCGGATTTGACGTCTCCGGTAATCACGACCTGAGCGCCCAGAGATCCCCACGCCACGCTGTCCAGCTTGCCCCCCCGAGGGTGCGGGGCCGCCTTCAACAACATTGAAATACTTGGAGAACAACAGATCTTCACGGACGACGGAACGAAGCTTTTCGGCTATCGCATTAACGTCTGAGGAAGCCGCCGAGAAATTCGGCAGGCCTACACCCAACGCTTTTCCCGCTCCGCCATAGGCTTGTAGACCGAGGTAGACGTCCGATGCATGCACGGTCGAAGTGAGAATGAACGGCAGAAGGAAAAAGCGTCGAAATGCACCTTTTCTCATCAGGGGTTATTCCGAGGACTTCAAGATATCGCGGGCCGACTTGGCGAGTTCGTGATGCGGGTAGTCTTTGATCAGCCGGCGGAAGGCCTTGACGGCTTCGTCACCGTTGTTAATCTGCTGGAGTGAAACCCCTCTTTTGAAAAGCGCTTTAGGGGCATATTCGCTTTTGGGAAATAAATCAACGACACGGCCGTATTCGCGTCCGGCATCGGCGTAGTTCTTGCGCGCGTAGTCACATTCTCCGATATAAAACTGGACCTGCGGCGCCAGCTCACTCTTGGGGAATGACGTCATGAAATTGCGGAATCCGACCACGGCCAGATCGTACTTACCCGCCTGGTAATCATTGTAAGCAAGGCGGAAGGCATCTGACGGGTTGGATGCGGTGGCCGGGCTGGAGGTCCCCGTGACCTGGCCGCTCAGCACGTTCATGCGCCGGGCGATGTCGGATTGCAGATCATCCAGCTTCTGCGAGAGGGTGGTCATGCGTTCCTGGCTGGATTCCAGCTGACTGTTGAGAGACTGCAGATTTCCGCTTAATTCCGACATCTTGGTGATCAGATCGACCTGGCTCCGATGGACTTTCTCCATGTCGGCATCGACCTTCAGCATGTCCTGCTGGGTCGCCAGCATGCACCCCTGAAAAATCAGGAGAGCGGGAAGGAGGTATAGGGTCTTTTTCACTTGCTCTCGGTGGCCTTCATGCGGGCCTTGGAGTCGGCGCGACGGTTCTTAGACCAGCAGTCCTCCGTATGGCCATCACAAATCGGCTTTTCTTTGCCATAGGAGATGGTGGCGATCCGGCTGCCGTTAACGCCCAAGGACATGTAGTATTCACGCACCGCGGCGGCGCGGCGTTGGCCGAGACCCAGGTTATATTCCGTCGTTCCCCGTTCATCGCAATTGCCTTCGATCAGGACTTCCCAATCAGCATGCTGTTTTAGGGCTTCGTAGTTTTTCTGGAGGATTCCTCGGGCATCATCGCGGAGGGTGGATTGATCCAGTTCAAAATAGACGGTCACTAACTCAGGGACTTCCTGATAATCCTTACCCCGGAGCGAAGGCTCTTCCACGGGCTGATTTTTCTGGGTGTCTTCAGCCTTAGGCTCCTCTTTTTTGACCTGTGCTTTTGGCGGGCACCCCGTCAAAGACAGCGCCAGAGCACCTAAACCAAAAACCATGGCAAAACGATATCTCATCAGAACCTCCTACTTTTCTGTACGTTATTACAGCTAGTTTAGCACGGCAACCCCAAGCGTTGTCAATCAAAATCCGTCGGATTTTTCGTGCAACCCGCAACATTTAACATGGCTGTAACAGGAATTTAATCAAACTGTAACTTCTATCCCTCATACTTAAGCGACGGTAAATCCCATGAACAATCAATTACTTAAACAGAAGGGGCAGGTTCTCTACGGTCTCTATTATCTCAAACCGCTAAGCGGCTGGAGGCGCTGGACCGTCTTTTTAACAAGCCTGTGTTTGACGTTGACCATGGGCGTTTCGGCTTTTGCGGCAGGGCCGGGAACCACCACAGCGGAATTGCTGAAAATACCCGTCGGCACCCGAGCCATAGGTATGGGTGAGGCGTTTACGGCTCTCGCGGATGATTCCTCTGCTATGTATTGGAACCCGGCCGGCCTGTCTCGTCTTTCCCAAAAAGAAGCCACCTTCATGCATTCCTCTCTCCTCGAAAGTGTCCACTATGAACACCTGGCTTTTGTGGCTCCGACTGACAATTTCGCGTTCGGCACGAATTTCTCCTATTTAGGTTATGGAGATATCGCCGGATTCGACAACTCGGGTGCTCCCACCGGTAATGTCAGTGCTTATTCGTATATTTTAAACGGTGGGCTGTCCCGATCGTTCTTTGGTTCCCTGTCTCTGGGGGCTTCCGGCGGCCTGATTCATGAAAGTCTGGCGGATAATTCGGCCAATACCTTCGCGATGAATGCCGGAGCGCTCTATACCCTGGACGCGCACCCCTGGAGCGGCGATTATCACCTCGGGTTGGCGGTCCAGAACCTGGGCCCCGGCCTTAAATTTGTTTCCGAACGCGATCCGCTCCCACGGAAAATAAAGATCGGAGCGGCGGCGGAAGGGATTAAAACCCTTCCTCTCAACCTGACCGCTGACGTCACGGTGCCTAATGACAACGACGCCTACGTCTCGCTGGGGTCGGAATACTGGTTTAAAGAAATCATCGCGCTGCGTCTGGGGTATGCGGGGTCCAACGATGAAGGGCGCGGGTTGCGTGTTGGCTTTGGCTTAAAATACTCCGGTATGCTCTTGGACTACGCCTACGCCGGGTTTGGTGATTTCGGAGCCACTAACCGGATCAGCCTCTCCATGCGTTTTGGTGAAAAAGTGCGCCAGCTGAACAGCGGCGAGCGGGCGATCCTGAAAGAAGCCAAGGCCTCGGAAAAAGACGGGGCCTTTGTGCCGGCGATCATCGCCTATAATGAACTCCTGGACCAGGACCCGGCCAACGATCATATCCTTCACTACATGATTAAAACCTACGATAAAATGTACAAAGCGGAAAATGTCGATGCCCTGGCTGAAAAATCTGTTCCGATTCCTTCCCCTGAAGACGCCGCGATGGCGGAACTCTTACCGGAAGTTCCGTCAGCGGCCACGCAAAACGCCGCCGTGGCGTCGGCGGACATCTTGGGCGATGACCCGCTCAACCTCAACAAACTTCCTGAAGTCAGCGCCCTGGACGTTAGTGTCGGAGCCCATGTCAAAGACGTTTCGGCTCCTAAAACCCCATCCGCTATTCCAGACCTTCCTCCTTCCGAAACAAGCGGAACGAGTGCTTCACCTAACGCACCGGCGCTTTCGCCTGCGGATATTTATGGGAATTGAAGAAATATTTGATATCCATATGGGGAAAGAATGAGAACTAAATTATCGAAATCGATCTTCGTTGCACTAGCCCTTTCCCTGACCTTTACGGGTCGGGCGGTGTACGCGGATTGTGGCAACCCCAACGGCGGTGCATGTTCCGCCGATGTGGATTGTGGATGTGGACCAGGCTGGAATGGTTCTGGAGCATGTCTTGATAATGGCGTGAATTGCGAATGTGATTTCCAACCCTGTGGCACGGGCGGGCAAGGTGCTTTTTGTGGCGCATCAACGGGCGGAGATTTCCCTTTTTCTTGGAATTGCACCTCCGGCTTAAATTGCACGCCCCCTAGTCCGGGTGGCTCCTACACGGGGACCTGCCAGCCTCCGCCTACGACAACGACGATCCCGTCTTGCAATACAAACGGAACCAGCTGTGGACAGGCAAGCGACTGCTGCAGTGGAGAATGCTGTGGAGGGACGTGCGCTGGTTCAGGTTCCTGTTTTCGATGCTTTGCGAACAATGCGGGGTGTCATGTAGACAACACCTGCGGTCAACCCAGTAGCAGTGCTTCGTGTACTACAGACTCAACGTGCAATGCGATCGGAGGCTGTGCACCCACCACGACTACCACCACGACCTCAACCACCACGACCGCCACCACCACAACAATCATCGGAACAACAACCGTCGGAACAACAACCGTCGGGACAACAACTGTCGGGACAACGACCGTCGGGACAACGACCGTCGGGACAACGACAAGCGTAACGACGACGATCCTTGCGACAACAACCAGCGTAGCGACGACCACGACCTCAATCCCCTTGAGAGC
>Ga0207125_10151_pt1 | contig 15448 bp, 10 predicted proteins | sample Alteio_BWMinHeat_19_FD_153556 | JGI IMG/M metagenome (GOLD analysis project Ga0207125, IMG submission 153556) | Enriched cells from forest soil in Barre Woods Harvard Forest LTER site, Petersham, Massachusetts, United States -... | ecosystem: Environmental > Terrestrial > Soil > Temperate forest >...
TTGTTCCTGTCGAAAACGGAGTCAACTGGATAAAGCTTTGCGTCGAGGGGATGATCTTGAGGGGAGCGACCCCGAGCGAACTTCCGCCGTCCAGCGTGAACGTCACGTTCCCAGTAGGCACGCCTTGAGCGGTTGGAGTACTCTTCACGACCGCGGTGAACGTCAGGCTTCCAGGAAGCGTCAACGTCGGGCTATTCGAGGTCAGCGAAGTCGAGGTCGGGGCCAGGTTTGTCTGGGCCATCGCCGCAGTTGTCGCCAAAAGTACGAGCGCTGTGCGCAGGAATATTGCCAGGGAGTTCATGCCGTTCCTGTTCATTGCGCCGCCCCCGCCGGATTAGTGCGCTTTACTTCAGGGACGAACATCACTCGCGAACTCGCCATATCACCGTCAAACACCCAAAGAGGTCCAGATCCAAGTTCATTCAAACGGAATACTAGATTTCCCGACATCGGTAACAACCCCGAAGGGGAACAACTGCAGGCGACCCTCTCTGATGCAAGCTTCTTTGACAAGTCGATCCGCACAATTGACGTTGCCAATCCTGTATTCAGGATCAGTGCCCATCGCCCATCGGCAGACGTCCCAACCGCCGATGGAAGTGAGATCCCGTCAGTCGCCGCCGCAACCTGCGTCAAAGCGGCACCGGTTGACAGACCGCTTTGTCGCCAGAGGATGTTCTTGCCCGCGTCTGCGAGCAATGCGTTGTCCGATCCGGGTAGGAAGGCCAGCCCGCCGAACCCCGTCAGAGACGCGATAGCTGGCACCAAACTCCCATCGGCCGCCACCCCTGCGACGGAAACACCTCCGCCCGGCTGGTTGAACGCGACCAGAATCGCACCCGAATCGGCAACCGCTGCTCCAGCAAGTGGCGCGGAATTGGAAAGCTGCACAATCTTCGCCGAGGGCGTCGAGGGCAAGCCATCGAGCAACAGGACGGCCGACGCATCGGACGCGTAAACCAGTGCACTCGAACACCCTGGGCTGAAAGCGATCTGCTGCCTGGCCGACAACGCCTCCGCCAAATGCGTTGGCTGCCCCGAGGGTAAGCTGACGAAGAAGACTGCTCCTGAAGTTCCAGTGAGCACTGCATAGTTCTTATGAGCACAGGCGGTCGCCGCGGCAAAGCTACCGTCCGCAAAGATGGGTGCCCCAAAATATGCAGCTCCCGGCAGACCCAGGACAGGTCGAAGTCCCTTCGCCGCGGAGTCCCACACGTAGCCCATCACAGGACCCGCGGCAACGTTGCCGGCTGTCCCGGTGGTGGTAGTCCCGGTATTCGAAGTTATTGGAGTAGCCGAGTGCGTCCCGCACCCGGTCAAGCTGAGCAGTAGGCCCAAAGCTATGGAAGATGCTCTGTGCCGTCGGAATCCCTTATCGAGGTGTAGGAGCATCGGTGAGTCCTTGCTGAATTGAACCACTCCCTAAAACACAACGCTGCAAAGATACCATGCAAATGAAGTGGGATGTTCTGACATTTGCTAGTAATTAACTAGTTAATAAGAGGCAAGCACGACCATCTACCCCGACTCCTGGCCGCCCAGACACCTGTTGCATCGCGATGAATGAAAACCCGGAAAGATTAAAAATCACGATCGACGAACGCATTTGAAATATATCTGGACGGGCGCTCCGTCGTACAATACCCGGCAATGGCCACGTTGGAACAGCAGCGGTCGGAACTGGAAGCCCTGCTTGGAGATAAGTACGATGTCCTTCATCGCATTGGCGGCGGAGGCATGTCGCAGGTGTATCTCGTTCGACACCGGATGCACGGAGGTTTGTTCGCGGTAAAAGTCCTGGCAGACCACTTGGCTCAGGATCCGAGGATCGTCGCCCGATTTGAGCAGGAGGCAAGAACTGCGGCTTCGTTATCCGGCCATCCCAACATTGTGCCCATCTTCGATGTTGGAGAAGGACAGGGCCTCTATTACCTCATCATGCAATACGTGGCGGGTGAGGATTTGGGTAGTTACCTTCGTAGGGAAAGAAAGGTTTCGCCGACGTGTGCAGCGAATGCCCTGGCCCAAACGGCCGAAGGCTTGTTGTGGGCCGAGTCGAAGCGGGTCGTTCATCGCGACCTGAAACCGGGAAATATTCTGCTCGATACAACGGGTCGAATGCTCCTTCTAGATTTCGGCATCTCGAAGATTACCGACATCGCAGACGGTCTCACGCGCCCCGGCGAAAGCCTCGGAACTCCGTACTACATGAGTCCAGAACAGATTCGTGGTGAGGGCTGTGACACCCGCAGTGATCTATATTCGCTGGGCGTAGTTTTCTTCGAACTGCTCACGGGAACCCGTCCGTTTGAAAACGAATCCTGCGCAGCCATCCAGATCGCGCATCTCTCCGTCTCCCCGCCCTCGGTGCTCGATCTTGACCCAATGTTGCCGCCCGCTTGCGATCCCATCGTCCAAAAACTGATGCAAAAGGACCGCATTGAGCGGTATCAGTCGCCACGCGAACTGCTGGACGAACTGATCGCGCTTGGCGCAAGCTCCGGTCCGGGAAGCCTGCGGCCGCAGATCGATCCCTCTCTGGCGACTGAACTTTCTCAATCGGCACACGCATCAACCGGCAGGCAGGCCGGCAGTTCGGCGACGACCCAGAAGACCATCCCAACAAAGACGCCTGCTGCTCCTGTGGCGCCGTCGCCAGTCAGCAGCGGCGTTGCAGACGAAAAAACCGACTTAGCTTCCCCGCCACCGAGGACCAAGAGATTTGGGCTGCTGACCGCCGGAATCCTTGGCCTGCTGGCAGTTGTCGTCGTTGTTCTCGGCGTGCTGGCGGCTACCGACAAGCCGCAACCAGTAATTGCGGATGTCCATGGCCGGATGCTGCTCGTTCCCTCCGGATCGTTTGTCTTCGGAGATAACTTGCCAGGTTCACCCCATGCGAAGCAGAGCGTTACCTTGCCGGGCTTCTACATCGACGAAACGGAAGTATCGAATGCGGAATACAAGCGCTTCTGTGACGCGACCGGTCACGCGCCTCCCGTGTCTGCCGACTATGCTTCTAAAGCCGACCACCCAGTCGCCGGCGTAACCAAGGAAGATGCTGACGCTTATGCAGCATGGGCCGGTAAGCGACTCCCTACCGAAGAGGAGTGGGAGAAGGCAGGCCGCGGGCCGGATGGCCGGGCTTATCCCTGGGGATCCGATCCGTGGGTTGAGGACATTCCAACCGCTCTCCAGCCGGTCGATGCCCTGGCGTCACGAAAGAGCCCTTACGGCGCCCTCAACATGGCTGGCAACGTATTCGAGTGGACCACGTCCCCCTTTCCAGCCGGAGAGCTTGAGTTCGCCAACATGCAGTCGATCCTCGGTTCGGCTTCTTTTTCGAAGGACTGGTTTACCATCAAGGGCGGCAGTTTCGCGCCTCATTCCGAATTGTTCTTCCGGTCCTGCATGCGCCGGGGATTTCCGTCGGACCAGCGCTCGCCGTGGATCGGCTTCCGCTGCGTTCGGGAGCTACCCCACAATGGCCTCGTGGCCCGAATTCGATCCTGGTGGTCCAGATAGCGAGGAATATGTATAAGTTCATCGCCTTAACCGCAATTATGATCGGAGTTTCCTGGTCAGCGATTGCTCAGCAACCTGAGTTGCACGCTCGTGACGTATTTTGGTCGGCCAACGATCTGGTCGCAGTCAGCCCAAATCCGGGCGCGAAGCCGGCTGCCCAGTCGAAACCCACTTCGGCCGAGGCAACGCACAAGCCGACGCCCCATCGCGACAGTGCGAAGAAGTCGCCCAGCAAGCAGATCGATCCAGGCAGCGTTACCGCCAATGGGTATGGAGCGCAGCCGCATCTCGTGAAACTGAGCGAGGAACGGCTTGGGCTGAGATATACGATTCTGTTGAAAACCACAGACAGCCAATACAGGGAAGTATTGCCAAGCACGACCTTTCACAGCCGGGACCGGGTAAGGATCAGTGTCATGTCGAACCAGCCCGGATATCTCTATATCGTGCAGAAGGGTTCAAGTGGAGCGTGGTCGCCTATCTTTCCGGCCACTGACGCTGCTCGAGACTCCAATCACGTTGAACAGGGACAGGTATACGTGCTGCCGGCCAACGGAGCGTTTGAGTTTAACGATCAGTCCGGAAACGAAAAGCTCTTTATTGTTCTTAGCCGCCAGCCGATCGGCGACCTGGACGGGCTGATCTTTGGGTTGCGGCAACCGGCCGCCGCATCATCGTCGCCCCCACAGGAACTTGCCGCGAATGTCATCACGGACGCGCTCGTGCAGCAGTTAGCCAGCCGCGACCTCACTCCGGTGCAGGAACAGGTTGATGACGAGAAGGCGAGTAGTGATCAGGGCGGAGAAAAGGCGGTCTATGTTGTCAGTGCTGCGACTTCAAACGGTCCGGACGCGAGGGTGATCGCTAACCTCGAATTAGACCATCGCTGATGACATGTCGAGGATATTTGTGAACTATCTCCCCCTTACTAGTCGAAGAAGCGCTTGGTATCTCGCCTGCCTGGCTCTTCTTGCTGCCTCTACCCACTCCCTGTGCGCGCAAGACGCTCGGATGCGCATTGTCCTTGAGAAGCGTGTCGGTAAATCCGTCCAGCAAACGAGCCCTCAGCATGTGTTTGCTGCCGGCGACAACGTCAGGTTCCGCTTTCGGTCGAGCTTTGACGGGTACCTTTACGTGATGGATCAGAGCACGTCGGGAAAGTATCTTGTCCTCTTTCCGGCATCCGGCGTGGCAGAGACCAACCGAATCGTCCGCGACAAGGACTACCTCATACCTGCTACGACGGGTTCGTGGTTTCGCGTTGATGACCCGCCGGGCTACGAAAAAGTCTATTTTGTCATTAGTTCCACGAAATTGGGAAAGGAGGTCGAGCCCCAACCGGCGCCTCTACCCTCTGAACCATCTCCCTCTAACCCGCCACCGGAACTGTTGCCCCGTTGCGATGATTCGGTTTTTCGCGCACGCGGTGATTGCGTGGATAGTGCTGCCGGCCCCCACGCTATCCGCGAAGATGAGAAGCTTCCAGATCGACTGCCGGGATCGCCAGCCAGCCAATCACGCGATATTACTGTGATTAATAAATCCACCTCCTCTGTGGTCGCGCCTGGCGACTTGAATGGAGCTCCGCTTGTCTATGAGTTTCGCCTCGCACATCACTAAGAAGTCGTATTACTTGGGCCTGGCTCTTCTTGCGCTTGGGTTCACATGCTTGGCGCTCGGCCAGAACCCACCCGCACCTACTCCGGAGCAGGGAAGAGATCTAACTCGAGTCGAGGATGCTGCTAAGCCGGTTGATAATCAGAAGGTCACAATTCCTCGCAGCTATGCATTGGTCGTGGGGATTGCGAGCTACAAGAACCTGCCTGAAAAGGCCCAGCTGAAGTATTCGAATAGAGACGCCGAGGATATCTACACAACGCTTATCAGTACGGGTGGCGGAAACTTTCCCGCCGAGAACGTTCACAAACTCATTAACGAGGCTGCGACTCTACAGAATTTTCGCAAAGAGCTGGAGGACTGGCTGCCCTCCGTAACCAAGCCGGAGGATCGCGTTCTGATTTATTTTGCCGGCCACGGCTTCATCTCGGCAGGAACAGCTTATCTAGCCCCCTACGATGTTGATCCAGCCAACATCGCGAATACCGCTCTGCCAATGCAGGAGCTCGGCAAGACTGTTGGAACGAGCATCCATGGGAAATGGAAGGTGCTTATAACCGACGCCTGTCATAGTGGTGCCATTACTCCCGAGGATGACACGGCGAAGGTGAACCAGAGCCTGCTGGAAGTCAACAGCTCGATGTTTTCAATTACGGCGAGCCGTGACCGCGAGCAAAGCTTCGAAAGCCCGCAGTGGGGCGGCGGGCACGGAATCTTCACCTACTACGTAATAAAAGGCCTCGAAGGCGAAGCCGACGCATCGGGTGACGGCATCGTCACGGCGGATGAACTCTCAGACTATGTTCGTACCAATGTCCGGCTTGCTACGCGGACACTGCAGAACCCCACGTCCGACCGCGGCAGCTTCGATCCAAATATGGTCTTGGCCTACAATCCAGGCCGTTCCGGCAAATGTGCAGACAAGCAGAGTTGCACTGATAAACCACGATACGGAACCCTGGTCGTTGAAACTAACATGGACGGTGTCGAGGTCTGGCTGGACGACAAGAGCTTGGGCGTCTTCAATCGAGGAGCAGCGCAGCGATTTCCCGGAATTATGCCGGGGCCACATATTGTGAAGGGAATTCATCTTGGATACGAACCAGACGGGCCCCGCGAAGAGCAGGTCTATCCCGGTCAGGATACAACCGTTTCTATACGGATTCTCATTGCAAAACAGCATGGTCGGGCGGCAGTCGAGCTCTTTGATCGTGGCCTCGACTATTACAACCGCGGATTCGAGTCGAATTACAAGTTGGCTGCCTCGGAGTTCGAGCAGGCACTCGGGGTGGATCCCCAATATAGCCGGGCGGCCCTCTATCTGGGTCGCAGCTATCAGGCGCTTTACGACGAGGACAAGGCCAAGTTATACCTCAAGAAAGCAATTGACATCGATGCAGACTATTCCGAAGCCCGTCTGAGTTACGCCGCTGTTCTTCTGGATACCGGTAACCTCGACGAGGCGATTCGGCAGACGAACGCCGTGATCAATCGCGACCCGGCCAATGGAATGGCGTGGTATTTGCAGTCTCAGGCATTTGTAAGAAAGGGAAGTTATGGCCTGGGAGTTGAGTCCGGAGGCAAGGCAATCCAGTTTGCGCCTGCGAGTGCCGAAGCTCACCTGTGGTATGCGGAGGCGCTGCGGATGAATGGACAGTGCTCGGCAGCGGCTCCGGAATACGCTAGCTATCTGTCCTTGAGCAATTTCAACAGCGCAATTGCTGGGAAGCTGAATTATTACGTTCTCGGCAGTCTGATCGGATTTGGAAGTAAGAAGAGGGCCACTCAACAGGACATTTGGCGCGAACTTAGAGCCCAGGCGAACGTGGGCTTGTGCGACTGCGAATGGATGGCAAAGCAATTTCAAAATGCCGAGGAGTCCTGCCAGCGCGCGCTCACGTACGCGCACGATGAACCTTACGCTAACTACCGCCTTGGCGTCGTGTATGCGGAAGAGTATAACAAGGCGGGAAATCGGAATCTGCTTAAGGAGGCCAGGAGTCACTTTGACACGGTGATCCGTGTCAACCCGGAAACTGACGAGGCGCAGAGATCGCGGAAATACATCGCGAACATCGACGCGGTCCTTGCTCAATAGCTTATTTTCTTCGTCGCCGATCCAATGAATCAAGGGCCTACGCCGGCGAAATGAATCTCTGACTTCAAGCTAGACGGCGATGATTGGCTCAAATTCGAATGCTAGATTGGACACACTCCGGGTTGAGCGGAAGTATCGTTCCGCCAGTCTGGAGGGATAACAGAAAGAGATATGTTGTTAAATGATGCTGGCAGAGGAGATCGAGTTTTACTTTCAGCATAGGGTTCAATTCATAAAGTAACTCGACGTGGCCGTAGTCGGGCGGCGTGGGAACCTTGGGAACGATGTCCAGACGATTCGCGATTCGCACCGTGCGTGGGACGAGCTGGTTATATGTGTCGACAAAGGAGGCGTTGCCGGTGCGCGGGCTCGCATAACTGTAGACAAGTGGATTCTTAAACGGGGTATTCGCAGCGACATCGAATGCACACAAGGTCGCCAAAGCCCCACCTAGACTGTGCCCGCAGACGGTTACCGAGGAGACCGGTTGTGGAAAGGCCAGGTCTGGTAGTGCCTCGACGAGGCGCTTCGAGGCCGGATCCGGAGTGATCCGAAGCGATCGGTACACCGCCGTGAATCCATCCTCAGTAAACCCGGAGCCGGCGAGGATCGGGCACTGTATTGGGAGAAATTTCGCATCTTGGAGCCACTCTTGAGTGCCCTCAGTGCCTCGTATCGAGATGACGACGTTGCCGGAGCTGTCTTGGACTACAAATCCGAACGAGACAATCTGCTGAGCGCGACCAGGATTTATCTCCGTGGCGAGATCGTTGCCATAGAAAGTGGTAATCAAAGTGTAGCGCACGTCGAGAGTGTCATAAGCAACGTCAATAACGTCGCCAGGGTGGTACATGGTCTGCGCGGGAGGAGCACTCTCCGCCTTTAGTACGAGCAGCGCATACTGAATCAGGATCTTTGGATCAGTACTTAAGGTCGCAGGATTTGCCGATGTTACTCGACTTGCCACGGAACACCCCCTTGCCTTTGGACAACATTACTGTACACCCGGGAATAGCGAGCCGTGCATATCATGCGGCGCGGCGAGTCGCTGTTTTTTCGCCGCCGCCATGGTCTGGAGGGATTTCCGGCAAGATTGGAAACGATGATGAAACGAACGTCGCCGCGAGAGCACTATCTATGGTTTAAGGGCGACTCGTGCGTCCCGGCGGCCGCGCGGCAGGTGGCCGCCTTCCTGCTTCCATTCATTCGGGCGCACTTCGTCGGCCGATAAGGATTCGTTTACGGGGGTCCTCTTGCAAACGGCTCGTTGTTTGTTCATACTTCCGGGGTCCACCGGGAGGTTCTGAAGGACCAACCAAAAGGAGAAGAATCATCATGAGAAACTGGCAATTAGCCGCTGGCGCCGTGCTTGTCGCGGGTCTGTCTGTCGTGGGCCTGCGACTTGAAGCTCAGACGGCTTCCAGTGGAAGTTCTCAGCCCCAACCTGCACTCAGCCCTAAGCAGGAGGAGGCCAAGGCTCTCGCTGCCTGTGCCCGAATGGTGGTTACGGATCTCCATAGCCTTCAGATACCCGAAGCAAGGAGCCTGCGATTCCAGGGGAAAGTCTCGGAGGCCGCGGCACTCTGCCGGGGAGGCCAAAGAGCGCTCCAGTTTCGAGGCACTCCGTGGGTTGACTGGGAGAACTACTGGGGAACTGGAGATACGGCGTCATTGCCCACCGGTTTCCTTTTGAACAAACCTCCCGCTCAACGGGGAGTTGCAGGAGCTCTTGTCGACCTCGAACTGCAGAGAGTTGCGCTGATCAAATTCAACGTCTTCGATAACTCGGGCACTTACAAGCAGTTCCTTGAGGGACGAGACGGAACGCCGGGGCCAGCCCTCAAGACATGGCCTGAGATGCGGCTTGCAGCGGGAAGCCCTGCCTATAACGAGGTAGGCGGCGAAGGGCCTCAAGTATGTAAGGGAGATCTGATTCGCTGGCGCACTACAAACGGCATCTGCAACGACATCCTGAATCCCGCGATGGGATCGGCGGGGATGCTCTTTGCGCGCAATGTGGAATTTGAGACTAGCTTTCCGGATCGGGCGCTGAACGATCTTACCCGCAATCGGCACGGCAATCGCTTGTCCCTGTTGGAACCCGATCCACAGGTCATCAGTCGCCGGCTCTTTACTCGCATTCAGTCCAAACCGGATGCTTGTGCCTCAGGTTACGGGTTGCCGGGCGACTCTGCGGACGCGAACTGCGACTATCAGAAGGCGCCTTTCTTCAATGTACTCGCCGCCTACTGGATTCAGTTCATGACTCATGACTGGTTCACACATCTCGAGGAAGGTCATAACCAGTCCGACTATATGAAGGTTGGCTGTGAGACCAAGTTGGTCGATAACAAGGAAGTTCCGCTTACCTCGGAGGATATCGAACGGCTCGGCTGCCGTCCCGATGACCGCATGGACAAAGGGTATGTCGCGCAGGACTCCGCTCCTGGCACGTTTACCTCGGGCTCAACCACCTATCTTGAGCGGGCCCCGGCAACCATGAGCAATAACAATACAGCATGGTGGGATGCATCTCAGCTATATGGATTCGATGACCGCTCGCGGCAACGGGTAAAGCGCGACCCAGCCGACAGGGCCAAGCTCCTGCTCGTTTCTGCGGAGGGCTCGGGCTCTGCATATCTTCCTGTCTTTGCGCCTGACGACCCGATTAACCCGGAATGGGCGGGACAGGAAGCAACCGGCTTTCCGGATAACTGGACCGTTGGGCTGAGCTTTCTCCATAACCTCTTTGCGCGCGAGCATAACTCGTTTGTCTCTGAATTCCGCCGTGTAACGGCTGCGAAACCGTTGGCAGACTCCGGCCTTCGGGATCCCGCCCACCCGCTGCAGGTTATTCGCTACAAGGATGTAACTCCCGACGAGCTATTTGAAATCGCAAGACTGGTTGTTGCCGCGGAGATTGCTAAGATTCATACCATCGAGTGGACGCCCCAGCTTCTGTATAACGAGCCACTCTATTACGGTATGAACGGTAACTGGAACGGCCTGCTAGGCGCCAACGGCGGCCTCTTGTCCAAGGCTTTGAGCAACGTAGTGGCAGCCAACCTTGGCCGATCGAAAAACGCTGAAAAAGCCACGCAACTGTATTCGGTCCTTGCTTCCGGCCCAGGAATCTTTGGGCTTGGAAGCAAAGTTCCCGGCTACAAAATTACTGATCCGAAATATACGAATGGTGGCGTGAATCATTTCGGTTCCCCGTTTAACTTCCCTGAGGAGTTCGTTTCGGTCTACCGTCTGCATCCGTTGATGCCGGACTTGTTGGAGTATCGGGAACTGGACAAGGATCCGAACAAGATCGCAAAAAAGGTAGCGGTCGTCGAAACCTTCCAGAGTAAGGCGACGCCGTTGATGCATTCCCAGGGACTGGCTAACTGGGGACTCACGCTTGGCCGCCAACGCCTCGGTCTTCTGACGTTGCACAACTCGCCACTTTTCCTTCAGAACTTGAAGATGGGGAGGTTGGACAGCAAGACACAGCAGATCGACGTTGTCGCCTTGGATATCATCCGTGATCGGGAGCACGGCGTACCTCGTTTTAACGAGTTCAGGCGCCAATATGGATTGCGGCAGCTTACAAGCTTTGACGACTTTATGGATCACAGTTTGCCGGCCGACTCAAGTGAGCGCAAGCAACAGGAAGACGAGGTCCAAACATTGCGCGAAGTTTATGGTCAGCACGTTTGCGACGCCTCAAAGGTCATTACCGACGCGCAGATAAACGAAGACGGTTCGAGGATCAACGATTGCCTCGGACATCCTGACGGAACGATGGTTGACAATATCGAGGACGTGGATACTGCGGTTGGGTATCTGGCCGAATCGGTAAGGCCGCATGGATTTGCCATCTCCGAGACGCAGTTTGTCGTGTTTATCTTGAATGCTTCGCGAAGACTATTCAGCGATCGTTTCTTCACGTCTTGCTTCCGCCCCGAATTCTACTCAACGCTTGGAGTCGATTGGGTAAATCACAACGGGCCGGGCCCCGAGATGATGGAGAAGGGAACTCCGAACGGCCACGCACAGCCCGTGTCACCAATGAAAAGAATTTTGACCCGCAACATTCCCGAGTTGGCGCCGGAACTTAAGACCGTGGTAAATGCCTTTGACCCCTGGGCGCGGGACCGTGGCACCTATTACAGTCTCGCGTGGAAACCCAGACCGGGGGCGGAAGCGGACGATGCATTCCATGAACACTGAGAGCGGCCTGCTCATTTGGGGGACGGTTGTAAACGCCGTCGGCTATGGGTGGGTGGACGATTTGGCCCAGTCTTCGATCGATCCAACCATGCGTAACAGGCTAAGTTCAGCCTTGAGTAAGTCGAACTTACTGTTGAGATACTCCAGATATCGCTGGCGCTCCTGGATGTGCGCATTTTGTTCATCGCGGGGAGTAAGCGACTGTCCTCCCGGCGATGAAGATCCGGAGGACACCTGCGCAGTCACTGTTTCGAGGTCGCTTGCTGCCAGTTCGCTTTGTAATTGTGCCACTTCCTCTTGGGCGACTAGCTCAGCCAAACTCTTCTGGAGCTCGGTAACTTGTTCGCTTGTCTGATCGCGGGCTTGGTCTGCCTGTGCCGCGGCGTGAGCGGCATCCGCGGCGGACTCCTTTGCTTTAGCCTTGCGCGAAGCATCGTAAATTGGGAATGATATCGAGATTCCAATGCCGAAATTGTTGTGCTGAAAGTGGTTGTAATAGTCTTGGTAGTTGTTAAATGTTGCGAAACGGTTATATTGGGCAACGAAGGCGATCTGGGGGCGGAAGTTTTGACGCTTATCCCCAAACGCGACGTAAAGTTTGGATTTCGCCGCAGAGTAGGCCGCCCGCACTCCGTCATTCTCGGCTATCGATTCGCGGTCGTACTCCCGCTTCAGGTCAAAGGTGGGAGCTGGCGGAATGGATTGTGAACTTGTTACAAAACTCGAAGCCGGAAGTCCCGTCAAATGTTCTAACTTGCCACGGAGCGCGTCCGCTTGAGCCTCGGCGTGCAGCCGTTTTAGTCGAATCTGCGCGGCAGTAAGTTGGGCATGCAGTAAGTCAGATCGGGAGGCTAGGCCAGCCTGAAGGCGATCCTGTTCAATCGCAACCAGCTTCTCCGAGAATCCCCCTTCGGCGTCGAGGCCAGCGGCTTCCTGCGCGAGCTTGTCGAGTTCAATGTAGTCCAAAGCAGTCTCAAGGATGACTTGCTGCCGCGTGTCCTTCAGCGCTAGTTCCCCAGCTTTGAGAGCAGATTTGGCGGAGCGGATGTAGTCGGGCTGCGAAAATCCCAGCAGAAGGGACTGCGAAGTCACGTTATAAACAGAAGGCTGACCAACCGGGAAGCCGTAGGAATATCCCAGGCCCGAACCAATCACGAAACTGGGAACGTAAGCGTCCCTGGACTCGGAGAGAGCCGAGGCCGCCCGCTGCACATCGGCAGTTGCCATGCGGACTGCAGTGCTGTTGCGCAGGGCAAGATCGACGGCAGTGTAAAGGGATACTTGGGCGCGAGCGCCAGCCACTAGCATGAGCGTGACTGCTCCCACTGCGATTCGCTGGAACCTGGGCTTCACTTAGAGTCTACCTTACATTCCTTTCCAGCACGGTTGAACTCATTTACTGCAGGCGCACGATCACTCGCCCTTGTTGGCCGGACGTGTCGAAACCTTGTAATCGCGAGCCATTGCCTTAGCCGCGTCGAACTCGCGCTGCGCTCCTGTCGCGTCGCCTTCCAGTAGCAATAGTTGACCGAGGTGCGCGCGAACCTGGAACGCCGGGGCCTGCTCGGACTTATTCGGAGACGCCAGGTACTCCTGCAGCAAATGAATGGCAAGCTTCGGCTCGCGGTTGCTTCTCACTAACTGCGACGCTGCGTAGACGAGCGCAACCCCGCGCTCGTGATCGGTCGAGGCTGCTTCCCGAATTGCATGCATCATATCGTCCACTCGCTGCTGCTTGCGATAAAACGACGCAAGTGCAGTCCAGGCAAGGGCAGGAGACTTCGTGGCCGCGATGGCGGCCTTGAATTCCGATTCAGCACGCTCGAAATTCTTTTGTTGCGCCGCAATGCGGGCCCGCATTTCGTGCGCGCGAGAGGTATCGAGGTCGGCCAACTTGTCAGCAATTGCTACTGCCTTCTCTATGCCTCCGCCGACGATCGAAGGTGCCTCAGTGTAGAACTGGGTGAGGTCCACCAGGGCATCAACATTGCGCGGGTCCAGCTTCACTGCGGTCTCAAACTCGTTGCGGATCTTCTTGCTCAAGCCATACGCTTCAAAATATCCTGCGTGGCCGGCCTTCTCACCGTAAATCCTGCCGAGCCACAAATGATAGTTGCTGTTATCGTTTGAGAGCCGAACCGCCTGCTCGCACTCATGGTTCGCGTTGTCCAAACGTTGCTCTTCAAAGTAGACCCGGCAAAGAAGATTATGAGCTTGTGCGTCGCCTGGGTCTTTCGACAGAGCCTCACTCAGCCTTTGAATGGCGTCGTTGGCCAGTCCCTGGTCCAGGTTGGATTGGATCGTGCGCGCCGCCGACTTGTCCAGTGCCAAACAACGCGACGCCGGTCCCAGCAACCCCACCAGGGCGGATTGCACAATGACCAGTATGAATCGCGTATGAAGACGCATGGAGCGGGGGAGCAGGGTCATTTGACGATCTTGATCGGTACGCCATCCTGGATGGGTTGACCGTTGGTTGTGCCGAGGGCGACGAAATCGCTTTCGTTGATGCCGGACAGGATTTGCACCTGGGTCAGGTTGATGGCCCCAATGACGACTTGAGTTCGGTGCAGTTTCTCTTTGGCAATCGTGTAGACATAGTCCTTACCAGCCTCGGTATGCAGCGCTTCTCTGGGGACCGTGATGGCGCTGGCGACACTCTTTATCGTAACTGTTACCGTCACATTTGTGCTCGGCAGCAGAGTCCCGTCGGAATCGTCAACGCTCACTAGCACTTCTCCTACATTCCGCGTGCCGTAGGTAATGATCGTCGAAGGAACGTGGAGGATGCGTCCGTGCCAGGACCGGCCGGGCTTGGCGGCCCAATCGATCTTGATGGGCTGGCCCATCTGCAGGGTACCGATCTCGGGCTCATCGAAGTAAGCGCGCACTTGTACCTTGGAGAGATCGGCCAGCTGTAGCAGCCGGTCACCTTGCTGAACGTAATCGGTGGCCGAAACCGGCAAGGCATACACGGTGCCCGGAAACGGAGCCCGGACATTGGCTGCCTTCACGGCCTCCTCAGCTGCCGCGTAACCGGCTTGCGCATCGGTAAGGGCTGCCTTTGCATGCTCTAGGTCAATCGGCGCATAGCGTCCTTGCATGCGGTCTTGCACCAGCTTCAGGTTCTTGGTCGCCAGTTCCAGCCGCTGCCGGGCCGAGTTGACCTCTCCCTGCGAGGCAGAACCGGTGACCAGCAGCTTCTCCAGCGCCGTCAACTCGCGCTGCGCCTGGTCCTGGTCCGCCTGTGCCTTGGTCAATTCACCTTGTAAGGAGAGGCGCTCCTCTTGCGTACCACCGCGACTCATCGCCTCGTAGTTGGCTTGCGCCCCTCGCAACCCGGCCATTGCTGCGGCCAACCGCGCACGCGCCTCCATGTCTTCCATCGTCAGCAGCAGTCTGTTTTTTTCGGTATGGTCTCCCTCGTGAACATATACCGCCTTGACCAGTCCGGGAGAGAGGGCGTGGGCTTCGTAGTTGTTTTGCGGTTCCACCTTCCCATTGGTCGCCAGCGTCTTGACCAAAGGCTCGCGCGTCGCCTCGGCTGCGCGAATTGGGAGCTTGGTACGCGTGACCAGCCGAACTCCGTAAAATACGGTCAACAGCAGCAACGCGGCCGCGACCCAGAGAACGCGATTATTGCTTTTTCTTGCTGTAGCCATTCATTGGGACCGAGGTCAGTATATAGGACGCCAATCGCCAGCCTTTGGATTGGAAATATATCCAGCTGAACCATAGTGAAAACTACGCAACTATGCCCGCTTGCATGGGTTCCAGTCTGTTCTTTCGTCCTGCAATACAATATTTCTATGGCACCCGTTTCCCGCTATACCGACGAGCACGCGAAGGCAGGCCTGGATTTTTCCTTCCCTGGAATTGAGACTTGGCAAAACCAGTTTTCGGGATACGAGATTGTCATCGACGATCCGGAGTTCACCTCGGTTTGCCCGAAGACCGGCCTGCCGGATTTTGGGGTCATTACTCTACGCTACA
>Ga0207125_10152_pt1 | contig 15446 bp, 13 predicted proteins | sample Alteio_BWMinHeat_19_FD_153556 | JGI IMG/M metagenome (GOLD analysis project Ga0207125, IMG submission 153556) | Enriched cells from forest soil in Barre Woods Harvard Forest LTER site, Petersham, Massachusetts, United States -... | ecosystem: Environmental > Terrestrial > Soil > Temperate forest >...
TCCACAGCAGAAAATCTTCCAGACCCACTAGCATTTTTTCGGGCCGCGAGTATGATTCAAATCAACGGAGGAGAAATCTTCCAGAAGGAGAGAGTGGACGAGGGCTATCGAGAGAACCGGCAACGGGACTCAGCGAGGATTCAGGTACCTGAGTTCTTAAGGGTGGACTGAGAAAGCTCTTACAGTGGACGTAGCGGTAGGGGTCACATGGAGGATGCGGGCGCAAGTTCGTAGCTGACAAGTAATCCCGAAGTTACAGGCTGCTGTGATCTGGGTAGCCGAACCAGGTCTTCGAAAAATCGGATAGAGGGGGCGAGTTCTCGAAAGGGGACTCGCCCCTTCGCTTTGTGGTGAGACTAATCCGGCGTGACGGCAGCCGATCGTGCTCGGGTTTCGATCAGGATCGAAGACACCCTGGTTAGCTGCGGGAACCTGGGGCGCTCGGATTGCTTGCGCTCAAGGCGAACGCAGATCTCTCGACTGCGCTCGGGATGACAATTCCTTATTGGGGCATCCAGATTCCCTGCACCCAAAGCGAAATGTAGATTCCTCGACTTGGCTCGGGATGACAATTTCTTTTGATTACTTCGTGGCGGGCTCGTCGCCCTCGAGGGCGGCCTGGGGCCATCCATTTTTCCAGCCGACAGTGGAGATCTGCAGGGCGGGTTTGCCGGTGGTGGCATCGTAGGCGTGGAAGACGATGATGGTCTGGCCGCCATGGCCGTGACCGCGATCAGAGTAGAGGGACTCGCCGCCGGGGCCCAGCCAGCGGCGGTTGGCGGTGAGAACAGGGGTGCCTCCGCCTTGTGTCATCGGTTTGCCGGTGGCGTCGAGGTAGGGTCCGGTGACCTGGCGGGAGCGGCCGACCATGGTGCGGTAGGTGCTCTTGAGGCCGCGGCAGCAGAGATCCCAGGAAACAAATAAATAGTAATAGTCACCGTGACGAATGAGGAAGGGCGCTTCGACGGCTTCCCAGTTGGCGGGCAGGCCCGGCGGCGGAGGCTCGGCGGAGGCGGGGCGTTCGCGGCTGGCGAGAGAGTAGAGACGGGTGTCCTGGGCGGAGAGCTTGCCGGTGGCCGGGTCGATGCGGCGCATCTTGATGCCGCTCCAGAAGCTACCGAAGGCGAGCCAGGCTTTGCCGCTGGCGTCGACGATGAGGTTGGGATCGATGGCGTTGAAGTCGTCCTGAGCGACAGAGCGCAGGACGAGACCTTCGTCGTTCCAGTGGTAGTCGGGGCTGGCGGGGTCGAGCGTCTTGTTGGTCAGCAGCGCGATGCCGGAGGTGTTCTTCCCGAAGAGCGAGTAGGCATAGTAGAGGTGGAAGAGGCCGTGAAAGTAGGAGATGTCTGGCGCCCAGAGTTCGCGAGTGCCGGGGCTGTCTTTTCTGATCCAATCGGGGATGCCGGCGAGAACCTGGCCACAGTGCTTCCAGTTCTCCAGATCCTTGGAGCAGCGGATGGCGAACTGGCCGTGCTGCGGTGAGAAGCCCGTGGCAAAAACGTACCAGGTGTCGCCTTCTTTGATGATGGAGGGGTCGTGGGTGCCCTGGTAGTCGCCGGAGAGGTGGAAGGGGTGGGGGTTTTGCGCGGGCAGAGCGGCGGCGAGGAGGAGGGGAAGGAGAGCGAGGGCGCGGAGCATGTGGTTTGGTCTCGTAGTTGTAACAACAGCGGTTCCTAAATGCAGATCCCTCGACTTCGCTCGGGATGACAACTCCAAAGAATTCCGACTGCATTGCTACGACAGGGTGATGGTGACGCGGGAGACCGAGGCCGGCGGGAAGGTGCAGGCCACGGTGTTGCCGCGGGTAGTGAGATCCTTGGACTGCGGCGCCGAGACGCCTTCGTGTTCGAAGGTGTTGTGGGCGTGCAGGTCGGCATTGGAGAGGATGCTGGCCGAAGCTGAGGCCACGTTGCCGCCGCGGACCAGCAACTCGGTTTCGCGGGCCGCGTCAACGCTGGGATTCACAACTGTAACAGTGACAGTATTGTTCTTGCGCGAGGCGGCTCCATTGAGGCCCGCGAAGGCGGCGGGCTTGCCGTCGCGATCGTAGTGGATACGCGGGGCGGAGAACTCGGCGCGGATTCCCTCGGCTCCCTGGTGCGCGGAGTAGAGGTCGAAGACGTGGAAGTTGGGAGTGACGATGAACTTGTCTTCGTGCGACATGAAGAGAGCGTTGAGGCAGTTGACGAGCTGGGCGCAGGCAGCCATGCCGACCTTCTCAGGGTTGCGATTGAAGATGTCGAGGGTGAGGGCGGTGTGGACCGCGTCGCGCATGGTGATCTGCTGGCCGAGCAGGTGAGTGGGATCGAGCGCGGTGCCGGGGCGATACCAGGGGCCGTATTCATCGACCACCAGCTTGATGCGGTGTTCGCGATCGTATTCGCCGAGGACCGACCACTGGTCGTGAACGATGCGCTCCATCTCCACGCCCTGAGAGAAGAGTTCGTACCAATCGACGGGATCGAAGCTGAGGGCGTCGCCCTTGCCGGCAACCCAGTCGCGGGTTTTGCCGCGGCTCAGGTTCCAGGTGTAGTAGTGGACGCTCCAACCGAAGAGGTTGGGGTTGACGAAGGGGCGGCCGGTGAGGAGCTTTTCGAAGAAGGCGCGGGCCCAGTCGAGATCGAAGTCGCTGGAGCCGGAGGCGATGAGCTGGAGGTCGACGCCGTAGCCGGGGGTCCAGGTGGTGAAGCGTTTGAACTCGGTGGCATAGTCCTGGGGAGTGAAGTTGCCGCCGCAGCCCCAGCTCTCGTTGCCGACGCCCCAGTAGCGGACGTTGAAGGGATCGCGGAAGCCGGAAGCGGCGCGGGTGTCGGCGAGGGTGGTGCTACCGGCGGGCGAATTGCAGTATTCGATCCAGCGGTCGAAGTCGATGGCGGGCAGGCTGCGGAGGTTGGCGGCGATGTAGGGCTCGGCGCCGGAGAGGCGGCAGAAGTGCACGAACTCATCAGTGCCGAAGGTGTTGGGCTCGTAGATCTGCGGGGCATTGGCGGCGAGGCGTTTGGCCTCGGGGTCAACTTCCCAGAAGTTGGTGCGGCGGGGCCGTTTGGCGCGCGGGCCAATGCCGTCCTTCCAGTCGTAGCTGTCGGCGAAGCAGCCGCCGGGCCAGCGGATGACGGGGGCCTTGATCTGGCGGAGGCGGTCGGTGATGGATTTGCGGATGCCGCCGGTGTTGGGAATCTTCGAGTCTTCGCCGACCCAGATGCCGTCGTAGATGACGCCGCCGAGGTGTTCGGTGAAGTGGCCGTAGAGGTTGGGCGAAATGGCGCCGAGGGGTTCGTCGAGAAGGATCTCGATGTGGGCGTCGGCGCTGCTGGATGGGCTTTGGCCGAGGGCGCGGCTGCGGGTGAGAAGGGTGGCGGAGCCGGCAAGCAGGCTGGACTTGAGGAACTCTCTTCGTTGCATGAGCACTGGCCTTCAAGAGCTTAAGTTGTGCCCCCGGGAAGCAGTTGGCAAACTTCCGAGGGGAGATGGCGGCGTCAAGGGCGGGCTGTTCGCGAAGAAGTGGGCGAATAGCGCGCGAGTAAACATTTTCTCAGGGTTTTTACAGGTTAGGCCGGTGCGCTGTCAAGAAGAGGAGGTTCGGGGGGCCACGACGGCGCAATTTCTCGGTCGGCGGCGGCTGCCAAAGATTATGACGGCCGCAAGTTCCCATTTGATGCTGACATCACCGCGATAGACTGACTGGTGAAGCGCATCGTCATCTTAGCCGGCGCATCGATACTGATTCTGTGGCTCCTCGTTCCGACGACGGACATTGTTTCCCCCGACTGGAATGTGCTCGTCACAGATCCGACAGGACATCCTATCAAGGGCGCATCTGTCACAGTCTTTTCGCAGCAATATACAGTTGAGTCTCAAGATGTTGAGAGCACAAAGGTGACGGGCGAGGATGGGCGGGTGCACTTCGACGAGCGTCGAATCCACCCCATCGGTCTGGTCAGGCTCTTTGGCGTGGTTCGTAATCTTGATCAAGGTGCGCATGCCAGCTTCGGCGTGCATACGCATCTGGCCGCCTCTAAGAGCGGTTATGGTGAGCCGAATGCACTTGATCTCTTTGCGCAGAATGAACGTGAGAGCAGGGCCAATGGTTCATCCCGACAATCTTCGCATGTTGTCCTCGTGCAGTGCGCATCTGGGTTTTCGGGATTTGGCTGTACTTTTCCGGACGATCCCGAGAAGCCCCGCTAAATCCGAAAGACTGAACCTGCCGCATCTCAGCAAGGCTGACAGCATGTCCGAGTTTCGGGTGTATGGTGGCCAAGCCGGAGATCGTGACTTAGACGAGGCGGACCCGGGGCCAGAGGTTAGCAAAAGCACTCCTTGCCGAGAAACGAATTCAATCCCACCATCAGGATCGGTTGTGGCCAACTTCGCGATCAGTTTCCACTTCGTGTATTTTTGGCTACATACATCTCGGCGTCGGCAGTGCTCAGCAAGTCAGTCATGCTCTCACCATCCTGCGGATACATGGCAATTCCGACGCTGGCTGAACCTTGGAACGAGGAGCCTTCCAGGAAGAACGGTTCGTCAAAACACCGTCTCAGGCGTTCGGTCACATCCTCCACATCGGACTTACTGCGAACCGTAGGGATGAATGCGGTGAATTCATCTCCGCCGTAGCGCGCCAGCATGTCCACGTTGCGAAGCTGACGCTTCATACGCAGCGAGGCTTCCTGCAGGTACATGTCGCCGACCCGGTGGCCGTACCGGTCATTGATCGCTTTGAACTGATCAAGATCGATGTAGATGATTCCGTGGATTCCACCTTGCTGATGCGCTTCTTCGAGGGCAGTTCGCACGCGTCTCTCGAAAGAGAAGCGATTGTGAAGTCCGGTGAGCAGATCGAACTCTGAGCGGTGGAACAGGTCAGAATAAACGCGCCTGGATTCGATGGCCAGAAATGCAAGTCCGGCTGCCATGGAGACGATCTCGGACTCGGCGGGGCCCCGTACAGAATCTGCATCGAGGGCAACAAAGATTTCAGCGAGCGGGGAAACGGAACGGACAGGTATCTGTTCGCGAACCACGCGCATCTTCGTGACGTCGGCTGGGCGATCACCAGATTGAGAGCCATCGGCAGTTCGGCACCAGCAAGGCGCGCCGTCGAGCCGCAACGAGACCATGCTGGTAATTTCGTGGAGAATCTCATCCAAGGGGCGTTTTCCGTGGATGTCCTCGAGGATCGCGCTGCGGTGCCGCTCGAGCCTGGCTTCGCCTTCGATGCGCGCCGCCATCGCCACCGCCTGTCTCTTTACCTTGCGGTCGAGCGACCAGCCCCTTGCACCCACAATCAATACCAGTCCCAGTAGAAAGCCAACCAAAATCAAGAGACTGCGCACGTTGACCAACGAAGGGCTCTTAACCACCGCAATATCGTCGACGGAGCGCAGCAAGATGTTGAACGACGATTCTCCGCCCGGGTTGACCGAATTCGTATCCAACATGGTACAAATACCGGTTGCCTTGATCGTCGAACCAAGCGGTATCGACTTCATGGGTAGAAGCGCGGCAACGCCAAGCGGATGATGGTAGATTGCCGTGAGCATCCGCCCGCCGGAGACAAGTACATACTCGTCCTGAGTTGCCAAGCGCGCTTCCGTCGTAACCTGACCTTCGATCGACACTAAGTCATTCTGGTGTCCGCTAAGGTTGTTGGGGCTCCAGAAACCCAGCTTTTGCCAGGTGGCCTGTTGGGGCTTGACCGGCGCAGAAATGTGGTTGTCCTTGATTTCACCGTCGGTCAAGGTCAGCGTGTGATCGCGCGATTCTGGAAATCCAGTCGCATCGGCGTCGTCGCCAAGCTGCAAGGGCTCATGGGTACGAGTCGAAATCCAGATGCTCCGGGCGCCGTCCTGAAGCACGACAGCGGCCCCGGGCTGGTAGTAAGTGATGGTCCCGTGCACCCGGACTCTCTGGGTGAGATCGCCCACGTGATAGACAGAAAGAATCTGGTCCATGGGGATGAGAGGAAGCGACCATGGGCTGGCAGTGGCGCGCTTGAGGATTCGGATGTCAGACAAATTGGGAATCTCGAGCAGAATTCCTGTCAGCTGCATCTTGCTGTCAAAGCTGCCGGCAACGACCGCGGTCACCTCAACCGCGGCGTCAAGCAGGTCGGCAGTCGCGCGCGCCTCGTCGCTGACCACAACGCCATCAACATACCCGCCGTCCACGACCATATGAATCTTGATGACGGGGGAACCGTCTTCGGTCGCCATATCGGCGCTGCGGACCACGCCGCGCACCTTCACCTGCATGCAATCCAGTTGCACGCGGATCATCTGGTCGAACGTAGCGGGAACCGGCTCCGGTAAGACGCCGTGACGCAGAAGTGATACCCGATCGCCGATCACGTCCGGACGGAAACTATCACGCGCGTGACCCTGCACCAGTACGCGGTCCCCTGGAATCAGGCCGGCGCCCTTTGAAAACTGGACATAGACGGCCGCATTGCCATCCTGGACGAACAGGTCTACGTCTTTCGTGTTGTAGTAGGTAACCGTGGCCTCGAAGGCTACGGCGGGCCCTTGGGCAGCCTGGTCATGACTCAAATCATGAACGGCACGCAGAGTTGTGAGTGTGCCGGGCACCGCTGCATCCACAGCAGATGCCCATCCAAAAACAATCAGGACGGCGGCAAGTACACTCTTCATCAAAGGACCTGGATTCCGGCAAGAATAACCTGAACCTGTCTACTTTTTATCGGCCAAAATCGCAAATGTGTAAATGCCACGTTCGTTCGGCGTGCGTCTGCTGCCAAGTCGTTACGGTCACACAGGCTCCAGTTCCTGCCGAGGTGCTCGCGCGCCCAAACGGCGAACAGAAGGCCGGCGATGGTGACGGCAGCACCGAGCCAGAGGGGTCAAAGGCCAGAGGGCCAGAGCTGGTCGTGCAATTCTCAAACCCGGGACTCGATGGCGATCATCTCAGCCTCAGAATAATTCACGAGGAATCTCCCGTGGGTTCGAAGACCCTTCTCTATGGCAACGACGCTAAGTATGGCACAGACATCGTCGGCAGCTTCGGCCCGCATTACTTCTTTCGTACCGATCTCGGCTAGTTTCCGAATCGCCTGAAAATAGTCTTCCGCAATCCATTCCGGAACATCCGGATTCTTACCTTCAGTGCGAGCCAATTCGATGATCGCGACCATCGCATAGGTGTTCCAGTTGATCACGCCTCGTTCTTGATAAATTCTGACGAGAAAAGGAACAGCTGCGAATGAGGCGTCACCAACGTCTCCTTGATGGTGGAGTTCCTCCCAGAGTTCCTGCCAGACCCTTGCAGTGTCGTGCCCAGTTTCGAGTCTCCTGAGCAGCGGGCGCGGGTCGAGCGGCATCTTGTATCCTCCGGTCATATTCGACCAACGAGCGTCTTCAAGGCTGATCATGGGAGCCTCTTTCTGCTTTGTGGACTCAATTTTCCATCATAGTTGGTGGATCGTGGCTACTCGGACCTTGATCGATTTTCGCCAAGGAAGGGGCGAATGCCGAGTATAGGAAGAGTAGGCGGCAATCCGACCAGAACGCATGTATTGCGAGCCAGATTAGAATCTGCAGGCTGTCGAGGCTACACCTGTCCGTGCATCAAGCGGATGTGTTGGTGTGGACGGGCTCTTTGCGGCTGCTTCTATTGTTTTGCGATCTTCGCCCCTGCTGATATCTCTGAATGGATTGATGACGGGCACACAGCACGATGTCTGAAATGCTGTCCAACTTCCGGATGGCGGTGATCCTCCGGGAGCCCTGGGTCTTAGCGATTTCCTGGTCGCCGATCCTCGACGGGTCGGTTGGCTATTACGTCTGCCATTCCTACCTTGTCGAAATAATCATCCTCGGTCGCCATCGACCGGTATGAACTCGGAACAGTTGCGTCCGCTTCTCTTTGCCAGGTACAGGGCGCGATCGGCCGCTCCAATAAGACTGGCCGGTGAGTGACTGGATGATCCATCAAATGTGGAGAAACCGATGCTGATCGTAACGGATCCGGTAGGCGTCGCTGGATGACGAAGCCCAAGATCGGCAATACATCGGTGCAGTTTTTTCGCGGCCTTCATGGCTCCAGCGCTATCGGTTGCGGGAAGAATCGCGGAAAATTCCTCGCCGCCATAACGGGCCATGAAATCGGTGGCGCGCGGCAGAGCCACCCGTAACGCGCCGGCAATGCGAATCAAATATTCGTCACCAACCTGGTGTCCTTCTTCGTCATTCACCTGCTTGAAATTGTCCACATCGATCATAAGCAAAGACAAAGGCATCTTTGTGCGCCGGGCGCCGGCGATTTCCCGCTCCAACGCCATATCGAAAGCGCGGCGATTTGCGATCCCAGTCATGCTGTCGACGCTAACGAGTCTCTCAAGACGTTCTTTCGAGGCCAGTAACGACTCTTCGGTTTCAAGCCCCCGGCTCTGGGTGAAGATGTTCAACACGCCATATGCGGCGATGGCCAAAAGCACGGATGCCAGCCCGACATAGAAATGCCACCGAGAGACAACGATGCCAACTGACACAAGAGCCATCGTAAGAAAGATCGGGCTCCCGCTTCGAACGGCGCGGACCAAGGCAGGTGCTGGAGGTTTGGCAGGGCGCAGCCTGGCGGTCTGGATCAAAACGAAAAGGAAGAGATAGGGCGCGGAAATGAATAGATCCAGCCAGATGTAATCGTGACGAAGCATCATGCGGTTGTGAATGGACGGCAACAGGGCGTTGATCCAAAGGAAGAGCGACAAAATGCGGAAGTAGCTGTACTCCTGAACATTGTTTGTGCCGAGCCATCGAACCGTGGCGGCAGCGGCGAGAAAGACGTCGATTGCGTCGAACGCACGGGCGATCAGGACCGCATCGCCGGGGTTGCTGCTGCCGTTTGCCGTTAGAAGAGTGAAGATTTGCAGGTAGAGAACTGCTCCGATGGCGGCAGACAAAACCGCATTGATGATTCGGGCCACAGCCCAGACACGCCTGTCGCTCTGCATGGAAACGGCAACCACCAGAGGCACGAAGTAGAGCATCGAGAAGAAGATCTGGAATCCCGGCACAAAGTTGAAGGTAGGGGTCTGCCTGATTTCTGTCGCGATGTCCAGACTCATGGCTGTCGAATGGAGCAGCATCGAGCAGACGAGGAGCAGCCACCAGATGCGCACGGGGTAAACGAGATTTCGCGAGGCGCGAAGTGCAGCCGCAATGGCAGCCATTTCAGCCAGGACGATGCACAGTGTCGAAATCGGCGCGAGCCGATCGGGAAGGCTCGTGGCCGCAATCCCATGCAAGACAAGGTATGCGGGCACTATGCCCCATAACCAAAGCCGTGCGCGGTTTTGCCCAGTGGTGAGCAATAATTGAATCCCTCAGCGCGGGGAATCGTTTGAGTCCGACTCAATAGAAAGAATCTATTTCATCCTTCCGGTATTTCCAACCGATGCCAAGACCTCGTTCTGAGCATATCGTGGCTAGGCTACATCGGAAACGCCTCGAGCAGGCATCCAGGTGGAGACACAGCGGTCTTGTGAGGCGTTTTCGATTAGCACACGAGAAGGAAGCCGCAGGCGGTGCGGTCGCGGTGATGCTAATTGGGATTATGGATATTGAATGCTATTTGGTCTTTGGCTGAGCGATTTTGAGTACTGTTTTTTTCGGTGTTGACGATGGCGACCGGTGAGCAGATGAGGTGTTGATATGCGGTCGGGCTGTTGCCGATGGCAGAGAAGGTGGTTTTCGAGCTTCGCCGCATTCTGTGTACACACTTCTGCTGAGGCGTGCGTGGAGCAAGCTTGGAGAGCGGGCTGGGGAAGCCGGTCATGAAGAATCGAAGCCTGCGAAATAGAGTTGCGCGGCGGTGAAGCGTTGGACGACCCGCATGGGGTTTCCGCAACGGGGACAGTGCCAGAGTTCGCAATGAGGCAGGGGCGGCAGAGGCAGCGGCTCGTGGCCCTGGGCGGCGAGAAGTGTGCGCGCGAGGGGCAGCAGCTGTTTGCGGAAGCGGTTCGACAGCAGGCCGTAGTGGCGGATGCGCACGAAACCTTTTGGCAGCACGTGCAGAAAGAAGCGGTGTAGGAACTTTACCGCCTCGAGGGTCATGACACGCTGCTTGCCGCCGTGGGCATAATCGCGCCAGCGGAAGCTGACGTGCTCGCCGTCGAAAGCGGTGAGGCGGTGATTGCTGATGGCCATGCGGTGGGTGTAACGGCCGAGATAGCGCAGGACATGTTGGGGACCGCCGAAGGGCGGCTTGGCATAGACGTACCAGTCCTTCTTGCCGAGCTTCTCCGTCAGTTGTTCGAAGCACGAGTGATCACCGAAATCGGCGGCAGGACCGCGGCAATCGAGCAGGTCCTTGCGGTAGAGCTGCCGTAGTCCGTCGAGGAACTTCTTGCGGAACACGGTGCGCAGTACGGGAATGGGCAGCAGGAACAACGGGTGAGTGGTGTGGATCCAGCGCTGATGATCGGGCGACAGTCCTCCGGCGGGAACGACCGAGTGGATATGGTAATGGGGCAGCAGGTTGGAACTCCATGTATGCAGGATGGAGAGGAATCCGATCTCTGCGCCCAGCCGGCTGGGATCGGCGGCCACTTCGAGCAGGGTCTGGGAACTGGCTTCAAACAGCAGGTCGAGGAATGGCCTGGGAGAAGTGAGCGCCAGCGGGTTCAGTTCGTGGGGCACGGTAAACACGACGTGGAAATAGTTGGTGTTCAGCAAATCCTGATGCTGGGCTTCGAGCCATCGCTGGCGAGCCTGCGCCTGGCACTTGGGGCAACATCGTGATCGGCAGGAGTTGTAGGAGAAGGGTGGTTCGTACTGGCAGCCGACACACTTGTCCCTGTGTCCGCCGAGGGCTGCGGTACGGCAACGCGACACGGCCCGAAATGCCTTCAGCAGTTGATAGCCGGGCCCGGCCTTGAAGCGTTCCAGAAACTGCCTGCCTTTTACGCGGACGATATCGGCCACTTCGATGGCCGGCCGCGTCATGGGCGGCGCGGACGATGATAGGAACGGCGGCTCTGGTCGACGTTGCTGAGCTTCAGCTCTTCGATCGGGTTGGCCACCTGGTGCAGGTGATGCGCGGACAGATGCAGATACCTGGCCGTTACTTCCAGATCCTCATGACCGAGCAGAAGCTGGATGGTGCGCAGGTCGGTTCCGGCTTCAAGTAAGTGGGTCGCCCAACTGTGGCGAATCAAGTGCGGTGTAACCCTCTTACGGATGCCAGCCCGTTTTCGAGCTTCTACGCAAGCACGCCACACGATCTTGTCTGTAATCGGCTGTTCGCGGTCGCGATGCATCCGTGAGGGAAACAGGTAGATGCGTGGCTTGAGCCAGCGCCAGTAGGCACGCAGAGTCTCCAGCAAAGCGGGGCTGAGAGGAAGGTCGCGATCCTTGCCTCCCTTGCCGTTGACGACGTGAATGACCATCCGCTGGCTGTCGATGTCGGCGATCTTCAGCCGCGCAACCTCGGAACGACGCATGCCCGTGCCGTACAGAACCATCAACAACGTGCGCTCGAACAGGCCGCTGCTGGCATCGATCAGACGTGCCACTTCTTCCCGGCTCAGGATCTTGGGTAGCTTCCGGCGAACCTTGGGGTAGGGCAGGAACTGGCGGAACTCATGTCGACGGAGCGTGCGTACGAACAAGAACCGCAGCGCAGCCACATGGTTCTCGACTGTTCCCGGATCCAGCTTCCTTACCTTGAGCAGATAAGCCTGATAGCTGCGAAGATGATCGGGACTGAGCTGGTTGGGTGACTTGCCGAAGTGCTGCGCGAACCGCTCGACGAAACGCAGATAGCGCCGCGTCGTGCTCTCTGAGTAGTTGCGACGCTCGAGCTCTTCGAGCATCAACTTGCGAAGGTGGGTCACAGTAGGGTACCTCCTGTGACTCACACCCTATCCCGGCCACAAAGCTACTCGACAGCCACTACCGCAGCGACCGCGGCGCCTGCGGCTTCGTTCTGGTGGCCTACTCGGACCTTGATAGATTTTCGCCAAGGAAGGGGCGAATGCCGAGTATAGGAAGAGTAGGCGGCAATCCGACCAGAACGCATGTATTGCGAGCCAGATTAGAATCTGCAGGCTGTCGGGGCTGCGCCTGTCCGTGCATCAACCGGATGTGTCGGTGTGGATGGGCTCTTTGCAGCTGCTTCTATTGTTTTGCGATCTTCGCCCCTACTGATATTTCTGAATGGATTGATGACGGCCACACGGCCCTATGTCCGAAATGCTGTCCAACTTCCGAATTGGCGGTCACAAGCCCGGAATCCGAGGGGATTGCTGTATCGCAACAGTCGCTTCTTGCCGAAAAACCAGACTCTACAGGAGTTGGTGGAGAAGCGGTTTTTCGGCAATGTGTCGTGGGGACGTCGAAGAGCGCGAGAGTGGCGTTAAGGGCTGTCTAACTCATAGTTCGCTACTTCGATCGTTTCAGCGTGATCTCGGAGATGTCGGAGCCCTCGGCGCCGGACACCACCGTCAGCATGATTTCGTTTGCGTGGATGGTGCCTTTGTGGGTAACCCTTGCGCCGTCGCTCAAGTGGGTGGCGAAGGAGATCTTGTCCCCGTCAACCTTACCGTTGTTGATGCTGGTGCTATCCAAGATTTTGTCGCTATCGTCCATTATGGTTAAAGTGCCGGTAAGCTGGGTTCCTTCCTGCTTGAAGACGAAGGTGAGGGTAACGACCTTGGCGTCGGGGCCTTTGTCTTGGCAGGTCCACTTGCCGGTCGCGTCAGCGGCGAAGGCGGGGAGCGCGCACAAGGTGAGTAACAGGATTGCAGCTGGGGCTATCCACCTTTTCGTCATCATTTTCATGGCAGCTCTCCTATCGGGAATGGCGACTCGCGGCGAGTGTATCGGGCCGGCAGGAAGATTGCTAGTGGCATTTTTAGGCAGAGCGCACAAGTGGCTTGTTCGGCTGCCGTACAACGGCGTTCTGGGAAAATTCACAGCCTGTAGTTTGGACTGTTAAATGTCCAAGCAGCTTGATTGTGCCGGTTCCGAGCGCATGGTGGACTACGCGAACCTTGATCGATTTTCGCCAAGGAAAGGGCGAATGCCGAGTATAGGAAGAGTAGGCGGAATCCGACGAGAACGCATGCATTGCGAGCCAGATTAGAATCTGCAGGCTGTCGGGGCTGCACCTGTCCGTGGATCAAACCGGATGTGTTGGTGTGGACGGGCTCTGTATTTGATGAGGCAATCGACGACCGCGTTCCATCAGTGCTTAGCGTGGACAACATGAAGGCCAGCGTGTCCGGGCGCGAGTCCTTGAACGGCGGGGCCGAACCTGGGCGCGATCTGCTGGAAATTGATGTCTTCGATGGCACAAAATCCGTGCGAGCGAAGGATCGCTGCCATGGCAGCCGGCTCGAAACGGCTGTCGGAACGTTCACCAATCTTCTCAAGCTGTTCGGCCCGCGCCTTTTCGATTTGCCTTAGCTCTGCGGAGAATGCCTCGGGAGGTTCCATGTAGTCGAAGACCACCTCCGAGTTCTGGATTGACGAGATGTAGTCCAGAGTGCGGCCGATCGCGTCCTGTGTCAGATAGGGCACAACCCCGAGCCAAGTGAAAAACGCGGGCGAGTTCTGCTGAAAGCCTGCGGCGAGGAGCTTCTCTCCCACATCGTCGCGCTCGAAATCGGCCGGCACGAAAACAAGCCATGGCGGAAGCGCGATTGGAGCTTCGGCCAAGCGCTCAAGTTTCCATGCCTGTGTCGCGGGGTGGTCCACCTCATAGATACGGATCTCAAGTGCGCCATGGGGATTGCGGAGAGCGAAGGTGTCGAGTCCGGCACCTACCTCATCCACGACTTTCATTTCGGCTCCGGCGAATCCCTTCCCGAACTCAAGCTCCACTACCTCACGCTCGGCAAGCCCCACCGCGACGCCTCCGGTCACACGGACAACGCGGTCCTGCTGCTGCACGGCACCGGCGGCAACGCCCATTCCCTGCTGAACCCCGCCTTCTCTGACGTCCTCTTCGGCCCCGGCCAGCCCCTCGACATCACCCGCTTCTACCTCATCCTTCCCGACGACATCGGCCATGGAGAATCGAGCAAGCCTTCCAACGGCTTGCGCATGCACTTTCCCCAATACGACTACGACGACATGGTCGCCTCCCAGCACACCATGCTCCTCGAGGTCCTCCACGTCGACCATCTCCGCCTCATTCTCGGCACCTCCATGGGCTGCATGCAGACCTTTGTCTGGGGCGAGACCTTCCCCACCTTCGCCGACGCGCTGGCCCCCTTCGCCTGTTTTCCCATCGAGCTTGCCGGCCGCAATCGCATGTGGCGATACATGGCCATGCAGATCATCCGCGACGATCCCGCCTGGAACCACGGCGACTACACCACCGAGCCCGTCGAGGGCCTTCGCGGCGCCAACGATCTGATTCTCATCGCCGGTTCCGCTCCGCTCCAGTTGCAGAAGAATCACCCCACCCGCGCCCAAGCCGAGGCCTACGTCGATGACACCCTCGACACCCTCATCGCCCGCACCGACGCCAACGACTTCCTCTACTACGTCAACGCCTCCCGCAACTACAACCCGGAGCCCAAGCTCGACACCATTACCGCGCCCGTGCTCTGGATCAACTCCGCCGACGACTTCATCAATCCGCCCGAGCTCGGCATCCCCCAGCAGCTGGTCACGCGGATGCCTCACGCCCGCTTCATCCTCATCCCTATCTCCGACGCCACCCGCGGCCACGGCACCCATACCCAGGCCGCCGTCTGGAAGGATTACCTCGTCGACTTCCTCGCCCAAACAGAAAAGAAATAGCAGCCGTTACGAATCCGGCGGACTGGTCGCGTGACGGGTTGAGAGCTCTCCTCTTGGGTCCGGATTCGGGAGGTGTCGAATTGAGCGGAAGAGATCGGCGTGCACGGCGCCAGTCGCGCCCACGACAACTCGCGCGAACAACGATCGATGAGAAAGGAGACCTCGAACATGAAGCCTGGTGAACCCAGCCGCACAGCCCTGATGATCGCCCGACAACGAGCTGCTCATCAGGTGCTCGATCATGGCGCAATCCTCTATGACCCATTTGCCATGAAGATTCTGCGTGAAGACGAAAAGGACGTGCTTCCATTTGCGAACAAACACCCCTTGGCCAGCATCGGACGTCTGTTCACCGCCGCGCGCAGCCGGATCGCGGAAGATGCTTTGTCAAGCGCTGTCGAAAGAGGAGTTCGGCAGATCGTCATCCTTGACGCCGGACTCGACACCTTCGCTCTCCGCAATCCCCATGGCGCACTTGAGATCCGTATCTATGAGGTGGACCACCCCGCGACACAGGCATGGAAACTTGAGCGCTTGGCCGAAGCTCCAATCGCGCTTCCGCCATGGCTTGTTTTCGTGCCGGCCGATTTCGAGCGCGACGATGTGGGAGAGAAGCTCCTCGCCGCAGGCTTTCAGCAGAACTCGCCCGCGTTTTTCACTTGGCTCGGGGTTGTG
>Ga0207125_10153_pt1 | contig 15434 bp, 9 predicted proteins | sample Alteio_BWMinHeat_19_FD_153556 | JGI IMG/M metagenome (GOLD analysis project Ga0207125, IMG submission 153556) | Enriched cells from forest soil in Barre Woods Harvard Forest LTER site, Petersham, Massachusetts, United States -... | ecosystem: Environmental > Terrestrial > Soil > Temperate forest >...
AGGCCAGGATTCGGGCGTGCAAGTGGCGGACATCTCCGCGGCCGGATCGCCTTCGATGACGATGACCGTCAACACGCCGCAAAATAACCCGGCGTTCGCCGCCGCCAGCACCCAAAACGGCGTGATCATCGCCGGAGGTGAAGGCGGATTCGTCAATCCTGACCGCGGCGAGAGCGCGCAAATCGGGATCGTGCCCAAAGCCAGCTCTTCCATTCAAATAAAAATCCTCAATATCACCGGGGATTTGGTCGCGGAGCGGTACGTGCACGGAACCGCCAACAGCCAGGCTTTCGTCTCTTGGGACGGCAAAGATTCCGGCGGAAAAGCTGTGGGCTCGGGGATTTATTTCGTAAAAATCGAGGGCGGCGGATTGGACACGATCAAAAAAGTTGCGGTAGTCCGATGAAAAAGATTTCCAAGCTGCTCGCGATTTATTTCTCCTTATTTACGATTGTGCGCGCTTATGCGAGCTCGAGTTCGGCGCTCATGCTTCTGAAAAGCCCGAGTGCGGCGGCTCAATCCATGGGCGAGGCCTTCGCTTCCATCCCGGGGGATGCGGGCGGAATCGGCGCCGAGCATTATAATCCGGCCTCGACGGCATACCTCAAGCAATCTGAAGTTTATTTGATGGGTCGAAACGGCTTGGCCGACGATACGTTCGGCGGAGTCCTATTTGGAAAACCCACGCACTTGGGAACTTTTTCGGCCGGATTTTCTTATTACAGCGTGGGCAGCATCGATTTGGTCGACTCCAATGGCGTTGCCCGTACGGCCCGAGCGGAGGAAGACAAACTCGTAAATTTAAATTATGGAAAGACTTTCGCGCAGAAGTTTTCCGTCGGCGGAAATATTAAATATTTGAATTCGAAACTCGTGGATACCATGAGCGCGAGTGCGGCGGCTTTTGATTTGGGCGCCCAGATGCAGTGGAACCGCTTTTCCTTCGGCTTGGCGGTGCAGAATATGGGGCCCTCCATTCAATATCGCAGCGCCAGCGAACCCCTGCCCCTGGCTTTGCGCGGCGGCTTGTCTCAAAGGCTCGATTTTAAGAATGCGCAATATCCCTCGCGCCTCCTCTGGTCGTTTGATCTATTAAAAATTCAGGACGCGAGCCTGCGCAAAAGCGTGGGCGTCGAATATTTATGGAACAACATGATCGCTCTCCGCTCCGGCAACCAATTCGACAACGACAACGGACAGCTTCAAATCGGCTTCGGGTTTATGGCGGCGGGAATCCAAATCGATTACGACCACCTAAACGTGGGCGATTTAAACTCGGTGCACATGGTGAGCTCCACTTACAGATTCGGCTCCCGCTTATCGGCGGGAAAGCCTTAAATCACGCTCAAAGAGGTTTATAGCATGATTCTTTTGATCGGCGGACCAATGCAAAGCATGGGACATTTTTTCGGCTATTTTTGGGTAGAGCCCATCGAAGATATCCCAATCAAAGTAGACGCTTCCCGTTCGGCGAATGAGGAAATCGGATAAATTCGCGGCCATTTCATTTTGGATGCAATATTCTAAAGAGGATTCTATTTGCTCGCCTCTGGCTTTAGCGTCCATAGAAGCTCCTTCCAATGGACCGCGCGCCAAAGGAATTTGATCCGTTCGGCACGCAACAAACGCTTTTTGCTCTTCCGTATTTAATTGACGGAGAGCCAAGTCCACTGCGCGCTGGGCCATTTTGCGGTATCCGGTGAGCTTCCCCCCTGCGATGGAAATGAGTCCCGATTCCGATACAAAAATCTCGTCTTTACGCGAAAGCTCGTACGGACTTTTGCCTTCCTCATGAATGAGGGGCCGGATTCCCGCCCAGCAGGATTTAATGTCTTCTTTTTCCAGTACAATATTTTTATAAATGTGGCGGACGGAATTTAAGAGATACTCAATGTCTCCGGGTGTGACCGTCGGAGTTTCAAGGGGCCCGGAATAATTGGTGTCCGTCGTTCCGATATAAGTTGAACGCCCTCGGGGAATGGCGAAGATCATGCGCCCGTCGACCGCGTCAAAATAAACCGACTCTCTCAATGGAAATCTCGAGTATGGGACAACCACATGGACGCCTTTCGTCAGATGAAGCCGCTTGCCTTTAAGAGAACCATCCCGCTTTCTCAGATCATCCACCCACGCGCCCGTGGCATTGATGATTTTTTTGGCGCGCACGGAATATTCCTTCCCTGTGATTGTGTCGCAAACTTTTGCGCCCCGGATTTGTCCGCCTTCATATATAAATTGAGCGGCCTCGGCATAATTGACGCAGAGGGCGCTGTGCGCATGAGCGGTTTTGGCGACTTCAATCGTTAAGCGGGCATCATCCGTACGATATTCATAATAGAGCGCGCCGCCGAGAACGCCCGGCTGGTCCAAAAGCGGCTCTTGAGCAATCGTCTCGGCTCGCGAAAGCATTTTCCGCCGCTCCGGCCTTTCAACGCCCGCCAGCCAGTCATAAATCCAAATGCCGAAAGAGGCCGCCCACCATCCGAAAGTCCCTTCCTCAATAATGGGGAGAAGCATTTTTTCTGGGATTGCGAGATGCGGCGCGTTCCGATATAAAATTGCGCGCTCATGCCCAACTTCGCGCACCAATCCGAAATCAAACTGCTGCAAATACCGAAGTCCGCCATGAATCAGTTTGGTGGAGCGGCTGGAGGTGCCGGAAGCAAAATCCTGTTTCTCAACAAGCCCCACCGAAAGCCCGCGGCTGGCAGCGTCTAAAGAGATGCCCACGCCGGTGATCCCGCCACCGATCACAAGCAAGTCAAGCTGCCGCGCGGCCATTTCCTCTAAAAATTTTGAGCGATTAAAATAAGAAAAATCCATGCAAGATAATGATAGCAAAGATGATCTCAAACTTACTTGAAAAAAGGCGTTTTTCCTGGTATAAAACGCTATGGGGCGCTCTCAATGGAAGCCGCTTGCATTGATTCCATGGATCGCCCTTTTATTCATTTCCCCCGCCGGCGCGCAATCGCTGGACAAAGCCCTCGCGCGTTTGACCGCAGACCTTTTAAATAAAGTTTCCTTAAATAAAGAAACCGTCGCGGTGGGAGAATTCCGCGACAGCCAGGGACAGATGACTTCCCTTTCCTCTTATATTTCCGACCGGCTCGAAGTCGAACTCGCTGACCGCGCCAAAAAAAATAATTTTCAGATATTGGATAGGAAAAACGTCGCCGAGCTGGCTCAAGAATGGAAATTGGGAATGTACGGATATGTAAATGCGGATACCGCCGTTCACGCGGGCAAGCTCTTGGGCGTTCAGGTTCTCTGCTTGGGAAACTATAAAATCGCAGGAAAAAAATTGACGCTGCACGCGACGTTCGTGAATGCGGAATCCGGCCAGACTTTGGCCTCTGCTTCGGCCGCCGCGACGTTTAATAAAAATCAGTTGCTCTTATCCAAGGAAATTTTATCCGAATCAAAAAATCCGGCTGAAATGACGTCGGAAAATAAAGATTTAGACCTCGAATTCTGGGCAGACCGCAAGGAATATAAAATCGGCGACCGGATGAAACTCTCGGCAAAGGTAAATGAAGATTGCTATCTCACAATCATTGATATAGGAACGAGCGGAAATGCGACTGTGCTTTTCCCCAACCTCTACGCGCCGGGCAATTCCGTCAAAGGCGGCGTCACATACGAAATTCCCGACGCCAAAGCGGGGTTTGAGTTCGAGGTTCAAGCGCCACCCGGCGTCGAAATCATCAAAGCCATCGCCTCAAAAGAGCCCGCGGTCAATCTCAAAGACGTCATGGAATCCTTCCGCATCGACGCTCCTTTCGCCAAAGTTAAGATGGATCCTTCGCTCCTCGCCCGGGACATCCATATCTCCGCCAAAAAAGCGCAAAAAGGCAAATGGAGCGAAGCCTTGCTGCGCCTTAAAATCCGCTAAATGAAAAACGTCTGCGCCGCAATAATGACTTTTATCCTATTGCAGACGCAAATCGTTCTTCTTTGGTCTGAACCTGCCTTGCTTGAAAATCGTAAACCCGAGCTTGTCGTGCAGATCGGCCATACCGGTCCAGTCGGCGCGATCGCTTTAAGTCGAAATGGCAAATATTTGGTCACCATCGGAGGCGGCGGGGTCAAACTCTGGGATGTCTCCACAGGAAAAGAGATGAGGAGTTTTGATGAATCTTATGGAGCTTCATCTATCGCTCTTAGTCCGGATGGAAATTTTTTAGTCCTCGGGACCGGGGGAGGTCGAGCAAGAATGCTGAGTTTGCCTTCGGGAAAAGAAGCCAGAACATTTGTCAGCACGGATGACGGTACAGATTGGGGAGGGACGCTCGTGGCGATAAGCTCCAATGGAAAATATCTGGTAACTGGGAACCAAATGAAAGGTACGGTTAAGTTATGGGATCTATTCAGTGGGCAACTGCTCAGGACCTTTAAGCATCAAAAGTATGTGGAAGACATTGATTTGAGCCCGGACGCCAAAGTTTTGGGCATCGTAGACGGTTATGAAAACATTGTCAGTCTGTGTGATATTGCCACGGGCAAGGAAATCCGCACATTTCATGGACGAACCGGGGAAAGGCTCAATGCGGCCATGTTGTCATTGGATATAAGTCAAGATGGAAAATACCTTGCGACAGGAGACATGCATTCAACAGGAACAATTTGGGACCTAAGAACAGGAGAAAAAATAAGGGAGTTTAAAGGGCCTGAAACATTTGAGACGAATCAGGTCTTAGTGGATAAAGTTGCCTTTTCTCTGGACGGTAAACTGCTGGCTACAAGCTCCAGTGACCATGTCGTCCGGGTCTGGGATATTGCTTCAGGCGCCCTGATTAAATCATTTTCAGGAACAAACGGACAGGTTAAATTCACTTCAGACGGCACTCTGATCTCCGGCTGCGAAGACCATACGGTCAAGTTCTGGAATCTTCCTGAAGGAGAAAGAATTAAAACAGTGGGAGGGCATACCAGCGAAGTCGTTTCAATAGCCATTAGCCCCAACGGAAAATTAATCGTTACCGGAAATTCCGACGGCACTGCCAAAGTCTGGGATTTTTTTACGGGAAAGCAATTAAGAGTGCTCCGAGGACACACGGACAAGGTTAGTTCCGTGGCCTTCAGCCCGGATGGAAAATTCGTGGTAACGGGAGGAGACGAAGACAACGTCGCCAAACTATGGAATTTAACGACAGGAGAGGAGATCCGCACGTACCGAGGGCATAAAAACCAACCCACTAACGGCCTCAAAGGCGTAAATGGAGTGAAAGCCGTCGCGATAAGCCCTGATGGGAATTATCTAGTCACTGGCGCGCGTGACGGAACGGCGAAAATTTGGAACATTTCTACCGGGCAGGAAATCCGGACTCTCACCCGCAATAATTGGGTGAATGCCGTTGCAATCAGCCGGGACGGAAAATATTTGGTTACGGGGGATGGGAGCAGCATCGCAAAACTGTGGGATTTTGCAACTGGACAGGAAATTCGATCCATCAATACCGCCGGAAATTTGATCTACTCGGTCGCTATCAGCCCGGATGGAAAATATTTCGCTACCGGCCACAATAATTATACAGGCTGCATTTGGGACCTCGCCACGGGAAAAGAAATAAGAAAATTCGGCGGGCTCGGCTGGGTTAACGCCTTGGCTTTCATGCCGGACAGCAAAAGGCTGGTCATCGGGCAGGATGCGGTAAAAATCATGGACATCGCGACTGGACAAATAACTCAAACTTTTAATGGCCACCGTAATGGGGTCGCCGCGCTCGCCGTCAGCTCGGATTCAAAATATATCGTTTCAGGCGGTGCGGATGGAACGACCCAAATTTGGAATGTTGAAACCGGCGGTCATTTAGCTTTGGTGGGATCGAATAACGATGATGACTGGATCATGTTCAATCCGGACGGGTACTTTGATTCCTCCAAAAATGGCGGAGAACTCGTCTCGATTGTCAACGGCTCTGAAACTTTTGGAATCGATCAGTTTGCGGTAAAAAACAATCGCCCCGACATTATCTTAAAGCGCATTGGCCTAGGGAGCCCAGAGCTCATTGAGCATTTTTATAACCAATATCAAAAACGGCTGCGCAGGCTGGGGCTTAAGGAAGAGCAGCTCTCGGGCGACCTTCATGCGCCCACCGTCAAAATCACGGGCTCTAACAAGAACGGCCGCAGACTAACCTTAAACTTTAATATGAGTGACAATCGGTATAAGCTCAAGCGCTACAACATTTATGCGAACGATGTGCCGGTCTTCGGCGCCTATGGGAAAGAGATTTCCGGCAATGCGGCTAGCAAGACCGAAACGATTGAGTTGATTCCCGGAAAAAACAAGATCGAAGTGTCCTGCCTGAACGAAGCCGGCGCCGAATCCTTCCGCGCACTCACTTATGCCGACGTCCAGGAGCATTTCAAGGGCAATCTTTACTATATCGGCTTTGGCGTCTCGGAATATAAAGACAAGACGCTCAATTTAAAATACGGGCACAAAGACGCGCAAGATTTGGCCGAATCCTTCTCAAATATGAAGGGCTCCTTCAATCAAATTTTCGTCAAAACTTATGTCAATCAGGAAGCCACTGTGGAAAATATACGCAAGGCAAAAGAGCTTTTGAAAGATGCCCGGCCGGAAGACACCTTGGTGGTCTTTATGGCTGGACACGGCGTGCATGACCGGGATGCGGAGTCGACTTACTACTTCATCACCCACGAAACCGATTTAACCAATTTATCGAAAACCGCTGCGCCATTTGACCTGATCGAAGACCTCATGCAGGGGGTTCCCCCGCGAAACAAGCTTTTATTGTTGGACACTTGTGAATCCGGAGAAATGGATGAAGGTGTTCAGGATCAAACTTTGGCGATGGCTCAAAGCCGGGGCCTCAAAGCCAGGGGAACCCGGGACATTAAAGTGCGGGCGAAATCAGAGCGGCCGAGAACCTATTTATTTGACCGCGACCGATTCATTTACAACGACCTTCTGCGCAGATCGGGCGCAATCGTCTTTTCTTCCTCGCAAGGCGGAGAGCTTTCTTATGAAAAAGACGAATTGCACAACGGCCTTTTTACCAAAGGGCTGATCAACGGTCTCACCAATCAAGCGGCGGATAAAAATCACGATGGGATCGTTTCGACGGATGAACTGCGGGATTATGTGACGGCTTTCGTCGCGCAAGCGAGCGACCATCTGCAAAATCCCACCGTGGACCGGGACAACATTTATCAAAAGTTTGGATTCCCGTTATTGAGATAAAGCGATTTCCGTCTTTTTCTCGACGGAAAAATTTCGCTTGACAAAAAGTATTGTTTTGGTATTATATTGTTTAGGCACGAAGCAGTGCCTAAGAATAAGACATAGACGTCTTTTGAGCCGAGCGGCTTAAAGGGCGTTTTTTATTTAACAAGGAACTAAGACCAAGGCGTCTTGTGACGTGGCTCAAAGTTTGAGCGCGTTTCAAGCCGCCTTTTTTTATTTGCAGCACAAGGAGAATAAAAATGAAAGAAATCGTGGCGATCATCCGGTCCAACAAGTGGCAGAAAACCCGCGCGGCGCTTCTTGCCGAGGATTTTCACTCCTACACGATTCACCGGGTCTATGGGCGCGGGAAGCAAAAGGGGCTCATGTATCTTTCCAAGAACGGAATCTTGGAGGAAGGCATTCAGTTCTTGCCCAAGCGGATGGTCACGCTCTTTATTGCGGATGAAGAGGCCGACCGCGTGATTGAAATTATTATTCAAGCCAATTGGACCGGAGAAATCGGCGATGGAAAGATTTTTGTTTGCCCCGTGGAAAGCATCGAGCGCATCCGCACCGGAGAGCGAGCCGAAGAGGCTTTGGTCTAAGGAGACGGTATGTTTGTAGCCGGCAATAATCCAATCGAAAAAATCAAAGCCGAGAAAGACGGCCTGGATATTTTGCAGGAAATTGATAAAATCGCCGCCGAGGGCTATGACAAAATTTCCGCCGCGGATGTCGAGCGTCTCAAGTGGATCGGCGCCTTTTTAAGAAAGAAGAGGCCGGGTTATTTCATGATCCGCATCCGCATCACGGGCGGGCGGGCCAACTCCAAACAGGTCCGCGCCATCGCTCAGATTTCGGAGCAGCTGGGAAACGGCGTTCTGGATATTACCACTCGCCAGCAAGTCGAGCTCCGCGCCATCAAGATTGAATCGGTTCCTCAAATTTTAAAAGACTTGCAAGATGTCGATCTAAACGCTTTCCAAACCGGGCTGGACAACATCCGGAACGTGAACACCTGTCCGATCTCAGGCTTAAATCCAAACGAAGTCTTGGACGCATATCCTCAGGCCGTCGAATTTACGGATGTCTTCCTTAAGAACAAAGAATACACCAACCTTCCCCACAAAATGAATGTCACGATCACGGGCTGTCAGGACAATTGCACGCATCCCGAATCTCAGGATATCGGTTTGGTTCCCGCCTTAAAAATGGGATCTGGACCGATTGAAAAGGGATTCAACGTTCTTGTCGGCGGAAAAATGGGATCGGGCGGATTCTATAACGCCAAAGATTTGGACGTCTTCGTTCAACCGGAAGATGCGGCAAAAATTTGCTCGGAAATCGCCCTACTGTTTAGGGATTTTGGATTTCGCGACGAGCGGACCAAGTGCCGCCTTTCGTTTCTGATCCAAGATTGGGGAATCGAAAAGTTTCGCGCTGAACTCCACAGCCGTTGGAAAGCAAAATATGGCGGCTCGCTCTCGCGCGCCGAAGCCGACCAGCGTTCCGATGATGGAACGAACCACTTGGGAATCCATCCGCAGAGACAGCCCGGACTTTACTTTGCGGGCTTGTCCATTCCCGTGGGGCGCGTGACGGCCAAACAAATGCTCGAGCTGGCAAGGCTTGCCGAATTTTATGGCTCGGGCGAAATCCGTTTTACTCCTCAGCAAAACGTGATCTTGACGTATATCCCGCGCGAGAAAATCGAGGCCCTCAAGGAAGAGCCGCTCTTGAGCCAACTTTCTCCAGCGCCCGGCCCTCTTACTTTGGGGCTTGTGTCTTGCGTGGGAATTGATTATTGCAACTTGGCTTTAATCGAAACCAAGGGCATCGCCGTGCAAGTGGTGGCCGAATTGGAAAAAAGACTTGGCAAGGAAAACATTTCCTCCTTGCGCATGCACTGGTCGGGCTGTGAAGCCGCCTGCGCGAACCATCACACCGCCGATATCGGCCTCCAGGGAATTAAGGCCAATATCGATGATAGAATCGTGGACGCCGTGCATATATTCGTGGGCGGAAAAACCGGCAAGAACGCGCGCTCAGGTGAAAAAATCATGGAGCTCGTGCCGGTCACAATGCTCCCCGACGTGCTCGAACTCATTATTCGCAACATGGCATTGCTCAAGAAAGTCCGCAGGAACACCGAAGCCGAAAAAAGAGTGGTGATGGTGCCCATGGATTACGCGGCGTAACTGGAATCGCGGCAATTGGCGAGAGTAAAATGAATCTTAAAAAATCAGTTTCAAACAAAAATCCAAGGAGGCAATTCCATGAAAATGATACGTGCGATCATCCGGCCGGAAAAAGAAGAAGAAGTTTTGAAGTCGCTTGAGCTTGCGGGATTTCCCTCGGTGACCAAGATGGACGTGCTGGGGAGAGGCAAGCAAAAAGGAATTCAGATCGGTACCGCCATCTATGACGAGCTGGTCAAGACCATGATCCTGGTCGTCGTGGAAGACTCCATAGTGGAAAAAGCCATGACCGCCATTTCGGACTCGGCGCGCACGGGCAATTTTGGGGACGGAAAAATTTTCGTTTCCAATGTCGAATCCAGCATTACGATCCGCACGGGAATTGCCGCTTGATAAAAAAAGACAAATGGAAAAAAATTCTGACAGCCGCATCAATCTTTTTTGGCAAATCAGCCAGAGTCTGGTTTCCAAAGAATACTTGGAGGAAATTTTGCACTTGATCGTAACGATGACCGCGGAAGTGATGGGCTCCAAAATCTGCTCGCTCATGCTTTTGGACGAATCGCGGCAGGAGCTGAGCATTGCCGCCACCCAAGCTTTGAGCATCGATTATCGCAACAAGCCGAACGTGAGAGTGGACGGGAGCGTTTCCGGGCGGGCGGTGAAAGAAAGACAGCCGGTCATGGTGGCGGACGTGACGAAAGAAAAAAATTATAGATATCCTGAAATTGCGATGAAGGCGGGAATCGTTTCAATGGTTTCGATTCCCATGATGATTAGCAACCGGCCCATCGGCGTCATCAATAGTTATACGACCCAGCCGTACCGGTTCAGCGAAGTGGAAATAAAAATCTTACAGGCCGTGGCGAATCAGGCCGCAGTCGCAATTGAAAACACCAAGCTCCGCAGGGAAAACGCCGAGGCCAAAGAGGCGCTCGTGGAACGAAAATTGGTGGAGCGGGCCAAAGCGCTCATCATGGAAAAACACCACATTAAGGAAGCCGAAGCTTACCGCCTGCTTCAGAAGACGAGCCGGGACAACCGCAAAAGCATGGCTGACGTGGCGAACGCGATTTTACTGGCGTATCAAATAAAACAGTAGAAGTTCTAGTTCCAACATAAGGCGTTTCCAAGCCGAAACGCATAAAAACTGACCAAGACGTTCAGATTCCGCGAGAATTGCGCGGAGATTTGGACGTCTTTTTCGTTTTCGGGGAAATATCAGAAAGGAGGCTTATCAATGGCGCAATATCAGAAGTTTGCTCATGCCGAACTCTTCATGGTCAAACTCCGCGGTGAAAGAGACCGGATGTCCGACTTGCTCGCGGCTCTCGAGTCCGACGAGGACATGTCCCCGTCGGAAATTGAGCGGGCGCTCGGGCAAATCCGGTATGCCTTAAACCGGCTCAAGCCGGAATGCGAGAGCAGTGAGCCTTCCCTCTTTGGATTTCTTCGACTGATTCCGTTTTTATAAAAGGAGCGCATGATGAAAAAACATAAGCATAATTATTTTATCGAGCGGACCGCACTCATCGTTGCCGCGGCCTTTGCTTGGACGAACATTCTTTGGCCTTGCGCCGCTGCGGCTTCCGAAAGCGGGCAAAGCTTCTGGCAGGCGCGCAGGACTGCCGTCGCCGCGCTTGAAAATAAGCAGCCGCCTTTGCTGGTGGCCTCCCTTCCTCATTCTTTCCCCGCTCCGGCATTTTCTGCCGAGAACTTGCCCTCGGTCCAAAAAATGAATACGCTCATTCAGGAAGCGGAGAATCTGCCGGAGTCTCAAATTCAAACGAAGCTTCCCTGGCTTAAGAGCTGGCCGCTTGAAAATATGTATGTAGACGAAGTGCATTCGCGCGACGGCCGCGTGGAAGTCGTCCTGATCAAGGATCTTCATGCCCACGCGGAAGCTCAGCGCAACATCGCGCATTTTATCAAAGCCGCCGGAGAAATTTATCCGCATCTGTTCGTGGGAGTCGAGGGCGCGGCTGGTCCTTTGGACTTTTCCCCCTTCCGCGCTTTCCCCGATCCCCAAGTGACGACCGATGTGGCGGAAGCTTACGCGCAGGCGGGCTGGATAGGAGGCCCGGAACTTGCGGGACTCACAGGACCTGCGAGCCTCAAGTATGTCGGCCTGGAAGATGCTTCCTTATATTGGAAGAACGTGGATGCTTATCAGATGAGCCAGCCGCTCAAAGAACCCTTGCGCGGCTATATTGAAGCGACAGAGCAAACTTTATCCGCCCTCCAAAATAAATATTTATCGGATGCTCAAAAAGGATTGATCCGAAGCTTTCAAGCCTATGAACGGGGAAGCCTGCCTTTAATTGATTATGTCCAAGCGCTTAAGGGACTCATCAGTAAAAACGGGGTGAACTGGGCAGGACAATTCGTTCAAACGGAAAAGTTTATCAAAGCCGCGAACATGGAGAAGACGTTTGATCTTAAAGACGTGGAGAAGGAGCGCGACTCCCTCATCAGCCGGCTGGTCCATTGCTTGGATCCGGGAGACATCCGCCGGCTCACGGAAGAAAGCCTGCGTTACCGGCTGGGAAACGTGGACCACGCCACGTTTTATAAATGGATTCTCACTTTCTGCGTCAAAGCCGGGCTGGACACGAAGCTTTTTCCGCAATTTAAAATTTATGTCGCCTACGTCCAAGCCGCTCAAGACATCGACCGCATGGTCTTCTTTAACGAGCTCGCCCGCCTTCAAAACAACGCCTGGCAGGCATTGGAATCCAATGCGGTTCAGGCGGAGATTTGGAACCTCACCCAAGACCTGCGCCTCATGGACAAGTTGTCTTCCCAAAGCCTCTCGGACCAGGACTGGAAAACCTATGAGACGCGGAGACCTCAAATTTGGAAGCTGACCGAACGGCTTGCCGCCTTTACGGAGGCACGCGCGCCGCCCCTGCCCGAAAAATCTCTGGCCGCATTCGAGTCGTTCTTTGTCTGCGCCTCCGCGCGAGACCATGCGTTGACAGATTCCCTCCTCAAAATCTTGAGCGCTCAAAAATCTCCCACCGGCCCCAAGGCCCTCCTGGTTGCCGGCGGCTTCCACATGGACGGCATTTCAAAAGCCCTGCAAGCAAAAGGCATTTCTTATCTCACATTAAGCCCGCGCGTAAAATCCATTGAGGACAATAAAAATCGCCTCGCCGTTTTCACGCAAGGCCCCACGCCTTTGGACCGCGTGCTCTTGGGAGAAAAGATTTTTATGGTTGAGCCTTTAAAGTTTGGGCCGCAAGTCCTGCCGGGAAGAAATATGCCCGACCGGGTCAGTTTCTTTAGCACTCTGGAGCAAGCCGACCTGAGTTTCAATCAAGGACTTAAAGTTTATCAGGCCGGCCCTCTGCTCTTGACCGTAGGCAACGGCCAATCCGATGATTCCGCCTTAAATCCTTTGACCTTCTTCCAAGTCGGCGGGAAGCGCGTCGAAGTTTATGCGTTAAAATCCAGTTTTCCAGCAAAACTCAGCCGGGAATATGCTCCCAAAGTTTTTCGGGCCGTTGCGTGGGTGGCGAGGCAGTTTGTTCGGCCAAAAAATTTAATCCCAAACGTCGGGTCCCTGGGCCGTTGGAGTATAAGAGGGCTCGTGGGAATTTTAGTGAGCGGCGCATCGGTTTTCGCCGGGACCTGGGAACACAAAGGCAAAGAACTGATCTACACGGTGAATGGTTCCGACGCAAAAAACGGAGTTAGCGGGATCGTGGAGCAGGCCCGCACTGCCTATTATCAAGGAGATCGCCAGGGTTATCTCAATTCACACTTAAGCGGTCACAATATGTACGCGCCAAAAGGAGGCCAGCCTTCCCCATCTCAATATTTCTTGCAGAAAGCGGATTATGTGCCGACCAGGCAGGCCGCTTCAATCAAATACCACGATCAAACTCTCCACATCGGAGACCAAATTCATATTTCCGAGAACGAAATTTCCGCCGCGGGGGCCAAGCATCTCCCCGGATATCACGAAACTGTGCCTGACTTCACGGCTCACGCGCCCGATCATATTCCGAACAGCGCCGGGGACCTACGCGAACATTTTCACCAGGGCGTTTTGCGCAACATGTCGAAACACAATACAACCGCCGATAAACTCTTCCGCTGGACGGATTCAGTTTCCGATGGATTCCACCATTTGCATCAGTCCTTTTGGAATGGAATGTTCTGGATGGGTTCCCGAATTGATGCGATGCCCCATTGGATTCTTCCCGCCACACTTATTTTTCTCGTTGCGGCTCTGATAGTCGTCCGAACATGGAAGAGCAATAATAAAGGCGCTCAAACGCCGATCGCGTTTAAGAAACTTCTCAGCCAAATTCCCGTTTTCGCCTTGAAATATGTTTTACGATCGACGATCGTTAAAGGCGGCATCGGATTGGCGACTCTTTATTCCGTAATGCTCGCGATCCTAAAAGCCAAAACTTCGATCGCCAAATTTGGAACTCCAGTTTTAGGCACGGTTAAACTAGGAACGGGCGCGGGCGCTTCCTGGATTTCCGCGAAACTGCTTTCAATGGGTCCCGCTCTTAAAACGATCTTGGCCATTTCCATGGCCTGCCTGACTTCATCTTGGCATTCTGTTCCGACGCTAGCTGGAGCGGCGCGTCATTTCTCTGTATTTGCTTTCAGTTCTCTGCCACAATGGGTGCAGTGGAGTTCGGGTGCTGTTATCGGGCTTGCTGCATTCTTTGCGGCATCCCGATGGTTTTACAAAAAGCGCGGAGGCTGGTCCGCCGTCCTCAGTTTGTGGATTCCGTTTTATGTGACGAGCGCTATTCTTTTGGCCTCGGTTTGGGAAGAAGGACTTGCGAGAAATGGGATATATCCGTTAATGGACATCATGTTGGTTTTCACCTTCTTTCCCTCTGTGATACGGGCTCTCGTCCCCGCCCGTTATAAATACGACGTGCCGGTGGATCACCCCGACCATAGCGGCATTCTGATGTTCAGCAGCATTATGGGTTTTATCATTTTCGGCATGTGCGCGATTCTCATGACTGGGGGGTTTGCCTGGCAATTGCTCATTCTATCGTTTCATCCCGCGGCGATCTCGCTTCCTTCTTCTCTCACTGCGCTTTTTCCGGCTGTGCGGTTGGGGACATACATTTTGGCTGCGGGGGGAGTTCTGGTTTTTCAAAGCCCTTTACACAAGCGCTTTATGGTATCCAAAAAGGGAACGGTCCTTTATAAGTCATATAAAATCGCGGGACCGGCATTTCATCCGGTTTGGTTCGCTTCATTGGCGGGAATTTCCCTGCATACGATGATTTCTTGGCCGGTTTTACTTCTTCTCAATTTAACTCTTTTGACCCAAATCAAACGCTTGAATCTTTCCCCGCGGCCGATGCAGTTTTTATTGGCCGGATCCGCCGCAATTGGTTACGCTGTTTATGGTTTTTGGAGTTTTTTATGGCATGCGCCGGCGCTTCTCCTGGCCGTTGGGGCGATCATTTATAATAAAATTCCTGATAGCGTTGAAAAAGGGAGAGAAGAAGAATCTTACATGGCCCTCGGAGCGCTGGTTCTTTTGTTTTCTATTCCCATTATCGCGGGATTATCTGAAAATCCCTCGGTCAAAGCGAGCTTAGCCGAAGCCTTGAGATCAACGGCATTTTCAACTCCGGCTTTCATATCATGGGCGCATGCCTGGATCGCTTCCCATTCGCAAGCCCTCTTTAATATCGCGCGGTGGACAACCTATGCTTCCGCGGGCTTGTCGGCGGTAAAGCATTTCACACAAAGAAGGCAAGCCGTTTCGCCCTGGCTTCAAAGCGCGTCCAATCATTCGGCGCTTATTTTGCTTTCCTCCGTTTCCATGTCCGTAATCCATTCTGTTCCCGTCCTGCTGGGATTCAATATTTTGATTGTAATTGCGGGAATTCCTCTTTTGTTTGAGCGGAGCAAATCCGATTATCTCCTGATGTTCGCGGCCTCCTTGTTGGGACCCTGGCTTGGCGGCTTCTCTCAATTCACCCAGCATGCTCCCGCACTCTTTGCACTCCTGGTTATTTTTTGGGGCAAGTCAGGCGTTGATTTTA
>Ga0207125_10155_pt1 | contig 15345 bp, 13 predicted proteins | sample Alteio_BWMinHeat_19_FD_153556 | JGI IMG/M metagenome (GOLD analysis project Ga0207125, IMG submission 153556) | Enriched cells from forest soil in Barre Woods Harvard Forest LTER site, Petersham, Massachusetts, United States -... | ecosystem: Environmental > Terrestrial > Soil > Temperate forest >...
AATTTTTCAAATCATTACATGAATAGCTAGCTAAGCCACTAAAACTATCCAGGAACAAAGAAATTTTAGCACAAATAGGCATCAAAAGGGGTGAAGGGAACTACAATTAAAATCATATTTCTCGTATATAGGGTTAGCGTACTGCTTGGAAATCTTTCATGATATAAGGACCAATCTTCTTAAAAGCTCTGCTATTGCTCTGGGCTTTTTTGATGGAGTACATTTGGGGCATCAAGCGGTTATTAAGGCTACTATAAATGAAGGCAAAGCAAGGGGTATTACTGCTGCGGTAGTGACCTTTAGAGATCATCCAAGGGCGCTTACGCATGGTAATTCCCCATTATTGCTAACTTTGATTGAGCAACGGTTAGCTTTATTTGAGGCATTGGGTGTTGAGACAACATTGGTCTTAACTTTTACTGAAGAATTGTGTCGTTTATCTGCGCGCGAATATGTGGAATCTGTGTTAGTGAATGGCATGAATGCCAAACTAATTTCTGTTGGGTATAACCATCATTTTGGCCGGCAACGGGAGGGTAATCCGCAACTATTGAGCGAATTTGGGCAAAGCATGAATTTTGAAGTGCAAATAGCAAAACCAGTGTTTCTCGATTCGATAGAAGTTTCTAGTTCTAAGATACGTGAATGTTTAGCAAGCGCCAATCTTGATTTGGCTAATAAACTGTTATCGAGACCTTTTTCGTTGCGAGGTAAAGTAGTAGCAGGGGAAGGTAGAGGTGCCAAATTGGGTTTTCCTACAGCAAAAAATATTGATGTTTTAGAAGGTCTTGAAGCAGTACGTAAGCGTCCTGGTATGTATATTGGTACTACAGGACCATTAGGACTACATCATTTGGTCTGGGAAATTGTCGACAATGCTGTTGATGAAGCATTGGCTGGTTATTGTAAAAATATATCCGTTACCATAAATCCAGATGAATCTATTACTGTTTTAGATGACGGTAGAGGTATTCCTACTGATATAGTAGAAAAGACTGGTAAGAGTGGTGTAGAAACATGTTTCACCATTTTGCACGCGGGCGGTAAATTTGGCGGCGGGGGCTATAAAGTTTCTGGAGGGTTGCATGGTGTCGGCGCTTCCGTTGTTAATGCCCTATCAGAACGGCTTGAAGTTGAAATTTATCAAGGCGGAAAGGCATATAAGCAGACTTATAAGCGGGGTAAGTCCGAAGGGGACCTGATTGTAATCGGCAAAAGCGATCAACGCGGCACAAAAGTTACATTTTGGCCTGACAATGAGATATTTCATGATGTTAATGAAGATAACGAACATATAAGCATTACCTTTGAATGGGATAAGCTGATTACGCGTATGCGAGAAATGTCTTTTCTCAATAAAGGGCTAACAACTACTCTTAGCGATAACCGTGGCGAAGATCACAAAAGTGAACGATTTTTCTACGAAGGCGGCATTGCTAGTTATGTCGATTATCTAAATAGCACCCGCAATACTTTGCATAAACCGCCAATTTATTTCGAACAAAAAAGAGATGATGTCATCGTTGAATGTGCCCTGCAATGGACAGATTTATATGCTGAATCGGTTTATACATTTGTCAATAATATAAACACTCATGATGGTGGCACTCACTTGACAGGTTTTCGCAATGCACTTACTCGAGTCATTAATGATTATTCGAGAAAAAATAACTTAGTGAAAGAAAGCGAAGCTAATTTCAGTGGTGAAGATGTGCGAGAAGGCTTAACAGCTATCATCAGTGTTAAAGTTCCGGAACCACAATTTGAAGGACAAACTAAACAAAGACTTGGTAATAGAGAAGTGCAAAGCATTACTCAGGGGGTAGTATCCGAGCGTCTTGGTGACTGGCTCGAACTTAATCCAAAAGCTTCTAAAGAAATTGTCGGCAAAGCCATACAAGCGAGACAAGCACGTGAAGCTGCTCAGAAAGCCAAAAACTTAATTCGCCGGCAATCAGCCCTGGAGAATTCCGCCTTGCCTGGTAAATTAGCTGACTGTTCTGATCGCGACCCGGCCAATTGCGAAATATATTTAGTGGAAGGTGACTCTGCTGGTGGCAGTGCCAAGCAAGGACGTAATCGAAACTTCCAGGCTATATTACCGTTACGCGGCAAAATTCTCAATGTAGAAAGAGTACAACCAAGTCGTATCTATGAAAACACCGAAATACAAGCGATGATACAAGGACTTGGTTTAACCGTTAAAGAAGAGGAAGAAGAAAAAGAAAATGGCTCTGGTAAAAGTTTGGGGCTTTTGCGTCCAAATGCTCAGAATCTAGACTTATCTAAATTGCGTTATCACAAAGTGATTATTATGACAGATGCTGATGTTGACGGTAGTCACATACGTACTTTGTTATTAACTTTCTTCTTCCGGTACGCTCGGCCGCTGGTTGAACAAGGTTATGTTTATATCGCCCAGCCACCCCTATATAAAGTAGAAAAAGGCAAACGTATAGAATATTGCTATAACGAGCATAAGCTACAGGCAGTCTTAGCTGAACTAGGCGATAAGGCAATGATTCAACGCTTTAAAGGTTTGGGCGAAATGATGCCTGAGCAATTGTGGGATACAACAATGAATCCAGAAACACGCACCTTGAAGCAAGTAACTGTTGAAGATGCCTCAGAAGCTGATCACATTTTCGATTTACTTATGGGCGAAGCAGTCGGTCCACGCCGCGAATTTATCGAGAAGAATGCTCACCTGGTTGCTAACCTAGATGTCTAAACAAGCAATTAATTTTGCTAACGTTGTTTGTATTGCTCGTGTAATCTTTGCTTTTGTCGCCATCGCCTTATTGTTCCGGCACCATACCTCGTCAATGTGGTTATCTTTTGTCATAACCATCTTTGTCATATGGGCAGATCAATTAGACGGTTATTTGGCGCGCAAATTAAATCTAGCTTCAAAATTCGGCGGCATTCTTGATATTGCTTGCGATCGCACAGTTGAATTAGCGTATTGGATAGCTTTTGCTGTTTTAGGTTGGATTGCCCTCTGGATTCCGCTTTTATTTCTTATCCGTGGCAATCTGGTTGATGCTATTCGTGCTTACTATCAAGAGAAAGGTTTCACAGCCTTTGGTGAAAAGACTATGATCAACTCCCCACTTGGACGCTTCCTAGTTGCCTCCAACTTTAGCCGCTTTACTTATGCGGTTGCTAAAGCCCTGGCTTTTTGTCTGCTTATTCTTCTTCACACCAATTTTCACTGGTTTCGACTTACTTCACTTGCTTATTTCTTTGTCTATTTTACTTGTGTCTTTTGTGTAATTAGAGGATTACCAGTATTGCTAGAGGCTAGCGATTTATTATTTTTCAAAGAGAGAAGCTAGCAAAATGCAATCAATACGAAATGCCTGGACAAAACAATCGTTCTATTGGATTCCATATTCTCTGATTGTCCTGCGTATTCTTATAGCTTGTTTTCTGGTTTATGATGCCAGCAAGGGTTCAACTAATCCGCTATTTCTCCCTTTATTCTTGCTAGCGGTTTTTAGCGATATTTTTGACGGCATGATCGCCCGTTGGCTAGATACTGTTACTGCAAAATTGCGCATGCTGGATGGACTGGCTGATGTTTTTCTATATGTTTGCGTACTTTTCTGCGTAAAGCTCTCCCACCCCATCACTGCTTCTGCCTGCATAATACCTCTTATTATTTATGTAATTATGCAAAGCATAGACTGGGGTTTATCGCTAGTTAAATTCAGGCGCCTAACTTCGTATCACTCGGTTGTAGCTAAACTGGTTGGATTATCGCTCATGGCAGCAGTTGTGGCTGTATTTGGATTTAATATTGAAGGTTGGCCAGCCGTTCTAGCTCTATATCTAGCCGCACTCAGTTGTCTGGAAGGAATCATTATGACCATAATTCTTCCTGAGTGGAAATATGATATCAAAGGTATTCCAATGGCAATCACCATACGAAAGCTATCTACTTTCGCTCATGAACGGGCGCAGTAGGTTGCACAGATTTACTGAATTGTAGCTTGTTCCATGGTGGCGGCAGAGTCGGTAAGTCATGAGCCGGTTTTTGCCAATCGTCATCTCTTAGGTAATAAGTGCCTTCTACTTTGGATCGTGGTTCCTCACCTATATTTATAGATGTACAGAAATCCACCATCCAGTTTGATTGAATTAAATACGTGCGCTTATCCCAATGAATAGGCACATATACGGCTGGCATAGTATTTGGTTCAGCAGGACTAGATCTTTCTTGTTCCCCAATAAGGCTCTCAGATTGCTCTAATTCAGTTAGGATTAGATACCCATCCTGCATTTTTGCTTTTCCTTTAGATGCACGACTGGCACCACAACCACCTTGCCATCCAAAAGCAAATGTTCCATCAGTCTTAATGTCGAGAGACATTTTATTGCCGGTGTATCCACGGGTATAATTACCCACCAAAGATTCTAATTTAATATCCGAAGTCGGCGAATCTTTTGCCTTAGCTACTCCTATCAAAGTATGTCCATCGAATTGTGGATAAAGATGGGAAATCTGACAAGCCAGAGTACCAAATATACTCCAAGGCAAAGCCCCTATAAAAACCACGGTCGAAGCTGCAAAAATTTGAAATGTAAGTTGTGCCATATTCGCAGTATTGCGATTACGCTTAAAAACCAATAGAGTCGAAGAAAGAATCCAGCGAAGTAGATAATAAGCAGCACCTAGTATACAAATATTCGTCGACCATGTACTGAAGGTACCTTGAAGAGATTTTAAAATCCCCAAAGTTGAAAGATCTACAATGCCAGCATGAAAAGCTATTAGAGCAGACTCACTACTGTCCGTTAATCGTGAGAGAATTACAACAATACAAAGAGCAAGAATGATCTCGAAGCGAGGGTTCCTGAAAATCTCATTATTAACGTCTGATAAGTATTGCCGCATGTTAGCTATCTAACTCAAGGTTGACTTATCAATTTATACCCACTCTGGACCCAAAGTTCTCGTATAATCTTATCGCCTCAGCAATGATTCTATCTGGTGACAGTTCGGTTAAACATTGTCTTTTGTCGTCGCAGGTTTTTTTGTAATTACACGGACGGCAAGATAATAAGTTATCGTAAATGGCACCATGCTGCGGGCCAAAGGGTCGCCAGCGTTCAGGATCTGTTGGTCCGAAGATAGAGAGTGTCGGCGTACCGACAGCAGCAGATAAATGAACTGGACCGCTATCCACACAAATTGCAAGCTGCATCAATTTATACAAAGCCATGCTCTCGCGTATAGATAGTTGACCAGCAAGATTAAGACATTCCACACCGCTCATATCGATTATTTCTTGATTAAGTTTAAAGTCGGCGGGCGCACCAGATAAAACAGCTGTGAATCCTTCTTTTGTGTGCATATGTTGAATTATTTTAGCCCAGCTAGAACTAGGATACATTTTGTCCGGATGGGCGGCAGCAGCATGAATAAGGAGATATTTTTTTTGTTCTCTGGGCAATAGTGCTTTGGCTGCTGTTATTTCGGCGCGTGTAGTCCAGGCTTCCAAGTAATTATCTAAGACAGGGATATTTGCCTGCCGCAAAACATCAAGCGTAGACTCTACTTCATGTATATTTTTTTGCCAGGGAACGCTTGTGGTTAGCAAAAGAGATTTAAGACCTCCGCCATAACCAATGCGTTCTTTAGCACCAGTTAAATAAGCTAATAAAGCGGAAGAAAATGATCGCTTAAGGACAAAGACAATATCATAGTCTTTCTTTTTAAGCATGGAAGCATAATAAAAGAATGATTTGGTTTTTCCCTTACCTTGATCATATTTATGAAACCGGGTAGTATCAAATTCAATCAATTCATTTATATAAGGACATTCCTTTAAAACCTGTCCGCTTTGCGGTCCCACAAGAACATCAATTTGCGCATTAGGGTAATGACGATACAAATTACGCAAGAAGGGCACAGTCAAAATAGTATCGCCAATGAAACGATAGCGAATAACTAGTATCCGTTTTCTATCAGCCGAAGTATTCTTGCTATCCATAATATGATCTGTAATTGATAATAGTTATTGACTGATCACGGACCTACAATGGACTCGTAGCTCGTCATTGGCATTGGGGCTGATTTGATTAGTGAGAGTATATCTAGAGGCTCGCCTATCCAGCTAGTACTAATGTTGAGAGCAAGAACCCTTGCACTATCGGGAGAATTTTCAATTTTGATCAAATCTTTGCGAGTAGTAATAAGATATTCGGCTTTTTTGCTATTGCGCAAATCTTCTAGCCCAGCAATATCTCTTTCAGAATATCGATGATGATCGCCGTAATTGATTGCTTCCTTAACTTTCACACCAAGCTGTAAGAGCATATCCATAAATCCTTGCGGCTGAGCAATACCACAAAAGGCAACTACTGGCAGTCCCTTAAGTTTATCGAGCGATACTTCAGTCCATTTTCCGGCAATCTGCTGCTGAACTGACGATGGCTCAAACCTGCACATGCTTATTGTGCATTGCGGTGCGTAATGACCAATTATTTCTCTAAATCTGTCTATCTTTTCTTGATCATATGAATGAGGTATTTTAGTAATAATCACATGCTGCGCTCTCTTGAGTGCCGACAACGGTTCTCGCAGCCGTCCAACCGGCAACAAGCTATCGCTCCAGGGTGGACATTCATAATCAAGCAAAACAATATCGCAATCACGTTCTAATCGCCAATGCTGAAAACCATCGTCTAATAAGAGAACTTCGCAATCATAGCCTCTAATAGCTATTCGTCCAGCAAGATAGCGGTCTTTGTTCACAATCACTACAGCTTGCGGCAGCATTTTCGCCATCATTAAAGGCTCATCGCCGGCTTCTTCCAACGAAGCAAAGTTTCCCTTACCATCACTAACTATAATACAAGCGCTGCTGTTAGCTCTTTTATAGCCGCGACTTAGTATGCCCACTTTTATATTGTGAGCCAACAATTTAGCTGTTAAATCTACAATTATTGGTGTTTTACCGGTGCCACCCACAGTAAGATTACCGATACTAATCACAGGCTTCGATAATTTGCCACCCGGTAACAAATTCTCTTTGCGGGCAACTTTATGGGCGTGTTTATGTAAGTTCAACATCAATCTATACGGCCAGGTAAGCGGAGTCAGTAATGTGACACCCATCTGTTCGACCATATTTTCCGGACATCCCCAACTCATTTTGTCATTATCTCAGTTTTGCGTGTCGGGCTGTTGTTACTAGTCAAACTTTTATCAGGCTTCAATTTATCCTCATCAAATAGAGCAGCAATGGCATCAATTGATTTTGCTACCGCGCCACGATTGTTCTCAAGCCATCTTTGACCGATTGCACCCATTTGTTTACGCAGATTTTCATTTTGCAAAAGTTCAATCATTTTGTTTTTTACTTCTTGCGCATCATTGGCAATGTACAAGGCTTTTTCTTTACTTAAAATGGTAGCAGTTTCTCTGGTTTTAAAAAGATGCGGACCACAAACAACCGGTACAGCATATAAATAAGGTTCTAATAAATTATGTCCGCCAACATTGGCTATGGTACCGCCAACAAAGGCTAGAGTTGCTAGAGCGTAAAAGTTTGCCAATTGCCCGATTGTATCGAGCAAATACACATCATTGGGACCAAGAAGTTTCTCATTCTTACTAAAGCGACATACGTTATAACCGGCATTTTCTATAACTTTTGCCACAGCATCAAAACGCTCTGGGTGTCGGGGCGCAATTATTAGTTTTAGATTTTTTTGACTAGTCATCTGATTATTATTAAAAGCCAGCTCATTATCAGTAAGAGCCTGTCGATAGGTATCGAGAATAAGTTCCTCTTCTTCTGGATGAGTAGAACCAGCAATTATCACTAGATTGTCTTCTGTAATACCAATTTTACTTTTCAATTCTTTGCTAGCCAGATTATCAATTAAAGCTGGCCAATCATATTTCAAATTGCCAAAGATCTTCACGGGCAAATCCTTACCTGCAATTTCTTTGTAATGCTGTGCTTCTGCATCCGATTGTGTTCCAATCAAAGCCAATTTTTTTAACACGGGCGCAAAAAACCATTTGGCTAATTTATAACGCTTGAATGATCGCGGTGACATTCTTGCGTTCACAATCGCGACTGGTATTTGCTTGCTCCAGCATAAGTCTATAAAATTTGGCCAAATCTCTGTTTCAAAAATAATTACTAAAGTTGGATTAATTAAAGACAAAAAGCGATTTATAACTGTTGGTAGATCAAACGGGAAATAAATCACTTTGGCTTTATGTCCAGCCCGTTCTTTGGCTAATTTTTGACCAGCTTTTGTTGTGGTTGAAATTACAAGGGCACTGCTTGGATATTTTGCCTTAATAGCTTCAATAAGAGGATAAGCGCCATTAAATTCACCTACAGATACCGTATGAATCCATATTGCTTTTTTGCACTGCTTAAGCTCAGAGGCTAATGATTCGTCAATCAAACCCAACTTTTGCTTTAGCCCCGCTCTTGTTTTAGGACTAAATAACAGCATTGGGCTAGCGAAAATTAAGGCTCCTTTTAGCAAAAAGGAATAAGTATCAAGTGTAAATTGTTCCATAGTTTTTGATGACATAAAATATTGTTGGGAAGAGTAGCGGCTTTAATCACATTTTCCAGACGGCTAATGTCTTAGCCATGCCTTCAGCAAAGGGAATGCGTTCTATATAACCAAGTTCTCGTTCTGCTTTTGATATATCAAAACCCTGGTTTACCGCTACCAGACGAAAAGCGGCCCGCGAGTAGCGAGCTAACTTGTTTTTCCAATAAGTGGGTACATATGGTGTCAATAGCTCCGCCGTTTCCACAAGTAATCTGGCAGCAAAAGTTGGAATGATCAAAGTAACGCGCGGCAAATTTAATTCATCACATATGGTATCGAACAAAAGTCTTTTAGTAATAAATTGCCCATCAGTTAGATTGTAAATCTGTCCGCTGGCAGTTTGATTCAATATTGCTGATTCGAGCGCTCGACAGAGGTTTTCCACGTAAATCACATTCGTCTCTTTTTGTGTATCACCTACTAACATAGCCTGTCGCCTCTTCATTGCCTGGATAAGCTTAGGCAACCAAGTACGCTCATAAGGGCCATAGATAAAACCCGGCCTTAAGATCGTGACATTAATACTGTTTTTCTTCACTTGCGACATCACAACCTTTTCAGCATCAATTTTTGAATTAGCATAAGCCTCTCTTGAATATATCGGTGGATGCTGTTCACTAATTCCGTATTGATCTTTGTCGCCTGTAATAACAGAAAGACTACTGATATGAATAAACTGTTTCACACCGGCAGCAATGGCTGACTGTAAAACATTTTCGGTACCTTTAACATTTACTGCTTTCAATTCTTGCCAGTTTGAATAGGGTTCAACACTTGCCGCCGTATGAACCACAACATGGCAACCAATCATGTAGTTACTTAACTGAGCAGGTCCTTTTATATCCGCCACCGCATAAGTCAAAGACTGGGGATAAGCTTGAGCAAGTTTGTCCAAATTAGTGCAGCGACTGGACGGGCGGATACAACCCATCACTTCATAGCCTCTACTGATTAAATACTCAACCAGATACAATCCAACTGTACCTGTTGCCCCAGTAACAAAAACTTTTGGTTTACCCATAAATTTCAATTCAAATAAATAAATTATTTGGCATTTTCAAGACCAGACTGAGTTTGAGCATATTCTATCCTGCCAAGAAGCATATTATTAGCTCTGGTCCAGCCAAGCCTATGTTTGTTTTGTTTAAACATTCTAGCAGGCTTGGTATTGAAATTGGAGCAAGAACCTAGAATAGTCGGGTAGCCTTGCTTTAGTTCAATTGGTAGCGGTCACTATAGTTTTATTCTAGTCACACTAAATAGCTATAATTGGGCCAATCATGAATATTTTTCATGCTGACCGGGCATATTTTGCTTAAGAAGGCAGCAATTAGTTCGAATAGCAGCTTTTTGCGTCCGGATTTTACTAATGAGACACTGATAACAATGAGCAGACCGTTAGCAATTTCAACCAACATAACCCTTATTTTTGCTATGGTTTTGCAGGTATTTTGCCTTAATCCAGCGCTTGCTGCCGTGCAAAGAAATGATTTCATTCCCCTGGGAGAACAGCTTGGCGTCCCAGTTTATGAATGGAAGGACGGTTTAGTACCCACTAAAGCTATCGTTGTGGCCTTTCATGGCATGACCTTCTACGGTTTAGCTTTCGAAGATACTGCCCATCATCTCGCTGGGCAAGGTTATCCTGTTTATTCCTTTGATTTTCGTGGATTTGGCGGCTGGAACAAAGGCAAATCAAAATATCCAAGTGATGGAAAAATCCACTTTCAACAAAGCGTGGAAGATGCTAAGCGGCTTATTTCTGCCTTACATAGCCAATATCCTCACTACAAAATATTTTGTTTGGGAGAAAGTCTAGGCTCTAATCTAGCCCTATGGGCCATCTCTCAAGAAGCATTGCCAGTGGACGGAGCAATTTTATGCGGTCTGGGCATAAAAAATTCATTACATCCTCAACCTAGGTGGGCGCTGGATTTCTTGTGTGAGATAACTAACCCGAATAGACGCCTTAACTTAGAACCATACATAAAACCCAACCTGGCTTCTAATCCTGAAGTAACCAAAATCTACTTGAACGATCCTCAAATTATGCACAAGCTCAGTAGCGTAGAGCTAGTAAAAGCTATGGTTACCAATAAGCGGTCACTTGAAAATATCGACCAAATTCCCCCTTCAATATCATTTTTAATTATATCGGGACAAAAGGACCGTATCTTTAAAGTCAGCGCTTTGCGTGATTTTGCCGATAAGCTGGGACCCGATCGCACCACTTTGAAAATTATGCCCGGCGAAGGACATCTACTTCTTGAGTTGCATCCGATGGATCCAGAAGTGGCGAACACTATTGATACGTGGCTTGATAACCAAATACAGATTAAAGAAACAGAAATTCAAAGTCGTCCTTTCAAAGACGAAGGCGCTATGAAGCCTAAAGAAACCACCCTGGGTTTGCTATAAATAAGCGCTAGTTCTTAACTTCTTTCAATTCGCATTATCCGGCAAGTAAGTATAATTGACCACAGTCCGAGTACTAAAGTACCGGACAGGTTGCCATTTAAGTCGGCGCGGGAAAGAAATTATGACATTGAGTTGCGCCATTCACGCACATGGACATGATCAAAAATCATTACACGAAAGTGTAGAGGCTATTCTAGGAACCACAACGTTATGTTCTATGGCTACAGCGAAGGGTTCTCTTCCTTACATCAATACAGCCTTTTTTGCTTGGAGTAGTGATTTGCATATCTATTTCTTGAGCAAACCGACCAGGCAGCATTCGGTAAATCTAGATAATAATCCAACTATATCTTTAACCGTATTTGATGGCTCACAGTCTTTCGGAAGTCTATTAAAAGGACTGCAAATTTTTGGTAAATGTGTTCTTGCAATGGGAACTCAAGCAAACCAAGCGTTCGACGTCTATACCAAACGCTTCCCAAAACTATTAGAGCAAATACCATCTTTTGAGGATTATGAGCGCAGTGTTATTCAATCACGCCTTTATGCAGTAACCGCAGAAAGCATCAAGATTTTTGATGAGCCACGGTTTGGCAAAGATGTCTATATCGAGGCTAGCATCAATCGCACGTCAAAAGTATTAGAGGGTCTAAAGAGTGAAACTCCATTCTAAAGTAGTGCTGATAACAGGCTCCGCGGCTAATATCGGTAAAGCTATAGCGCTTCAATTTGCCAGCCAAGGCGCAAAAATTGTCGTTAACGCCAAAAACAATGTTCGCGCTGGTGAAGCAGTAGTGCAAGAAATCCATAATGGTGGCGCGGATGCAATCTTCGTACAGGCAGATGTATCAGATCCAAAGCAAGTAAATAATCTCTTCGCCAAAACCATCGCCAGGTATGGCACCGTCGATATATTGATAAACAATGCTGGGGCAGTTGATTCTGTTCCTGTCTTAGAATCAAACAAGGATCATTGGCTAAAAGTGTTTGACGCTAATTTATTTAGCAGTGTTTTGTGCTCAATTGAGGCGGCTAAAATTATGCAAACCAAAGGTGGCGGACGAATTATCAATAATGCCTCAATAAGAGGGCTGCCGCACGGCGGGCGCACAGGCATAATGGCTTACTCAGCTGCTAAGGCTGCAGTGATAAATTTTACTAAAACTCTAGCAAAAGAATTAGCACCTAAGATTTTGGTAAATGCAGTTGCGCCTGGATTTACTCTCACCAGTGCATATGATGATGTCCCTGAAGCACTGAAAACTGAATTTATAAATAGTACATTGCTCAAGAAGTGGATAACGCCTGACGAAATTGCCGATGCCTTCCTTTATCTAGCCAGCGCTGAAGCGATAACCGGAGAAGTCCTAGTAGTCGATGCCGGTGCTACCGTATAATATCTATCGGCTCAGTGTTTGTAAGAACTGTCGTTTTGTTCAGGCTACGGTCGAGCATAGCCATAGATTGTGTCAGTCAATAATTATTTTATAAGTTTCCTATATCTATAACCCGGGGAGGCCGATATTTGAAGCACATTGGTAGTAGCAACCCTACTTGACAGTGATATTACAACGCATTACAATGTAATGTATTGATTTGAGGATAAGGTCATAGTAACTACCTACCAGGACGATCAACTAAAAATCACTCATGAACAGGCTGACCAAGTGCTCGACTATCCGGAGAATGAATTATTTGAATTATCAGCGGGACGCAATGGTAACGATCGCATAATGGTAGTTGGTTTCGATCTCAATGCTAATTTATGCGAAGTCGGTGTTGAATACCTGGATGACAATCATGAACATATTTTTCATGGTATGCCAACTACTGCCCAATGGCGAAATGCCTATAATGTGAGGAAAGGCAATGGCTAAAAAAGCAATAGAAAAAAAAGTACCATCTCAACGGGTGAAAGCGCGATTTGAAAAAACTCGTCGGGCTGCACATAAACGAGTTGTGCAACGTGGCACTGTTCAATTTAGGCTTGATCCCGCTACTATGGAGACCTTGCTTCAGTTATCTTATAAGCTTAAAACCCCCGCTGGTGTTTTAGTCCGTATGTGGACGGTACAGCATTTAAATCAAGAACTAGGCAACAAGCCATCTTTGGAATCTAGAATGGTTAGAGTCGAAAACATATTAGAACAATTACCCCAATCATATCTTAATAATAGAAGTTAGGAATAGATTAGCTAGGTTAGCCCAATAATTCAGCCATTTAGCATTTAAAGCAGATCGATAGCATCGACATCAATAGCTAATTGTACATCCTCTACCATTGGTCTGTCTTTAAAGAAAGAGGCAATGAGATTTTGTCCATGTTCACCAGCATTGTTTTTGACAATCAGGTGCTGACGGAACTTGCCATGTAGTTTTTCCAATAGGCAAGGAGCTGGTCCAAGAACAGCAATTTCAGAAGCGCTAGCAGCATCTGCCAAATAATTACTCAAGGCTTCGGTTATTTTTTCGGCAACGTGTTTTGTTTGCTCTAAGACATTACCAGCAATAACAATACGAATTAATTGACTAAAAGGCGGATAAAGAAAAGCCTGTCTCGCTGGTAATTCAACGTCATAAAAACCTTGATAATCATGCGACAGAGAAAATTTTAAAGCTGGCAATTGTGGATTAAAAGTCTGCACAATTACGGTGCCGGGTAAAAGACCTCTGCCCGCTCGTCCAGCGACTTGGGTCAATAATTGAAAACCCCGCTCAGTGCAACGATAGTCAGACAAATTAAAAGCCGCATCCGCAGCTAAGATTCCCACTAAAGTGACATGAGGATTATCTAGCCCTTTAGCCACCATTTGCGTACCAATGAGAACATCGGCTTCTTGCGATGTAAACTTATGAAAAATTTCTTCATAAGCACCTTTTCTTTGGGCAATGTCACTATCAAGCCGCAATATTCTTGCCTGCGGTAAAAGTTCTTTTAAATCCATTTCTACTTTCTGTATTCCCAAGCCATAGTGCTTGAGAAATGGTTGTTCGCAAGCAGGACAGGTTTGTGATAGCCGAGATTGAAAACCACAATGATGACAAACCAATGTGTCACTATATTCAGTGCCACGCCCAAATTGATTTGTCCGGTGATATACCATTGGCACGCTGCAGTTTTTGCAGGCTGCCACATAACCACAGGCTCGACAAAAGACGTGACTGGCATAACCGCGCCTGTTAAGCAATAAAATTGCTTGTTCTTTTTGATTCAAACAATCTTCTAAGGCTTTGCTTAATGGTCGTGAAAAAATTGAGCGATTACCGGAAGCAAATTCATTGCGCATATCAACAAGAACTGTTTGTGGAAAACCCTGATCAAATATACGTTTGGGTAAGCTTAAAACTTTGTTTTGCTTTTGCGCCATGTAGTAAGTGACAATATCAGGGGTGGCACTGCCACATACAACTAGTGCTCCCGTCAGTTTTGCTTTTTCCATTGCAAGCGTTTTTGCATTGTAGCGCGGTGCTGGGCTTGTTTGTTTATAGCTGGCATCATGTTCCTCATCAATAATAATTAAACCAAGCGCTGGCATATTTACCAATATTGAAGACCGGGCGCCCAATAGTATTTTTAATTCACCGTTTTGCAAAAGTCTCCATGTATCAAAGCGCTCACCATCGCTAAGCCCGCTGTGCCATACTGCAACTTGCTTACCGAATCGCTCAACCAAACGCTTGGCTAATTGTGGAGTAAGAGCAATTTCTGGCACCATGAGGAGAGCCGTACGTTTATATTTTAAAGTTTCATCAATAAGACGCAAATATATTTCCGTTTTACCAGAACCAGTGACACCATGTAATAGCCATGGTGTTTCACCAGTATCTTTTTGACCGTTCTCTGCAGCCAAGGAGAGATATTTAGCTAAAGCTTGATTTAACGTAGAAAATACTTGTTTTTGATCAGTTGTTAACTCTACTAGTGATAGTTCGGCTTGAGGGCTGTTATGCAAGTACTGCAATGGATCGCGTATTTGATCTTCTCTGTTAATGGCCAAAACACCGTCATTCAACAGTTGCGTTATCACTTTGCTGCTCACCTTGGCTTGTTTAACTAATTGAGGTCTAGGTGATTGGCCACCATGCTGTTGCAATATGGTAATTACTCGTTTTCCAGGTTCGGAAGCCGGTTCTTTATTGGTCCAGGTAATTATATCTTTTGTTTTGGTTTTAGTTGCTGTTGAGATTTCCTTTGTACGTTCAATAATATTTTCCGCTAAAAGCCTGTTGAAGGCTTTGTAGAATTGATTCTCTTTATCAGAGGTGATTTTTCGCCAACGTTGTTTGAGAGTAGTTAAAGAAAGCTCGCTTGATTTGGTCTGTTTTAGTAAT
>Ga0207125_10156_pt1 | contig 15187 bp, 3 predicted proteins | sample Alteio_BWMinHeat_19_FD_153556 | JGI IMG/M metagenome (GOLD analysis project Ga0207125, IMG submission 153556) | Enriched cells from forest soil in Barre Woods Harvard Forest LTER site, Petersham, Massachusetts, United States -... | ecosystem: Environmental > Terrestrial > Soil > Temperate forest >...
GGTGTTGATCGGATGTCGCTACAAGCAATCCGATGTCATGGCCCGCTTGCAGCCATCGCCGCAAGGGGGCCTGATCGTGAGGGTCTTTCAGGCTATCGAGAAGTTGCAGGACAGCCCAGAGATCGTAGTCGAGGACCCCCTGTTTGTCGATGTCTCGTAAAATTCCGGGGAGCGCATCCCATTGATCGATCGATTGAGCGTGATCTCGCAATGCGAGGAGAGCCTGGATGATGAGATCCTGCGCTTTATCCATGGCTCCAGCGTTGACGTAGTCCTGCACGTCCTTCAATGTGACGGCCGGAGGCGCAGGAGGGACTGGGGTCATCTCGGGATGGAAGATCACGGGTGGGGCATCCGCCCATCCCACAATGACCCCGTTGGGTCTATCAAAAATGGGATCCGGCGGCCAGCCTAGGTCGAACCAGAATGTCACTTCACCGGTCTTTGTGAAACGGAAATTTTCCGGGGCCGGGTCGAAGGAGACTTTTGGGAAAATGGTAAGCGCTCGAGCATGCAGCGAGGCCATTTCTTGTTTCGCCTTCTTCTGAGCGGCGTCATTCAGATTTTCATAGGTCCGACCCTCGGCATAGTCCTGAATGAGGACGGTCGGATCTTCATCAAATAATACGGTCTCCGGAATCTGAGTCATGCCTCGGTCCCGCAGCGTTTGGAAGATGGTCGCATCCCATTGCGCCCGGCCGCGCCGAGCGGCTTCTTGATCCGCTACTAATTGATCGCCCCGCATGACCGGCTTCACAATCTTGATCACCTTTTTCCCGTCTGCGGTGACGAAGACTTTGTAGTAATTGTTGTCTGCGAGCAGACGCAGCGTTCCGAACCGGCGCGTCAATTTCTGTTCGAGGGGCACGTGGTCCTCATGTCCGGCGGCGAGGTTGATATCGCCATCAGGTTCGTAGGCGGTAGGTGAAACACGGACATGTGTGATCTTAGCGGCCCAATCCAGGAAATTTTCAACAGAGGGCGCTTCCTGGTGCCAGCGGTCTGCCATGTGTTCGGCTTCATCGAGGTGGTCTTTGATCCATTGGCGCATTTCTTCAGGATCGAGATCGAGCTCGATCCGAGCTTGCTCCCACTTGTCGATTTCGTACAGCTCATGATTGAGAATCGGCTGAACGGATTGCCAAAGACTGTCGATATAGATCACAGGTTCTCCGTAGGCCTGGCCCAAACCGATATGTGCCAGCTGACCGGTGGCGGCAAATAAGCCTGGAATTGGAACCACGCGCGCTTGAAGAATTTCTCCGCCGGGTGGGGTGTATTCCGCCAAGGTGTAGTTCCGTATATTTGAGCGACTGACTTCAAGATCAGCGGGAATATGCGCCCGGATGTAGTCGTTTACATACGTGTGCGAAACTCGTTGACGCAGGACGACCTGAGGTGGATTGAAAATCAACGTCGTCATTTGCAGAATTTGGTTGGCCGAAGCACGAATGCCGGCTGACAGAATATCGAGGCCTAGCCCGGTGCTATCGTGGATCGCTTTTAGTGTGTTCGGCATGAACAGACGCATAAACGCCCGCGCTGTAAGCAATCCCGCGGCCAAAGCAGCAAGCGCCAGGCTCACCAGCCCATACATTGCCAACGGAGCGTAGGAGTTTGAAATCAAGGGGCTGGCTAATAATCCATTGGTCGTCGCGATTATGAAAAACGGGAATAGATAGTCTGTCGATTTTTTCGCAATTCCTTGGCGCAGGAAAATTTCGAATGGAATGTTCAGTTCCAAAGGTTGAATCGGGTCGAATTTATAGTTGAAGACGTAGGGGTCGCTCCCGCTGGGAGGCGTAGGTGGCGGGGTATAGAAATCCTTGCCGACTTTGGTGAAATCAACTTTGTAGTTCGCAGAACTGATGACTTTATTTTTTAGCAGCGTGTCATCCAAGGTACGCTGATATTCGGCGTACATTTCGAGGTTTTTCAGAGTGATTTGCCGGTTTCTGCTATGCGGCTGCAGGGGCTCAAAAAGGCTTTCCAACGGGCGCGAAGGGACTTCGACATGTTCAGATTCCATAGCGGCGACACCGACTTCCTGCTGATGCTGTGCCACCGCCATGTTGCGGAATATGAGCCGAATAAAATGAAACATGAGTTGGTTCGCCGGACTTTCTGGAACAATCAACTCACGGGACAAATCAAATCGGACTGGATGGTAAAAATCGTCCCCTAATCCCTCCAGAATAGTGGCCATTGTGGAGTTGTTTCGCATCATCGCGTTGATTTCGGAGCGTGCGGCCAGCAGCGCATGATCGCGAGTTCCGAAGTCGCCGGAGTCTAACGCGCGGGTACGATTGTGACTTTGGATCAGCAAAACCTGCATATCGCGCGGCGTATCTCGCCCTGCTTGCCGGTCAAAATATCGGATTGCGCCGTAAACGTACCACGGCATCGTCCCGCGATATCCGGTATCAAAAAGCATGACGTGTTCCTGATTAAAGACACCCATCTGAAGCAGCGATTGTCGAGTTGCCCGCGCGAGCCGTTCAAAACCATGGTCGCCAGAGTTCATCCGTTTGGTGAACCACTGGTCCACGACTTCTTCTATGTCCAAGTTATGCTCATTCGCGGTATCCAGGGCATCCCGGAGGTCGCTATAAACACTCCCCATCATGTCTCTATCCAAGTGAAGAGCTCCGCCGTTGTGAGCCGAGGGGTTGCCCTCAAGACTGTCCAGGGCATGTTGAACGGCGTAGGTGTAGCCCATATCTCGAGCGAAATGCAGGATATAACGGTTGGGCTCTTCGGCACGTACCTGGCCGATAACGGCGGCCATAATGCGCGCGACGACCAATAGATTGTTGTGTTCTTCGGAAGTGCGGAATTGTTGAATGTGGCGGAGTTCAGCTTCAAGGTCGGCTAGCGCATTAGGATTATGTGCGGCGAGGCGTTGGACTTCCTGCGTCAACAGATCGGAAATTTCTTTTTCATTTAGGAGTTCGGCATCCTTGGAGACGGAAAAATGGGCGAGATATTCGGCGGAAACATCCATGCCGTTGCGCGGGGGGTGGGTCGAAGATCCGAAGCGCTGGTTTGGAGGCTGGGGAGGTAGATTCGGAGGTGGCTGCGCCAAGCCGATTTGATGATCCAGCGGTTGAATGGGTTTAGGTGGTGACAGATTTTTAATGTACTTCTTGACCTTCTGGTGGTAATCGGCCCCTATGTCTGGGATGATGGCTTTAATAGCCAGAGGCTCGGCCCGTGCGGTCGCCTGTCGTGATCGGTTCGGAATAATTTGTTTTTTGACACTTTGGATAAAATCGCCGTTGCCTTGATTCAATTGGGCCTTCACGGTCTGTTGAACATGGGGCGGAAGATTTTTGAAGAAGGGGGACTCGGTGATCTGAGTCAGAGTGGGGACGGTGTCAGATTTTTCGCTCGTCTCTTCAACGCTCTGTATGATCGGCAATCCTAACGCCGCCATCGCGATTTGTCCGAGTTGCTGCAAAACCGGGGGTAGAGGGGGAACACCGGGTTTGTTGAGCCTGCTGTGTTCTTCTTCATTGGATTGGAGGGCTCGTTTTAGAGCGATCCACCAAGGCATGCCCTGGCGGAGTTCGAGGATGAACCGATTAAACGTGGCGAGCAAGATCGATGCCGCGCCACGCAGCAGCCAAAGTGGGTTCGTCGAAGGATGAGACAGCGCGAAGACGAAGCCAAGGCCGGGAATTGCCCACAGCCAGCGTTCTGCCCGGGGTGCGAATCGTTGTTCCAACCACCGGGTACGTTCAGGACTATTAGATGTTCCCAGCCGGCGTTCCAATCGTTCATAGGCCTCCACACCTTGGCCGTTCAGATGAATGCCATGAGCCGCGCGGGCCAACATTCGAGCAGCCACCCAGTTCCCAACCCATCGGGTCACAAAATGGGTCAGTTTGGGCGCAGCCGCTGTCGGAGCTGAAGTCCTCGAAATCGCTAGCAGCTGGTCCATATACCGGTCGATGATCGCCAACTGGAACGCATCTTCCGACAGGCCGTCGACTTCCGCTTCTTGCCAGGTGACAGCGCCGCCCAGATTCGTGTCGAATTGAACTGCAGGATCTAAGTGGATCGGGACTTTGATAAAGGAGCCGGCATCCACGCGCCCGACTGTGGATTTTAGAGGAGCTGTCATGTTTATAAAAAGCGCGACAGGTAAAGAGCGCACATTGATGTCTGAGCGTCTATCGGGTCCCAGTTCCGGGTTGTTGAGCAAGGTGATAAAGTGAGCGAGAAACGCTTCGGCCGCATGACGGTCACTGTCGATGTGCTGCTCGCGAAGTAGCGTGGGGTCCACGGCATAGCCGTCCGCATCAAATAGTCCCGTCGCCAATTCTCCGAGACGATCCGCAGGAATAACTCGAATGCCGACAATCGTATTTGATGTCCGTGCAAACTGCATGATTTTGGAAACCACCTGATTCCGTATGCGATTTTCGCCTAGACGCGGCTGTTGTATTGCATTTCGCTCCGCGCTGGACACCAGTGTGCCCACATGCTTTTGGGCGAGTGGCCGTATCGAGGCGCTGACGGGGGCGAGATCCTGAGTCTCCAGCCGGGCGGAGGCTTTCAGGGCATTCTGGAGACGGCGCTGCGCTGACTCTAATTTAGATTCCAGAAAATTCTGGTTACTCTTTTGAAGGTATTCCAGAGTGTCGCGTGTTTTCCGCGTGTTGTTGAAAAGAGCGCCAAACTTTCTTTCAAATTCCGTTCGAAGAACCGGGTTCTGGTTCAACCGCTGTTCCAGATTTCTAACCGCTGGACTCGCCAGCAGCGCGTCGACTTGGTGGATCAAGGCATCTGTCCGACTCAAGATTTCAGAGGCCTTCTGTTTCAGATTATCCTTGGTGAGTTCTCGGCGGTGCTCCATCTGATCGATCTGGGCATCCCAGTAGGCTGGCACATCACTGCCTGAATCGTAAGGGTGTTGCCCGCGCATCTGAATAAAGGCCATGCGTAAATCGGTGATCGCCTTCTGTTGCTCGCCAGGGAGTGCGAAGAACAATTCCATTTCGGGGCGGAAGATGTATTTGGCCAAGATGGACGTGATCCCTGAAACGAATTCGAGATCCTGGAAGAAGGGAAGGACCTCGCGGACGGGCTTGCGGTATTCTTTCGGCAGGTCATTGAGAGTGGCGCCGGGTTTGATGTCTTTTAAATAAGGTTTGGCAACCTCATAATCCTGAATGGCGGCCAACGTCGGTTCGACCGTGCGAGTCACGCCGATCGTATCGAACGTACTGGCGTCCTGGCCAACATCCACGTAGATCCGTTGATGGTTGAAATCCATTTGCAGCAAGAGGCGGTTGTTCTCCGGATTCATGACGATTTGAGAGTTGGCATCGGAGACAATGCCGAAATAACGGGCATACGCACCGATCAGAAGGTTCGCGCTGAAGGGGGTCATATCGCGATCACTCGGGAAGGAGTAGAGAATCGAGAAGGCGGTGCGGGATCCTTGATCGACGCGTTCATAATCTTTATTGATGAGTGAGATGATTTTAGTGATCTCCCACTTGGCGCTTATTTTGAATCGCAGCCAATCGCCCCAGCCCAGTTGGGATGTGGCCGAACGAACGGCGCTTTCGGTCTCGGCTTCTAAATCATTGGCATTGTCCCGGACCACAAAGCCGCTAAAACCGCCGTTGCGGAACATCTGGAAGAGCGCATATGTTTTCGCCATCTGCATTTTAGTGGGTGCGTCAGAAATTTTTCGGTTGTTGATGGCCGTTTGAAGTTCCAGGTGGGACGCAATAAATGCGTCGACGCCGCCGGCGGCAGCCAAGACATTGTCCAGAAAAACTTTCTCCGGTGCGCTGGCGGGTGACGTTTGAGGCCTGGCCGACTGCGCACCCAATGTGGCCATTGACACCTTGGCCGCCCCGACGAAAGCGGCAGTCTTCAGAAAATCCCGGCGGCTGAGCCCTCCCGTGTTGGTGTGGTCACTCGCGGTCGGTGTGCCAGGAGTCCGTTGTTCTTCGAGGTGTCGCTGCGTCGCGAGAGTTTTTTCGAGCTGGTAACGCGCGGTCCCTAGACGCACCGCGTCACGTTCACTCATTTCATGTGTGCGCCCTTCCAGGGTCAGGAGCGCTTGCTCAGCGGCAGCAAGGTCATTGGCTCTCATCCGCATGATAAATTCAGTAAATAGGTCTTGAATAGAGGGTGGGGAGGCAACGGAAGGCTGGGCCTCAAACCCCGGTCCTCCACCGCGAGGTCCGTAGAGCGAGGCATAAAAATCGAACAGCTGTCTTCGTAGGTCTTGATGCGGGCCGGAGGGGCCGATCATCCCTTCGCGTCCTAAAATCAAGAAGTGCATAAAGTTCTCTGCGAAGAACTCTCCTGGATCGGCTGAAATATAATTGATTCTTGCCTGATGCGACATCCCCATGAAATCTGTTCCAAAAACAGCCTGGACTTCATGGAATTTTCGGTTCAGCCGTTGGAACTCTTCCAATTGATTCGGTGAGAGTGTGCGCATGACGGCGTGTCCCAGTTCATGGAGCAAGAAGGCCGTTAACATATGCACATCAAATTTAATTGGATTTTCTATAACCCCAATTTCTGACAGTTTGTCATCGTATTGAGCAAACCGGGCGCTTTCGGAACGTGCTGCGGACAAGTTGACACGACGCAACGCCTCACTCTGCAAGACGGTTTTTGGAAGGAGTTTTAATAATTCCAGGACATAGTAGACCTCGCCAGCCGATCCTGCGTTCAAAAGATCAATCCCATAAGGGGTAGTTACTTCTTTTTGGAAAATGGATTTCGCTTCAGGGAGATTTCCCTCTGGGAATCGTTCTGATTGGTGCCATGATTTAAAAATTTGGTAGGCGGACTCCATCTCCTGGGGAGAGGGATTTTCGGAAAGGCCGAGTTTCGTCCAGGGAAGTGTCTGCACAGTTACTCCCCCGAAGGTCGACATAATGAGATAGCGAGTTTTTGCTCCAGGTCCCAAATCCGCCACGGCGACCTGTCCTGATCGGAAGGCTTGTTCCATTTGAGATGTTAAACCGGAGATTTTACCAACGAGGGTGGGGCGATCACCTGACCGCAACTCAGCGATCACAGACTGAACTTTCTCATGGATTTGTTTATGAAGTTCACCAACACCTCCGTCTTGGTTTTTCTCTTGCTCTGGGGTGGCCGGAAGCCTCAGCTTGATTTCTCGGACCATGCGGTTGTAGGTGCCGGGTCCGTGCTGGGCGTCTTGCCAGGCAACGGTTTGAGCGTGCGTATGGCCGGCGGCTTCATAGGTTTCGTGTTCGCGGACGAACGCTTGTTGTTCCGGGGTAAGTTTGTTCCAACTCTCAAGAGGGATGAGAACGAATTGACCTTGATCGGAAGTTTTCACAATCAACCCGAGTGCCGCAGGGTGATCAGGCTTTTCGAGCGATGCGTCCCAAGCGGTGGGATCCCCCCTGGAATTGGCAACAAACAAGAAGTTAGGATCACCCGGTTTCCGTTCAAAATCCTCCGGATCGTCCGTCGGAGTGACGCCCAATATTTGAAAGGCTCGATATCGATTCAAGCTACCTTGGATCAAATCATCAATTTCTTTGGGAGTGGCAGCTGTCCTTGCCTGGGAAACGATGGCCGCGACAATCTCTCTGAGTTTTTCATAGAAATGCGTACGATATCCGACGGCATCCGCCAGCGCCTCGGCCGTCACCTCTTCCAGCAAAAAGGCTCCGCCGGCCGGCGGGGTGTCCCCCATTAAATGAGCGAGTAGGATCTGGGAGGTAATGCGTTTAACCGCCGCCCGATAGGCCTCGGGATCATTTCCATATTCGTGAAAGATTTCCGTCACTCCCAGTCCGTTCGGTGCGCGGGGTGGAGTGCTCCCATTTTGGACGAGTTTATCGGGATGGTCTGTCAGCTTGAGGATGTCGAATTCGATCGGGTGGGGGGCTTTGAGCAGAACGTGTGCCATTTCATGCATCGTTTCCACCGCGATCCTGGCTTCATCCAGGACTTCCCAGGAAAGTTTCCGGGAGATGGTCAGATGCACGTTGTATTTCGTGGCTTCAGCGATGAGCTGGTCGCGATCTGACTCCATCGGGTCTTTTGCCGGGCCAGATGCCAGAGCTCTTACACTTATCCATTCCAGGAGTGGGAGTCGCTCATTCGTGTCTGCGCGGTGGGTTCCGTTCGCCGATACATCGCGGACTTGCCAGTCGTTATTCACCCAGCGAAATTCGAGATGGAGTCGGGAAATACTATCGTCACCGTGAAGAACGATTCGATTTTCCTTATCCCGCCCCGCGATCAAAGTGTCCTGTGCGTCTTCCGGTGAAAGCGTAGTGGTCTTACCCCGATAGGGTTCGATGAGCTGTAAATCATTTCCATAGAGGGTCCACTGAAGCACCGTCCCATCGGGCAGCAGCAATCCACCCGTTACGTCCTGAAGCGTGGAAAGTGAATGGCCTTGAGGCCTCTCTTTCATGTCAGAAATGATAGGCCGATCTAAGGCTGCATCAAGCGGGCGGGGAAAAAACGGGCGCTTTTTCATTTCATCTTTTGAAGGCACCGGATAAGCCACCGCTTCAACCAAATCTCGGCCGGACGCTAACACGGGGAGCATGTGATACGCTTTCCCGAAATCCTTTCCAGCCAGGAAATAAAGGGCATAGCCCAATAGATTTCCGTAAGAACGGACCTTCATGAGCGGCGGCAATTGTTCCGGCGATTTGTAAGCGCGCGAATCCGCTTCTTCAATCAAATAAGCTTCCAGATCCTGGGGGTGAAGAGTCTGGATCGCTTTCATCACTGCGGGTTCTACATCCTCAAAGGATTTCGCACGGCTGGGGTCGGCTTCCAACGATCGTAGTGTGACGAAAGCTTCCTGGGCCGGCACATTTTTCGGGTAGTAGGTGCGCACCAATTCTTTAGCAATTGGATCGCGCAGGTATCCGTAGGGCCCCGCTTTCAAAAAGATGACCCGCTTCCTTGAAACGTAGTTGGCAAGCACGTTCAAGCGGGTGTAAGGCCGCCATTGCTCGAGGTATCTATCTCGCTCTGCAGCCACCTCCTCTGGCGCATCCCCCATCATCAACCGTCCCAGAGATTGAGTCGTTTCATCGAAAACGTGTTGAGCCTGGATGAGGCCAAAGCGTTTAACCAGTGTTTTGGGGACATCGCCGTAAATACTCGGCACCGTAAGAGACGTGTCATTCCGTTCCCAGACCCACCAATGACGGATCGCTTCAACATAACTCTCACCGAAGAAGGTCCACCACATCCCCGCTATGACAGCTAATACAATGGCCGCGATAATGCCTGCTGAAACCCCGAGCCAGGCCGCGAAACTCGTCGCGATCAAACCCACGGCAACGTGCCCGGATTGGATGAAAGGAGGTCTCGAGCCCGGCGTGGCCGGCGGGACAGGGGAGGGATTGTCGATAGGTACGTTATTCGCGGCGGAATTGGGATTTACGACGACAGGTGGCTCTGCAGCTAGGGGGTGTGTCACTGTTTGAGCGCCGGCGATTGGCGAAGATGGATGTGAGGGTGCGGGCTGGCCCAGGTAGCGTGCTAAATCATTTTGAAGCTGGGTGATTAAATCCGTGATCGGCTGTTGATTTTGCCGGGTGGCTCCTAGCGACCAGAAATATTGCCGTCCTTCGCGGGAGAGGTATTTCGTCAGGGCTTCAGGTCCCATCTCTTGCATCTGTTGGAGGGTGGAGCGAAGCATGTCACGTCCCTTTTCGTCTCCGAGGGCCTCGCTGATCGCCTCAAATATAAAATCATGTCCCGGCGGGCCACGATAATTGCCGTAGGTCACAGACATCATGGCGAGCATCAGAACCTGATGCCGGGGAAGGGCCCGCTCATTGATGGAAAACATGCGGCGATCTCCGATGTCGACCATCACCACCTCGCCGGTTTCGCGTTTGACCATGAAATTTTTGAGATGGAAATCCCGCGGGACCGCGCCGTTTAACGCTAGTCCGATCCCCAGAAGCGTTTTGATGATCGCCTTTCGAAGCGGAACCGTCAGCTCTCCGCGATCTTTCAGCTCCTGCGTTGTCGGGCCGTCAATAAATTCTTCGAGAAACCACGTCCGGCCGTCCCCCGATGAATACTCTTCGCCGAAGACGGGAACCCCGTGGCCGTCCACGCGCCGTAAATCCCGGATTTCGTTTTGTGAAATGTCGCCGTTCTCGATTTCCTTTTTAGAAGCCAGGATCAAGGGAATTCGCTGGCCATTGCGGAGATGAGCGACAACTTTAAAAACCTGCTTATGAGCGCCGCGGTCAAAGAAGCTGAGCTCGAGATTTCGGGATAGATCGTTAGGTGTCAGCGGAATCTTTAAGGTCCGGGACAAAATGTCCGCGAGGTCTCGGGGGGTCACTTTGTCTGAGAAATCGGCGGCCATCATCAGGCTTTCGAATCGCCCCCCGGGCCCACTATCTTTTCTGGGAAGATCGATTTTCGGGATGGTGATGTCCCATGTCCTACGGCTCAACCGGCGTTGTAAGGCACGCTGGTAGAGATCATTGAGTCGGAAGAGCAGGAGGACTTCGAGCACAATCCACAAGACCCTGTTGAAAATCCACACGATGAGGTTGACGCGCCGGGAGCGTGTAGGGGTTTTGACGGCATTGCCGGGTTCCGGATTGGCAGCGCCGGACCCCGTGGGAATATCTGAGACCGACGCGGGAAATTGATATTTGGCCGGGATGACGAGGGGCGCGTTCTGGGGGATAAGATTCGGATTTTTAATGCCCGGGTTTGCTGCCAGGATATCGTTGATCACCACATGCAATTGAGACAGCGGCAGGTTATTGGCTTCCAGGATATCCCGAGCGATGCCTTCCAGAGTGTTCCCTAGCGGTTGATCGCGCGTCCATTGATCGGTGACGACCGTATGGCTGGCTGCTTCAAAGCGATGCGGGCGGGCCCACGCGGGCAGCGGGATCAGACTCATGAGTGTTGCCCCAGCCGCCAGTAAGATGAGAGGCAATGTCTTTGATCGTTGTGCTCCGTCCTTCGCAGCCACGGGGGCGGGGGGATTGGAATTGTCAGGATTTCCAGGTGCAGCCGCTATGGCAACGGCGCCGGCTCCCACCACAACAGGGGTGACCTTCAAGGCGGCTCTGACTTGATCGAGAGCCGGGGCGTTGTTCTGCGCCCAGATGGGAACCTGATGAATCATTTGATTCAGACTGGAGAGATCGAGATGCAATCCGTGAACAGCCACGTATCCGACGGTCAGAGCGCCCGCGATGATTCCACCGCCAATAGCGATGGTTCCCAAAAGGCCGGAGTGCAGCCCATTCTGTGATTTGGAAAACGGCCAGAGTGCAGCCAGCCGGCTGCGGGGTGAGTCCTGGAGTCTCTGCACGAACTGAGGCTCGTCCGCGAGCACGTCCTGCACGCTCAGCAGGTCGCCCTTCAAGCGTTTCACATACAGCGCATGGTCGGCATCGGTGATCTGGTCGACGGTGGGCGAGATGACGAGATAGCTGATCTTTTTCTCACGGAGAATCTGGGTAATGGGCGCGGTGTGGAAACCTCCCGCCACGAGCACCGCCGTTGGCGGGGCGCTGGGGCGGGAGCCCGCCTGCAGTGTGGCGGGCGCCGGCGCTTTGAGCAGGGCGAGCGTGTTGTCCACCATCGGCTGGTTGCGCATCAGGGCCATGACGTAATAATCGACGGAGGACGAAATCAGTTGGCGGATCTGGGTTTCATCGAATTTCTTATCGGATAGCGATTTGGCCAGTGCGACAAATTGATTGATCCGGGGGGCGAAGTCGCGGACTTCGAGTTCTGTGGCCTGCAGATCGGCGACCCGCAGAAGCAGCGCCAGGTCATGCTCGACCTGGACCAGGTCCTTTTCCGGGCCCTTTTTCGCGTTGGCCAGTTTCAGCCGGAAGGCGAGTTCAGCGGCTTGATGGAAAACGTAGTCGAGCTTGGCGTCATGTCCACCGCTAGGATGCTGAAGAAACTGGGCCAGAAGCGGATAACCGGCTTCAAGAGGCAGGCCATATTCGTTAGCCAGCGAAGCCAGGTAGTCGATGTAGTCGTCAGCGGACAGGTCGCCTTTTTCAAAGGCCTCGATTTTATGCTGAAGGTGTTTGGTCCGCCAGGAATAGAGCTTTTTCCGCAGCGGAACGATATCGCCCTGGATCGTCTTCAGCGAGTGGACCAGTTGGTTACGATCCGCTAAGGTTTTGCGGAAGAGATCTCGGTGGAGGGTGTAGTAGGTCAGATCTTCCACGCCGGTCAGGGCCTGAGGCAGGCCGTGCATGACCGCGAAATATTCCGCCCCGGTCAACTCGCCTTCCCGCATCAGGTAATCGGCGGCGGCCTGCTTGATCTTCGCATCTGGGAACAGCGCCATGACGGACGAATCGATCGGACCCGCCGCTCCTTCTACCGCGATTTTGAAGGAGAGTTTTTTGGTTAAAAATTCGAGTATGCCAGCGATGTTCTTTTGCACGCCGTAGTGGGCATGAAGGTCTTGGATGAGGATGACCTGGGGTGTTTTAGATTGGGGGGTTTCGAAGGAGTCAACAATCCTGCCTAGTGCCGTCGGGGGAGCCCATTGGAGCAGCGGTGAAACGGCAGGGCGGGTTAAGTGGGGCGCGTCCAGAGCGGCCTCAGCGATCCCGCCTGACGTCCAAACCAGACATAACGACAGGAGAGTCGCTATGCTTTGCTTGATGATTTTGAAATTACCGGCGGTCATTTTTTGTTGCATTACGGGTGGGAAACAGACCCCCTCCTTTGGCAACGAAATGAGTATAACGGCCCAGTGTTACGAAGGGATTAATACACTGTTAACTTTGAGTTAAAAAAAAGCCTACTTTTACCCTAGGCAGGTCGGGCCGGGAAACCTAGGTCCTATGTAACATTCGGGATTTCAGGGCGGTTTTTAGAGGGGATTGGCGGACAAGCGGGGGAGTTATTTACTTTCGATCCAAGAGTCTGCGGAGTAGGGCGTAGGTTTCTTGTTGAGGATGGCTAAGAGGAGTGAAAGGGTCCATAAAACCGTATCTATCGCCAACATCTTGTGCGGGGACATGGACATCCCCAATCCAAAGCATCCGCAAGCCCCCGGATTTATACCGCGAAGCGCGGCCGATCCAAGGACGGCGAGGAACACGGCAAACATCCCCGCGGAAACCCCGGCAAACACCCGGGTGAAGTATCCAAAAAACACATACGTTCCGACGAGCAATTCAAGCCAGGGCCAGACCTGTGCGATCGTCGGGATAAGGCCGGTCGGCAAAATGCGATAAGCGGCCAGGGCGGCGGCGAATTCCGCGCTGGGCGCCAGGGCCTTGGACGCCCCGGAATAAATCAGGACGCCTCCGACCCCCGCACGGGCCAGAAGACAAAGGGTCAACGTCAGGGGGGACATTCTTCGGGGTGCCGGGGAGCCCCCTGTAGCCCAGCGTTGTTGAGGGATCATTTCCGCAGCTCCCGTTCGATCATCCGCGCGCCGTCCGTCTCGATAAAGGAGCCCACCAGACGTTCGTCCCCGATGAACAGCGTGGGTGTGGCGCTGATCTGTCGCGCCTCGCCTTCCTGATGGTCCTGGTCGATGAGGGCTAATTTAGAGGGGTCGGCATAGCAGGCGTTGAATTGATTCATATCCAGACGAACGGTCTGAGCGATGGCCACATAGTTGGTAGTCGGGTCTGCTAAAGGGGCCCATTCCGGTTGGGTTTGGAACAGCTGATCTTCATAAGACCAGAATTGGTTCTGCTCGGCCGCGCATTCGGCGGCATGGGCGGAGGGCATCGCGTTTTTGTGCATCGCGAGGGGGAAATATTTATAGGCCAGGCGCACTTTCCCTTTGTAGGTGTCTAGAAGTTGATGCAGGGCCGGCTGGACGCGGGCGCACATCGGGCACTGGAAGTCCGAGTATTCCACCAACAGGACCTTGGCGCCGGGATCCCCGGTCATGCGGGATTGGGGGGTAGCCAGGAACTTCCCCCAGGCCGTTTGCCTCGCCAGAGTGACCCCAACCAGGGGGATTACCGTCAATACGACGCCGGCCACGATCTTTTTCGCCTGGGACACAGGTATATAGAACTAAATTTTGGGCATAAATACATCTTGCGGGACGGCCGGATTTCATCTAAAACTATTAGAGATATGCCTAGAAAAGGGATCCTTCCGTTATCGCTGCGTAAACAGTTGAAAGCCCCGCCGGAGTCGGCTTATCCGCACGATCCATTAACCGGACTTCCTACCCGGACGTTTTATGATGCCCGGCTCCGGGAAGCGTTGATGCGCGCCAAGCAATCCGGACATAGCATCGCGATCGTCTTTTTGGATCTGGATGGCTTGAAGATCGTTAATCATACGTTCGGTCATGCCATGGGGGATCTTCTGCTGCAGCAGGTGGCCCGGCGCCTGAGCGAATGCGTGAATTCCAAAGGCGTCCTGGCGCGCCTGGGCGGAGACGAATTTCTGATTTTTCAGGAGATCCAGGGGGCCCATGAGGCCGACGCCATGGCGCACAAGATCATCAGCAACCTGCATGCGTCCTTCACCTGCGAGGATGAAGACCTCCACATCATCACCCATATCGGCGTGAGCCTCTATCCGAAAGATGGGGAACGCATCGAGACCCTGCTGCGCAACGCCGACACCGCGCTCTACCGCGCCAAAGAGGAAGGAAAAAACAACTACCAGATTTATACCCCCGAGATGAGCAGCGAAGCGGAAAAACGGGTCATTCTGGAAAACAGTTTCCGTCGCGCACTCAAACGCAAAGAGTTCGTCCTCTATTACCAGCCGCAGGTTGATCTGGCGTCCGGCGAGATCGTCGGGACGGAAGCGTTGATCCGCTGGCAGAACCCGGAATTCGGCCTGGTCGGGCCGATGGATTTTATCCCGATCGCGGAACGCACCGGTCTGATCATCCCGATGGGGGAGTGGGTCCTGCACGAGGCCTGCGTCCAAAACAAGGCTTGGCAAAAGGCGGGGTTGCCGAGGATCGGGGTGGCGGTGAACCTTTCGGCGCGCCAGTTCCAACAGCAGGACATGGTTAAGACCATCGGCAAAGTGCTGCACGATACCCACCTCGACCCGGACTGTCTAGAGCTCGAGATCACCGAAAGTTACGCGATGCAGAACGCCGACTTTACGATTTCGGTGCTTCTTCAGAATGGCTAATTGCTCGGGCGTTTCCACCCCTTCGGCGACAACCATGAGCTTCAAACTGTGGGCCAGCGCGATC
>Ga0207125_10157_pt1 | contig 15153 bp, 15 predicted proteins | sample Alteio_BWMinHeat_19_FD_153556 | JGI IMG/M metagenome (GOLD analysis project Ga0207125, IMG submission 153556) | Enriched cells from forest soil in Barre Woods Harvard Forest LTER site, Petersham, Massachusetts, United States -... | ecosystem: Environmental > Terrestrial > Soil > Temperate forest >...
ACCTGCGCCCCGGGAGACGAGCGTGATGACGCGTCAATATCTCTTCCTCGCCATCGTTGCGGTGCTTGTTGCAGTTCTGGTAAGCACCGCAGTCTACTATCTGCTGCGCGCGCGTCGTGCCTCCAAATCTTCCTGGGCGGGCATCCTCGCTCGGCTGGTTCCGGTCAACAATCAAAACATCGCCATCGTCGCCCACGACCTCATCGACGACGACGGCGGAGCCCGCACCACCGACGCACCCGAACTCGAGCCCGAAGCCATCTGGGACCTCCTTGGCGGCCTCGACGGCCTCGAGACCCTCGGCGCCAACTGCGATGTCCTGATCGATCTCGCTGCCTATGTGCAGCTCTGGTATCCCGAAGCCCTGGTCGTCGCCGAACAGCTCCGCCTCAACGCCCGCGAAATCAAGTGGCACATCGAGCGTCTCGAGGGAGCGGCCCAAACCGGAAATCTCAAGTCATCTTTCGCGGACTACGCCCAACGCGCGGCCGCAACCTATTACCTGATGACCCGCCACGTGCTGGACCTCTACGCCGCCGCCGACATTCCCGGCCTCGTAGAACTTCAGGCAGCCCTCTAAAGCATTTTCCCTGTCGGTGTAGACCAACGCCGCAACCTATATGGGCGTTTTCCGTAAAGAAAACGCCGCTGCACAATTGTTCCGGGAACCCCAGCAACAGGGAAAATGCTATAAATGGCTACACCTCCCGACGCATAAACATCGCCGCCACAGTCCCAATCACTTCAATTTCCTTCCGATACCGCCACCGCCTGCTGCTTTCGAACGACAACGGATGCGGCACCACGGTTAGCCAATCCGCGCCCTTGTCCAGTTCGCACCATCCGGAAACGTACCCCTTGTGCGTCATTAAGAAGTAGATTGGCCGGTCGAACTCGTTGGTCCACTCCCGCCGGTTTGCGATCGTCCGCTTCTGCGTATCGATCAGCACGATCGACCCAGCCTTCATCATCGGCTCCATCGTCCGGTCGTGCTGCCCGATAACGCCCCGCCGATAATGCACCGGAACCACAGCCTGCTCCGCCGGAAGCAACATAGTGTCCTGTGGCGGAGGCTCCGTCACCAGCTTGTCCGGAAGCCACAGCTTGGCGTGCTCTTCGAGGGCACCCTTCATCAGCAGCATCGTCGCATTTGGCCTGGACGACTGTTCGAACTGCGCAGGATCGACGCTTGCCGGCGTACACATCCCCAACATCTGCTCTGCGCTCAGCCCGTAAATCACGGCCAGCACAATCAACTTCGTAGCGGAAAGGCCACCATCCTCCCGCTCCACCCGGTCCAGCCAGCTCGCCGAGATCTTATACGCCGGATTCCCCCACTGCTCGGCCAGGCGCCCGCTGCGGTCCTCGACTTCTCTCAAAGTCAGTTGCCATTGCACCCGCGCCGCCCGAAGTTTTCCGCCAATCCCTTCCATCAAGGCTCCTCAAAACTCCAGGTCTTCTCAGTACCAAGATCTTACATCAGGCCAAAACCGGGCATCCGCTCTGCCGTCGCAGCCTGACATTTCGCGAAAACAACTCGCGCATCGGCCCGTCTTGACTTCGCGCAAACCCAGTAAAGTAAGGCAAATCCGGAAAATACCCCCTTCCTGTTGCGTATACGCAACAGGAAATTCTTACTTGCTGTCATTTCCGCGCCACTCCGGCACCATGAAATCACCATCGCGAGACATCCGGCAACGGACGGCACCGATGGACGAGCAAAGCCGAGATTGAATGGAGCGGCTAGGAGCTGGCACCCCCAACTCCTAGCCGCTCCGATGCTCTCGTTAACCCTCTAAAAATTTGACCGCAATCGACGCGTGCTGAACGGCGGAGCACCGCCTCTTGCGGGATGCGAATCTCTTCTTCTCGCTTTACAGCCGTAGGGGACTTAAAGAGTGCGCGGCGGGGTAAGCTATGGAGAAACGTTTCTCAGAGGAGACTGCATGGCTTCCATTACTGGGTTTGGCGGTATATTTTTGCGGGCGGACGATCCGAAAGCTCTCTATCAGTGGTACGAGCAGCATCTCGGTCTGGTGAAGATCGACGGGGCCTTCGCGTTTCCTGCCCCGGCGCCACGAACTCAGGTCATCTTCGCCCTTTTCAAACAACAGAGTGACTACTTCCCGCCGGCACAGAAAGCAATGCTGAATCTCCAGGTGGACGACCTGGATGCTGTGCTGGACCGTTTGATCGAAGAAGGTGTCAACGTCGATCCAAAACGTGACAGCTACGACTTCGGGAAGTTCGGCTGGCTCACCGATCCGGAAGGAAATCGCGTCGAGCTTTGGCAGCCCATCGGCGACTGATGCCGGGGCTTTCGCAGTCTGAAATCCCGTGGCTGGATTCGCAGATGGGTTGAACCGGTTTCAGTAGAGAAACCGCTGTGTGACTGTGTCTTCACCGCGCCTCCCGACGGGACGGAAGCCTCTAACGCTAAACTAGGTACGATGGCTTTTAACTTCTTCAGCAAGCGCGACAAAGACCCGGAAACACCAACAGAACCTCGCTCATTTTTCGACCGCATGAAGCAGGCGGTCACCCGCACCCGCGAAACCCTCGCCGACTCCATCGGCAGCGTCATCGCCCTCACCCGCGAGATCGACGAGGCCAATCTCGACGACCTCGAGGCGGTCCTGCTCGCCTCCGATATCGGTTCGCTTACGACCGGCGAAATCATCGCCAACCTGCGCGACCGGGCTCTGCGCCAGGGCATCAACGACGGCGCCGAGCTCAAGCAGTTGCTCAAGGCAGAAATTCTCCGCATCCTGAACAGCGTGCAGAAGCCGATCCAGCATCCCGCTTCGCCGCCCGAAGTGATCATGATGGTCGGGGTCAACGGCACCGGCAAAACCACCACGAGCGGCAAACTTGCCGCACTCTACCGTTCCGAAGGCCGCTCGGTCCTGCTCTGCGCCGCAGACACCTTCCGTGCCGCGGCCATCGAGCAGCTCGAAGTCTGGGCCGATCGCTCGGGCGTGCAGATCATCAAGACGCGGCAGGGCGGCGATCCATCAGCTGCTTTATTCGACGCGCTCACCGCCGCCAAGGCCCGCCAAACCGGCGTCTGCATCGTCGACACGGCCGGCCGTCTCCACACCAAGTCAGACCTCATGCAGGAACTGGACAAGATGCGCCGCACCGCCGAGCGCCTCGTCCCCAACGCGCCGCATCAGACGCTGCTCGTCATGGACGCGACCACCGGCCAGAATGGCATGCAGCAGGCCCGCCTCTTCACCGAAGCCGCGCGCGTCACGGGCATCGTCCTGACCAAGCTCGATGGCACCGCCAAGGGAGGCATCGTGGTCGCGATCGCCCGCGAACTTGGCCTGCCCGTGCTCTACGCGGGTGTCGGGGAGAAGATGGAAGACATCCTGCCCTTCGATCCTGCCAGCTTCGTCGATTCTCTGCTCGACTAGAGCATTTCCCCTGTTGCTGGGGTTCCCAGAACAGCTGTGCAGCGGCGTTTTCTTTACGGAAAACGCCCATGAAGGTTGCGGCGTTGGACTACACCCACAGGGGAAATGCTCTAGCGCTCTGCATGAGCGGTGCAGGCTCCAATCGTTTCCGGCAGGCAAGCATCTATTCTGGTAGCGAATGCCCCAACTGTCTCACGACGACGAACGCCACCTGCGCCGCGCACTGACCCTCGCCTGCGAAGCCGCCGGACTCGCCTCGCCCAATCCCACAGTCGGCTGCGTCATCGTGGATGGCGATACTATCCTCGGCGAAGGAGCGCATTTCTACGATGCCCGCGATCACGCCGAAATTGCCGCTCTCAAAGCAGCCGCTTCTAACGGACACGAAGTCCGCGGCGCAACTGCCTACGTCACCCTCGAACCCTGCTCACATCACGGGCGCACTGGCCCGTGTGCCGACGCGCTCATCGCTGCTGGTGTCGGCCGCTGCGTCGTCGCCACCGTTGACCCCAACCCACAGGTTTGCGGATCAGGTATCGCCAAGCTGCGCGACGCTGGAATCGATGTCCGCATCGTGCCGACAGAAGACCCTCTCGCCCGCGAAGCGCGTCGCCTCAACGACGCTTTCGCCTTCTCCATCCAAAACGGCCGCCCGTTGGTGACACTGAAGGCTGCCCTATCGGTCGACGGGGGGCTTGCACCGCCGCCGTCGCAGCGCACCGCGACTGCTCCACACTGGCTTACCGGCGAAGCCGCCCGCGCTGACGTGCACATGCTCCGTCACTCTGCGGACGCTGTTCTCACCGGCATCGGCACTGTGCTCGCGGACGATCCGCTGCTCAGCGATCGCACCGGCCTTCCGCGCCGACGCCCGCTCCTGCGCATCGTCCTCGACAGCCGGCTGCGAATGCCACTGGATTCTCGGCTGGTCAAGTCGGCCAAAGACGACGTGCTGCTCTTCTGCCACGAAACAGCCCCTGCGCACCGCATCCAGGGCCTCAGCGATCTCGGCATCAAGGTCGTACCTGTCGAAGGCGACGATGCACGCCGCCTCGACCTCCGCGCCGTTCTCGCAGAGCTCCACAGCCGCAACCTCACCAGCCTGCTCGTCGAAGCCGGATCCAGCGTCAACGGCAGCTTCCTCGCCGGTGACCTCGTCGACCGGCTCGTCCTCTACTACTCCGAGACCGAGCTCGGCGCCGACGCGCTGCCCTTCGCCGCTGGCATCGCCTCACCGTATGTCCTTCAGCAGCAACTCCAGCACACGGACCGCCGCACCTTCCCCAACGGAGCCGACGACGACGTCCGCATCTCCGGTTACCTCCACGACCCCTGGGTCCTGAACCCTGTAACCTAGACATATGTTTACCGGCCTTATCGCAACCACCGGCACACTCATCTCCACCACTCCGACCGATGGAGCGACGCGCCTCCTCATCTCCGCGCCTGAGCTCGCCGGGCGCTGGAGCGTCGGCGACAGCATCGCCGTCAACGGCGTCTGCCTTACCGCACTCCACGCCCCGGACCCGACCACCTTCGGCGCCGACCTCGCCACTGAGACCGTCGGACGCACCACACTCTCGCATCTTCATCCCGGCACGCTCATCAACCTGGAACTACCGACACCCTCCGGCGCGCCGCTTGGAGGCCACGTTGTTCAGGGCCACGTCGACGGCACAGGCCGGTTCGTTTCGCTGGTCCCGCTTCACCCGGGTATGGACGCAACCGACTGGCGCATGACGATCGAAGTACCACCGTCCTTGACGGCCTACATCGTCCCGCAGGGCTCGATCACCGTCGACGGCATCAGTCTTACTGTCGCGCAAGTCGAAGGCCAGCGCATCGAGATCGCCATCATTCCCCACACGTATCAGGCGACGAATCTGCACAGCCTGGTCGCCGGTTCCGCCGTAAACCTCGAAGCGGACGTACTTTCGAAATACGCCGAGCGCCGAGCCGTCGACGCAACGCCCGCTCTGACCGTCGCATATCTACTCGCCAACGGCTACTAACCCCATCCTGGAAGGAACAAAATTTTGACGTTAGTTTTGCCAGAAGGAAATTTCAAAGCCTACCTCTTCGACTGCGACGGCACCATTGCCAATTCGATGCCGCTCCACTACAAAGCATGGAAACACATTCTCGAACAACACAACTGCCCGTTTCCCGAGGAGCAGTTTTACGCTTGGGGCGGTCGCCCGATCCGCGAGATTCTCGCCACGCTGAATATGTTGCACGGTCTGGATATGCCGATCGATGAGATCGCGGTGACAAAAGAGAAGCATTACTACAGCGTGATCTCCGAGCTCGAGGCTGTTCCGGAAGTTCTGGAGCACATTCACGAAGCGCACGGTCGCGTTCCGTTTGCCGTTGTGTCGGGCTCTACGCGCGAGTCCGTCGTTCGCTCGCTGGAGACTCTTGGGCTCCTCGACCGCTTCAATACGCTGGTCTGCGCCGGCGATTACACCCGCTCTAAACCCCACCCCGAGCCGTTTCTTATCGCCGCGGAGCGTCTTGGAATTGCTCCTGCGGACTGTCTCGTCTTTGAAGACACCGATATGGGCGTCGACGCGGCCAAGGCTGCCGGCATGGGATGGGTGCGTGTTCTGCAGCCACATGAGCGCTAACAATAGTTAGGGATTGCTATCCGACCGTATAGAGCGATGCACCTTCAACTATGGTTCAGTCTGTTCTAAGGGCTGAAGGCCCGTCCCATATCAGCCTAGGGCGAAGCCCTAGGTTACAAGCGTGACGCAGATCCGAGCGCTGAAGGCGCGACATATAGATGCCCATCTACAACGACATCGTGTGTGCACACTTCATCGCACTATGTATCGGGCTTTCAGCCCTCGGCTCTGTTCTGGCATGATACCTGGGGCTTGCGCCCCTGGCTGGTATATGCCGGGCCGTTGGCCCTGAGTCGCGAAACGAATTACTGAGTCACCACACCAAAAGCATGACAGAAAGGGCGCAGCCAATGGCTGCGCCCCTTCTTTTCGTACGGAAAAACTACAGCGAGCTCATATTGTGCAGGAATTCCTGGTTGTTCCGCGTCTTGCCGAGCTTGTCGGAGAGTAGCTCCATGGCTTCGACCGGCGAAAGCGGATTGAGCACCTTGCGCAGAATCCACGTCCGTTGCAGATCGTCCTTCGGAATCAGCAGCTCTTCCTTACGCGTACCGGAGCGCTGAATGTCGATGGCCGGGAAGACGCGCTTGTCGACCAGCTTGCGGTCAAGGATGACTTCCATGTTGCCTGTGCCTTTGAACTCTTCAAAGATGACTTCGTCCATACGCGAGCCGGTGTCGACGAGTGCGGAGGCGATGATAGTCAGGCTGCCGCCTTCTTCAATGTTGCGGGCCGCGCCGAAGAACCGCTTCGGACGTTGCAGCGCATTCGAATCGACACCGCCCGATAGCACCTTGCCGCTTGGCGGAACGATCGTATTGTAGGCACGCGCCAGACGCGTGATCGAGTCGAGCAAAATGACGACGTCGCGCTTGTGCTCGACCAGGCGCTTGGCCTTTTCGATCACCATTTCGGCAACCTGTACGTGACGGGCTGCCGGCTCGTCGAACGTGGAGGAGATGACTTCCCCCTTCACCGAACGCTGCATGTCCGTAACTTCTTCCGGGCGCTCGTCGATCAGAAGGACGATTAACACGATCTCCGGATGATTGGTCGTAATGCTGTTCGCGATCGATTGCATCAGCACCGTCTTGCCGGTACGGGGCGGAGCGACGATCAGCCCGCGCTGGCCTTTGCCTACGGGTGTCAAGAGGTCCATCACGCGGCCTGAAATAGCCTCGCGAACGGTTTCCATCTTGATGCGTTCCTGCGGGTAGAGCGGCGTCAGATTGTCGAACAGAATCTTGTTGCGTGTCTCTTCTGGCGACTCGAAGTTGATCGCCTCGATCTTGACCAGCGCGAAGTATTTTTCACCTTCATGCGGCGAGCGAACGTTGCCGGAGATCGTGTCGCCGGTCTTAAGGTCGAATTTGCGGATCTGGCTGGGCGAAACGTAAATGTCGTCGGGGCCGGGGAGGTAGTTGTAGTCCGGCGAACGCAGGAAGCCATAGCCGTCGGGCAGGATTTCCAGTACGCCTTCGGCGAAGATGTGGCCTTCTTTTTCGCTCTGGGCCTGGAGGATCTTGAAGATCAGGTCCTGCTTGCGGAGGCCGCTGGTGCCGGGGATTTCGAGCCCGCGAGCGAGCTTACCCAGCTCCGCAATGCTCTTTTCTTTTAACTCTGAAATTGTCATGTGTTCCTGAAATGTGGGGGGATTGGGTTAGTGCGGGGCGGGTCAGTACTTCTGCTCAGCAGGAAAGCCGTGCGGAAACGTAACTCGAGGTGCGGGGGTGTTCGGTGTTGCGGATACTCTGGGTGTTGGCGGAAGCATAACAGAAAACGGCAGTGCCGCGCGAGCGATTACGCTGCGCGGGGCACTGGATCTACTTCGGTCTCTGCGGCCGTGTTCATGGGAACGGTGTCTTTGAAGCGGTCGAGAACTTCGTTGGTCGTATCCTGCAGCCGGGTGTTCGGCTTGTGGAGCTTACGCGTCGCCTTCGAGGCGAGTTGGCACAACTTGTAACGGTTGCTGACGTGCGTAAGTGCTCCAAAGATCAAATCTGAGCGCATAATTTCTGTCTCCCTTTCCTATTAGACGCGTCGCGAAAGCTCCACGCCGCATCGCTTGCACCGCTAACTCGCGGCTCTTACAAAACTTAGACATCCAGCCGATCAACGGCCAGCATACAAAAAGCGCCTGTCTCCTGGTATCAGGAGCATTCGGCAGACTCTGCTTGTTATGGGTTGGCGAATACTCCGCCAAAGGATTAAAACATGGCCCGGGCCCACGATCCTGGAACCGGAGCACTAGAACCACTCTACGCCTGCACTAGAAGCAGGTCAATACCTTTTTCTGGAGGTGTTTTCCTCAGCCTTCCAAAAACGGTATGGTCTTCGGCAGGGGCCAGGGTTAGGGCCAGGGTTTAGGGCCCAGGGTCCAGAAGGCGAAGTACATTGCGCTTTCTGGACCCTGGAACCTGGGCCCTGGCCCCTTGTTAACCCCAATAACTACGGTCCAGCGTCCGGTATTGGATCGCCTCCGCAATGTGTTTTACGGCGATTGTCTGCGCCGCTTCCAGGTCGGCGATGGTGCGCGCCACCTTCAAAATCCGGTCGTGGGCCCGGGCACTGAGGCCCTGCTGCTGCATCGCACGCTCCAACAACCGCTCGGCATCGCTGTTCAACTCGCAGTGGATGCGTATCTGCTGCGTGGTCATCTGCGCGTTGGAAAACACGGCGCGGCTGGCCCCGCGTGTTGTCCCCTTGGTTCGTGCGCCGGCCTCCAGGAACCGTGCATGCTGCCGCTCCCGAGCTGCCAGCACCCGAGTGCGAATTTCCTTTGAACCCTCCGCCGCCGTTCCGCTGCGCAGCTCCTTGTACTGAACAGCCGGGACCTCGATGTGAATATCGATCCTGTCGAGCAACGGTCCGCTCACCTTCGCCACATAACGCTGAATCATCGGCGGAGTGCACACGCAGTCGCGGCTCTTATCGTTGTGATAGCCACACGGACAGGGGTTCATCGCGGCTGCCAGCATAAAGCGCGCAGGAAATGTCAGACTCATCGCCGCGCGCGCGATGGTCACCGTGCCATCTTCGAGCGGCTGCCGCATCACCTCCAGTACGTTGCGCGGAAACTCCGGCAGCTCGTCCAGAAACAGCAGCCCGTTGTGGGCCAGAGAGACCTCGCCAGGCCTTGGAATCATTCCTCCGCCAATGAGGCCGGCATCCGAAATCGTGTGGTGCGGCGAGCGGAATGGGCGCTGCGTGACAAGCCCCTGTTCCGCGTCGAGCACGCCTGCGACGGAGTGAATCTTCGTCGTCTCCAATGCTTCTTCAAATCGCAGCGGCGCGAGAATCGAAGGCAGCCGCTTGGCCAGCATCGTCTTGCCCGAACCCGGCGGCCCGATCATCAGAATATTGTGCCCGCCTGCCGCTGCGACCTCCAGCGCGCGTTTCGCGACGTGCTGTCCGCGCACATCGCGAAAATCAGCGTGGTACTCCTGCGCCTCATCGAGCAACTGGGTGGTGTCGACGACCAGCGGCGTCGCCGTCATCGTTCCAAACTCCGCGGCGTTCAGCAACTCGCGGACCTCCAGCAGGCTCTTCACCGGATACACGTTCACGCCCTGCACAACTGCCGCCTCACGCGCATTCGCCGCCGGGATCACAAGGTTTTTGATTCCCGCCGCACGCGCCGCGATGGCGATGGGAAGCATTCCCTGCACCGCCCGCAAGCCGCCGTCGAGGCCCAGCTCTCCGACCAGCACAAAGTTGCTGGCATCTTTCAGATTCAGCCCGCCGTACGCGCCGAGGATTCCGATCGCAATGGGCAGGTCAAAGCCAGAGCCTTCTTTTTTCAAATCAGCCGGAGCGAGATTAATGGTGATGCGAGTCGGAGGAAGTTCGAAGCCGGAGTTCTTAATCGCTGCCCGCACCCGGTCGCGACTCTCGCGCACCGCGGCATCCGGCAACCCCACCGTATTGAATGTTTCTTCGGTCTGCTTGACGCCCGAAAAGTCCACTTCCACATCGATAATGTGCGCGTCGATGCCATAAACGGCCGCGCTGCGTGTCTTATAAAGCATGTGCCCACCTGGCGTTGCGATTGAGGCAGAAAGTGCTCCGAGTTTAGCATCCCCGGTCTACAATCGACGCGGAACGGGAGAGCCGCCAACTATGAGGAAAAAGACCGCTACCGTCCCCAAAGCGATGCCCGTTGCCAGTCCAGATACCTTTCGCCGTCTCGCGCTCGCGCTGCCCGGTGCGGTCGAGTCCTCGCACATGGGGGCGGCCGATTTCCGCATCAACGACAAGATTTTCGCTACCCTCGCTTACGCAGCCCGCGGCCTCGGCACCCTCAAGATCACACCCGAACAGCAGGCAGAGTTTCTAGCCGATGCGCCCGAGCATTTCACTCCCGCTCCAGGCGGCTGGGGACGGATGGGTATGACCCTCGTCCGGCTCGATGCACCCGAAAACGTGCTCGCTGGTGGGCTGTCGACTGCCTTCCACAACGTCCTCTCCAAACAGGACGCAAAGAAGAATCCGGTGGCCAAACCACTGACAGCGATTCGCAAGCGAAGTTTGTAACCTCAATGTCATCCAGCGGGGCCGCTTCCTGCATCTCAGCAGGTGAGGAGAGCCCATGACTGTCCGGCTGCGTTCCGCCAAAATTAGCGCCATCGTTTGTTCCATCGTTCTTCCTGCCTGTTCCATCCTCCTTCCCGCCGCACAAGCCCAGGAAACGACCTTGCCGCCCCCTTCCATCGATCGCGCATGGTCGATGCTGGCCAGCAGTTCGGCCCCCGACAAATCGCAGAACGATCGCATTCAGGCACTCGCCGCTCTGGGGACCATGGGCTCCGATCCGCGCGCCGAACACATCATCGGCGACGCCATCGTCGGCAAGGACATGGACGTGCGGACCGCCGCCATTCTTGCGGCCGACAAATCGAAGAACCCGCAGCTCATCACGCGTCTGCGCGCGGCGCTCGACGACTCCGATCCGCAGGTCGCCTACGCCGCCGCAACCACGCTGTGGAAGATGCACGACAGTTCCGGAGAAGACCTTCTTCTCGCCGTCGCCGCCGGCGAGGCACACGATAAGCTCGGCATGATCAAAGCCGAAAAGCACAAGGCCGCGAAGGAGTTGCATAGTCCCGGGGCGCTGGTCAGAATCGGTATCATCCAGGGTTCCGGGTTCTTTCTTGGGCCTTTCGGATTCGGCGTGAAGGCCATCGACTACATTCATAAAAATGGTGGCGATCCAGGGCGTGCTGCCGCTGTCGACATGCTCGCTGAAGAACACACCGAAACGGTCCACGAAGCGCTTGTCTACGCTCTCACCGACAAGGACTTCGCCGTACGGGCCGCTGCGGCCAAGGGTCTTGGCGACTGGCACGGCAACGACACGGCAGAGAAGCTTCGTCCCCTGTTCGATGACGACAAACTGGCCGTACGCCTCACTGCAGCAGCCGCGTATATCCGCGTCTTCGAACCGCATCCTTCTCCTGAGGCCGAGAAGAAAACGCCCCACACGATTCGTGAGGTGCCTCCAAAACCCGAGCCTGGCCTTCAGGCTGCTCCCGCTGGATCGCCCGCACCCGTGGAACGCGAAACTCCCACGCCCGCTCCTGGCGCTCCGGCGAAACCCATGCCCCCTAACCCTCTTCCGCAGGAGCCACAACCGGCAACACCCCAGACTCCACAACAGCCCCCGCAACTCCAATAACGCCTTGCGACGCCTACAATGGTTTTCACGCCTGCGGCAGGCGACGCAACTCATGAACACCAGCCTCTTCGAACTCTTCAAAATCGGCATCGGCCCTTCCAGTTCTCACACCGTCGGCCCTATGCGCGCCGCACTGCGTTTCGTGCGGTCGCTCAACGAAAGCGGCAAGTTGGCGCAGGTCACCAGCATTACCGTCGACCTCTACGGCTCGCTCGCGCTGACCGGCATCGGACACGGCACCGACCGTGCGATCCTGCTTGGCCTGCTTGGCGAATCGCCCGACACCGTGAACCTCGCGCAGATCGAAATGATGCTCGCCAACATCCGCAGCACGCATCGCCTCCGCCTGATGGGCACTCGCGAGATCGACTTCCACGAGCCCGAACAGCTTCTCTTCCACCGCAACCAGATGTATCCCGATCCCGACGCTCACACCCACCCCAACGGCATGCGCTTCACCGTCTCGGACGCCGCCGGCAACACACTGGCTTCGGACATCTTCTACTCCATTGGCGGCGGCTTCATCCTCTCTGCCGAAGAGTTCGCCAACCCCGGCGGAGCGAGCAAGCGCGTAGTTCCTTACCCCTTCTCCAGTTCCGCCGAACTGCTTCGCGTCGCCGCCGAGAATAGCCTCACCATCGCCGAGCTCGTGCTGGCCAACGAAGTGGCGCTGCTCTCCGATCCATCCATCACGCGCCGTATCGACCGCATCGTTTCGCCTCTGCGCCCCGGCAACGAAACACACGCGACGGCCTCAGAAGCCCTTACACCCAAGCAGCAGATCACCGACGCGATCCTCACGCTCTGGCAAACGATGGAGCAATGCATCGAGCGCGGCATAGCGACCGAAGGCACGCTTCCCGGAGGCCTCAACGTCCGCCGCCGCGCCGCTGGCCTCGCACGCCGGCTCGAACGCATCGACGCCGAAGGAAAATACCGCGACCCGCTCGCGCCGATGGACTCCGTCACTCTGGTCGCCATGGCGGTGAATGAGGAGAATGCCGCGGGAGGCCGTGTCGTCACCGCTCCTACAAATGGCGCTGCGGGTGTCATTCCGGCTATCGCGCATTTCTACCTGCATCATGCCTCACACGACAAATCGCCCGAAGAAAAGGAGGCTGGCCTCCTGCGCTACTTTCTAACCGCCGCTGCAATCGGGATTCTCTACAAAGAAAACGCCAGCATCTCCGGCGCTGAAGTCGGCTGCCAGGGCGAAGTCGGCGTCGCGTGCAGCATGGCCGCCGGCGGCCTGGTCGCGGCGCTTGGAGGCGACAACGACGCGGTCGAACATGCCGCCGAAATCGGTATGGAACACAACCTCGGCATGACCTGCGACCCCATCGGCGGCCTCGTGCAGATTCCCTGCATCGAACGCAACGGCATGGGCGCAGTGAAAGCTGTCAACGCCTGTCGCCTCGCCATGAACGACCCCGGGACGCACAAGATCTCGCTCGATCAGATTATTGAGACGATGTATCGAACGGGTATGGACATGCAGTCTCGCTACAAGGAAACCAGCCTCGCCGGGCTGGCCCTCAACATCATTGAGTGCTAACCGTGACTGCGGGCATGACAGTACTATTCACAATCCTCATCGCTGGCGGCTTCGTCATAGGTCCAGTTGCCTTGGTTTGGAGTTGGGTGCGGCTGTTGCGAAATCGCACTGCTATTTCTAAATTCCCAGTGATATCGTTTCTCAGCCTTCTGTGTGCCACGGCATCGGCGCTCCTGGCGATTGGATCGGCAGTCTATGCTCACCACATCGGAGGGTTTGGCTTCTCCGATCCGAGGCTTATGAATATCTACCGGGACGGCCTCTATCTGTCGCTTGGCGCAATCCTGTTCAGTCTCCTTGGTGTCTTTCGACGGAGCTCGATCCGATGGCTTCCCATTGGAGCCGGAATCGGATCGCTCTTTTTCTGGATTTGCTTGGCATCCGCCGAGTAATCTCGTATCACCACATGACTTTCGATCACATCGCCATTTACGTCACCGACATGGAGCGCAGTGCCGCGTTCTACGAGCAACTCCTCGGCCTCGAACGCATCGACGAACCGTTTCACGATGGCCTGCACATCTGGCTGCGCATCGGCCCCGCACTTTCGCTGCACATCGTCGGCGGCGCGACCGACACAACGCCCCACGACATCACGCACCATATGGCGTTCCGCACAGGGTCGCTCGATAACGTCATGGCGCGACTCGACAATGCAGGCGTCGTCTTTCGCGACTTCCTCGGCAATGGACGCATCAATATCCGGCCTGATGGCATCCGCCAGATCTACTTTCAGGATCCGGACGGTTACTGGATCGAAGTCAACGAAAACCCATGAGTGTCGTCGACCGCGTTACTCAACCCTTATTTTGATTACGGGAAAATCTATGGAACAGTCTTCGCACGTTGGAGTACGCGCGTCACTCATGGCCTCCCTGTTCGCCCTGACGCTGGTAGCCCAACAACCATCACAGCCTGCCAAGTCAGCAACCGGCGCCAGCCCAGCGCTCCAGCGCCCCATGACGCAGCTCAAACCCATCCACACCATCAGAACCGGCGCCGACCCCGACTGGATGGTCGTGACAACGAATGCAGTGTGGGTTACGACCTCCCACAACAACCGCGTCAGCGAAATCAACGCCATAAGCAACCGCGTCGGACACACAATCACCGTCAACAAACCGTGTTCCGGCCTCGCCGCCGGGTTCGGCAGCCTATGGATTCCAAGCTGCGGCGACCACACCCTGGTCCGCGCCAGCCTGACGACCGGACGCATGCAGAAAATAATCAACGTTGGCCCAGCCAACTCCGAAGGCGGCATCACGGCCGGCGCCGGGAGCATCTGGCTCGCGACAAACTCCTCCGGCATCCTCTCGCGCATCGACCCGCGAACCGGCGCCGTCATCGCGTCCATTACCATCCCATCCGGCTCATTCTGCCCGCTGTTCGCCGATGGGTTCGTCTGGGTCACCTCGACGGAACACAGCGTCCTCACCAAAGTAGATCCGGCGACAAACACGGTTGTCGCCGAAATTCCCGTTGGCAAAAATCCCCGCTTCCTTACCTCCGGCGCAGGCTCCATCTGGACCCTCAACCAGGGCGACGGCACCATCTCTCGCGTCGATAGCAAGAGCGACCGTCTCGTCGCATCCATCCCCGCCGGCATCTCGGGCGCTGGGGGCGAGATCGCGTTCGGCTTCGGCTCGGTCTGGGCAACACTGGAAAAATTTCCGATCACCCGCATCGACGCCCGCAACAACCGAGTCGTTCGCCAATGGACAGGAGCAGGAGGCGACAGCATCCGCGCCGGCCACGGCTCCATCTGGCTAACCAACCTCGAAAGCGGCATCGTCTGGCGAATCAATCCCGCAACGCTTTAGCGCTCCACCGCCAGCGCCACCGAATTCCCTCCTCCGAGGCACAGCGCCGCTACTCCCT
>Ga0207125_10097_pt1 | contig 15116 bp, 15 predicted proteins | sample Alteio_BWMinHeat_19_FD_153556 | JGI IMG/M metagenome (GOLD analysis project Ga0207125, IMG submission 153556) | Enriched cells from forest soil in Barre Woods Harvard Forest LTER site, Petersham, Massachusetts, United States -... | ecosystem: Environmental > Terrestrial > Soil > Temperate forest >...
TCGTCGAAATTCCGTCATGGAATATCAACTACGTGCAGGAAGGCAAGCCGGCCGCAGTCAAAAAGTAGCTCGACGAAAAATCATAGCGCTGCATTGGGACACTCACGAAAGTGTCTCAATGCAGCGCTTTCGTCTTGTGCGCGCAGCCTAGTGTGGCTCTGCGGCCATCTCGCCGCAAATCTTCGCAGGAGCCGCCCATGTTCCGACACTGCCTACTTGCCTTCGCCTTTATGAACCTATTCCCGCTGCTCGCAACCGCGCAGCAGGCGCCGCCAACTCCCAGCCATCAGTGGCGTGAGATCGCCAACCTGCCTCCGGGCTCGCAGCTGCTCGTCCGGCAGGTTGACTCCAGCGTTCTGCAACCCTGCACTCTCGCCTGGATAGACAACACGGCGCTCGCCTGCGACATCTTTGTCCCCGACGTCGGCCCGCGCCGCGTTGTCTATCCCGTGGCTTCGGTCGCGTCGGTCACGCAGCAAGGTCCGCCTAACAACCCGCGCTCCGGCAACCATATCGTTGCCCTGTGCGTCGGCATGGCAATCGGCGGAACCGCCGGCGGAATTCTTGCAAGTGAGGGCGGAGTGCGTGCTGGATTTACCGGGGGCGCTCTCGGCTCGGTGGTCGGTGGCGCCTTGGCCCTCGCGGCCACAAACAGCTTCAGCCCGCGCCCGCAGCCTCTATTCTCGCTTCGCGTGCCACTCCGCGCCCCGAGACTTCCAGTGGGCAGTCGCCACTTTTAGAGCATTTTCCCTGTTGCTGGGGTTCCCGGAACAGCTGTTCAGTGGCGTTTTCTTGACGGAAAACGCCCATAAAGGTTGCGGCGTTGGACTACACCCACAGGGAAAATGCTCTAGCCCCAACACAACCATACGAGGCCACCATGCATTGCTCTTCGCTTGAACTCAAGGTCATCGCCACAATCCTCTTCGTAGCCGCAAACGCCATGAACCAGGCAAACGCACAAACTTCCGCACCGGCCACAGAAGATACGATTCTGCTTCCAACTCCTCAACCCATCAAAACAAATATTCCCCTTGTATTACCCGGGCAAAAATACGTCTTCGTCACATCGAAAGATCCCACCGTGAAACGCACTTGCCGCGTGGAATCAACCTCAGGAGATGAAATTCGCTGCAAGCAGCACTCTCATCCGGCGATTTATCGTATGGCCGATCTGGACGCGGTCATCCAGCCCGGTACTTCGCATTTCGAATGGCTAGGTTTCCTTGTCTTTTCCGCCATAGGTGGCGGCATCATCACGGGAGCTTGTTTCCTCGCAGAGGTTTCGTTGATCCTCCTCATTCCCGCGATCCCGATTGGGTTGGCCGGGGTTTTCATCATTCTTATGTCCTTGGCCTACGCCGGGGAGAACAACGAACAGGCAAAGGTTCTCTACCAAAAACCCGGCACAACACTCGCCGTCAAACTTTACTAACAACGAGCGCCCTAAAAAGGATTAGGCCACTCCAACATCGAGTGGCGCTTCAAATCCGGCTGCATGGTCAAACTTTGTTCATGTTTATCTCGGATGATGGTGAGAGTCACCGCCCTCCCACTACTGGCCCTCATTCGCTTCGTCCAGTCGGAGGTCGACGCTACCACCGCCGCGTCCACCTTGAGGACCACATCGCCCGCCTTCAGGCCGGCAAATGCCGCGGGGCTATTGGGGTCAACGCCATTGACCAACAACCCATTCTTCGGCGGCGCTCCCAGAAAGGTTGCCAATTGCGGCGGCATCGTTTCCAGCGACGCACCCGTATAGGGTCCCGTCCGCAGCACGGTCCCGATAATGCCGCGCCCCAGCGACTCCGTATGCGGCGGTGGCGTGGTTTCGACCGAATACCGCTGCACCAGGATGTTCTCCACGCCATCGTCGTCCGGTTTTGGTTCGGGAACATTCAGGTGCTGCTGCCAGGAGTTGCGCTCGAGTTCTTTCTGGTCGGCGAGCTTCGCCGTCAGGTTCATCGGGCGTCCCAGCCGCATGATGGTCATGCTGAACACCTTGCCCGGAGCCGAATTGTGGATACGCTTCGTCAGTTCTTCGGCGCTATTGATGTTCTGGCCGTCCACCTGGAGCACAACGTCGTGGGGCTGCAAGCCCGCTTTGCCGGCCGGCCCATCGTGATCGACCATGATGATTTCCGCCCCGTGAGCGCCTTGCAGGTGCAGTTCGACCGCCCGTTCGTCGGATGTATCGCGACACTCAATCCCGAGATAGCCGCGCGAGTGTTCCTTCGAGCTCGCATGGGCCGCCGCAGCCGCCGCGCCATGCGCCGGCGGCGTGATGGCCGCGAAAGCGAAGCCGCACAATACCATCGCGGTCAACAATGCTTCGGAGCGTGCTCCGCCCAGCGGAGCTTTTGCCCGTCTGGCCGTGCTGGAAGCTAAATCCATCATCTTCATCGTCTTACCAAAAATTAATCTTGAGGAAATCTTTCGCTACTGAATATCCGCCACGCCTTGCAGCGCCTGGAACGACGCCGTTCGGATCGCCGGGTTCACATCCTGCGCCGAGACCGTGCGCAGCACCTGCCGCACGCTGGAGTCTGCCTGCACCGGTTCCAGAACGGAGATGGCGCGGCTGCGCACACTCTCGCTCGGGTCCTGCATCAGCGAGACCAGAACGGCGTCACGCACATTGCGGTCCTGGCTCACATACGGCTGCAAACCTTCGAGCGCCTTCATGCGCACGGTCGGGCTTTTGTCGTAACGCAGCGTCTGCAGCAATTGGGTGCGGATGTCTCCGCGCGTCGATCCGTCGGCCGACGCTCCATCGCAGGGATGGCCGGCCAGGCAATAACTCGCCAGCATGGCAACGGAATCCGCATGGACGTTATTGGTGGTCGCGAGCTTGGTCCCCAGCAGCAACAGTTGCCGAATCTGCGGATCGTCCAGCGATCCCTGCATCGTTTCCGGCACCATGCGGTTGTAGCTCACCTGCACGATGTCCGAGTTCGGGGTCTGCACGATGCCCGAAACACTGGCAATCGCTCCCGTGCTGTTGTTGGAAAGAATGACCGGTGCAGGCAGCTTGGGCGCGGTCGCCACCTGGTAGCGCGTCACGAAGTTCCCACCCAGAAAGCCCATCCCAAGCAGCAGCGTCGTCAGCGCGGGCGCGCCCTGCATTGTCCCCATCCAGCGCAGGAAGTTGGCCCTGACGCGCGCCCCAAACGAGCGTGGAGGGATCGCATCCAGCATTTCGTCGAGCTGCATCCGCGAGGCGGCCAGCAGGTTCGGCGAAGGCTCCATCACCGGCGCCAGCGCCAGTTCTTCATCAAGGGCTTGCAGTGCCTTCCACTCCCGCCGGCAATCTTCACAACCGGCGATGTGCTGCTCCAGCGGAAATTGCAATTCGTCGGGCAGCTCTCCGTACTGCGCCAGGATCATGTTTTGTTGTGCGTTTTCGCAAATCATTGTTGCTTACCTCAACCAGCCTCTAAATGTGTTGCACCATGCGAAGGTCTATGCCTTCTGCACTTGGTTCTCGGTTCTCAGTTGTTCGTTCTTAGTTGTCAGTTTGAACCGCTGTACTAACAACTAACAACTGGGAACTCACAACTATCTAACCTCCGCCAAACTAGCCCGCAACTTCCTCGTCGCCCGGAACAGCGTGTTCTTGGCTGTCTCCTCCGTGGTCGAAAGCATCTCACCGATCGTTCTCAGTTTCAAGCCCTGATAGTGCTTCAACTCGAAGACCATGCGTTCGCGGGGCGTCAGGTGGTTCAGCGCTTCGTTGATCGCCTCGCTCATCACTTTGCGTTCGAGCTCGCGGGCCGGGTTCGCCATCGCCCGGTCATCGGAAATATTGGCCAGCAGGTCCATCTCGTCGCCCGACGAATCGAGCGCAGTCGACGGATCTTCGCGGCGGCTCTTGCGGCGGCGAAGCTGGTCAAGGCACAGGTTCGTCACAATCCGGTACAGCCACGTATAAAACGAACACTCGAAGCGGAAGTTCGCCAGGTGCCGGTACGCCTTGATGAAGGCTTCCTGGTGCACGTCCTGTGCGTCCTGCTCGTGGCCCAGCATGTGCAGCGCCAGCCGCAACACGGAGCGGTCGTACCGTCGCACCAGAGCGTCGAACGAAGACCTGTCCCCGCCCTGCGCGGCGCGGATGAGATCGTCGTCTTCCGACCGCTGGACCTGGCGCGCTTCCAGTTGTTCGGCGGTCATCTTAGCCCGCGCGGCGGATTGGGCAGCAGCCCTTGGCATCACTGCCGATTCTATCGCTTCCGCAGCAACTGGCGCTCCCAAAGCTCCGTTGACGATCTCCTGCAGCCCGAGTGCGAAAGGACTGGGACGGCGGCGAGCGATCTCACCGCTGGCAAAAACTGCTTCAACGCTCATGCTTTTCTGACTCCGGAGTCAGGTAACTGCTTCCTACACTCCTTCAGACGAGGCCTTACGGCGAACGTGAGCAATGCGGCAAATGAACTTAAGTTCATTCCAGGGCTGGGAGACGCGGGCAAGCCTTAAGGCGTCTATGCATATACGCCTGCTGCAGGCGATTTGAGGAGCCCTTTTGTCCGATTCCCCGAAAACCCTTCTCAACCGCCGTCAGTTCCTGCGCCAGACGGTCGGCTTCTCAGCCCTCGCCGCCCTGTCTCCCGGCTCTCTCTTCGCCCAGCAGGGTGGGCGGAACTCTCCCCCACCCGACCCGACGGCCGAACACATGCTGATGATCGGCGACTGGGGAACCGACAAATATCTTGGCCAGCAGATTGCCGTAGCCGGCGGCATGAAGAACTTCGTCGACAACCGCAAGATCAAGCCAGGCGCGCTCTTCCTGCTTGGCGACAACTGGTATGGAACCCTGCTCAACGGCGTCAGCTCCACCCGCTGGCAGACCCAGTTCGAGCAGATGTACCCAACCTCACACTTTCCCGGCAAGGCGTACGCCGTCCTTGGCAACCACGACTATGAGCTGAAGGTCGCGCTCAAAGTCGATACCGAACTCGCCTACGCCGCCCACGCTCAGGGCACTCGCTGGACCATGCCGGCGGAGTGGTACACCTTCAAATATCCCGAGCAGAACCCCATCGTCACCTTCATTTGCATGGACACCAACCTTCCGGGTACCAAGGGCGACTTCTTCGGCATGGGCCTCACCATGTCCAAGGCGCACCGCGACCAGCAGGACACCTGGTTCCGCGCCGAGTTGGCCAAGCCACGGTCGACGCCCTTCGTCATCGTCGTTGGCCACCATCCGCTCTATACGAACGGCGTCCACAAGGACAACCCGATCCTCATCAAGGATTGGGATGGCTTGCTGAGAGAACACAAAGTCGATTTCTACATCACTGGCCACGATCACGATCTGCAGCACCTGGAGTTCGCCGGCCACCCGACCAGCTTCGTCGTCTCCGGCGGCGGCGGCGCCGAACTGGTCGACTGGACCACACCGCCCGAACAACGCGGCCCCTACGGCGGAAAAGTCCTCGGCTTCACAGACCTCGAAATGAAACCCGACGCCATCATCCTGCGGCACTTCAACCAGAACAACCAGGAACTCCACGCCTTCCGCAAAACCCCTGATGGCAAGGTCGAAATCCTCAAACCCATGGGCTAGGGCAGTGGCAGTTGCCTTTCTTGTTGTCATCCCCGCAGGGGATCTGCTTCTAGCCGTTGTCGTTGCTGTTGCTCCTGAGATAGGTCCGGGCTTTGGCCCGAACAAAAACGCCACCTCAAAAGCGCGCTTTAGCGCCGGGGACAAGCTCTTCGGCTGCGGGTCGCAGAGTACGAGCCTTCGCTCCGGATGACAGGGTTAGGGTGATGTGGGCAGTGGACGGCGCTCAACGGTACGGAATAAGAAAAGCTACTCCGTCGTGGAGCCTTCGCTTTTAAAATCATGTCCCGGGGGCTAAAGCCCATCTGGTGGCCGGGTTGAATGTCCGGGCTAAAGCCCGGACCTATCTCAGGAACAACAGCAACGACAAAGGCAAAAGCAACAGGAACAGCAACGGCAACAGCAACGGCAACGGCAACGGCAACGGCAAAAGCAACGGCAACGGCGAAAGCAACGGCAAAAGCAACGGCAAGGAAGCAGATCCCCTTCGGGGATGACAACAAGAGAAGCAACAAGAGAGACAACAAGAAGAGCAACTGCAACTGCTTCCCCTTGCACGGTTCTGAGACAGATTCTGAGAACCGCCCCAAGGCTGAGGTCGATCCACAAAGTATGAGCTTGACGCGATAGACTGGCCCTGATGCCGTCTCTCTTTCCCGAACCGACCCGAAGCTCCCAATGGATCAACGCCCACTGCGACGGTGGCGCCCGCGGCAACCCTGGACCGGCGGGCTACGGCGCCCTGATCCAGGACGATGCCGGCAACGTCCTTGCCGAACTCAGCGAGTTCCTCGGCCACAAAACCAACAACTTCGCGGAGTACTCTGGCCTGCTTGGCTGCCTGCAATGGGCACTCGACCACGGCCACACCCATCTCCGCGTCGTCTCCGACTCCGAGTTGATGGTCAAGCAGATACAGGGCAAGTACAAGGTCAACAGCCCCGACCTGCGGCCGCTTTGGGAAGAAGCCCGCCGCCGCATCGCAAAGCTGGATGGCTTCCAGATCTCCCACGCCCTGCGCCACAAAAACAAGGACGCCGACCGGCTCGCCAACGAAGCCATGGATCGTGGCACCGGAAACGGCCTGCGCCGCGAGCCCTCTGCCGGAGAGCGCGCCCCGGCCAGGCCGGCAGTATCCAGGCCCGCACCGGAAGCGGCCGCCTCGGGCCCAAAGATGATCCGTGGATTCACCCGCGACGGCACTGTCCACCTGCTCGGCGGAGCGAAACTCCCGGACGGCGTTTTCGTCAAAGTTATTGTCGAGTAAAGCCGTCTCAGGCGGGATAGGATATCTACTTGCAAACCACGAGTACGACGCCCGCATCCAAACGACAGATGTGCGCCCACCGGTATCTACTGCTTCTGGCAGCCGCAATTCTGGCCGTTGCCCCTGTCCGCGCGCAAAACATCGGTTCGGCCTCCTCGCAGGGAAGCGACCCCCGCGCCCTGCAGTTGCTTAAGGTCGCCGTCCAGACCGAACTTTCCGAGTCTCAACACGACCACAGCGTCTGGACCTACACTGACCACGACAAGACCGCAGAACGAGACGCCGTCTATCGGGTCGTGGACTCACCCGCCGGCGGCGTCCGCCGCATGACTGAGCTCAACGGCCACCCCGTCGACATTTCCACTGCACAGAGCGAAACCCAGCGCATCTCCGACTTCGTCCACGACAGCTACGCACAAGCCAAAGAGCGCAAGGCCATCGCCCACGACGACGAGCAGGCCGCCCAGATGCTGCGGATGCTGCCCAACGCCTTCATCTGGACCCTCAAAAGCGAAACCGCCGAGTTAGCCACCCTCGAATACCGGCCCAACGACGACTTCCGCGCACCCAATATGGAGGCGCGCGTGATGGGCACCATGGCCGGCGAAATGGTGATCGCCAAAGGCGACAACCGCATCCGCACCCTGCGCGGCGCGCTCACCGAAGACGTCAAATTCGCCTTCGGCATCTTCGGCAAACTGCACCAGGGCGGCACCTTCGACATCGAGCGCCGCGAAATCGCACCGCACGTCTGGCAGATCACAGAAAGCCGCGTTCACATCGGCGGCCGCGCCCTGCTGTTCAAGAACATCGGACAGCAGGAAGACGAAATCAAAAGCGACTGGAAGCCTTCGACTGCAAAAACGCTCGAAGAAGCCGCAAAACAACTCGGCGCAGGCTGAACTGCTATTCTGGGCGCGCCGGAGCTGCGATGCCCCTGAAGGTCGTCCAACCCGAGGTCTTTCCCCGACTCTGCGAGATTCTCCGTCCCTTCGCCGCGGACTACGACATACAAAGCGATACACCGGACAACTTCACTTTGATTGTGAAAGGCGCGATGCACCGCAAAGGCCCGGTATGGTTTGCGTCGATCCAGTGCAAGAAGAACTACGTTACGTTTCACCTGATGCCGCTGTACATGAACGATGCCATGCAGAAGCGTGTCTCTCCCGCTCTCAAGAAACGCATGCAGGGCAAGGCCTGCTTCAACTTTACCGAGGTCGATGAGGACCTGTTCGCGAGCCTGGCTGAACTCGTAGGAACTGCCTCCGCCGGCTATTCCGCATGGCTGGAAGCTGCGGGCATCCGTCGCCAATGAAGGTTTTGCCGGACAATTTCGCATCCCTACCGGCGCCGTGGCACTCTAATAGCGAGTGAAAAGTTTCTGCCTCATCACCAATCTGGGTCTTGCTGCCGTACTCGCTGTCTCTGCCAACGCTCAGAACGCCCCGGACAACCCGCTTCCTCCAGCACCCAGCGCGGTACTCGCGCAGTATGGCGCGGGCACGGCTGCTGGCTCGGGCAAGACCTTCAAGGCCCCTGCGACCTTCGCCGGCCCCGGCAAAATTCCTGTCGAGCGGGCCGCCTCGGACCCGCTTCGGCTCTCCATCGACGACGCCGTCGCTTTCGGCCTGACGCGCAACCTGCGCCTCGTCACCGACCGCGCCAACATGAAGATCGTTAAAGGCGACCAGCTCCAGGTCACCAATGCGCTGGTGCCGTCGCTCTCGCTGAATGCATACACCAACACGCAGGAGATCAACCTTGCCGCGTTGGGGTTCAAGGGGTCGAGCCTTATAGCGCTTGGGCTGCCTCCCAACGCGATCCACACGATCGTGAAGGTGGACGTGACCCAGGCCCAGGTCAAGCTCAACCAGACGCTCTTCGATGCACCGGCCTACGAGTTGCTGCGCGGTGCGAAGGACGAATCGGACGTCGTCAACCTCAATACGCTTTCGGGTCGCGGCGACCTGGTGCTGGCCGTCGCTACCGCCTATCTCAAGGTCCTCGCGGACCAGTCTGCCCTTACCAACGCGCAGGCGCTGGAGCAATCGGCCCAGACGCTGTTCAGCCAGGCCTCGGAAAAACTTAAAGCCGGTGTCGGCACCAGCCTCGACGCCCTGCGTGGACAGGTTGAGTTTCAGAACCGCCAGCAGCAGCGTATATCCGCTGAAAATGCGCTGGCCAAAGACATCATCCAGCTCAACCGCATCATGGGCCTTCCCGCCGAGCAGCAACTGATCCTCACCGACACCGCGCCCTTCGAGCAGCTCGCCGACATGGACCTCGACCGCGCGAAGACGACCGCCTACCAGCGCCGCAAAGACTACCTCAGCGTCCTCGCCCAGATGCGCGTTGCCGACCGCGAACGGCTGGCGATCAAATATCAGCGCCTGCCCACCCTCTCGTTTGGCGGGTTCTATGGTGTCATTGGCGAAACAGAAGGCCTGTACCACGGCGTCTTCGCAGCCACCGGCAGCCTGAAGTTTCCCATCTTCCGCGAAGCCGGCCAGCGCGGAGACAGCGAAGTGATCACCGCGCAGATGATGTCCCTACGCCAGCGCGAAGCCAGTCTGCGCGTCGACGTCGAAGCGCAGATCCGCTCCAGCATGCTGGACGTGAACTCCGCCCACGACCTCGTCCAAGTGGCACAGAGCAACGTCGATCTCGCCCAGCAGCAGCTTTCAGACGAGCAGTCTCGCTTCTCCGCGGGCGTGGACGACAACCTCCCCGTCGTCGATGCGGTGGCTTCGCTCGCGGGCGCGCAGGCGCAACTGGTGCAGGCGCTGTATCAATACAACACGGCCAAACTGCAACTCGCCCGCAATACGGGCATCGTGGAGTCGCAGTACCGGACGTATCTGGGGACCAACTAGCTTCTAGCTCTTAGCTTCTAGCTTTTAGCTAAGAACTCTTCGTTCCGGTCCTGGTCATAACGTCATCCAACAGATGCATTCAGCTAAGAGCTAGAAGCTAATAGCTAACAGCTTGCCCTTCCCACGCTAAACTACACGCATGCACGAACCCAAGCGCATCCTCCTGAGCTGGAGCGGCGGTAAGGACTGCGCGTGGGCGCTTCATCTGCTGCGCACACAGGGTGAGTACGAAGTCGTGGCCCTTCTCACGACCATCAATCAACACTTCAACCGCGTCGCCATGCACGGCTTCCGCGAAGAGCTGCTCGACATGCAGGCTGATGCGGTCGGTCTGCCTGTGTGGAAGATCCCGCTGCCGTGGCCATGTTCCAATGAGCATTACGAAGCGGCGATGGCGCTGGCCTGCGCTCGCGCTGTCGATGAGGGCCTGTACGGGATTGCGTTCGGCGACTTGTTTCTCGAAGACGTTCGGGCGTACCGCATCGAGAGGCTCGCGGCGACAGGACTGACGCCAATTTTTCCCTGCTGGGGTCTGCCTACGCCCGACCTTGCGCGCACTATGATCGCATCGGGACTAAAAGCGCGTCTTACATGTGTTGACCCGCGGCAACTCGACTCCAGTTTTGCAGGAAGAGAATTTGATACCCAGCTACTCGCCGATTTTCCCGCCGCCATCGACCCCTGCGGAGAGCGCGGCGAGTTCCACAGCTTCGTCACGGACGGTCCAATGTTCTCGCACAGCATCGCAGTACAGGCAGGCGAAACCGTGGAGCGCGATGGCTTCTGTTATGCGGACTTGCTGCCTGTGTGAAATGCGCGGAACCGCTCTAGAGGGCCTGTCAAGGGATGCCGTTGTCGTTGCTGTTGTTTCTGAGATAGGCCCGGGCTTTAGCCCGGACATAAAACTCAACCGCAAAATGGGCTTTAGCCCCCGAGACATGTTCTCTGCGCTGGCGGGCCTGGCCCAGATACTAAAGCGTGCCGCACTCTTGCTCGCAGCCCTCTGCATCGTCGCTACGCCCGCGCAAACCCTCGCTCGCCCCGGTTGGGCCGGCTCGGGCATCGGGGCTGAGGCATGGTGGCGCAGCGCTGTTTTTTATCGTCTCGCCGTACCGGCGTTCCAAGACTCTGACGGTGACGGCTTCGGTGACCTCAATGGAGTCACCCAGCGCCTCGATTACCTGCAATCGCTCGGTATCGACGCCATCATTCTCCCAACGACCGGCGACGAAGCCTCGTTCGATAACCTCATCCACGAAGCCTCCAGCCGTCACATCCGCATTGTCATAGAGCTCAGGGTGTCATCCGCGGAAGTCCTTGGCCAGGTTCGTCTCTGGCTTACTCGTGGGGCTGCCGGCATCTCGGTCGTGGGTGCGTTCCAAACTCCGGGCGACGAAGCCGCAGCGCATTTGCCCGAACTCGCAGCGCTCGTCAACAGCTTCCCTGGCCAACGCGTACTGGTCGCCCGCCCCTACAGCAACGGTCAGATCACTAGAGCCAACGCGGCCCATCTCGTCGGGCAGATCATCAATCTGCCGCCATTTTTCTTCACCACCGGCGTGCACAACACTGCGCTGGAAGCGGCGCACTTACCTCTACCGACTGGCAGCAGTCCCATGCTGCAAACCACAGACACAATAGTGGATATGTTCGGCGACGAAACCCCTCGCGGAGTGGGTATGCAAAAGATCATCGCCGCGCGGCTGCTGCTGTCTCCCGGAGCCGCCTATTTCAACTGGGGACAAGAACTCGGTCTCGAACGCCCCCGGGGCGAAGTCCCGAATATGGTGATGCAATGGACACCCTCCAACATCACTCCACCCACACCTGAGCTCGAAGCAGAACCCAAACCTGCAGAACCGCCGCCCGACCCCAACGTCTACGGCTACGGCGCGTTCAAGCCGTACGTAGCACCCAAACCGGTCAAGAAGCCGCCACCACCCGGCGCGCGTCCCGATCCCAACACGCTGCCGGGCTTCACCTCCGGCACACTCCACGCCGATATGAGCCCGAACGGCGCTACCGCCAACGTCGCCGTCGAAAACGCCGATCCCAATTCGTTGCTCAACTTTTATCGCCGCCTTATCCAACTACACCACGACAACGCCTCCATACGCTCGGGCGCTGAAATCTCCCTCAACCACGACGCCGACAACGCCCTCGTCTGGGTCAGACGTGCTCCCGCTGGCGCGACCACCGCCGGCAACGTGATCGTCACCTGCAATCTCGGAGACAAGCCTTTGACGCTGTCGCTCGACCCCGACCTTGCCACGCTGCACATCCATCCCGGCACGCTTCGCCCGCTGGCCGGCTCGTGGACCGCGACGCCCATCTCGCAGTACAGCAACCACATCACCCTTCCGCCTTACAGCGTATTTATCGGCGAGCTTCGTAACTAAGCGGCAACTGAGTCACAGAGCCCCGTATCTGCTACGCTTTCGGTCATATGAATATCTTCTGCCGCGCGCTCCTCGTCGCCGCCCTGTCCCCGCTCGCCTTCGCGCAAACCGCGCCAACACCCGTAGCCGACCGCGTCGCCGCCCAGAACGCGCTCTTCGAGGAGTACTACCAGCTCGGCCTGAAGAACAGCCCCGAACGCGCCACATCGATCGGAGACTATCGCTACAACAATCAACTCGGCGACGCCTCCATGGCTGCCATCGTCCGCCATCACGCCGAGGCCGACGCTTTTCTTGCGCGGCTGAGCGCCATTCCCACAGCCGGCATGAGCGATAGCGACCTGCTCTCGCACGAGCTGCTGCAGCGCCAGTTGCAGCAGGGAGACGTCAATTACGAGCTCAAGAGCTACGAGATGCCGGTCAACCAGGAGAACGGCATTCACACCTCGCTCGCAGACCTTCCCCTCAGCGTTCCGTTCGACTCGGTACAGCACTACGAGGACTACATCGCGCGCCTCCATCAGATCCCGCGCGTCCTCGACCAGACCACCGATGTCCTCCGCCAGGGCATGAAGGATGGCCTGATGCCGCCGAAGTTCATCGCCGAAAAACTGCCCGCGCAGTGTGAAGGCGTCATCACGGCGAACCCCTTCATCCTTCCCACAAAGAAGTTCCCGGCAAGCTTTTCCGACGCCGACAAGCAGCGCCTGACCGCGGAGATGAACAAAGCCATCACGGACGACGTCTTCCCGGCTTACCGCAAGTTCGCCACCTTCCTCAGCCAGGAGTATGCGCCCCACGGCCGGACGGCGCTCTCCATCGAGAGCCTGCCCGACGGCAAGCGCCGTTACGCCGAAGCCGTCAAGGCGATGACCACCACCAATCTTTCGCCTGAGGCCGTCCACGCACTGGGACTCAAGGAAGTCGCACGCATTACGGCGGATATGACCACCCTCGCCAAGGCCCACGGTTACAAAGACCTCGCCAGCTTCCGCGCCGCCATCAACAGCGATCCCAAGTGGACGCCCAAGAGCGAGCAGCAGATCATCGACGACTTCGCCCACTACATCCACCAGATGGAGCCGAAACTTCCCGAGCTGTTCACCGTTCTGCCCAAGGGCCCGGTCACGGTCGAAGGCATTCCCGACTTCGACGCCGCAGCCGCCACGCACTACAACTCCGGCACACCGGACGGCAGGCGCGCCGGTCGCGTGGTCGTCGCCGTGGCCAACCCGACGACGCGCACGCTGGTGCTCGACGAGGCTGTGGCGTACCACGAGGGCGTCCCCGGCCATCACATGCAGATCAGCGTTGCACAGCAGTTGAAGGGCCTGCCGAAGTTCCGTCTGCGCGGCGGCTACTCTGCGTACACCGAGGGCTGGGCGCTGTATGCCGAGGAGCTCGGCAAGGAAGTCGGCTTCTACACCGACCCCGTCTCCGATTACGGCCGGCTCAACTCTGAACTCTTCCGCGCCGTGCGGCTGGTCGTCGACACCGGCATTCACGACAAAGGCTGGACGCGCGACCAGGTGATCGCCTACATGCACGCCAACGACGTCAACGACGCTCTTGCACAGACCGAAACCGACCGCTACATCGCGTGGCCCGGGCAGGCGCTTGCATACAAAATGGGGCAGCTAAAGATTCGCGAGCTGCGCGACCGCGCCAAGCAGGCGCTTGGTCCGCGCTTCGATATCAAAACGTTCCATGATGAAGTCCTGAGCGGCGGCGCAATGCCACTCGACTTGCTCGACGCGAGGGTCGACCGCTGGATCAAGGCCCAGGCTTCAGGAAAACCGGCCACTGGAAACTGATGGTTGGAGACTCGTAGCTCGTAGCTCGCAGCTCGAAGCTCATCAGCAAACCACTCTCTCCCGGCCAGCACATTTCTCGCCGGAGAACCACACTACGAATTTGTCCGCGCAATATCCGGTCCCAGAACTTCCTGCGCACTCGGCGCGGGACTGTCCGGGATCGGATCTTCGTTTCGCGTCGTTTCCAGCTCGAGATGGTTCCTGGTTAACCCTTCCTTCAGAATGCGGAACGCCTCTTCCGGCGTGTCCGCAAACTGGAACAGGTCAACGTCGCTCACTGCAATCGCACCCTTTTCCGCGAGCAGCTCCAGGTCGATCACGTTCTTCCAGTATTTGGAGCCGTAGATCACAATCGTCATCTTCTTCGCCAGCTTGTGTGTCTGCGCCAGCGTCAGCAGCTCGAACATTTCATCGAGAGTGCCAAAGCCGCCGGGAAAGACCACCAGCGCCTTCGCCAGGTAAGCGAACCAGTACTTGCGCATGAAGAAGTAGTGGAAGTTGAAGTTCAGCGCGGGCGTGATGTAGGGGTTCGGCATCTGCTCGAAGGGCAGCTTGATGTTCAGGCCGATGGTCTTGCCGCCGGCCTCCCACGCCCCGCGGTTGGCGGCTTCCATGATGCCCGGGCCACCGCCGGACGTAATCACGAAGCGATGCCGCCGCCCGGGGAGCCTGCTCGACCAGTCCGTCATCAGGTGTGCGAGGGAGCGTGCGTCCTCGTAGTAGCCGGCCATCTCCACCGCAGCCGCGGCACGCTTTAGCTTCAGCTCTGTCGTCTCGCCGGTCTGGACTTCCGTGGGACTCGCGGGCTGTTCCGCGTCGGGCGCCGGCTGGGTCGATCCCGTATTCGCCAGCAGCTCCAGCTCTTTACTGGCGACGTCCCGCGCGCGAAACCGCGCCGAGCCGAAGAACACCACCGTATCCTGGATCCTCTCGCGGCGAAACCGCGCCATCGGCTCCGAGTACTCGGCCATGATGCGGATCATCCGCCCATCCGCGGAGTCGAGGAAATCCTGGTTCTCATAAGCCAGCGGAGCGTTCTCCAGCGGCGTCAAATCGCGTTCAATCGCATAACCGCTGCGGGGAAAATCAACTTCTTCCGGCATCCAACAACTCCTCCAGCAGCCCGTCAGTCAGCCCGGTAGTCGCGATAGTGAATCGCCTCGCTAACCCCAATCCAGATATCCAGCAACCCAACCC
>Ga0207125_10159_pt1 | contig 15045 bp, 14 predicted proteins | sample Alteio_BWMinHeat_19_FD_153556 | JGI IMG/M metagenome (GOLD analysis project Ga0207125, IMG submission 153556) | Enriched cells from forest soil in Barre Woods Harvard Forest LTER site, Petersham, Massachusetts, United States -... | ecosystem: Environmental > Terrestrial > Soil > Temperate forest >...
ACGCGCCCTCGTGATCGGAAGCAGCGGCCAGGTGGCGGCGGCTTTTCGCGAATCACTGGAAGCGCGTGGTATTCCTTTCGTTAGCTCAAGCTCTCGGGCCGAACCCCGCCTCGATTTAGCCGATCCCGCCAGCATCCGTTCTTTTTTCGCATCGGCCGGTGACGAACCCGCCGAAGTATTTCTTGCCGGCGCGCTCACGCACGTAGACCGCTGCGAAGAGGAACGCGAGCTCTGCCACCGCATGAATGCAGACGGCCCGGCCCTGATTGCCGCCGAGTGCCGCGCCCGCGGCCATAAGCTCACCTTCTTTTCCACGGAATATGTTTTTGGGAATGCGGAATACGAAGGCGGCGCAGTAGGTCCCTTCTCCGAAACCGATCCTCCCGCGCCCTCCAGCTACTACGGTGCCTGCAAGTGGGAAGCGGAAAAGCGGATTCAAGAAACGCTGGGGAGCGAGGCTCTGATCGTGCGCACCACGATGGTTTTCTCCTGGGCGCCGCGGGGAAATAATTTCCTCATGCAGTATCACAAGCAGCTGCGTGAGATCGCCGCTGGTGGCAAGCCGCCGATTTTTCGGATTCCGGCAGACCAAATCTCCACTCCCGCCTACGCGCCCTTTCTCGCCGAAGCCACACTTGCATTGCGGGCCAAGAGCGCGAGCGGAATTTTCAATCTGGTAGGCAGTGATTTGCTTTCCCGCCCCGAGCTGGTGGAGCGCGTGATCGCCGAGTTTGGATTTGATCGGGCCAAGAGCCTGGAGGGCTTCCGCTTTCTCCAGACGGCCGAGCTCGGCCAGAAGGCGCGACGGCCGCTTACGGCGGGGCTTACGATGGCGAAGGCGGAGAAGTTCGGGGTGACGGCCATTTCCCTCGACGAGGCTTTTGCGCGAATAAGAGCGTTGCGCGGGGAATAATTCAGCATCGGTTTCCGTTGCAGTTGCAGCTGCAGTTTCAGTTTCGGTTTCAGTTGCAGTTTCGGTCCAGTGCCAGTTATCGGCCCCAGACCGTCCTGAAGACCGATTCTGGACTGAAACGGAAACTGCGACGGGGACTGATACCGAAACTGCAGCGGAAACTGAAACTGAACTGTTACTGATTTGTCCCCGGAATAAAAAAAGCCGCCCTATTAAGGCGGCTTCTTCACAAACTTGTCGTTCTCTTAGAAACGGAAGCTGAGGCGGCCAGTATAGGTATCAGTGCCAAAGCTCTTCTGGTATTCCGCGCCCAAGGAAAAGAACGCGAGGCGAATATCAACCCCGGCCATCACCTGGAACGAAGTGGGGCTGGAGTCGGCCGTGTTGTTGAGAGCCGCTTGCGGGAAGCTGCCCACGTTAAAGATGTTTACGGTGAAGCCGTTGGTGCCTAGATCCAGCACCCCGTGGGATTTCACGTAGCCCACACCGAGAAAGGGTTCGAACACGAGCAGCTTTTTCGAAGCGATCGCCTGCAGGGCCCATTCCGTATCGGTATAGCCGAGGTTTACCGGCACCACGGTGCCCGCGCCCGTGCCGCTAGAAACGGTGGCATTCTGCGTGAAGGAAAGTTTCGCGTGCTCGTAGCTCAGCTTGGCCGCGAGGTTGAGGGGGAGCTCGTCGAGGATGTCGTCGGTGGGGGTCCACATTACGGAGCCGCCGTATTCCTGCAGCGTAATGCCGCTGATGGTGCGGCTCGGGAAAAGCATGAGTTCCGCGGTAAGCGCGTAGGGAAGACCAACGCGGCCGAGAAGGGCGGCGTGCGCGAGGTAATTAGGAAGGTTCGTAGAGGGGCTGGCGGCGGTTACGAGCGCCTTCAGGTTGGGGTCTTTCGAAATACCGCCCACTAAGCCGAACTCAAAACCACCGAGGCCGCCCAAGCTCGACGCCGGAGTCACCGAGGAGTAGGTAAAGTTCGCGGAGAAATCTTTTACGATGGCGTCATAGTCGCCGGGGAGAAGGTTGCTGAGAGTGGGGGTGTCGGCGTATGCGAGGCAAGGAAGAACGGCGCCCAGAAGAACCGCAATCCATCGCGAAGAGAGGGGCTTGGAAAACATGAATACTCCTTATTCCTTCCGTCAATGGAAGCGTTTGTGTACATTGATTTTATGTCAAAATCGGTGAAAAGAGTCGTCAAAAATTCTTTTTTCCAGACCGCCGGCGCCTTCGCGAATTCCGTGATTAACTTTGTGCTCGCGCTCGGATATGCGCGCTTTCTCGGCCCCGAAAACTACGGTTCTCTCGTGACGAGCCAAGCGCAGGTTCTCGTCTGGCTCTCCCTGGTCGACCTCGGCCTTTCCAATAGCCTGATCAGTGCGCTCACCAGTGCAGAAGGCGGGCGAACGGACATATCGCGTCAGGGATTCCGGGCGCGCGACTTGCTCTTCCGTGTACTCTTCCTGCGAATGGTCGGCGCAGTGCTCGGCACCATCGCCGCGTTTACCGTTGCCTGGCTCCGCTTCGGCGACACTCCCGCGCAGTTCTGGCAAGAGGTAGCCTTCACTCCCTACCTGTTCGCGCTCGGTTTGCAGGCCACGGCAATTGCTTATTCGGCCTACATGCATAAACAAGGTTTGTCTGTATTGGCCACGCTGGCCGGCATGGTGCTCACTACCTCGCTCACGCTTACGCTGGCTTGGCACGGAGCGGGCGTGCAATGGCTGCTGCTATCGCAAAGCTGGGGCGGGCTTCTTTCGGCCGCGATCATCTTCGGATATTTTTTCGTGCAGTTCTGGGCGAGGCGAAAAGCGGGCGCCACGCGCCGGCTGCAGCGGATGAAGTTCCGCCCGCGCGGGAGCGAGTGGGGGAGCAAAGCCTGGTTCGCCCTCTTTCGTGATGCCTGGCCATACGCGATCGCCTACGGCGTAATGGTGCTCTGGCAGAGGCTCGATCAGCTGGCCGCCTCCAACATTCTCGGGCTCGCCGCCGGCGGGCAATACGCCCTCGCGGTGAGGCTCGCTTCGGTGCCGGTGCTCGTGGCCACTTCGATTTCGGTGGCGATCTTTCCCGATCTGCAGCGCGTGGGCCGCGATGCACCCCACCGCGTTCGATTGATCCTCGGCTCACTTTGCAAAGCGGTATATCGCTACGGAATTCCCGTGGTGGCGCTGATGGTGGCCGGGATCGGGCTCGTGATCGTGCCGCTCGTGCCTAAATTCCGCCCGGCGCTTTGGCTTCTTCCCCATTTTCTCCCGGGCATTTGGGCATTTTGGCTTCAGAGCTTCATCACGAATTCTCTTTTTGGCCTGAGGGCCTATAAAGAATCCGTGAAGGTGCACGTGTTTTCGCTGGTGGTGTACGTGGCTTGCGTATTTTCTCTGCCCCACGTCTTCGGCCTGCCCGGCGTGGTTTGGGCCTTTAACATGTTCTGTTTGAGCATGTGCTTCTTCGGTTTCCGCGCCGCCCGCCGAGTGGGGCTGTTCGAGAAAGGTTTTGTCGTTTACGGCGCCTATACGCCGGAGGAGAGCCAGCTTCTTGACCGGTCGGGGATTTTTTCTTTCTTCCGCCGCCCGGGAAAGGGAACGGCTTGAGTACCCCGCGTCTCCGATTCGCTGCGTGCGCTTTTTGGTCGCTGGGGCTGGCGGTGCTGGCGTTCGGATTTTTGTCGCTGCCCGTGCTTGAGAAGCGGGCCTCTGCTAGCTATATCTGTTTCGTGCTGGCTGCATTTTGTTCGGCATGGGCTGAGAAACGGGAATTCGGCGCGCGCGTGGCGCTTTACCGTCTCCACGACGCCACGATTTACTCCCCCTGGCGCTATCTGCTGCTTTATTTTCTTTGGATCTCGATTTTTTCCCCGTTCACCTCCAGCCCGGTTGCTTCGGTGGTGTACGCCGCGAACGGCTGGCTCTCCCTGATTACCATCGGGATCACTGCGCAGTTCGTGTTTAGTGAGCGCACCATCCACGGCATCGTGCTTTTGCCGGCGCGGCTCGGAATGGCCTTCTGGTGCTATTGCTTAACGGTGAGCCTGCTTCTCGCCAATAGTCTCGCGCATGTGCTCCTACCCGGCACGGCTCTTCCCATGCTGGTGAACGAGCAAGCCAATCTCTTTTTATACTTTACCGCCGGGCTCCCGTTTCTGCTTTGGGACTTCCTCAAAGACGGCCGCCGCCTCGTTCCCCGCTGGCTGAGTGGTCTCACCGTAGCGATGGGGTGCGTGGTTACGGTGCTGCTGCAGCAGCGCCTTTTCTCGGCGGCTATTTTGGCGAGTGTGGGGGCCGTGCTCGCCCTGTTCGTACTCAAACGGATCCGTCTGCGCCGGATGCTGCTCCTCGCGGGTTTTCTCTCCGGCTGGGCCATCGCCGCGGCGCTGGGTCTTCTGCTTTGGCTCGAACATAGTGGGCTGCGAAACGCCCTCGAGCTAAATCGCCTCGAGCTCGCCGAGCGGATGCGGGGAAATTTTACGGTGGCGGTGGATTCTTTGTGGCTCACGCACGGATTGGGAAGAGGCCTTGGAGTTACTAATCTTCACGGTGTTTGGACCCGCGTGCTCGCCGAAGCCGGCGTGGTGGGTTTTCTGCTATACCTTGCCTTCTTTCTCAGCGTGCTTCGAGATCTCTACCGCGTTCGCCGCTCGGCCCGGGTGGTGGTTTCCAACGTGAGTTTCATTTCCATGGCCGTTTTCCTCGTGCTCGCAAGCCAGAGCGTGGAAAATCCTTACGGGGCGCAATTGTGGGTTTGGTATTCCCTCTGGGCCTTGTTTGGCTCCACCGCCCGGAAAAAGGTGGCGGCGTGAGAGTTCTTTTTTTCTCCCACCAGGCAGAGTTTATTTACGGCGGCGAAGTGGTCACGCTGGAGTTCATGCGCGAGCTGATCTCGAACGGAGTGGAGGTTCATTTCGCGTCGCCGGCGGGCCCCTACCATACCCGGGCTTTGGAGACGGGCGCCCGTTGCCACGTGGTAGGCTCGCGGCAATTCAGCCGCCATCTTAAACAACTCCCGGGCATCGCGCTTTCGCTGGCGCGTACCCGCGGCGAGCTGGCGGCAATCGCGGAGCGGGAAAAAATTCAGCTGCTTCACGCCACCAGTCTCAAGGCGATGGCTTTTGCCTGGAGCGGCTCGCTTCCCACGATCTGGCATCACCACGATATTCTGCCCGGCGGCCTGGCGAACTCCCTTTGGCTGCGGGGCCTCGCCAGCGGCGCGACGCGCATCCTCGCCCCTTCCGACGCTACGCGGGCCGCGCTTCTCGACTCCGGCGTGAATGAGGAAAAAGTTCGCGTGCTCCGAAATGGATTCCGCTTGAGTGAGTGGAAGCCGAGGCCGGCGGCTCATGGAAAACTTTTCCGGGTTGGAGTCGTGGGCGAGATTTCCCATCGCAAGGGCACCGATCGCCTGGAACCTCTTCTCCGTGAGTTGGCCAAAGAACGGGATATTCAATTTCTAATCATCGGTGAAGGGCTCTCGGAGCCGGAATTCGCGCGGAACCTCGAGGCCCGTTTGGCCTCGCGTTCGGTTCGTTTTCTCGGGCGGCGTTCCCGCATGAAAGAGCTCTACCAAGAAATGGACGTGCTCTTTGTTCCGAGCCGCCAGGATCCGCTCCCCACCGTGATCGTGGAGGCCGGCCTGAGTGGCGTACCCGTCGTGGGGGCTCGCAACGGCGGGATTCCAGAGATGATCGCGGAGGGGAAGAACGGTTACCTCTTCGACACGGAAGCCGAAGCCGCGGCCGAGATCCTGAAAACCCGGGAGAAATGGGCCGCCCTCTCGAGGGGCGCGCGTGATTTCGCGGCCGGCCGCTACGATATTTCTAAACTTTGCCTTGAGCTGATGCAGATCTACGACGAGGCCCTGCATGACTCTTGAGGCGGCCTCCGTAGTAATTCCCTCCTGGAACGGCGCCGCGATTCTGCGGCCTACTTTGGATCACTTGGCGCGCCTCACCGGCGTGGAATTCGAAGTGCTCGTGGTAGATCACGGGCGCCTCAACCGCGACACGGAAGCTCTACTGAAAGAATTCGACCCGCGTTTTCGCTACGTAGGGCTCGACGAACAGCTCGGCTACGCCGGCGCCGTAAATCATGGGAGCGCGCTGGCCCAAAATCGCCTCGTGGCCGTGCTCTGCAACGATGTTCTCGTGGAGCCCGACTGGCTCTCCGAGCTTGTAAAAGCCTCCGCCCGCGCGGCGGTGGTAACTTCGCTCGTGCACCGTCCCGGTTTCGAGGAGCCGCTCGGCAAGCGGCTAAATCTTTGGGGCAGGATCGTGACGGCGGAAGCGGCTCCTAAACGCGCCGAAGATTACGTGCCCTTTTTCCCCGATGGAAGCGCCTTCCTGTTCGATAAAAGCCGCCTCGGTCTGCCCTTCGATTCCGATTATTTTCTCTACCTGGAAGACGTATCTTTAGGCTGGCGCACCTGGCTGATGGGGGAGAGTGTAGCGCTCGCGCCGCTTTCGCGCGCCCTGAACGCCGACGGCGGAACTACCCGGCGCACCCCTTACAAAACTGCCTTTTTCACCGAGCGAAACCGCTGGCTGAATTATTTCTCGTATCTTTCGTGCTGGTCGCTGATCTTGAACTTGCCTCCGCTCGCGCTCGACGCGGCTTTTCGTCTGCTCGCCGGATCGAACCGGCGCGCCAAAATCCACGCTTGGGCTTGGCTCTTCTTCCACCCAGCGACGATCTGGGGCAAGCGGCGCGAGAAACAGGCACAACGCCGGCGGCCCGATTCGCAGATCCTTCCCTTGATCTCGGGACGTTACTTAGGAAACGGCGGCGCGCTCGATACTTTATTCAGGGCCTATTTCCGGATTGCTGGCCTTCCATACGGCTAGCGCGGAGCCGGTTATTCCAAAATCACTTTGGTGGGCCAAGGAATGATGCGTCAGAAAAAATGATCCACGCCAGCCCAGAAACCTTGCCGGTGCTCCCGGCTTATAGGGGATTAATACCCTTGAGCGTAGGCAACACGAGATCCTTGGGCGAGAGAATAGGATTCTCGATGGGCCATTCCACGCGGAGGTCGGGATCGTTCCAGAGAACGCCGCCTTCGGTCTTCGGATTATAGAGGCCGTCCACTTTATAGATTACATCGGCATCTTCGTTGCCGAGCACGCAGAATCCGTGCGCGAAGCCATAGGGAATCCAGAGCACGCGGCAGTTTTGATCGCTCAGCTCCGTGCCGTACCATTGGCCGAAAGATTTCGAGCCTTTCCGGAGATCCACTGCCACGTCGAAGATCCGTCCGCGGATTACGGACACAAGCTTGCCTTGCGCGGGATCGGTTTGAAAATGGAGGCCGCGCAGAACTCGCGGCGCGGACCGGGAATGGTTCTCCTGCACGAGGTGCCCGAGGTCGGGCCATTTGTCTTCCCGGAAACGCTCCACGAAAAAGCCGCGCTCGTCACGGTAGATCTTGAGCTCGAAAAGACGGAGGCCGCTGATCGGTACGGGAAGTTCGGTCATGTTTGCTCGTCCTCGGCCAGGCGAAGGAGATACTTTCCGTATTCACTCTTCCCGTATTTTTCCCCGAGCTTGCGTAGTTCCGTCTTTCCGATGAAACCCCGGGCGAAGGCCACTTCTTCCGGGCAGCCAACCATCAGGCCGGTTCGCTGCTCGATCGTCTGCACGAATTGCGATGCGGTAATAAGGGATTCGAAGGTGCCGGAATCGAGCCAGGCCACGCCACGGCCGAAGCAGCGCACCCCGAGCTTGCCCTGTTCGAGGTAAACGCGGTTTACATCGGTAATTTCGAGCTCGCCGCGCGCTGACGGTTTGAGATCGCGCGCGATCTTCACCACGGCATTGTCGTAGAAGTAGAGGCCCGTTACGGCCCAGGAGCTCTTGGGCACTTTGGGTTTCTCTTCAATGCTGAGGGCTTTGCCGTCTTTGCTGAACTCCACCACGCCGTACCGTTCGGGGTCTTGCACGCGGTAAGCGTAAACTTCTGCGCCGCTCTTTAGCTGCGCGCTCTTTTCCACGAGGTGCGAGAGCTCCATTCCGTAGAAAATATTGTCGCCCAGGATGAGGCAAACCGAATCGCCGCTGATGAACTTCTCGCCGATTTGAAACGCCTGCGCGATCCCGGCAGGTTTCGCCTGTTCGGCGTATTCAAAACGAAGGCCGAGCTCTTCCCCGGTACCCAGAAGGGAGCGGATCAGCGGAAGGTCCCGCGGTGTTGAGATTACGAGGATCTCCTTGATCCCGGCCATCATGAGCGTGGAGAGGGGATAGTAAATCGTGGGTTTGTTGTAGATCGGAAGCAGTTGCTTCGAAACCGCCGAGGTAACCGGGTATAGGCGGGTTCCGCTTCCGCCGGCCAGAATGATTCCCTTCATTTTCCGCTCCCCAGTACTTTTTTGCACCAGCTCTCGTTTTCCAGATACCACTTCACGGTGCTCCGCAAGCCGCCATTCAATTCATGCTTGCGCGTGAAGCCCAGCTCGCGGGCGGCGAGAGAGTCGTCGATCGCGTAGCGCCAGTCGTGGCCGAGGCGATCGGTTACGAAGCTGATTTGCTCTTTGTACGAGCCACGCGCCCGAGGTTTCAATTCGTCGAGGATTAGGCAGAGGTCGTGCACGAGATCGAGGTTACGGCGCTCGGCATTTCCGCCGAAGCAATAGTTCGAGCCGGGCTTGCCTTTCTCGAGGGCGAGCAGAATTCCGGCGCAGTGGTCTTCCACGTGGATCCAATCGCGCACGTTTTGGCCTTTGCCGTAAACGGGAAGGGGTTTCCCTTGCAGCGCGCATTGGATCATGTGCGGAATCAGTTTCTCGGGAAACTGGAAAGGCCCATAGTTGTTTGAGCAGCGCGTGGTCACGGTGGGCAGCTTGTAAGTGTGATGCCAGGCGCTCACCATCAGGTCGGCCCCGGTTTTGGAAGCCGAGTAGGGTGAGCGTGGGTCGAGCGGCGTGGTTTCGGAAAACTTGCCGGTATCGCCTAACGATCCGAATACCTCATCGGTGGAAACTTGGAGATAGCGGAAGTTCTCTTTGTCGGCGGCGCCGAGGCCCGACCAGTATTCGAGGGAGAGGTGGAGCAAGTTGGCGGTGCCGAGCACGTTCGTCTCCACGAACAGAAGCGGATCTTCGATCGATCGGTCTACGTGCGACTCGGCGGCGAAATTGAGAATAGCGTGAGGTTTGTGGCTGGCAAGCGCGGTGCCGAAGGCGCGGGCATCGCGAATATCGCCGGTAACGAGGGTGAAGTTAGGGCCTAAGCCATCGAGACTTTCCTTGTGCCCGGCGTAGGTGAGAGCATCGAAGCCCACCACGCGGTAGCCGCGAGAGAGAGAGAGTCTTACGAAATTGCAGCCGATGAAGCCAGCCGCACCAGTGACCAGGATTGTTTTCACGGATTCCCTCTCTTACTGAAACTCATACAAGATTTCGTCGGGTGCCACTAACGATAGCGTCGTCCGAATCGTGTGCTCAAGGCGGCGTGCACTCTTCTCCACGCTGTCGATATCGTGTTGCAGGCGCACGTTTTCTTCCTGCAGATTTTCAATCCGGGCCTCGAGGCGCGCATTTTCTTGGCTGGCTTTGTAGGCCGAGAGGAGCCCGGCTTCACCAAAAAGCACGATCACGAGGCTTACGAAAAAAGCGGCGAGGAAGATGTAGCCAATCTTCAAAATTTCATCCCCAAGCTCTGGAGCCCGTTGAAGCGAGCGTTTTCCCCGAGTTCTTCTTCCACACGCAAAAGCTGATTGTACTTCGCCATCCGTTCGCCACGAGAAGCGGAGCCGGTTTTGACGAGCCCGGAATCGGTGGCCACGGCGAGGTCGGCGAGGAAGGTGTCTTCCGTTTCGCCACTACGGTGCGATACCACGGTGTTGAAGTGGGAGCGCCGCGCGAGGGCGATGGTGTCCATCGTTTCCGTAATGGAGCCGATTTGGTTGATCTTGATCAGAATGGAGTTGGCGGCCTTCTCTTCGATGCCGCGTTTCAAGATTTTGCTGTTGGTCACGAAAAGGTCGTCGCCCACGAGCATTACTTTCTTGCCGAGCTCTTTAGTGAGGTGCTTCCATCCGTCCCAGTCGGCTTCGTCGAGGCCGTCTTCGATGCTCACGATCGGATACTTCATGCAGAGGTCGGCGTAGTAGGCGGTAAGCTCCTGGGAGTTCATGGGCGGTTTTCCCGAGCCGCGCATGTCGTAACGGCCGCCTTCCACTTTGAATTCGCTCGCCGCGCAGTCGAGCGCGAGGAAAACGTCGTGGCCCGGGCGATAGCCGGCGCGGGCCACCGCTTCGAGGATCATGTCGATTGCTTCCGCGTTGGAGGCCACGTTCGGGGCGAACCCGCCTTCGTCGCCCACGTTGGTGCTGAGCTTATTTTCGTGGAGCACGTTTTTGAGGTTGTGAAACACTTCCACGCCGGCGCGCAGCGATTCCCGGAAGGTGCGGGAAACGGAAGGGATGATCATGAACTCCTGGATGGAGAGGTTGTTGTCGGCGTGCTTGCCGCCGTTCAAAATGTTCATCATCGGGGTGGGCAGGGTGATCCCGCGATAGGGGGCGGGATCTTTCGGGCCGAGGAATTTTTCGTAGTAGGCGTTTTCCAAAAATTTGTGAAGGGTGATTTTCTGCGAGGCAGCGGCCGCACGGCAGAGGGCCATCGAGACGCCCAGGATCGCGTTTGCGCCGAGCTTGGATTTATATTCGGTGCCGTCGAGCCCGATCATGATCTTATCGATGGAGGTGAATTCCGCGTCCTTGCCGGTGATCGCTTTCGCGATCGAAGTATTTACATTCTCCACCGCTTTCAAAACGCCCTTACCGAGGTAGCGGGTTTTGTCGCCGTCGCGCAGTTCTACCGCTTCGCGGGATCCGGTGGAGGCGCCGCTCGGCACGCTCGCACGGCCGCAAGACCCATCGCTCAAAACAACTTCGGCCTCGAGGGTGGGATTACCGCGGGAGTCGAGGATTTCACGGGCGCGTACTCGTTCGATTTTCGGCATTTTAGCTCTCCAGATATGCGCGGATCTTAGCATGATTTCCCCATTCGACACGCCGAGTTACCAGTCAATTGCAGACCGAGAATGCCTGGGCTATACAAAACCTCTATGGCGCATACCAAACCGGAAAATCTAAAAGACCTCTCCGCCGAGCTCGCCGCGATCAGGGCCCTGCCGGGAATGGTGGAAAAGAAGCCCGGGATTTTCTATTTCAAGAGCGCGGGCATTCTGCATTTTCACGATAAAGACGGAACGCGCTGGGCCGACGTAAAACTAGCTGGAGAGTGGACACGCGTGGACGTCGATTTCGGGGCCTCGAAGGCGGCAAAGGCAAAGCTCCTTAAAATGGCAAGTGCCGCTCTCGCGCAATTTCAGAAAGCGGCGAAATGACGCCCTTCGAGTTTCAGCCCAACCTTAGTGGCGAGCTTCTCCATCTGCGTCCTCTAGTCGACAGTGACTTCGAGGCCCTTTACAAGGTGGCCTCTGATCCGCTGGTGTGGGAACAGCATCCGCGCAAGAGCCGCTATAAACGAGACATATTTGCAGATTTTTTCCGTGTTGCAATCGAGAGCGGCGGCGCTTTCCTCGCGATCGACACTAAAACCGGCGAAGCCATCGGCAGCAGCCGCTACCATAGCCTCAAGCCCGAGCTGAGCGAGGTCGAAATCGGCTATACTTTTCTCGCCCGCCGCTGCTGGGGACACACCTATAATCGCGAGATGAAGCGGCTCATGCTGGCGCATGCCTTCCGCTTCGTCGACAGCGTGGTATTCGTGATCGGCGAAAAAAACGCCAGATCACGCGCCGCCGTGGAAAAAATCGGCGCACAATATGAAGGGCCCCTGGTTCGGGAGTATCTCGATGGGGTGGCCTATACATCTGTGCTTTACCGACTCCGCAAAGGCCACGCGCCGCTTTAGCGAAGCAGCTTTTTTACCACCGGTGCGAGCTCGGAGGCGATCAACGTGTGAGCCGCGGCTCCGGGATGGCAGTCGTCGGGTTTGGCACAGAGGGGCACGAGCGGATTTGCGGCCCGGAATTCTTGAAGTCGTTTAGTCGTGTCTATGAAGTGAAAATGGGGTTGGTCAAGAAAAGGCTTGATCGCCTCCATTCGGGCGGGAGGCAGGGGGGCCAGGTTTCCAAGATTTGGGATATAGATCACTACTAGCTCGAAGTGATTCGCCCGCGCTTCCTCCACCCACTCACGGAGCAAGCTTTTCATGGCGCTCGCCTTGAGCTCATCGGTAAGATCGTTCGCCGCCTTGGCGTTGAGGCCCTGCTCATCCGTGCGGGTAGCCCGCCGCCAGTCGCGTCGCATCGCCCAGAAGAGATCGATAACGCCGAATTGATGGGATGAGCTGAATTCTTCTTGAAGGAAAAAGCCTTCCTGAGTCGTGGGGAGCACTCGCGAAAAACCATTGAGCTCACGTTTGAGAAAAGTAGTGGGCTTGCAATTCCCCGTGATCCAGAAGCGAGTGCAAGGCAGGAGATTGCGGTGAAAGTGTTCTTCAATCAAGCCGTATACTACTACGCGCGGATGGAGAGACAGAAGCTCATCAGAGTGTAGCTTCGAAGTCAGAGTGCTGAAGCCGTTAACGCCCAAATTGAATACCTCCGCTTTCGGAATGGCGGCAGCGAGTTTGGCCGGGTAGGTATCCTCATAATTTAGCCAAAGGCCGTAAGTAAAAGAACAGCCGGCCACGAGAACATCGGCCCGAGAGCGGTGAAGGGGAGTGTCTTCCCCGATTCGTGCACCGTAATCGTCGGTGAGAATCCAGGCCCGCGACGGGCGGGAGGTTAGGAATCGCAAATCGGGCAGCAGGCGATAGCCAAGCACGCTATCCTGAGAGTAGAGCCCTTTTCCAAATGCGGTCACGTTTTGGTCGTAAAAAGTGCGGGCAACGCTGTAGTAGTAAGCGCCCACCGCGGTGAGGGCTAGGAGCAGGCCGAGAAGAAGAAGCGCGAAGTTCTTCCGCATGCCTAGCTTAAGTTCTTCACCCGCTCCGCGAACTCCTGGGCGTTACGGAAGCTGGTTTCGCAGATCGCTTTGCGGCGCTCGTCTTTAGGGATTTTTTTCGGGAATCGCGGGCGCAGCGCCAGGAACGCCTCAAAGAAAGGTTCGTCTTCGAATAGGCCGAAGTTGATTCCGCTCGGCTGAAAATCCACGTTCTGCGTATTGCGAGTATGGCCAAGCAAAGCGCCGAGCGCGCTGGCCGGGGGCGGGCTCGGCAGCGGAAGCTGCTTCAGGCGCGCTTCCGCGAAAATCGCCGCGAGCAGCCCGATGCTGGCGCTCTCGAGGTAGCCTTCCACTCCCGTGATCTGCCCGGCGAGCATCACATGGCGTGCGTTTTTGAGAGAGAGGTCGAGATTAAGGACACGAGGAGCGTCTACGAAAGTGTTCCGGTGCATGCTGCCCATGCGTAGAAACTCGGCGTTTTCCAGCCCCGGGATCGTGCGGAATACTTTGCTTTGCTCGCCGTATTTTAGTTTGGTCTGGAAGCCCACAAGGTTAAACGCGGATTTGCTCTGGTTCTCGGCGCGCAGCTGCACGGCGGCCCAGGCTTGGCGCCCGGTGCGGGGATCGATGAGTCCTACCGGTTTCATGGGCCCAAAGCGCAGTGTATCGCGGCCGCGATCGGCCATCTCTTCGATTGGCATGCAGCCTTCGAAGTGCTTCACTCGTTCGAACGATTTGGCTTCCACGCGCTCGCCTTTGAGCAGGAGATCGATGAAGGCTTCGTATTGATCGCGATCGAGCGGGCAGTTGAGGTAGTCGGCGGCTTCGTCGTTGCCGGCGCCGCTGTCTTCGAGCGCGCGGGTTTGTTTCCCGTAGCGGTTAGCGGCGAAGATAATGTCGCGGTTGAGGCTCTGCGCATCCACGATCGGGGAGATCGCGTCGTAGAAGTAAAAATGATCAGAGCCCGTGAAGCGGGAGAGCGATTCCGAAAGGGCGGGGCTCGTGAGCGGGCCGGTGGCCAGGATCACCAGTTGCTCCGGGTCGTCGGGAAGTGAAAGCACTTCTTCCCGCACCAGCGTGATCAGGGGCTGGGAAGCGATCGCGTTCGTCATCTCCCGGGAAAAAATATCGCGGTCGACCGCGAGGGCTTCCCCGGCGCTCACCGCGGCTTTGCGGGCGCAGGCGATCGCGAGCGAGCCGAGCAGTTCGAGTTCGCGTTTCAATTCACCGGGAGCCGTTACCGGGCTGAGGCTTTTGAAGGAGTTGGAGCAAACGAGTTCGGCGAGGTCGCCCGTTTTGTGGGCTTCCGTGAGCTTCACGGGGCGCATCTCGTGCAAGCGAACCGGGATGCCCCGGCTGGCCAGGCGGTACGCAGCTTCGCAGCCGGCGAGGCCGGCGCCTATTACGATCACGGGCTTGGTTTGCATGCTTTCTTCTACCCGAGAGGAGATTCTAGTCCCATAAAAAAAGAGCCATCCCCCGTGGAATGGCTCTCTTCAAGAACCTGAAATGCCCGCTTACTGCAGGTACTTACCAGGAACGGCGATGATTCCGGAGTGGTACATGCCATCGGTCGGGGCCAAGCCCGCGAGCGGGTTGAAGGGCGCCGACTGAAGACTCTTGGGATCGGTGATCTGGCGGGTGCTATGGGCTTCCACCACCTGGCCGAAAGTGCCGGGGAACACGTGGTAACCACCGTGGGCGATGCCCACCCAGAAGGGCACCGAGCGCAGGAAAGACGGAGAAGTGGTTCCGAAGTTCACCAGCAGGCGGATGTCGTCTACGTGGTTGTAGAGGTAGCGGCTCTGGTGTTGCACGCTCTGCCAGTACTCTTCGTGGTCACCCCAGAAGCGGTCGCTGTTGGTGGGATTATGCTGGCGCTCTTGTTGGTCCCACTGGCGGTTGTAGCGAACGTCGGGGTTCCAGTAGAGCACTTTCCAGCCGAGCTGTTGCAGTCCGTACTGGGTGGCCATGCCGTCTACGCCGTTGAGGATCGTGAAGGCCCGGATGCGGGCCCAAAATTCGCCTTCGCCGGCGGTCTTGAAGCCTTCGCCGAGGCAATTCAGCATCAGTTCCACGCAGCTGGTGGGCTGCATCTGCTCCAGCAGGGCGGGGTTGAAGCCGTGCTCGCGGAGGTATTCGCGCTTTCCATCATAGCTGAGTTTTCCGAAGGAGCCGCGGTCACCGTAGTAGGGAGAAAAGCCGTAGCGCTGGAAGAACGTTTTGTG
>Ga0207125_10154_pt2 | contig 15043 bp, 14 predicted proteins | sample Alteio_BWMinHeat_19_FD_153556 | JGI IMG/M metagenome (GOLD analysis project Ga0207125, IMG submission 153556) | Enriched cells from forest soil in Barre Woods Harvard Forest LTER site, Petersham, Massachusetts, United States -... | ecosystem: Environmental > Terrestrial > Soil > Temperate forest >...
GGTTAGAACTGCGTGCCTCTGCGCACCAGCTACCTTCTACCGGTGAGTAGAGGTGAACAGCTTGTTTTCAATGGTCAGCGAGGGCAAGCTTTCCGCCCCGGAAACCGTGATGTTGTTGTCGCCGGACGACCAACTCGCCAAGTTACCCGAGACCTTCGGCTGGCCGTATTGCTGCTGGACGGCCGAGATAAGGGGTGCTGTGCCTGGCTGTGCAAAGACGAAGTGGGCGTAGATCACGGTGCCGTTCTGAACGGTCAGCTGTTCGGCACGAACCCAGTTGCCTCCGAGCGTCGGAGCAGTGTTCGGATCGGTGAAGTTGAACGAATACTGCGTACTCGGCGTTGAGGGGTGATTGGACGGAACGGAGATGTGAGCAGTTGTGGACTGGGTTGGTGTGACGGTTTTGGCTGACTTCGAGAGATGCGAACCTTGAGCAGACAGCCATGCAGACTGGCCCAACAAAATCGGGCTCAGCAGAATGGAGAGAGCTATCGTCGACCTGCGCATGAAAATCCCCCAGGAGATGGTGAGAATTATGGGTTCAGCGCTACACGAACTCAATAACACTTTAGTTACGGCACATCCCATGTGGGGTTTATGGCTGGTTAACAAAAATGGAACCGACACGGTTACTGATACGTTATCAGGCAGGCGGATGGCGGGGAGAGGATTAAGGTGTTGGCAGGCGGGGTTTTATCGGCGGCACGGCAGATTGGCCGAGCTACTGGCCGGATTTCTGCTGGGCGAGCAGTTCGCGGACATGCACTGCGCTGAGTGCGCCGGTGGGTTCGTCCTCGTGCTTGAAGTAGGCGAAGACCTCTCCAAACGCGGCCTGGGACATCAAACGCGAGGCAATCGCCTTCAGGGTGTCAGGAGAATAGTTGCTGCGACGGAGGCGATAGCAGGCGAAGGGAGCGCTGCGAATATCAGGGGTTTCGAGTTCATCGCTTTCGGCCACGCAAAGCGCGGCGCGGTGCTCTCGCAAAACCGCAAAAGCGTCGTCGGAGAACCACGAAGCATGGCGAAATTCGAAGGCCATGCGCAGGCCAGTTTGATCAGCTTCGCGTAGAAAAGCATCGAGCCGGGGCAGGTCGGCTTTGAAGTTCGGAGGTAACTGAAAGAGCACGAGGCCGATGCGGGTGGCGGTTACCGCCGGTTCGAGCGCGTCGGCAAACCGTTTCATTGCTTCGCCGCACTCCTTGAGGCGCAGGATGTGAGTGATCCTCTGGGGAGCCTTGAATGAAAAACGGAATCCCTCGCCAGCAGTGGCAAGCCAGGAGCCAAGAGTGGCCGGCGAGGGCAGTTGCCGGAAAGTGTAGTTGACTTCGACCGAGTTGAGCCGGGTGGCGTAGTACTCGAGAAATTTTTTGCTGGGCAGCTTAGCCGGATAGAAGTCAGGCTTCCAGGTGGTGTAGGCCCAACCCGAGGTACCGAGGAAAACTGAAGCGTGAGCCGGAGGCGGTGTGGAAGCGATAGGAGGAGTGGCCACGCAACAGGCATCCAGCCTGGGATGAGTTCGCACCCCGGGACACCGGGAAAGCCCGCCGAGCCACAAGGCGCGAAACCGTTGAGATTGTGGAAGTTATTGGGGCGGCAGCTAATGGGGATCGAAGCAGACCCACACCTTGACGCCTCGTAAGTTAAAGAATACACGCTGCCGTAAACACCATCAACGCGTGGATCCCTGGGTTCATTGGCCCATATTGGCCCGGACGGACCGGCTCCTGCTGGCTCTGATCGGCAGTGAAATTCAAGGCCTTTGCGCGATTCGGCACTTTACCCAGGGCGGGCTCTTCCTAGGATCCACGGCCCTCAGCCCTGCTGGTCTCTCTGCCGACGGCGCTCGTCCCAGCACCAGATCTTCGGTTCGATCCCTGGGCTGAGGCCTGTTGTCCCAAGAGGTCTGCCCTTATTGAACCGGGATTAGGGACACAAGACGGTTCAGGCGGGGATAGTGACTTCGGCAGGAGATTCTGCTGGGATTGGTTTGGTTTTTGCCGCCGTACCGATAGCGTCGGAGACGACCCAGGCAGCGCCGGCCAAAGCGATACAGATGGCATTGCCGGCCCAATTGAAGGGATTTTTAGGCCCGCGAGAGAGATTCGGAATCCAGACCAGCAACTCGAAGACCACGATCTCCGCGGTGAGAAGGCGCGCGGCAAGCGGCGCCATGATACCGGTGAGGATGGCGACGGCGGCCCCGAAGAAGCCCATGGTAGTGGCATACGCCCAGAACATCTTGGTCGGCGGCAGCCAACCCGGGATCCAGCCCAACAGGCCGGGCATGTCAACGATGTGGACGATGCCGAAGGAAATGGGGCAAATACCGAAGAGGAGCACGAATAAGGGCCGGCGGCGCGCAATGGATGAACCGGCAGGCGAGAAGATCGCGCAGAGGACCAGACCGGCGGCGACCAGGCAGAATTCTTCAAAGACGTTGCCGATGGGGTCGTAGTTGCCGAGGTTCACCAAGGCCCTGGGCACCCAGATGAGCGTGAACACAGAGTAGACCATCGTCAGGGTCAGCGCGCCGGCACGCGCGGTGCGGGGCCAGAGGAGAGCGAATCCCCCGACAAGTTCAAGGACCGCGGTGAGATAGGCGAGCGGTACGCGCAAAGGGACGTTGGGACCGACGCTCTGCCAGGGGCTGGCGAAGTCACCGGAAACCAGGCCCAGGACGCCGAGAAAGATGGCGGCTCCGCCGAAGACGTAAAGCCCGAGATAAGAGGTGATGCTGCGTTGTTTTGCCATCGGGTGACGGGATTTTAGTGTTATTCGGCGAGGTGCAGTGGGGCCATACCCACTTTGCGCGATTTGAGCCGAACCAGTGCTAGCGGCATCCGCATAAACGCAAATCCTCATCGTCTCAAAAGAGACTTGATTTTGTCTCTAATGAGACGTATTCTTTAACGAGACTTGGAGGGATTACATGGCGACCCTACCGGCGTTCTCCGCTGCCGGATACCTGTTCGAGGCGACACCAGATCTCAGCAAGCTTGAGACGCGCGAACGGCTCAGCCAGTCGGCAATGGATGGTCTGTTCGCGATTGCGGACAAGTGGGAGCTCCCGGTGGAAAAGGTCGGAGAGCTGCTCGGCGGCACGCCGCGTTCAACCCTCTACAAGATGAAGACGGCTGCCGGAACGCTGCGTCAAGATGAGCTGACGCGGATTTCCTATGTTGTCGGAATCTACAAGGCGCTCCATATTCTGCTTCCGGCGGAACACGCGGACCATTGGATGACCCAACCCAATGACAACTTGTTGTTCGGCGGTCAGGCTCCGCTTGATTTCGCGATACGGAATGGCATCCCGGGCCTTCAACAGATTCGCAGCCTCCTCGATGCAGCGAGGGGCGGGCAATAAGTGGCTCACCTGGGTGACTTCGATCAGTCGAGCACCCACCGGCTGATCCCGACGTCCTACGCCACGACGAGCGTTCTCGAGACACTCCCACTCCCCGCACAAGTTTTGAGCGACCTGAGCGAACTCGACGCGGTGACCAATGAGCGCAAGATCGGCGAGCGGGGAGGAAGCACCGCCATTAGTCCAAGCGAATTGCTTTACGGTGTTCCCGAAGCGCATATCGTCAACGCGTCCTTCACGCATCCAGGACCGCACGGCGGTCGATTCAATGACTCACGACGAGGAGCCTGGTACGCAGGCGTCGATCTTGAGACGTCGATCCATGAGGTAGCCTTTCACAAGCGCCGCTTCCTGAAGGACGGTCGGATCTCGGAACGTCTCAGTTTCGACTATGCGGATTTTCTGGCGGACTTCTCTGGGCAATTCCATTTCCTTGATGACTCGGAACGAGAACAGTGTCTTCAGCCCGGTCCGATTCCTCAGTGCTACGCTCCATCGCAGGCGCTAGCCAATTCTCTTCTTTACTCCGGATCCAGTGGCCTTGTGTACCCGAGTGTTCGTCATGCTGGCGGAACTTGCATTGACTGCTTCCGGCCCGCCCTCGTCTTCCATCCTCGTCGCGGCAAGCTCTACAGCGTCGCGGTTGCTGCAGGGGACGACAAGATTGAGAGCGGCGAGCTTCTTCGTACGCAGAGTTTCTGACTTCACCTTTCATATCAAAGACCCGTCCCCTTGTGCTTCTACAAGAAAAGCTGGTATTGTACCTGTAGAAGTGAAAGGGGACGCATGACGACCCAACATATCGACCTTCCGCAAGGCACCCTGGATCTGCTCATCCTCAGGACGCTCGCTCTTGGTTCTCAGCACGGCTGGGCTATCTCCGAGCGTGTGCAGCAATTGTCCAGCGATGTGCTGCGGATCCAACAAGGCTCCCTTTATCCGGCTCTGCATCGGCTGGAACGTCGCGGTTTGATCAAGGCTCACTGGGGAACGTCGGAGAACAACCGCCGCGCCAAATACTACGAGCTCTCAAAGAATGGGCGGCGGCAACTCGAAGTGGAAACCGACGCGTGGGAAAAACTGACGGCTGCGGTAGCCCAGGTGCTTGGTACTGCATAGGAGGCGTGCAATGTTCAGTGATATACGTTTCCGGCTTCGTTCCCTTTTTCAGCGGAACGCCGTTGAAGGTGAATTGGACGACGAGTTGCAATTCCACATGGAGCAGCAGGTGGAGAAATACATTCGCGCAGGCCTGACACGCGAGGAAGCGGCTCGGAAGACCCGTCTCGAATTCGGCGGCCTGGGCCAAGTGAAAGAAGATTGCCGTGAGTCGCGGGGCGTGAGCTTCGTTGAGAATGCAATCCAGGATGTGCGTTATGCGCTTCGCCAGTTAACGAAAACCCCCGGCTTTACCCTCACGGCTATTCTGACCCTGGCGCTCGGAATCGGCGCGAATGCCGCGATCTTCACCCTGGTGAATGCGGTACTGCTCAAGAACCTGCCTGTGGCCGATCCGAAGATGTTGGTGCGCATTGGCGACCAATACCAGTGCTGCGTGAACAGCGGAGCGCAGGACGACGGCAACTATTCGCTCTTCTCTACAGACACTTATGAACACTTCAGGAAAGACGTACCTGAGTTTGAAGAGCTGGCTGCGATGCAATCAGGCTTTGGCTTTTTTAACCCGCTGACAACGAGGCGGGACGGAGCTGACGGCGTGGCGCATTCTTCGGTGAGCGAGTTCGTTTCCGGCAACTACTTTCGCACCTTTGGCCTGCAGCCACAGGCAGGACGGCTGCTGAGCGATGCAGATGATGTGAAGGGTGCTCCAGTGGTGGCGGTGATGAGCTATGCGGCATGGACGAAGGACCATAACCGCGACAGCTCGGTAGTCGGAAGCATCTTCTGGATGAATACCAAGCCGGTGACGGTGGTGGGCATTGCGCCACAGGGGTTTTATGGCGACCGCCTCACCACTGCACCTCCTGATTTCTATCTGCCGATGCGACAGATTGAGGCGATCGAAAGCGCAGATTATGTAGATAGAGCGGACTCGATGTGGCTCTATATTGTCGGGAGGGTCAAGCCGGGCGTGGACCGCGCCGCACTGCAGGCGAAGCTCAGCGGACAGTTGCGGCAGCTGTTCGCGCCCAGCAAGAACTTCTCCACCGCACACGACAGGCCGCTCCTGGAGAAGTCTCACGTCGTTCTCACTGACGGCGGAGGCGGCATTCAGATCATGCAGTTGAGCTATACCTCCAAACTGATGCTGCTGATGTGGATTTCGGGCCTGGTGCTGTTGATCGCCTGTGCCAATATCGCCAACCTCCTGCTCGTCCGCGGGATGGGCCGGAAGGCGGAGATGTCGGTACGTACGGCGCTGGGCGCGGCGCGCAGGCGCATCGTCCAGCAACTGCTCACGGAAAGCATCGTTCTGGCGGTACTGGGCGGGACAGCGGCACTCGGCGTCTCCTATCTGGGCACACGTATGCTGCTGGCGCTCGCATTCCCGGGAGAACAGAACGTGCCGATCCACGCCAACCCCTCACTGGCTGTGCTGGGATTTGCCCTCGGCATCTCACTCATCACCGGAGTGCTCTTTGGCGTAGCCCCAGCGTGGATTGCCGCGCAGGCCGAACCAGCCGATGCACTGCGCAGTGGTATGCGTACAACAACAAGCCGAGCCTCAGTGATGCAGCGCAGCCTGGTCATCCTGCAGACGGCGCTTTCGCTCATACTGCTGGTCAGCGCAGGTCTATTCGCTGCGAGCCTCAACAAGCTGCAGAAGACTGACATGAAGCTGGAGTCGAAGAACCGCTACATCGTCCACATCGATCCCCAGGCGGCGGGATATTTACCCTCGCAGGTCGGGGCACTTTACCAAGCCATCGAGGAGCGCTTCCATGGAGTTCCCGGTGTGGTGAAGATCGGAATCAGCACTGTAACCCCGATGGAGGCCCGTAACAACAACGACCCCGTCCAGATTCAAGGACAACCGATCCTAAACATGATGGCGGGGTGGGACAGGGTGAATGCGGAGTACTTCGACGCCGTGGGTACGCGCGTGGTGATGGGCCGTGGCATTGGCGCACAGGACAGGCCGTCTGCCCCGATGATTGCGGTCGTAAACCAGGCGTTCATGAAGACCTTCTTCAAGCCGGGAGAGAATCCCATCGGGGCACACTTCGGCTCACCCGGACCCATATCGTCTGGCGATGCCGTGATCGTCGGAGTAGTGGAAGATACTGCCTACACGGATGTGCGTATCAAGAACCACCCGATGATGTTTGTCCCAATACTTCAGCGTGGCGCCTCGGATAAGCGACCGATCGACAAAGTTGGAGCATTCTATGCCGGCACGATTGTGCTGGAAACCTCGCGCCCGATGGATGATCTGGAGTCCATTACGCGCAAGACTCTCGCTGGAATCAATCCCAACCTGACGGTGGTGAAGTTCCAGACCTTCGATCAGCAGATTGCCGACCAGTTTACGCAGGAGCGGATGATCTCGCGGCTGATGACGCTGTTCGGCGGGCTGGCGCTGGTGTTGGCGGCGGTAGGGCTGTATGGAGTGACCTCGTACAACGTGGCGCGGCGAAGCTCGGAGATCGGCATACGCATGGCGCTCGGCGCTGAGCGCGGCGGAGTGATCGCAATGATTATGCGTGGTGCCATGATTCAAACCGTGCTTGGGCTCGCATTTGGAATTCCGGTGGCGCTGCTCTCTGTGCGGTTCGTGCAGTCGCAGCTCTACGAGATCACATATGTGAACTCGGGCGTGATGGCAGGCGCAATCGTGATCCTTGCGGCCGCTGCGTGCATCGCCGCGATTGTTCCTGCGCGACGCGCGGCATCGATCGACCCTGTGCGGGCGCTCAGAATGGAATAAGTTGACATCAACAGGTTACGGCGTCGTCTGACAAATCGGCTTCGTCGTCGAATTCTGCCTCCTGTTCGTTCACCACCAGTCCCAGTGCCTGCCGCTCGAAAAGCCGCTTATACATTCCGTCTTTGCGCCGCACGAGTTCTTCATGCGTTCCTTCTTCGGTCACCTCTCCATGCTCAAAAACAAGGATCCGGTCGAGCATCCGGACCGTCGACAGCCGATGCGCGATCACGATCGACGTCCTCCCCGCCATGAGCCGCTCCATGGCTTCCTGGATCAGCGCCTCGGACTCGGAATCCAGGCTTGAAGTGGCCTCATCCAGCACCAGCACCGGCGTATTTGCCAGAAACGCCCGCGCCAGCGCCACGCGTTGCCTCTCACCGCCCGAGAGTTTCACGCCGCGCTCGCCGACCAGCGTGTGATAGCCCTTCGGTTGGCGAAGGATGAACTCATGGGCATTGGCAAGCCGAGCTGCCCGCGCGATCTCCTCTGTGGCTGCATCCGGCCTTCCGTAGGCAATGTTCTCTGCAAGCGTCCGATGAAACAGGATCGGATCCTGCGGCACCAGTGCCAGTTGCGCGCGCAGTGACTCCTGCGTCACGCGCGACGTGTCTTGTCCGTCGATCAAGATCCTCCCGCCGCCCACATCGTACAGGCGATGGAGGAGCTTCACGAAAGTCGTCTTGCCTGATCCCGAATGCCCCACCAGCCCGACGCGCTCGCCCGCGCGGATCCGCAGCGAGAAATCCCGGAAGAGCGGTTCGGTCTGCGCGCCATAGCGGAACGTCACCCGCTCATAGAGGATCTCGCCCTTGGTCACGTGAATCGACCTTGCATCCGCACGATCCACGACGCCTATCGGCCGCGAGTAGAACTGCACCATCTCTTCCATCTCATTTGCAGAGCGCTGCAGGTTGCGCACATGCTGCCCGATGTCGCGCAGGTAGCCATGCACAATGAAGTAGCTGGTCAACACGAACGCCATGTCGCCGGCCGTTGCCCGGCCCTCCCACCACATCCATACCGCATAGACCAGCACCAGCGTGCGCAATCCCTGCAACAGGAACATCTGCAGAGTCCCGTTCCATGTTGCCCGCGTCCATGTCCGCGATGTCCGGTTGTGCCACTTGTCGAGGACCTTTGCCAACCGATAGTCTTCGCGCTTCTCCGCGCCGAACGACTTCACCACCGGGTTGCAGGTGATGGCGTCTGCCATGGCCGCGCCAATGCGCGTATCCTGCGCATTCGACAGCCGCGCCGCCGGAGCCACGTAATAGAGCGACAAGGAAACCGATACCGCGATATAGACGACAGCGCCTATTGCCACCGTGACGCCCATGCCCGGCCAGTGCAGCCCCAGCAGCAGCGACGAACCTACCAACACGAGCAGCGCAGGCAGCATCTCCAACAGCAGGATGTCGTCTAAGGTGTCTACGGCCCACATGCCGCGCGTAATCCGTCGTACGATGGCGCCAGCAAAGTTATTTGCGTGCCAGTCGGTTGAAAACCTTTGCACCCGCCAGAAGGCGTCGCCTGCGAAGCGCGACATCAGCCGCAGGGTGAGCCGGATGATACCCGCCAGCGCCACGTACCGCAGCACAGCCAGCACCACACCCAGTAGCGCCATCATCGCGATCGCACGCACCGCGCCATGCAATGCGAGCGAACGCACGTCTGTATGCACGGCCACAGCGTCCACGAGCCTGCCCGAATAAACCGGCATCAGCAGGTCTGCGGCGGTCGCCATAATCATGCAGAGAGCAACCCACAATACGAGCCACTTTTCGCGCCGCCAGTGGCGGAAAAGAAATGCCAACACTTCGCGCATCGCGTTCTTGTTCAGACTTTTGCTCATAAGAGACCTGTTGAAGAAACAGAGATCGGCGGGCTCAAAGCCCACAGACCATCAGGTTGGAAAGGAAAGTGACGTGCCGAAAGCCGCCTGCACTGAAGACCTTCAGATCGAACCGATGAAGGGTCTAGCTTCGCGAGGTGCCGGGAAGGAACACGGTCGGCGACTGAGGATCACCGGGTACATTGAATGTCTTCATAGTTCCTTCCTTTCATCGAAATAGATAAAGGCAGTTTACCAGAGTTCAAAATTCCGCGCAGCATTTTTGACAGCGACGGGAAGCAAAAAGCGGAACCAGTTCATCGAGTTTTACGCGGGATGGAGTTAGGCAGGCGGCGGGGCGGCAAATATATGGTTCTGGCGGAGACGAACCTATTGAGCAACCTATTGAGCCGGTTCGTAACCATCAGCCCCCTTTGCCAAATGGGGAAGACATTTCCCCTGTTTGGGCCTTGGCGCAAACGATGATGTAAAGTCTCAAAGTGATGGCTCAGATAACTCAATCAGAGTCCACTCGCGCGACAGGGCCGTGGCAGCCTCTCCATAACAGCACGTTCCGAAATCTGCTTGCTTCGAATCTGATCTCCGATATCGGGATGTTCATGCAGAGTGTCGGCGCAGCGTGGCTCATGACTTCGCTCACCAGGAGCGCCCTTTACATCGCCTTGATTCAAACTGCCTCCGCGCTGCCCTTTTTCCTGCTGGCATTGCCTGCCGGTTCAATTGGAGACATCTTTGACCGCCGCAAACTCATCCTTGGCACAGAATCGTGGATGCTCGTCATTGCAGTTTTGCTGACTGTGGCAACAATGGCGGGAGCGATGACTCCTTGGCTCTTGCTCCTGCTTACCTTTGGGTTATCGATCGGTGACGCCGTCGAATCGCCTACTTGGAGGGCCATATTTCCTGAGCTCGTGAGCAAGGAGGAGTTGCCTGCCGCTCTGGCGCTGAATGGGATCGAGTTCAACCTGGCTCGGGCAGTCGGGCCCGGCCTGGGCGGGTTTGTGGTCGCGGCTGTTGGTGTGGGCGCTGCCTTCGCATTCAATGCCTTCTCCTTCTTCGCTGTCATCGCCGTGATCGCGAGATGGAAGAGGCCTGCACGAAAGAGCACGTTGCCTGCGGAGACCTTCCGCGGTGCGACTTCTGCCGCTATTCGCTATGTGCGATATTCCCCGGGCATTCGCACGCTGCTGCTGCGGTCGGCGGTACTTATCTTCTTCACCAGCTCCTTCTGGGCGCTCCTGCCAACGGCGGCAAGAGAACTGAGCAAGAGTCCCATCGCGTACGGCTTCCTGCTAGGTTTCTTCGGACTGGGCGCGGTACTGGGCGCCATGGTGCTTCAGCGAACTCGATCGAAGCTCTCTGCGGAGGTTCTGCTCTCGATCGCTACGGCGACGTTTGCCGCAATCATCTTGAGCTTGGCGCTGTTGCGTTCGTCTGCAGTTCTATGCGTGATGATGGTTATTGGAGGCGCCTGCTGGACCTCGATCATGTCCCTCTTCAATATCATGGTGCAGGAACTTGCTCCCGATTGGGTACGCGCTCGAGTGCTCGCAGTCTATCTCTTCGTATTTCAGGGAAGCGTTACCGCAGGCAGCACCCTCGGGGGCTTTGTGGCGTTGCGCGCGGGGGTCCATGCAACTCTTGCCTTCGCAAGCCTGGGAACGGCGGCCTGCCTATTGCTGCGGCCTTTGTTCCAACTGCCCGACACGAAGATAGACCTCAGCATCTGGAATCACTGGGTGAAACCAGTCATGATTCAGGAGCCCGATCCTGACCAGGGGCCGGTCCTCGTCACATTGAAATATGTGATCGACCCGGCGAAAGCTCCCGAGTTTCTCGGTGAAATCCACAAATATCAACGCATTCGCCGACGAGATGGAGCGATCAGCTGGGGAGTTTTCGTCGACACAGAGGCACCGGGTATCTATCTCGAGAGCTTTAAAGTTGATTCCTGGGCCGAACACGAACGGCAACATGACCGGTTTACGCAAGCCGATCGTGAGATCGAGAAGCGAGTGCTCAGCTATGTCCTCCAGCCTGTGGAGATAAAGCACTATATCTATGCACGGGAGAGGCCCACTTACTGACACTTTCTCGTTAAAGTACGGGTTTCACAAAGCCAGACTCAAGCAAAGGCGCCGTCCACTCCAAACCGCCGTGTCAGTTCTATCGGGAGGAAACCTGAGCCTCGGGGACCTGCCGTTCCATTCCAGTAAGAACCTGACTTATGCTCCCCTGGAGGGCGTGACTCATCTCCGCGACCACCGTATCAACTTCACGTCGGTCGACCTTCGATGTTCCGTCCGCATCACCGGTCCACACGACGGAGCCGGTTCGCAGATTGACTAACTCGGCCGAGATCCTGGCTTCCACCTTGACTTCGCCTCCATAGTCGATTTCGTCGAGTCGTTCCAGTCGCCCGGTGATGAGATAGTCGGGACGGTCGTGGCCGTCATATGGCTCAACCACCGAAAACAACCGCCCTGAACGGATCGATTCGATCACCGCTGTCGTGACGGCCGCGCCAGGCTCTACCGCCCAGCGATGATACTCGTAAAACCCGATCTTTCCCGGGGCTTCGCTGTACACAATCCTTCCCTGGCGCAGGTAGGCCGGCGTTTCGAACCGCCGAACCCCTACAGTGATTGGCCGGCTCGCAACTGTGGCATCGGCCGTCATCGCCGGCGCGATGGATAGCGTGTAGTAGTTCGGGTACCGGACCTTGGCACAGCCGGCAATCATCAGTAATAGAGGACAAACGATCGCTATGGAAAATGGCTTTGCTGACATGGGTCCCACCTCACTTAGGAACGCTTCGATCTTTGGGTTGCTTGATTCGTACGAGGCTCCATGGGCGCTCCTTCAACGACTCCGTTAGTTCGTTCAGATTGTCGGTTGCCATCCGGAGGTTCTCGAAGGTGTAGTTCGTGTTTTGTGTGTTTGCGCCCAACAGGATGTTGAGATTGTTGATGACACCGCGTGTTTCTTCGAGTGTCGTCTGGATTTCGACAAGATCTGCCCGCGTCGGCTCGCGAATGGTTGTGATGGTCTGGTTCGCGTTTAAGACCGTCGCGTTGACGTTATCGACGGTTGGCCCCATTTTTGCAACAAGGGCGTTTGCCTGTCTGGTCAGCGCCAGCGCCTGTTCGCTGATTTGGTTGAGTTTTGGCGACATTTCCGCAATCGTCGTGTCTGTGTTGGCCAAAATGCCTGCCAGATGTTTCCGGTTGCCATTGCTAGTGGCGTCATTCAGGTTGGCCAGGAGTTGTCGGCTGTCCCCGGTAAGATTGTTCAGATCCGTTCCAACTGCGACGAGCGTGGTTTGCGCGGTGTCGGCAAGCGTCGCCACTTTGCGTTGCAATTCATCCATGCTCACCGTCTCCTGAGACCGGATCACTTCGCCCGGCCTCAATCGCGTCGCGTCGTTTGAGCCAGTGCTGATAGCGAGAACGGGGCTACTCATCAGGCTCACGGATCCGACCTCCGCCACGGACTTTGCATTCAGGGGCGTTCCCTGCTTCACATCGAGTGAAATTTCAATCCGAGTGGGGTCCGTCTTGTCGGGTTCGACGGAAACAACTTTGCCGACGGTGATTCCACCGAATAGTACAGGCGTGCCAGCCTCCACACCGTCCGCGTCTCGCAAATAGGTCTTAAACGGAACGTTGGCGCCATTAAAGCGGGCATAGCTCACGTAGTAGACAGTTGCCGTCAGGATCGCGACTGAAATGACGACGAACGCGCCTACTTTTGCCTCGATATCTTTCATCCCTTTGCTCCTCCAATGCCGGCGAGCTCACGCAGGCGGCTTTGTACCGATTCGCTGTTGGCGAGATGTCCGGGAATCCGATCTAGAAACTGGCGAATCCGGGGGTCTTGACTGGCCTGAAGTGTGTCTTTGTCCTCTACTGCGATCAGCGTGCCTTTGTAGAGCATTGCCAAGCGATCGGCGATGCGGAATGCGCTCGTCATTTCGTGTGTCACGATCACGATCGTCATGTGAAAGGCACGCTTGAGGAAGAGAATTAACTCATCCAGTTCTGCGGAGACGATTGGATCAAGCCCAGCTGACGGCTCGTCAAAGACCAGGATCTCTGGGTCAAGCGCCGTTGCTCTTGCCACCGCTGCGCGTTTCTTCATCCCCCCTGACAATTCCTGGGGCATGAGTTTGCCTGCTTCGCCCAGGCCCACGGCCGCCAGCTTGATATAAGTCATGATTTCGATCACTGGATCGGCTAGCGTGGTTAGTTCGCGCAATGGTAACTCGACGTTCTCTTCGACAGACATGGAACTGAACAGCGCCGACCCCTGAAAAGCCACACCCATGGCCCGCCGAATCCTCTTCAAATCTTTGGCAGAACAGCGGTTGATATCCACGCCGAGGACTTGAATTGTGCCCGAGTCCGGGCGCTCGAGCCCAATGAGGTGTCGGAGCATTGTGCTCTTGCCCGAGCCGCTTGCTCCGAGCAGCGCCATCACTTCTCCACGTTCAATGTTGAGATTGACCCCATTGAGCACCCGGTGTTCGCCATAGCGAACGGTGAGGTCACGAATCGAGATGATCGGATCCGACATGAGTTAGTTCACACCCATAAAGAAGAAGGTTGCGGTAATAAAGAGATCTGCGAAGATTACGAGGAAAGTGGACTTCACCACCGCCGAGGTAGCGGACTTTCCCACCGCTTCCGGGCCGCCTTTTACTTTGAAACCCTCCATGCATCCCACGTGCACAATGATGGTGGCGAATACCAGGCTCTTAAATATGCCAGTAAAGACGTCGTGCAAGGCAATTGAGCTGACGGCATCGCGCAGATAGACGGCGAGGGACATGTTTTGGCTTAATCGCATGAAGACGCCGCCGGCCAGTATGGCGAATACGCTGCTCATGATCGTCAGGCACGGCACAACAATCATGGCCGCCAGATACTTCGGGGCTAACACCAACTCGATCGGATCGATGGCCATAGTCCGCAGGGCGTCGATCTCTTCGGTCACCACCATGGTTCCGATCTCTGCGGAGAAGGCCGAGCCCGAGCGGCCGCTGACAACGATGGCGGTGAGGAGCGGACCGAGTTCCCGGGTAAAAGCGATGACTACGATATCGATTACCAGCTGCATCGCCCCGAATTGGCCGAGTTCGGAGGCACTCTGGATGGCAAGGATGAATCCCCCACACGCGGCCACTATCCCTACCATCGGTAGTGCGTCGACACCAATCGCGTACATCTGCTTCAATGCCGCTTGCCAACGGCCTCGCTTTCCCACCAGGGGAAGTATGCGCGGCAGGGCACCCAGTCCAGACCAGAATTGAGTCGTCAACCCGCCGACGTAGGCAAGTCGCTGGATGACGGAGGCACCAATTGATGCGAGTGCGTTCACAGGGTCTCCACGATTTCGAATACGTGTTCCAGATCTGTGACCTTTAGAAGGTAACGCGGTTGCTCCTGAATGCCGCCCAGTACCAGCCTGGTGCCTTGTTGACGAGCAGTTCGCAGAGCTTCCATCAGGGTGGCCAGACCCGCAGTATCCATGTACGAGACGTCAGAAAAATCCACGGTCACGGTGTCCCGACGCGAGCGCAAGGCGCCGGCAAGGATCTGTCGCATCTCGTCCGCATTGTCGACGGTGATCCTGCCGTGCATCGAGACCGTAGCGCCCATCGCGAGTCCTTCGTCAGAACTCCCTTCCGACTTCAGTGACGAAGAGGAGACAGGGAGTAGCAATCGAATTCGTTAGCAGCCGTCTGCCCAAACCAGAAACCAGGCGAAGTGCCTGCGGCGGTTGGAAGCGATTACCGAATAAACCTGCGGCTGCACACATCGTTGAAGGAATGGGCCGGCGTGCAGCTGGGTTGAGCTACGCTTGCCGGCCCGGATGTATCGCATACCATCACTTCACCGCGTCCACTGATTTGGTGGCACCTCTCTTAACCCCGTGA
>Ga0207125_10161_pt1 | contig 14946 bp, 16 predicted proteins | sample Alteio_BWMinHeat_19_FD_153556 | JGI IMG/M metagenome (GOLD analysis project Ga0207125, IMG submission 153556) | Enriched cells from forest soil in Barre Woods Harvard Forest LTER site, Petersham, Massachusetts, United States -... | ecosystem: Environmental > Terrestrial > Soil > Temperate forest >...
GCATAGACCTAAAGTTTACCAGCGCGACGTGCAACCGCGACGAGGGCGGGCCTCACGTGCAACGCGCTCGATCCACGAACGTCCGCGGAGCAAGGCATTCCGTCAACATAGTAGACTGGCGCGATGAAAATCATCGTGCGGTTGGTGGTGGCAGCGTGGGTTTTGAGTGGCGTCGCCGGAGCGCAGAATGCAACCAAACGTCCCATGACGTTTGCGGACCTGCAGGCGATGAAGCGCATCAGCGATCCGCAGATTTCGCCCAGCGGCAAGTGGGTGATGTTCTCGGTGACGGATGTGTCGCTGGAGAAGAACACGAAGGTCAACCACCTGTGGGTGGTGCCGCTGGCGGGCGGGCAGGAGAAGCAGGTCACGTTCAGCACTGGCGAGTCGAATGGTCGATTTTCGCCGGACGGAAAGTTTGTGTCTTTTACAGGGTTTCCGGACGATACCGATTCGGTAAGCCGGATTGCGATCGCTACGTGGGACGAAGCGAACGGGACGCTCGGCGTCGCGCGCACGTTGAAGGCCGTGAGCGGAGATGCGGACGGCGCGATCTGGTCGCCGGACTCGCGGCATTTTCTGTTTACGACCGCTGTCTATCCAGAGTGTTCGGACAAGCCGAATTGGGCGGATGAAGATGCCTGTGACAAGGCGAAGGATGACGCCGCCGCCAAGAATCCGGTGAAGGCGCAAATCTGGGACCACCTGCTGTATCGGCATTGGAATGCGTTTACCGGCGAGAAGCGGACGCACGTGATTCTTGCGGATTTTTCGATGGACGGAGCCAATCCTCGCGACCTGACGCCCCGCAGTGCAGTGGGCGATGCCGAGACACCGACGTTTTCCCTCGGCGGGCCGCTGGGGTACGCGTGGGCTCCTGACTCGAAGGAGATTGCATATGTGACCAATCTGGACACGGTAAAGGCGACATCCACCAATAACGATGTGTTTACGCTGCGCGTGGATGAGGCTGGAGCAGTAGCGAAGAAGGTGTCGACTGCGGCGGGGAGCGATGATGGGCCGGCGTATTCGCCGGATGGGAAGTGGCTGGCTTGGCGATCGCAGGCGAGGAATGGGTTTGAGAGCGATCAGTTCAAGCTTGTGGCGATGGACCGAACGAGCGGGGCGATCAAAGACCTGATGCCGAAGTTCGGCGGCTGGGTCGATGAGTTTATTTGGGCTCCTTCATCACAGCAGATATTTTTCGCGACGGGGCGTAGTGGTAGAGAACCAATCTTGACCTTCGATTTTGGTAATCCTCAGTTGATGGAACTCACACGGGAGGGCGAGTTCGGATCCCTTCAGGTGGCTCCGGACGGAGGGCATATCGTCGCCACAAGGATGACCGTTGCCGAACCGAGCCGCATCGTCACATTGTCTCTGGATGCTGCCGATAGTGCGAAGGCAGAGCCGCCTGGCTGCCGCCCTTCTGCCGCCGGAATGAGCCCATGCTTTAGCGTCAAAGCTCAAAAGCCTTTGGAATCTTTGAATGAAAGCTTACTGAGCAAGTTAGATGTTTCTAAGTTGGAGTACTTCTGGTTTAAGGGTGCTACCGAAACCGAAATACAAGGCTTCATGGTGAAGCCGCCAAACTTCGATCCCGCAAAGAAGTATCCGGTGAAGTTCCTGATGCATGGCGGCCCGCAGACCGCCTGGGGAGATTCCTGGAGCTATCGCTGGAACTGGGAGTTGCTGGCTGCCGACGGCTATGTCGTAATCGGGATCAACCGGCGTGGATCGACCGGCTATGGGCAGAAGTTCGTGGATGACGTTTCCGGCGACTGGGGTGGAAAGGCGTTCGTCGATTTGATGAAGGGCCTGGATTACGCGGAGGCGAAGTACTCCTTCATCGACAAGGACCGCGAGTGCGCGCTGGGTGCGAGCTATGGCGGGTTCGCGGCGAACTGGGTGCTGATGCATACCGACCGCTTCAAGTGCATCGTCACCCATGACGGGCTGTATAACGCGGAGTCGGCGTTTGGGACGACCGAGGAGTTGTGGTTCAACGAGTGGGAGTTCCGTCCGCTGGCCGCGATCGGCGAAGTGGAGCAGACCAGGCCGGCGTATCCGTGGGACTACTTCGATAAGCCGACGGCGGAGAACCCGTTCCGCAAAAACTCGCCGATGCTGTACATCAAGAATGCGAAGACGCCGACGCTGGTGGTGCATTCGCAAAGGGACTATCGGCTCGATGTGAGTGAAGGGTTCCAGCTATTCACGGCGCTGCAACTCCGCGGCGTGCCGTCGAAGATGCTCTACTTCCCCGACGAAGGGCACTGGGTGCTGAAGCCACAGAACTCGCAGCTCTGGTACGAGACCGTCGACGACTGGTGCGACCGCTGGCTGGGGATGGGGAAGTATAAGGATGTGGGGCCGGAGAAGAATCCGATGGCGGCGCGGAAGGTTGTGGCAGCCCGACAGTTGTCGAAGTAGTGGTTGAACGGTGCGGGCGGTTGGGGTGATGTGGGAAGTGCGGCAGGTCCTTCGGCTGCGCTGCGCTCCGCTCAGGATGACAGATTTGTGAGGGGTTTGAGCGATGGCTTTTCGAGCGAAGACGGCGAAAGCTCCGCTGGAGTATGCGGGGTTGCTGGAGTATGCGGTGCGGTCGCTGGCTTCGCGGATGAAGAGTGAGCGCGATCTCCGGCGACTGATGTCGCAACGTGCCGTGGCTGGCGAAGATGGCGCGAAGGCAATGGGTGACGTGATTGCGAAGCTGAAGGAGCTTGGTTATCTGAGCGATGAGAGGTTTGCCGCAGACTTTACCCGACTGCGCCGCGACAACGAGAAGTTTGGCCAACGTCGCGTCCAGCAGGGGCTGATGCAGAAAGGCATCGCCGCTCCTCTGGTGAAGGAAGCACTGGGGACGGCGTACGAGGATGTTGATGAGGTTGCGCTGGCCCGCGAGTACGTCGCGCGGAAGCGAATGAAGAAGCCCGAGGGCGATCGCGAAAAGAAGCAGAAGGAAACGGCGAAGGCGATGCGGCGGCTGGTGGCGGCGGGGTTTTCGACCAAGACAGTGTGGAAGGTGCTGCGGGAGTGGGGCGTAGAAGTGGATGAGGTGGATGTCGTTGAGGACTGAGCGATTTGTCGTCAGGTGTGCTTCGGTCCGGCTTGAGGGCTGAGGACCGGTCCCATAAAAGCCGGGGCCGCAGCCAAGGTTAGAAATGGGATGTACGTCCAAGCGCTGAAAGCGCGCCCTATACCAGCCTGGGGCGAAGCCCCAGGACACGAACGCCATAGAAACAAGAGCGCTGTAAGCGCGATCTATAGATGTCCGAGATTGCGACTACATTAGAACGAGAAATGCTCTTAAGGACAGAAACCTTGACGCAAAGTTCGCGAGGGAACGCAACCGCGCGAGGTTAGGCAAAAGCAACCGCAATGCAAAAACACAAGCAGATTCCCTCCGGGAATGACAAACAAGAAAAGCAAAGACAAAAGCAGATGCCTTCCCCTTCGACTCGCTCAGGGTACGGGATGACAAACACGAGGAGTAGTGCGGAGCGCATCGTCGCGCTCGACTGGTCGGGGCGCGTCGATGCGGCGGGGCAGCGGCGGCACATCTGGGCTGGCGTTTGGACGGCGGGCGTGGGCGTGACGCTGGAAGCTGGACGAACCAGGGATGAAGTCGCAGAGTGGCTGATCGAGATGGCCGCCGAGACGCCGCGCATGGTGATAGGGATCGACTGCTGCTTCAGCTTCCCAGCATGGTTCCTGAGGGAGCATCGTTGCAGAACCGTGTTCGACTTCTGGGAGAAGGTCGCCGCCGGGCAGGGCGAGCGCTGGCTGGCCCGCGAGTGCGAAGACGTCGCCAGGGACGAGCGCTTCTGGGGCAAGCCGCACAAGCGGCCCGAACAGTTCTGCGGCGAAGGCTACAGACGCATGATGCGGGGGACGGACTGGGAGAACAAGGTCGCGCAATCGCTTGAGGGCGGAGACGCGGTGCGAGCGGCGAAGATGAAGGGCATCACGCCAAAGTCTCCGTTCCAGATCGGCGGAAGTGGAAGCGTGGGAACCGGCTCGCTGCGGGCGATGCCGTTCTTGCTGCGGCTGCGGGAGGCCGGGTTTCGGGTATGGCCGTTTGAGGATGCGGCGCTGGAAACGAACAACAAAAGCAGATCCCCTGCGGGGATGACAACAAAAAAAGCAACGACGAAGGCAAAGACAAGTGCAAGTCCGCTAGTGGTTGAAATGTATACGCGCCTGATGACCGGCGCCGTGGCGAAGAGCAACGCCGCGGCGCGTAAGCAGTATTTGGCGGCGAAGCGGAAAGAGGACGCGCTGTATGCGGAGATTTCGCGCGGCGTGATGAAGAAGGCCGAGGGGTCCGAGGATGCGTTCGATGCGCTGGTGAGTGTGCTGGAAATGGTGCGTCAGCGGGCTGATTTTGGTGGCCTGCGAGCGACCAAAGATGGCGAGTTGCGGCTGGAGGGGATTACCTGGCGCCCGGGAATGCGTTAGTCTTCAGTTACAACTCCGGATTTGAGGCGGGCCCCATGAAGTTGAACATGATTACGCTGGCCGTGGTCATCCTCGCGGTCGTTTTGTTATTGCTGCACGCGCGAGAGGTGGAGTGGAATACCGCGAGTATCCTTGGAGGAGCTATCGCGGCCGCCGCCTTCCCTCCGTTTGTCGCGGCGAAAATTCAGCTGGGTTCAGCGTTTTCCTATAGAGCGAAAGCGCAAAAGCTGGTGACGACGGGCATGTATGCGCGGATTCGGAACCCGATTTACGTCTTTGGCGGACTGATGATCGCCGGCCTGTCGCTGTTTCTTTCGCACTGGGGACCGCTGGTGGTGCTGCTGGTCCTGGTGCCGCTACAGAAAATCCGCTCGCGGAAGGAGGCCCGAGTGCTGACGGAGGCTTTCGGCGAAGACTACCTGCGATATCGGAGCAAGACCTGGTTCTGACGCTACAGGTCTCCCTTGCAGCTCCGCCATATCGACAACCGTCTTCTCCGACGGCAACTCCACCACCACCGCCGCTCCATGCGGATGCACATTGAACGCTGAAATCTCGCCTCCATGCTCGCGCACAATGTTGTAGCTCACAGCCAGCCCCGTATTCTGTCCTCTACCCGGTTGCTTGGTGGTATCGAACGGCTCAAAAACCCTCGCAGCCTCCACAAACCCGGCGCCCGAATCCGTCACCACAACCCGCAGCAATGGTTCCGTGCCGGTCACGGCCAGGTGGATTGTTCGGTCATCCTCGGCGCGTCCAGCCACCGCCTCCATCGCGTTGTCCAGCAGGTGTTCGAACAGCTTCCGCAGCCGTTCCTGATCGCCACGGACGCAGCAGGCCTCACCTTCCACCTGCAACTCTACTTTCACGCCCTGCCGTTTCATCCTCGGCTCAACTGTTTTGACCAGGCCGTTCAGCATCTCCGCCAGATCCACAGTTACATCCGGCGACGCAGCCGGATACCCGACCCGCAGCAGACTTCCGATGGTTTCCCGCATCCGCATCGCCTGTCCGACGATCGCGACCGCGTCCTCGCGCACTCTCTGCTCACTGGTGCTTGCCACGATGAGCTCGGCAAATCCCAGGACCGCGGTCAGCGGGTTGTTCAACTCATGCGCTACGCCCTTGGCGACTTGTCCCAGCCCGGCCAATTTTTCCGCCCGCGCCAGTCGCTGGTCCATCTGCACGAAGTCAACGCCTCGCGCAAGCTTCTGCGCCAGCGCCTCCAGTGGCAGCAACACCCGTTCCGAAACCTTCCGCTTCGGCGCGCCCTCTCGCAGCGTCTCTCTCAGCGCACCCGGCCCGTCGGCCATCGGCCATACGGCGATGGCTCCCAACATATCTCCGTTCTGCGACCAAAGGGGCAGAATCATCACCTGTCTGCGTCCGCGTCTCTTCGCAACCTGAACCGCGTCCCATTCCAGCAGGACCGGAAAGCTCCTGGGCCGGTCAGCGAGGGTCTCCCTGCGCCGTTCCCGCACAAACCGGGCCACGCAGCCGTTGATTTCGAGGGCCATCAGTTCGTTGACTCCGGCGCTTCCGACCACGCGCAGCCGGTTCTCGCCGTCTCGCATCAGCATCGCAACCTGCCGAAAGGCGCTATATTCCGCAATCGCCGTACATACCCGTCCGGCCGCCTCGCGCTCCGACTCGCGCCGTCCCTCAATCGCATCGAGTTCCGCATACGCGTCCAGTTCCTGGCGCAGTTTGCGTTCTTCCCGGTGCGCAGCCCGCGCCCGGCGCAGCCGCTCCACCATCCAGAACATCAGCAGCCAACCCAGAATGTTCGTGGAAACCCATGCCGCCGTCATCAAAGCGCTTCTCGTTGCCATCTCACGGAACCTTTCTTCGTAAAGTCGCGTCTACTTACATAAGCGGTAAAACGCGGCAGTTTTATTTCCACTTTTATGAAAATTTCTTTTTCCGCGAAAACAGACCCCGCCCGCACCTCGGCCCGCTGGCCGTTTCCGGCGCCGGGCCCCACTCTGGGCCTCGGTCTTCCGCTTACCACGCTGGCACTCGCCGCCCTCATTGCTGTTGCCTGCCCGGCTCCCATCGCCGCACAGGAAGGCTTCGGCGCCACCGACCCCACACCCCCCACCGGTATCACTGTCCCCGAAATCATCGAGCGCATGGGCAAACGCGAGTCTTCGTTCGCGGCCGCACGCGGGAACTACATCTTCAAGCAAACCGTCAAAGTCGACACCATCGACGACGACACAGGTAAGCCTGACGGCGAGTACATGCAGGTCACCGACATCACCTTCGACCGCAAGGGCACTCGCGAGGAGCACGTCACCTTCGCCCCTCAGAACACCCTTGAGCGCGTCATCATGTCACCTACTGATTTCGATGAAATCGTCCACCGCCTGCCCTTCATCCTCACCACCGAGCAACTCCCCGAATACGACCTCACCTATCTGGGCCGCGAAAAAGTCGATGAACTCAACACCTACGTCTTCGACGTCAAGCCCAAGGTCCTGGTCAAAGGGAAGCATTACTTCCAGGGCAAAATCTGGGTCGACCAGCAGGACCTTCAGATCGTCGTCGTCAACGGCATGACCGTACCGCAGGACACCCGCCGCGGCCACGAAGACCTGCAGCCGCCCTTCACCACCTACTACCAGCAGATCGACGGCAAGTACTGGTTTCCTACCTACACCAAGGCGGAAGGAACCCTGCACTTCGCCGCCGCGGACGGCGCCGTCTCCAATAACGTACACATGCGCAACATCGTCCGTTACACCGACTACAAGCTATTCCGCGCCACCGTCACCATCCACTACAACGGTGAAGACCTCCCGAACAAACCCGCCGACACACCCGAGCAAAAACCCCAACCACCTAAATAAGCGAAGGGACAGTGGACTGTCATCTCGACCGAAGGCGGCGTTTTTGCCGCCGCAGCGGAGAGATCCCCGCATTCTTCCGTCCCGGCGAGAATGCATCGCCGCAGCCACGAAATGCAGGGATCTCTCCGCTCCGCATCGCAAAAGACCGCGATGCTCCGGTCGAGATGACAGCTAAAAAAGTTAACTTGTGCAGACTCTCCCTGAGGCTTCTGTCTTTGCCAACTTCCTCTACCCTCTATCCTCTATCCCCTGCTTTTGCTACCCTCCCCTCATGTGCATTTTCACGCGCGCGCTTGCTCTTTGCCTTCTCACAGCGCCGGTTGCTGCCCTCGCACAAGTCAATCTTTCGCTGCGACCTTATACGGCCTGCAAATTCGACGATGGCCTCGCCGCAATCGAGTCTTCACAGCTTCCCGCGAGCATTCAGGGCCGCACAGTCGAAACCCTGACTGGCCCCAGGCAGGTCCCCATCCTGCGCGGTGAGCACGTAACCTTCAGCTATCCGTCGACCAGCTTCTTCGCCACGGTGAAAGTCGAGCAGCTTCCCCCCGACGCGTTCGTCCAGGGCAAGACGGACCTCATCAGCAACTTCGACCACATTCTCGCCGGCGGCGACGACAGCGCACGCAATATGGCCTTCGCCCTCCGCCCTCGCCTCAACGGCTTCGAAGTCTACGGCCTCGACCGCAAAAAACTCGAGGGCAACACCCTGGGCATCTATCTGCTGATCGACAACCGTACGCACATCGTCGCGAGCGTTTTCTTCCTCAACCAGGAACCGCAGCTACGCAAGTTCTCTACCCTCGCCGAGTACGCTACCCTCCGCGACCACTTCCTCGACGCGTACACCTCGTGCGTCCACGCTCCCTTTGCGACACCCAAACCATCTACCCGAACCCGAACGCAACCCGTCAAGCGTCACTGAGTCATCGCGGCACTTTATTCATCCACAATAAAGTTCGTTCCTGCTTCTCACGTTCAATAGAGGGTCTCAACCGACGCAATCCGCCATCCACCACCTGACTGATCCATCTTTACCCACAATGGATTAGACACAGCATTCGCCTCCGCATCTCCCGGTTGATATCCCACCGCATATGCAAACGTCTTTTCACCGCCGCTCGTCTCTTCCGAACGCAGCGACCACGCTTTCACGGAAGACCGAAGCGTACACGCCGACTTCTGGGCTTCGGCCGATACAAACATCGTGATCGGCAACTTGCTGCACTCTCCACTCACCAGCGAGCGAACATAAGCCTGCGAAACTCTTTCCGGCTCCCGTGCGCGAAACGGATTCCAGATCGTCCACGCCTCCAACTCAGGGGTTGCACAAGCGCACACCTGTGCATTCGTCCACACCTCGAAAGCTTTGACCCCACCGAGGGCACACACGACAACCGTGGCGCCGGCGATCATCAGCCAACGCCTTCTGGTCATGCCGCGGCCTCATTCTCGAAGTACAAATACTTCCTCCAGTTCGCATCCGCACTGCCGATCATCCGCATGATGTGCCGGCTGGTATGCAGCGAGAACGGCCTCGGCTCGCGCAGCAGCCGCATCTCCGTCAGCTCATGCAGCATCTGCGAACCCTTGCGACGATTGCACTCCTTGCAGCACGCGACGAGGTTCTCCCACGTCGACGCACCGCCGCGCGACCGCGGGACCACGTGGTCGAGCGTCAACTCCGCGGCGGTCAACACAACCTGGCAATATTGGCACGTATTCCTGTCGCGCAGCAAAATGTTCTTCCGCGAGAGCGCCCTGGTCTGGTGCGGAATCCGGCGATACTCCAGCAGGCGGATCACGCTCGGCATCTGGATCATCATGCGGTGCGAATGCAGCACGCTGCCCTGCTCCTCCTCGGTGCGTGCGACACCCTTCAGCACCAGCACCAGCGCCCGCCGCGCGCCGCAGATGTTAATCGGCTCATAGCTTGCATTCAGCACCAGCACCGGCGTCTGCATCGCCGGCTGTCGAAACACGCCCATGCGGATATCGATCGCCTCCGCCCGCGCCGTCCCCGGCACCGGATGCGTCGTGTGGTGCCGCCCGCCCTGCTTCCCGTTTCTCATCTTCCCTGTCCGCATTCCCGTCCTCCAAAGTTATTCAGCCTTGCTACCCTTTGCGACCTTTGCGTTCTTCCTCAGCGTCCTCTGCGTGAAAGCTTTTGCTCTTGCCTTTGCTTTTCTTGTTGTCATCCCCGAAGGGGATCTGCTTCCTTCTACCCAAACCCTTGCGCCGCTCCCGGCGCCGCAACATCCCACATCACGGAACCGACAGCCCTCTCCGCCTGCACTCTCGCCAGCGTCGCAACCCAGACCTTCGCCACTCCCGCTCTTACCAGGACCCGCGCGCATTCCCTCGCCGTGGCGCCAGTCGTCATGATGTCGTCGACCAGCAGCACTTCCCTGCCGCGCACCGCTTCCGCATCGACAACCCGAAACGCCCCGCGCAAATTCTTCCGCCTCTGATGAGTCGTCAACCCAAACTGGGCTTCGGTGTCTCTTACGCGCTGCATTGCTCGATGCGCCGTCGATAAACCTGGCCAGGCCTTCTTCAGCCGAGCCACTGCCGCATCCGCCAGCACTATGCTCTGGTTGAAACCGCGCTGACGCTCCCGCGCAGCAAACAGGGGGACAGCAATCACGGTCACTTCCGCGTGGGCATCGGCCGCCAACGTCATCACCGCCGCGGCCAACCACTCCCCGAGCGGCTCATCAGCCAGTGCCAACACCCGCTGATACTTCAGCAGGTGCAGCATCTCTCGCAGCTCATCGTCATAGGCGGTGTACGCCACAGCCCTGGCAAAGTCCGGAGGAGCCAGCCTGCACAGCGTGCACGCGTTCACTCCCATCGCCGCCGCAAACCGCGCCGACTCCATTCCCAGCGACTCGCCACAAATCTCACACAGCGCGCCGGTCTGCGGCCCCACCCGCTCCACGCACGCCGTACATACCGGCGCCGCACTCCACGCCGTCATCGGACCGCCGCAAATCCCGCAGTCGTCCGGAAAAACTGTCGTTACAAAATCGTCTCGAAACGTGCTCGCGCAACTTCGGAGCACCCGAGTCACAGCGCGCCAGCCCTCCGTCCTTCCAGGAGGACCACCGGGCGGACTGCCCTCACCGAATTGGACAACCTTCACGCTTGCGCTGCTGAAGACGGACCTCATCCACGGCACAGCAAAAGAAGCTCCAGCTCTACCGATGCCCAGAGTATAAGCCAAAACCATGAATTTCTGCCACTTTCGATGTACCTGCCCAGCTTACCCTTCGCACAATGCGTGCAAACGCGGCGTTCTTTCTTCTAAACTGGGCAGTGCCCACGTACTCCCGCGGGATTGGGAATCCCGCACAATGGGAAGCATCGAGGTCCCTGTTTATGATCAGCCGGAAAGCGTCGCCCGATAAGCTTAACCTGATCCCCGTCCCCGCCGCTCCGCCCCATAAATGGTGGCTCGGAGCCATGACCCTTGGCTTCTTCGTGGTCGTCGGCTCTGGTCTGGCGCTCCTCGTCCGTGCCGGCATGACCTTCGGTTACGAGAACTCGCCACGCACAATCAACGCCATCTTCGAGTACATCGGCTTCCCGGGCCGACTCGTCCAAATGGCCATCGAAAACAAGACCCACGTCCCTTCGCTCGCGATGCGCCAGTTCGCTGAACTCAGCTGCACTATCGTGAACGCCATCGTCTACACCGGCCTTCTGCTCCTCTGGTTTCTCAGCCCCAACGACGAGCGCCTGAAAAAGGAACACCGCGCCGCGAAACTCAGCAAACGCGGCCCGGGCTTCGATTGATGACACCCCTCACCAAACTTTCCCCCGACGAACTCCTTTTTCGCGACACGGTCCGAGACTTCGCCCGCACTGAGATCACGCCTCTCGTCCGCTCCATGGACGAAGCCCAGAAGTTCGACCCCAAACTCCTGCGCAAACTCTTCGATCTCGGCCTGATGGGCATCCAGGTCCCCGAGCAGTACGGCGGAGCAGCGGGCACGCTCTTCGAAGCCGTTCTCGCCGTCGAAGAAATCTCGGCCGTCGATCCCGCGGTCGGCGTCCTGGTCGACGTGCAAAACACCCTCGTCATCTCCGCCCTGATGCGCTGGGCCAACGACGAGCAAAAGCAAAAGTACCTTCCCGGCCTGGCGACAAAACTCACGGGCGCCTACGCCCTCTCCGAGGCCGCCTCCGGTTCCGACGCCTTCGCGCTGCAATGCCGCGCCGTCGTTCAAGAGAACGGCGACTACGTGCTGAACGGCCAGAAGCTCTGGATCACCAACGCTCTCGAAGCCGGCCTCTTCCTCGTTTTCGCTACGCTTGACCCGGCCGCCGGGTACAAAGGCATCACCTGCTTCCTCGTCGAAAAAGAAACGCCGGGATTCTCGGTGGGCCGCAAGGAAGACAAGCTCGGCATCCGCGCCAGTTCGACCTGCGAACTCATCCTCAAAGACTGCCGCTTGCCCGCGACCAGCATCATGGGCGAGCCCGGCAAGGGCTACAAGATCGCCATCGAGACGCTCAATGAAGGCCGCATCGGCATCGGCGCGCAGCTTTTAGGTTTGGCGTCCGGCGCGTGGAGACACGCCGCCCTCTACGCCCGCGAGCGCAAGCAATTCGGCAAGCCCCTCGCCGACTTCCAGGCCATGCAGTTCCAACTCGCGCGCATGGCGATGGAGGTCGAAGCCGCAAGGCTCCTCGTCTACAACGCCGCCCGCCTCAAAGATTCCGGCGCCGAATACCTCAAGGAAGCCGCCATGGCCAAACTCTTCGCCAGCGAAGTCGCCGAACGCACCGCCTCACTCGCCGTCGAAGTCTTCGGCGGCGCCGGCTTCGTCAAGGACTACCCCGTAGAAAAGCTCTACCGCGACGCCAAGATCGGCAAAATCTACGAAGGCACCAGCTTCATGCAGCTCGCCACCATCGCCAAACTCACGATCCCCAACGCATAAGTATTATGCCCAAAACAGTTTCACATCGTAATGCTTGAATTTGCTGTCTTTGCTCAGCAGCGTCGCTCCAAGCCGGATAGCTTGTGCGATGAGAACGCGATCGAGCGGATCATTGTGGTGCCGCGGGAGTTTGACGGAATTCATCACATCGTCCAGATCGATTGCTAGCAAAGTTGCCCCGAGCCCGCGAATATCTTGGAGAATCGCATCGACCGAAGCGCTTGCCATGGGTAATCGAAACTTGGCGGCTTTGTCGGCAATCTCCCAAAGCGATACGTAACTGACAAGCAGTTCGTTGCTCTCGTCCTTCAACACCGATTGGACCCCTGCCGGCAAAAGTCCTGGCTCGTAGAGCATCCAAAGCAGCGTATGACTATCGAGCAGGAACCTCAACACGTCTCGTCCGACCCAAATTTCTCATCAAACGACTTCCGCCAGTCCCGATCAACCTCGTCCCAGTTATCGAGCAGGAAGCGCACATCCGCCGTACCACCCCCGAGGACACGCGAACCCGTTTGTTCCGCAACTTGCTCCGGCTTCGAAGAAACGAGTCGCAGCACGGGCTTCTCCGGTAACGAGACTTCGACTGTCTCGCCGTTGTTCACAGCGGAGGCGACATCGTCGTAATGCTCCAGGAGATACTGGGGACTCACCGTCATATCCTGAGACTAGCCCGGCGACAAATCGCAGTCAATGCGAGAGACGATGTCCTGGATACAGAACAGGCACGCCTCTGATGACACGCCAACATACCCAGCGCCCGATAACCAGTATTCCGAAGACGAAACCTGGTTCCTCACTTTGGTCTATTTTTCCCTGCATCGCAGCCGCAGGCTGATCTTCCACTCGCGATATCCTAGTAACCAGTGCCTCTCACCGCCACATCCTCGGCCGTTCACCCCCGCACTCGCAGCACGCTCCTCGCCGACTACGCCACCCTCTTCAAGCTCCGCGTCTCGACGATGGTCGTCATCACTGCCGGAGCCGGCTTTTACCTCGGCTCGCTGCGCAGCGGCATCTCGCCCTTCCACATCGGCCTCATCGAGGCCCTGCTCGGGATCGCTGTCGTCACGGCAGGCTCTGCAGCCCTCAACCAGGCCCTTGAGCGCAACACCGACAGCCTGATGCCGCGCACCGCATCCCGGCCTATGGCGCAGCGCCGCATCTCGCTTGCCCACGGCCTCATCGTTGGATTTCTCGCCACCTTCGCAGGTTCTCTCTATCTCGCCTGGATCACCAACCCGCTCACCGGCATGCTCACGCTGCTGACCGCGATCGGCTACGTCGCCATCTACACCCCGCTCAAGCGCTTCACCACCGTCAACACCTTCATCGGCGCTTTCCCCGGAGCGCTTCCTCCGCTCATCGGTTGGACCGCTGTCCGCGGCGTGATCGAGTGGCCCGCGGTCGCGCTGTTCGCCATCCTCTTCGTCTGGCAGTTCCCGCACTTCATGGCCATTGGCTGGCTCTACCGCTCGGACTACGCCGCCGCCGGCGTCCGCGTCACTGCGACCCAACCCGATATCCGCGACGCTGCCCGCTCCACCGTCATCCAGTCTCTCTTCTATGCGGTCCTCATGATCCCGACCAGCCTCTGGCTCACCTGGCTGCATGTGACCGGTCTGCCGTACGCCATCGTCGCCACACTGCTCGGCCTCTGGTATCTCTACGCGACGGTCCGTTTCGCACGCATCCTCCGCGACCCGGCAGCGCCGGAGAACCGCGTCCTCGCCCGCAACCTCCTCAAGGTCTCGGTCATGTACCTGCCGTTGCTGATGCTGGCCATGATCCTCAACGCACAAGGACGCCTGCTCTTCCAACCATGACCACCACTCCCGACCAACGCGCCGAAGCTCGTACACCACCCTCAATTATTCTCCTGATCGTCGCCATCAGCGTCGTGGCTTCGCTCTTCCTCGCCTGGCTGGTCTACTACCACCAGCCCGCGGACGTTGCTGGAACGCAACTCGCGTTCCTCCCAGCGCTCAACGCCACCTTCAACACGCTCTGCACGATCTTCCTTCTACTCGGCTTCCGCTTCATCAAGCACGGCAAGATCAAGCCGCACCGCAACAGCATGTTCGCGGCCTTCATCGTATCGAGCCTCTTCCTGGTCAGTTACATCGTGAACCACGCCCTCCACGGCGACATGCGCTTCCAGGGCACCGGCCACGCTCTGCGCATAACCTACTTCGCACTCCTGATCTCGCACATCGGTCTCAGCGTCATCGCGTTGCCGATGATCCTGATCACATTCTTCCTCTCGCTCACCGGCCGTTTCCCTGCCCACCGCAAACTAGCCCGCTGGACATTTCCCATCTGGCTCTACGTCTCCGTCACCGGTGTCATCGTCTACGCCATGCTCTCCGCCTACCGCTAACCCTGTATGTTTATCAGCGCTTTTATGCTTGCCATCCTCGTCATGTTTGTCATCCCGTAGCGCAGTGAAGGGATCTGCTTCTGTCTTTGCACTTGCCTTTGCTCTTCGCTTTTCCACTATCCTCTACACTCTACCCACTATCCCCTGCTTTCCTATGGCTCCCGACACCCGCACCCTCCTCCGCACCGGCCTCGCGATCTTCCTCACGGGAGCGATTGCTGCTGCCCTGATGTACACCGTCTTCGGAGGAATCTCCCGTCAAGGCCCACACACCAACGGCGGATGGCTGATGCTGATGCTGGCG